>Ga0255338_1004702_pt1 | contig 13660 bp, 9 predicted proteins | sample MeOH1_35cm_T4_19_FD_203715 | JGI IMG/M metagenome (GOLD analysis project Ga0255338, IMG submission 203715) | Sandy soil microbial communities from University of British Columbia, Vancouver, Canada - MeOH1_35cm_T4_195 | ecosystem: Engineered > Artificial ecosystem > Sand microcosm > Unclassified ...
GACAACGATGCGGCGTTGCGGGCGTTGATCGACAACGGGTCGGCGACGGCGAACGAGCTGCGGACGTTCCTGGAGGAGAACCAGGTCGACCTGGGTGGGTTGATCAACAACCTGGTCACCACCGGTGAGGTCGTGGTCAAGCACCTCGACGGGATCCGGCAGATCCTGGTGCTCTACCCCTACGAGGTCGCCGCCGGCTACACCGTGGGCGCCAAGGGCCCCGAGGGCTACAACGCGCGGTTCGGGCTGATCCTCAACCAGTTCCCGCCGCCTTGCGACAAGGGCTACGACCCCAAGCAGTGGCGCTCCCCGCTCGAGCGCAGCGACAAGCCGATGGACATGACCGCGCACTGCGCCGAGCCGGCGTCCAAGACCGATGCCCGCGGCGCCCAGAACGCCCCCCGCACCGGCACGGCGTACCGCGCGCCGGCCGCCACGTACGATCTGGAGACGGGCAGGACGACCTGGAACGACCAGGCGTCGGCGCCGACCGTCGCGAACGACGGCGGCGCGGCCCAGCAGCCCCGGGAGGACTCGTGGACGTCGTTGTTGCTGCAGCCGGTGATGTGATCGCTTGACCAAGGCAACGACCGGGCAGACCCGGGGTCTCATCGCGCTCGCGCTCATCGTGGTCACCGTGCTGTCGGTGCTGGCGGCCGGGGTGCTGCTGTACCGCAGCTCGCACCTGACCGACGCGCCGTTCTCCCTGTCCAACAGTGGCCAGCAGATCCCCCCCGACGACGTCCGGCACGAGGTGGTGGCTGTGGCCGAGCAGTTCTGCCTGCGGATGGACGGGGTCGACGGCTCCGACGTCGAGGGCTACAAGAAGCGGGTCTCCGCGCTGCTCACGACCAAGCAGAAGGCCAAGTTCACCAGCGAGTTCGCCCAGTTCGAGAAGCTCGGGGTCGACAAGGAGCTCAAGGGGACCGGCACGATCCTGCGTAGCGGGCTCGCCGACCTCGACCAGGACAGCGCCACCGTACTGGTGGCGCACGACAGCTCGGTCAAGGCCAGCACCGGCACCACCGAGCGGCACTACCGCTGGACGGTGGCGCTGCGCCAGGTGCACGGTGACTGGCTCGTCGACGACTTCACTCCGGTGAGCTGAGGGACAGATGGCCACCAACCCCACCTGGTACGACATCCTCGGCGTGGCGCCGGACGCCACCCCCGAGCAGATCAAGGCCGCCTGGCGGGCTGCCACGGACAAGTTCGAGCCCGGCTCGGGCACGTCGCAGTTCCGGCTGTTCAACGAGGCCGCCGACGTGCTCCTCGACGCGGACCGGCGTCGCGCCTACGACGCGGAGCTGGGGGAGACCCCGCGCGAGGCCCCCGCCGAGCCCGAGCCCGAACCAGAACCCGAGGCGGAGGCACCGCCGGCGCCCGGACCCGACGCTGCACCAGAGGCGGCCGCAACAGAGGCAACGCCGGAGGGCGTGGAGCCCGGGCCGGTCTTCGAGCCGGAGCCGGAGCCGGCCGTCGAGGCGGCGCCCCGCACCGGCCTGCTCGGCCGGCTGGCCGCGATCCCGGTGCTGGTCCTCGCCCTGCTGGCCGTGGTGGCTGCCGCCGCGATCGTGCTGGCGGTCGTCGTCGGGACCGACGTCCACGACCGCGTCCAGGTCTATGACGCCGGCCCGGACGCCTCGGCGGCGGCCGAGCGGGCGCTGACCTCGGTGCTGTCCTACGACTACCGGCACATGGAGGCCGACCGCGACCGGGCGGCCGGGTTCCTGACCCCGGCGTACCGCAAGCAGTACCTCAAGAACTTCAACGACCTGCTCACCAAGGGCCCGGACGGCTCCCCGGGGCCGGCCGTGAAGACGCAGGCGGTGGTCAAGGCCGACGTCCTCGACACGGGCATCGTCGACGCGGAGACCGACCGGGTGCGCGTGATCGTGTTCGTCAACCAGTCCTCGGTCAAGGGCACCGGCCAGCCGACGATCTTCCAGGACCGGGTCGTGGCGACCATGGTCCACCGCGGCGACCGCTGGCTGGTGGACAACATCAAGAGCTACTAGGTGCTTGACCTGGCGGCGTCGCCGGTTCATGCTTGCGCCAAGCAACACCCGGTACGACGCCGTTCGCTGATCGGCGGTCCGAATTTCGGTGTTGTGTTTCTGCATGCCCATGGGGTAACCTTCTTATTTGCGTCTGCCCTCAAATGCATTCCCGCCTGTCCGGTGGCTGGTTTGTGGTGGGCCGACGCGGCCGCACCTGTGCCTCGGAAGGACCTCCACTCTTGGCCGCCTCGCGCAGCAAGAACAGCAAAACCCAGAGTCCCCGCCGCATCTCCTTCGCCAAGATCTCCGAACCTCTCGAGGTTCCGCAGCTGCTTGCGCTCCAGACCGACAGCTTCGACTGGCTGATCGGCGACGAGAAGTGGGCCGCCCGCGTCGCTGAGGCGAACGCGAAGGGCGAAGAGCTCTCGACCAAGTCGGGACTCCACGAGATCTTCGAGGAGATCTCGCCGATCGAAGACTTCTCCGAGACGATGTCGCTCTCGTTCGAGAACCCCGTCTTCCTCGACCCGAAGTACACCGAGGAGGAGTGCAAGGAGAAGGACTTCACCTACTCCCGCCCCCTCTACGTCTCCGCCGAGTTCACCAACGGCGAGACCGGTGAGATCAAGGGCCAGACGGTCTTCATGGGCGACTTCCCGATGATGACCCGCAAGGGCACCTTCATCATCAACGGCACCGAGCGTGTCGTCGTCTCCCAGCTGGTCCGTTCGCCGGGCGTGTACTTCGAGCGCACCGCGGACAAGACCTCCGACAAGGACATCTTCACCGCCAAGGTGATCCCGTCGCGCGGCGCCTGGCTCGAGTTCGAGATCGACAAGCGCGACATGGTCGGCGTCCGCCTCGACCGCAAGCGCAAGCAGAACGTCACGGTGCTGCTCAAGGCCCTCGGCTGGACCGAGGAGCAGATCCGCGAGGAGTTCGGCGAGTACGAGTCGGTCATGCTCACCCTGGAGAAGGACCACACCACCACCCAGGACGAGGCGCTGCTCGACATCTACCGCAAGCTCCGCCCGGGCGAGCCGCCCACGCGTGAGGCTGCGCAGACGCTGCTGCAGAACTACTACTTCAACCCGAAGCGCTACGACCTGGCGAAGGTCGGTCGCTACAAGATCAACAAGAAGCTCGGCACCCACGAGGCGTTCGACCAGCAGACGCTGACCGTCGACGACATCGTGGCGACCATCCGCTTCATCGTCGAGCTGCACGCCGGCAAGGACAAGCTGGTCGACGCCAAGGGCACCCCGATCAAGGACGCCCATGGCGAGGACATCGAGGTCCGGCCCGACGACATCGACCACTTCGGCAACCGCCGGATCCGCTCGGTCGGCGAGCTGATCCAGAACCAGCTCCGCACCGGCCTGGCCCGGATGGAGCGGGTCGTGCGGGAGCGGATGACGACCCAGGACGTCGAGGCGATCACGCCGCAGTCGCTGATCAACATCCGGCCCGTGGTCGCCGCGCTGAAGGAGTTCTTCGGGACCTCGCAGCTGTCGCAGTTCATGGACCAGACCAACCCGATCGCCGGTCTGACCCACAAGCGCCGCCTGTCCGCGCTCGGCCCGGGTGGTATCTCCCGTGACCGCGCGCAGATGGACGTGCGTGACGTGCACCCCTCGCACTACGGCCGCATGTGCCCGATCGAGACGCCGGAAGGCCCGAACATCGGTCTGATCGGCTCGCTCGCGTCGTACGGGCGGATCAACCCGTTCGGCTTCGTCGAGACGCCGTACCGCGTGGTCAAGAAGGGCCGCGTCACCGACGAGATCCACCACCTGACCGCCGACGAGGAGGACTCGAAGGTCATCGCGCAGGCCAACGCGATCATCGACGAGAAGGGCAACTTCGTCGACGAGCGCGTCCTGGTCCGCACCCGTGGTGGTGAGACCGTCGACATCCCGCGCGACGAGGTCGAGTACATGGACGTCTCGCCGCGCCAGATGGTGTCGGTCGCGACCGCGCTGATCCCGTTCCTCGAGCACGACGACGCGAACCGCGCGCTCATGGGTGCCAACATGCAGCGCCAGGCGGTGCCGCTGATCAAGAGCGACGCCCCGCTGGTCGGCACCGGCATGGAGTTCCGCGCCGCCGTCGACGCCGGCGACGTGGTCACCTCCGACGTGGCCGGTGTGGTCAAGGAGGTCTCGGCCGACGAGATCGTGATCATGACCGACGAGGGCGGCAACAAGTCCGTCCGGCTGCAGAAGTTCACCCGCTCCAACCAGGGCACCTGCATCAACCAGCGCCCGCTGGTCGCCGAGGGTGACCGGGTCGAGGTCGGTTCGCCGATCGCCGACGGTCCGTGCACCGACGAGGGCGAGATGGCGCTCGGCACGAACCTGCTGGTCGCCTTCATGCCGTGGAACGGCTCCAACTACGAGGACGCGATCATCCTCAGCCAGCGCCTGGTGCAGGAGGACGTCCTCACCTCGATCCACATCGAGGAGCACGAGGTCGACGCCCGCGACACCAAGCTGGGCCCCGAGGAGATCACCCGCGACATCCCGAACGTCGGCGACGAGCTGCTCGCCGACCTCGACGAGCGCGGCATCATCCGCGTCGGCGCGGAGGTCACCACCGGTGACATCCTCGTCGGCAAGGTGACCCCGAAGGGCGAGACCGAGCTGACCCCCGAGGAGCGCCTGCTCCGCGCGATCTTCGGTGAGAAGGCGCGTGAGGTGCGCGACACCTCGATGAAGGTCCCGCACGGTGAGTCCGGCACGGTCATCGGCGTCCGCGAGTTCAGCCGCGAGGACGGCGACGAGCTGCCCCCGGGCGTGAACCAGCTGGTCCGTGTGTACGTCGCCCAGAAGCGCAAGATCTCCGTGGGTGACAAGCTCGCCGGCCGTCACGGCAACAAGGGCGTCATCTCCAAGATCCTGCCGATCGAGGACATGCCGTTCCTCGAGGACGGGACCCCGGTCGACGTCGTGCTCAACCCGCTCGGTGTGCCGGGCCGGATGAACATCGGCCAGATCCTCGAGATCCACCTCGGCTGGCTGGCCAAGACCGGCTGGCAGGTCGACGGTGACGACGAGGACTGGAAGAAGCGCCTGATCAAGATCCACGCGGACTCGGCCGAGCCGAACACCAACGTCGCCACCCCGGTGTTCGACGGTGCCCGCGAGGACGAGATCGTCGGCCTGCTCGGCTCGACGCTCCCGACGCGCGACGGTGTGCGCCTGGTCAAGGGCAACGGCAAGGCCCGGCTCTTCGACGGCCGCTCCGGCGAGCCGTTCCCGGACCCGGTCTCGGTCGGCTACATGTACATCCTCAAGCTCCACCACCTGGTCGACGACAAGATCCACGCTCGTTCGACCGGCCCCTACTCCATGATCACCCAGCAGCCGCTCGGCGGTAAGGCCCAGTTCGGTGGCCAGCGCTTCGGTGAGATGGAGGTCTGGGCGATGGAGGCGTACGGCGCGGCCTACGCGCTCCAGGAGCTGTTGACGATCAAGTCCGACGACGTGCCCGGTCGCGTCAAGGTCTACGAGGCGATCGTGAAGGGCGAGAACATCCCCGACTCCGGCATCCCCGAGTCGTTCAAGGTTCTCGTCAAGGAGATGCAGTCGCTCTGCCTCAACGTCGAGGTGCTGTCCCAGGACGGCTCCGCGATCGAGATGCGCGACGCGGAGGAGGACGTCTTCCGCGCCGCCGAGGAGCTCGGCATCGACCTGTCCCGTCGCGAGCCCAGCAGCGTCGAAGAAGTCTGAGGTGAGGCGGCGCGCCCGGTCCCACGAGGCGAGGCGCGCCGCATCCCTCGGTCAACACAGAGTTTTCAGTCACTAACGAAGGACAGCAGCCACCGTGCTCGATGTGAATTTCTTCGACCAGCTCCAGATCGGCCTGGCCACTGCGGACGACATCCGGACGTGGAGCCACGGCGAGGTCAAGAAGCCGGAAACGATCAACTACCGGACGCTCAAGCCCGAGCGTGACGGTCTCTTCTGCGAGAAGATCTTCGGTCCCACGCGGGACTGGGAGTGCTACTGCGGCAAGTACAAGCGTGTGCGCTTCAAGGGCATCATCTGCGAGCGCTGCGGGGTCGAGGTGACCCGTTCGAAGGTCCGCCGCGAGCGGATGGGCCACATCGAGCTCGCCGCCCCGGTCACGCACATCTGGTACTTCAAGGGTGTGCCCAGCCGGCTCGGCTACCTGCTCGACCTGGCGCCGAAGGACCTGGAGAAGGTCATCTACTTCGCGGCGTACATGATCACCCACGTCGACGAGGACGCCCGTCACAAGGACCTCACCGAGCTCGAGGGCAAGATCGGCCTGCAGCGCAAGAGCATCGAGAGCCGGCGCGACAACACGATCGAGGAGCGCACCAAGAAGCTCGAGTCCGACCTGGCCGAGCTCGAGGCCGAGGGTGCCAAGGCCGACGCGCGCCGCAAGGTCCGTGACGGTGCCGAGCGCGAGATGAAGCAGGTCCGCGACCGGGCCCAGCGCGAGCTGGACCGGCTCGAGGAGGTCTGGAGCACCTTCAAGACCCTGAAGGTCCAGGACCTCATGGGCGACGAGCTGCTCTACCGCGAGATGAAGAACTGGTTCGGCAAGTACTTCGAGGGCTACATGGGCGCCACGGCGATCCAGAAGCGCCTGGAGACCTTCGACATCGAGGCCGAGGTCGAGTCGCTGCGCGACGTCATCGCCAACGGCAAGGGCCAGCGCAAGGTCCGCGCCCTGAAGCGGCTCAAGGTGGTCGACGCGTTCCGCAAGACCAACAACAGCCCGCTGGGCATGGTCCTCGACGCCGTCCCGGTCATCCCGCCGGACCTGCGCCCGATGGTGCAGCTCGACGGTGGCCGGTTCGCCACCTCCGACCTGAACGACCTGTACCGCCGGGTCATCAACCGGAACAACCGCCTCAAGCGCCTGCTCGACCTCGGTGCTCCGGAGATCATCGTCAACAACGAGAAGCGGATGCTGCAGGAGGCCGTCGACTCGCTGTTCGACAACGGTCGCCGCGGCCGTCCGGTCACCGGTCCGGGCAACCGGCCGCTGAAGTCCCTCTCGGACATGCTCAAGGGCAAGCAGGGTCGTTTCCGCCAGAACCTCCTCGGCAAGCGCGTCGACTACTCCGGCCGTTCGGTCATCGTCGTCGGCCCGCAGCTCAAGCTGCACCAGTGCGGCCTGCCGAAGTACATGGCGATCGAGCTGTTCAAGCCGTTCGTGATGAAGCGGCTGGTCGACCTGTCGCACGCGCAGAACATCAAGTCCGCCAAGCGGATGGTCGAGCGTGCCGTGCGTCCCGAGGTCTGGGACGTCCTCGAGGAGGTCATCGCGGAGCACCCGGTGCTGCTCAACCGTGCACCCACGCTGCACCGCCTCGGCATCCAGGCCTTCGAGCCGCAGCTGATCGAGGGCAAGGCCATCCAGATCCACCCGCTCGTCTGCTCGGCGTTCAACGCCGACTTCGACGGTGACCAGATGGCGGTGCACCTGCCGCTGTCCGCCGAGGCCCAGGCCGAGGCGCGGATCCTGATGCTGTCGACGAACAACATCCTGAAGCCGTCGGACGGTCGCCCTGTGACCATGCCGACCCAGGACATGATCATCGGCATCTACTTCCTGACGCTCGACCGTGACGGCGAGCCCGGTGAAGGACGCGCGTTCGCCTCGACCGCCGAGGCGATCATGGCGTTCGACAAGGGCGAGATCTCGCTCCAGTCGAAGGTCAAGATCCGCCTGGAGGGCCTGGCCCTCTCCGAGGACAAGGCTCCCGTGGACTGGGTGCCCGGTGCGCCGGTGACGATCGACACGACCCTGGGTCTGGCGCTGTTCAACGAGGCGCTTCCGTCGAACTACGAGTACGTCGACTACCAGGTCGGCAAGAACCAGCTCGGCAAGATCGTCAACGACCTCGCCGAGCGGTACGGCAAGGTCGAGGTCGCGCACTCGCTGGACGCCCTCAAGGACACCGGCTTCGCCTGGGCGACCCGCTCGGGTGTGACGGTCTCGATCGAGGACGTCGTGTCGCCGGACTCGAAGGCGCAGATCCTGGAGAAGTACGACGACCAGGCGGCCAAGGTCCAGAAGCAGTTCGACCGAGGTCTGATCACCGACGACGAGCGCCGTCAGGAGCTCATCGAGATCTGGACCCAGGCGTCGAACGAGGTCGCCAAGGCCATGGAGGTCAACTTCGACAAGGACAACCCGATCTTCATGATGGTGAACTCGGGTGCCCGCGGTAACTGGATGCAGGTCCGCCAGATCGCCGCGATGCGTGGCCTGGTGGCCAACCCGAAGGGCGACATCATCCCGCGGCCGATCAAGTCGAACTTCCGCGAGGGCCTGTCGGTGCTGGAGTACTTCATCTCCACGCACGGTGCCCGCAAGGGTCTGGCCGACACCGCGCTGCGGACGGCTGACTCGGGCTACCTGACCCGTCGTCTGGTCGACGTGTCGCAGGACGTCATCATCCGTGAGGACGACTGCGGCACCGAGCGCGGCATGCCCAAGGTCATCGGCGTTCGCGGCGAGGACGGCGTCGTGCGCAAGCACGACAACTGGGACACCGCGGCGTACGCCCGCAACGCGGCCGTCGACATCGTCCACCCGGAGACCGGCGAGACGCTGGTCGCCGCGGGCGACGACCTCGGCGACGTGCAGGTCAACGCCCTGGTGGCCGCCGGCATCGAGGAGGTCAAGGTCCGCTCCGTGCTGACCTGTGACGCCAAGACCGGCACCTGCGCGAAGTGCTACGGCCGCTCGCTGGCCACCGGCAAGCTGGTCGACATCGGTGAGGCCGTCGGCATCATCGCCGCCCAGTCCATCGGTGAGCCCGGCACGCAGCTGACCATGCGTACCTTCCACACCGGTGGTGTGGCCTCGGCGGACGACATCACGCAGGGTCTGCCCCGCGTGGTCGAGCTCTTCGAGGCACGCCAGCCCAAGGGTCGTGCCCCGATCTCCGAGGCCGCCGGCCGGGTGGAGATCGAGGACACCGACAAGGCGCGCAAGATCATCATCACGCCCGACGACGGCTCCGACCCGGTCGAGTACCCCGTCAGCAAGCGCTCGCGCCTGCTGCTGGCCGACGGCGACCACGTCGAGGTGGGCCAGCAGCTCACCCAGGGCACGCCGGACCCGAAGGAGGTGCTGCGCATCCTCGGTGTCCGCAAGGCCCAGGAGCACCTGGTGGCCGAGGTCCAGCAGGTGTACCGCAGCCAGGGTGTGTCGATCCACGACAAGCACATCGAGATCATCGTGCGGCAGATGCTGCGCCGGGTCACGGTGATCGAGTCGGGCGACACCAACCTGCTGCCGTCCGACCTGGTCGACCGCGTGCTCTACGAAGCCGAGAACCGGCGCGTGGTGACCGAGGGCGGCAAGCCGGCCTCGGGTCGTGCGGAGCTGATGGGCATCACGAAGGCCTCGCTGGCGACGGAGTCGTGGCTCTCCGCGGCATCGTTCCAGGAGACCACCCGGGTGCTCACCGACGCGGCGATCAACGGCAAGTCCGACTCGCTGCGCGGCCTGAAGGAGAACGTCATCATCGGAAAGCTGATCCCGGCGGGTACCGGCCTCGAGCGGTACCGCAACATCCGGGTGGAGCCGACCGAGGAGGCCCGCGCCGCGGCGTACTCCGTGACCGGCTACGACTCCTACGGCAGCTACGACTTCGGGTCGCCCACCGGTCAGACCGTGGCCCTGGACGACTTCGACTTCGGGTCCTACCAGAACTGACCAGCCGCAAGGTTGGGATGACCGGAAGCCCCCGCGAGCTTGCTCGCGGGGGCTTCCGTGCCATTCGGCGCTCCACGGTCCTCGGACTGCGTGACCGCGCCCTGCTACCCGCATGATTGGTCCGTGAACTCTGACGACTGGCAGCGCCGCCTGGCCGACGTGCTCGCCGAGGGCGTCGAGGCCCAGGGGCCCGAAGCGGTCCGCGCGGCCCTGGTGGCCGAGATCGCGGCCCTGGGCGCCACCTCCGCGCCAGCGCAACTGGTGGTCGACGTGCCCGTGCTCGGGGTCGGGGACTGTGCCGCGGGCTGGGTCGCTGTCCTGCTGCGTCCGTCCGGCCCGGCGACGGTCCACGTCGGCAGGTCGATCGCCGCACTGGTGGAGCAGGTCCGCGAGGCAGGAGATCTCGCGGTGGTCGCGGTCGGCCCGCGAGTCGACTCGTCGGCTCCGAAGATCGCGGAGGCCGACGCGTGGGTGCGGACGCGGCCGACCGTCTCGGTGCTCGGGATCCGTGCGGGCGTCCCGGCCCGACGAACCGACCTGGAGGCGGCCGGACTCGTCCCGCCCGGGTGGTACGCCGGCAGTGGCTTCGACGAGGAGGACCTCCTCGAGGCGTGCGCCGCGGCCCTGGTCGCCGCCCGGTACACCGCTGGCGAGGCAGACGCGCTGGCGTCGATCTGGGTGTGACCGGCGTGAGCCCCTGCGCCGCGGCCTGAGAGGATGGCACCGTGACCACCGCTCCTCCTGCCCGCACCGACGTGCTCGTCGTCGGCGCCGGCCCGGCCGGCTCCGCGGCCGCCGCCTGGGCAGCCCGCAGCGGCCGCGACACCGTCCTCGTCGATGCGGCCGTCTTCCCGCGCGACAAGACCTGCGGTGACGGCCTCACCCCGCGTGCGATCGCCGAGCTCGACCGGCTTGGGCTCGACGACTGGGTCCGTGCCCACACGGTCAACCACGGCCTCCGCGCTCACGGCTTCGGCCAGACGCTGCTGCTGCCGTGGCCCGGTGGTGCGCTGCCGGCGTACGGCTCGGCCGTGGCGCGCACCGAGCTCGACGACCACCTGCGCACCACCGCGATGAAGTCCGGCGCGATCGGCATCGACGGCGCCCGGGCCGTCGACGTGGAGATGGACGGCGGCCGGGTCAAGTCGGTCTGGTTCGACACCGGCGGCGAGGCGTTCGAGCTCGGGTGCCGGCGCCTCGTGGTCGCCGACGGCGTGCGCTCGCCCCTGGGCAAGCTGCTCGGCCGCACCTGGCACCGCGACACCGTGTATGGCGTCGCCGGGCGGTCCTACATCGACTCGGAGATGTCCGACGACCCCTGGATCAGCTCGCACCTGGAGCTGCGCGGCGAGTCCGGCGAGATCCTCTCCGGCTACGGCTGGATCTTCCCGCTGGGTGACGGTTCGGTGAACCTCGGCGTCGGCACCCTGGCCACCGCGAAGCGGCCGGCCGAGGTGGCACTGCGCCCGTTGATGCGGCACTACGCCGAGCAGCGCCGCGAGGACTTCCGGCTCTCCGGTGAGCTGCGCCGGCCGACGTCGGCGATGCTGCCGATGGGTGGCGCGGTCTCCCACGTCGCCGGACCGAACTGGGCGCTGATCGGCGACGCTGCCGCCTGCGTCAACCCGCTCAACGGCGAGGGCATCGACTACGGCATGGAGACCGGCCGGTTGCTCGTCGACGTCCTCGACGAGGACCTCGCCACCGCCTGGCCGGCGCTGCTGCGCGAGCACTACGGCGAGGCGTTCTCGATCGCCCGACGGCTGGCCGGTCTGGTGACCGTCCCGCGGCTGCTGCCGACGCTCGGACCCGCCGGGATGCGCTCGGACTGGCTGATGACCCTGGCGCTGCGCTGGATGGGGAACCTCGTGACCGACGAGGACCGCGACCGGGCGGCCCGGATCTGGCGTTGGGCCGGCCGGCGCTCGGTCCGGTTCGACGAGCGGCCGCCGTTCAGCTAGGTCGTCGCCGCGGCAGGCGCCCGAGCGGATCGACCGCCACGTGCAGCACCCGGGCGACCGGGGGAGCCGCCAGGGCGAGCGCCAGGACGACCGCGGCCGACGTGGTGACCACGAAGGACCACACGAGGTGCCGGTCGGCCCAGTCGGGGAAGCCCTCGTACTGCGCGGTCAGCACGAAGAACCCGTGGAACAGGTACACGACGAGCGTGGCGGCGCCGAGCGTGGAGAACCACGAGCGTCCGCGCGGCACCAGCGCGAAGAACGAGGCCGCGCCGATCAGGCCGATGCAGAGCAGCACCGCGCGGATCGCGGCGGCCTTGAGGTCGTTGGGGTCCAGGACGTCGTACCGGGAGCGGTAGTAGTACCACTCGGTGGCGATCCAGCTGTCGGTGAAGAGGGTGACGACGAGCACCAGGACCACGCCGAGCAGCGCGAGCGGCGCGGCCCGGCGGCTGCGCACCCAGCCCCACTCCCGGTCCGAGAGCACCAGGCCGAGAACGAAGAACGGCAGCAGCCCGAGGATCCGGGCCAGGTCGAGCGTGTCGCCGGCCTCGAGCCCCGCCAGGAGGCTGATCGCGACCGCGGCCACCAGCGCCAGCCGCTTCGGCAGCGCCAGGAACGCCGGGGTCATCAAGCGCCAGAAGAACAGCGCCGAGAGGTACCACATCGGCCAGTGCGGGTCGGTGAACAGGTCGCGCAGCTCGACGCCGCCGACCTGGTAGCGGAACCAGGCCAGCGCGGCCTCGAACACGACGTACGGGATCGCGACCGTGCGGACCAGCGCCCACAGCTTCGCGGGCGCCCACGTGAACGACCGCGACAGGTAGCCGGTGACGGTCACGAACGCCGGGATGTGCCACGCGTAGAGGAAGTCGTAGGCCCAGTCGTTCGCGGTGTCGTGCGGCAGGAGGGTCCACGAGTGGCCGACCACGACCAGGGTCACCAGGGCCATCTTGATGTTGTCGAACCACGGGTCTCGGCCCGGCCGTGAGGGCTCCGGAGCCGGGGTGGTCGCCGTCGGCTCCGATGGTCCGGGCTCGACGACGGGGCGGCTGCGTAGAGTCGTCACGTGTCCGACGTACCCGTTCCCGCCGCCGGTGATGCAGACCCTGGACGTGATCTACCTCGCCGTCAGCGGGTGGCGGCGTACGCCGTGATCCTGCGCGACGACCAGGTGCTGCTGTCGCGGCTCGCGCCGTACCTGGCGCCGACCGAGCGCTGGACCCTGCCCGGGGGCGGCGTCGACTTCGCCGAGCACCCGCGCGACGCGGTCGTCCGCGAGGTCTACGAGGAGACGGGACTGCACGCGGAGGTCGGCGAGCACGCGTGGATCGACTCGGCCCTGATCACCGGCGGGTCGGGCGAGGGGGAGCGGCACGCCATCCGGATCGTGTACGACGGCTGGGTCGGCGCCGACGCCCCCGAGCCCCGGGTGATCGAGGACGACGGCTCGACCGTCGACGCCCGCTGGCACCCGCTGGACGAGGTGCTGTCCGGGCGGCTGCCGGTCGTGCAGCTGGTCCGGGACGCGCTCGACGTGCACCTGCCGACCCGGCGCCAGCGGCTCGCGGCCAAGGCGCTGATCCGGCGCGGCGACACGGTCCTGCTCGCCCGGTTGTCGGCACGTGCGGTCGAGACGGGGCACTGGACCCTGCCCGGCGGTGGCGTCGACCACGGCGAGTCGCCGGAGACGGCGCTGCTGCGGGAGGTCGCGGAGGAGACCGGGCTCGACGCCGTGGCCGGGTCGCTGGTGGGCGTCCACGACCTGCACCTCACCGGGAACGCCCCCGACGGGCGGCTCGAGGACTTCCACGCCGTGAACATCGTCTACGAGGCGACCGTGCCCGCCGACCAGGAGCCGCGGGTGCAAGAGGTCGACGGCACCACCGACGCGGTCCGGTGGGTCCCGGTCGCCGACATCGCCTCGGGCGTCTTGCCGGTCACCGACCTGGTCCGCTACGCCCTGGCGCTGGACTAGCGTTCTCCCATGGA
>Ga0255338_1004703_pt1 | contig 13659 bp, 15 predicted proteins | sample MeOH1_35cm_T4_19_FD_203715 | JGI IMG/M metagenome (GOLD analysis project Ga0255338, IMG submission 203715) | Sandy soil microbial communities from University of British Columbia, Vancouver, Canada - MeOH1_35cm_T4_195 | ecosystem: Engineered > Artificial ecosystem > Sand microcosm > Unclassified ...
CATAATGGTTATTCACTTCATAGCGGTGACGATGACGCTCATTCACCTGTGATCCATAAATACTGGCAGCCAGGGTGTTAGGTACAATCGGACAGATCTGCGCACCTAAACGCATGGTACCGCCCAAATCTGAATTTTCATCCCGTTTTTCAATATTGCCTGAAGCATCTTGCCACTCATCGATCAAACCGATCAGTTTATGCGTTGCATTCGGGTTGAACTCGGTGCTGTTAGCATCTTTTAAACCGGCTACGTGGCGTGCAAACTCGATTACCGCTAACTGCATGCCTAGACAGATACCTAAATAAGGCACTTTGTTTTCACGTGCATATTGGATCGCAGCAATCTTGCCTTCGGTGCCACGCACGCCAAAGCCACCCGGTACCAGAATCGCATCCATCCCTTTTAGGGCTTCGGTACCGTTTTTCTCGATATCTTCAGAGTCCATGTAATGGATTTTAACTTTAGACTCGGTATGAATGCCGGCATGAATCAATGCTTCAGTCAGTGATTTATAAGACTCGGTTAAATCAACATACTTACCTACAAAGGCAACATTCACTAAATGTTTAGGGTTAGCAAGTGCGGTGGCGATTTTTTCCCACTCGGAAAGATTGGCTGGTTTGGCTTCAATTTCCAGTTTTTTGCAGACAATGGTATCCAGATCCTGGTCATGCAATAACCCCGGGATTTTATAGATGGAGTCTGCATCAATCGCGCTGATCACCGCTTCAGATGCAACATTGGTGAACAAGGCAATTTTCCTGCGTTCTTCTTCCGGAATATTACGGTCGGCACGGCACAATAGGATATCCGGCTGAATACCGATTTCGCGCAGCTCTTTCACAGAGTGCTGAGTAGGTTTGGTTTTAAGTTCGCCCGCAGTTGGAATCCAGGGCAACAATGTCAGATGGATATAACAGGTATTGTTTCTACCCTCTTCAAAACCCATTTGGCGAATCGCCTCAAGAAATGGCAGTGATTCGATATCACCTACAGTGCCGCCCACCTCGACAATAGCAACATCCGCACCTTCAGCACCACGCTTGATATGCGCCTTAATTTCATCAGTGATGTGCGGAATGACTTGTACGGTTTTACCTAGATACTCACCGCGGCGCTCTTTTTTAATGACAGTTTCGTAAATCTGGCCCGTGGTAAAGTTGTTGCGCTTACCCATGCGCTGGCTAATAAAGCGCTCATAGTGACCCAAATCGAGATCGGTCTCCGCGCCATCATCAGTCACGAATACTTCACCGTGCTGGAACGGACTCATGGTGCCCGGGTCAACGTTGATATAAGGATCCAGTTTCAGCATGGTCACTTTAATACCACGTGATTCAAGGATTGCGCCAAGGCTGGCGGCGGCGATACCTTTACCAAGAGAGGAAACAACACCGCCGGTTACGAATACATATTTGGTCATGGGAAAGGTACTTAAATTATTTGTTACAGACGGGAGTCTATTTTACTTTAAAGCCCTTACACCTACAAACAAAAACTGGTTCAGAGCCGTTTATTTTTTATAACATGGCTTACTTACCCACTATTAGTTTACCTATGTAGCTGCCAAGTTAAGCGATTAACGCCTTGTTGATATAAATCAATTAATTATCTGTACTCCATAATAAAATTAACGACGCAAATGATGTGTAAAGTCGAGTAATAAGAACATAAATTTTTGGAGGTTTACCATGTATAAAGATTTATTTGGATCATTTACAGGTCTGCTGAGTTTGGGCGTGATTGTATTTGTGCTTGTGATGGCCACATTTTTCATCAGGTTGTTCATGACAGCCAAGCCGCAAGATACCGAGAAGAGTGTTAAATAACTTACGTTGCATTTATAAATGTGCGAGGCGGTTCACTATATATTGAGCATCAGGCTTTTTCTTTAGCCCAATCGCCATAACTCTTAAACCGCTCCTGCACTTCCAGCATCTCCTGTTGGCTCAAGATGTATGGCTCACCCACCTGCAAGGCACGCAGGTATTGCTCGCATAAAGTTTCAACTTCCTGCGTAATACGCAGTGCCTTTTCCAGGCTGTCTCCCACCACAATCATGCCGTGATTCGCCAGCAAACAGGCTTTGCGATTTTCTAACGCCAGCAAAGCGTAATCCGACAATTGCTGGCTGCCAAAAAGTGCATAAGGTGCGCAGCGGATACTGTCTCCGCCGGCAAGCGCAATCATGTAATGAAACGCCGGAATATTGCGCCGCAATGTACTTAATGCCGTGGCAAACATGCTATGCGTATGAATAACCGCATTCACTTCCGGTTTTTGCTGCAAGATATCCAGATGAAAACGCCACTCGCTGGATGGCTGACGGCTCCCGACCGCATTGCCGACAAAATCCATCCACACCATGTCTGCCGAGGTCATTTTATCCACCGTCATACCGGATGGCGTGATCAAAAAACCAGCTTGGCCACCATCGTTACCCGCACGGATGCTGACATTGCCAGACGCACCGCGATTCAAGCCTAAATTACAAAGTTGCTGACTGATGTTTAACAACTGCTCACATATCTGCTGCATATCCGGCTTTCTAAAATTCCTACAAATGAGCTCTTTGCATCATGTTAAGCTGGTGTGGCGCAAAAACACCTTGCTCGGTAATGATGCCGGTTACCAGCCTTGCAGGTGTCACGTCAAATGCAGGGTTCACCACCCTGGTGCCATGCGGCAAAATATTCACAGTGGCAATTTCACCGCTAGCCAGCCTGCCGCTCATCCATGCGAGTTCATCGGCAGGGCGTTCTTCAATCTCGATCTGCCTGATGCCATCATCCAGATCCCAATCAATCGTTGGTGACGGCACCGCCGCATAAAATGGCACCTGATGACCAAACGCAGCGCTGTCAAAAGCTGCCAGCGCTTTCAGATAGGTACCGATCTTGTTGCAGACATCTCCTGTGCCAGTGACACGGTCCGCACCAACGATCACCATATCCACCTGACCATGCTGCATCAAATGTCCGCCTGCATTATCGCTAATCACCGTATGCGGCACACCGTGTTGACCCAGCTCCCATGCCGTCAAGCTGGCACCCTGGTTGCGCGGCCGCGTTTCATCCACCCAGACATGCACATCAATTCCGGCGTCATGCGCAGCATAAATCGGCGCCAGCGCCGTACCGAAGTCAACGGTTGCCAGCCAACCTGCATTGCAATGCGTAAGAATATTAATGGTGCGCGATTTTTGTTGGTGCTGCTGCCTGATTAAAACCAGGCCATTTGCACCAATCGCCTGGTTTAGTAACACATCTTCATCACAAATGACGGCTGCCTCCTGCCATGTAGCCTTCAGCCTGTCTGCAATAGGCAACGGAAGCAACACTTCAAGCATACGCTGCACTGCCCATTTTAAATTGACGGCTGTTGGCCTGCTGGCAATAAGCTGTGCAGCTGACGCTTTTAAATGCATGTCACTGCCATTCTCCAGCATAGCGAGCGCAATGCCGTAGGCAGCCGCGGCTCCTATCAACGGGGCCCCTCGAACCTGCATGGTTTTAATAGCCGCAATCATTTGCTGCAAGCTGATGACTTTTGCAATCTCAAAATGATGCGGTAATTTTGTCTGGTCTATGATTTCAACGAATGGAACCCCTCCATTAAAATTAGGCCAGATAGTGCGATATTGCTGGTGATTAACTAACATAAAAACTCTAACTTTTTATACTCTTTTTATTAAAAAATAATTAATTAAAAAGTTGACTTTCAAAAAGTCCCCGAATGTTAAAAATACTCTCCACATTATCTGTGGATAACTTTGTGAATAATTGTGACTTGAAAATGTAACATACCAATTTATAAGGGTTTTTTCTAATCGCTTAATTTTTAATCTATTATTAAATCAATATAAATCAATAAGTTACAAACTCCCCCTTGATTGATAAGGTTTTTTTACCATTCTTAAAGTAGCACTTTAACTGGTGTGTATAAGTCAGCTAATTTTGGCAAAACTTTTAACGCGTTGGTGCCAGTAATATCAACCACTTGCGACACATTTACTTGCTTTAAATCGGCTAAAACCTGTGCAATTCCGGGTAATTCCAAGGGGCTATTTCTGCCATTTTTACCTACCCATTCAGGGGGTATATCAGGCGCATCTGTTTCCAGCACAATGGCCTCCAATGGCAATTGCACCGCAAGTTCACGAATCCTCAGCGCACGGTCATAAGTCATTGCACCGCCAAATCCAAGTTTAAAACCCAAGGCAATAAACTGCTGCGCCTGCTGAAAGCTTCCGTTGAACGCATGCGCTATGCCGCCTACCAGCTTGTACTTACGCAACTGCTTCAAGATATCATCGATAGCATTCCGCACATGCAGGATCACCGGCAATTGATGCTGCTGGGCAATTTTTAACTGTTCAACAAAAAAAGTCGTTTGCCGCTGAATATTTTCGGGATTATCTCTAGGATTGGTTAAAAAATAGTCAAGGCCAATTTCTCCTATTGCTACCGGGCGATTGTTTTGTACATACTGCCTGAGTGTTTCAAGGTCGGCCAAAGTTGAAGTTTCGACGTACATAGGATGAATGCCCAGGGCATATGCGCAGCGCCTGTAGCGATGACATAGGGCAATGACTCCATCAAAGTTATCACGCGCCACAGCAGGAATAACAATGCCGGAAACACCCTTTTGCGTCGCCAGTTCGGCAACATCGTCTCTATCAGCATCAAATTCAGCTGCATCAAGATGACAATGGGTATCAATCAGCATCACGGCCTCAATTCCATTTGACAACATTTAGTGTACTCAGCAAAGTGAATAACACCTTCGCCTGTTTCACTTTTACACTGAAATTGGAACGCATAAGCGAACAAAAATTCAAGCAGTTCGGTGAAGCGGTTTTGCACGCAAGCGGAGATCCTGCCCGATTTGGCGCACATCCAAAATCTGCAAATCCGTTACCTGCTGCATTTCAGTCAGCTCAGGGATGGCAAACATCGCTTTAGCATCAGCACCCATCAGCTTGGGCGCGTAATAAAAAATAAACTCGTCAATCAGGTTGGCGTGCAATAACGCCCCATTGAGTCCTTGCCCCGCTTCTATGAGCACTTCATTCATGCCGCGCTGCGCCAGGGTCGCCAGCAATGCGCTTAAATCAACCCTGCCGGCATCAGGCAAACAAATCAGCCCGGCACCGGCAGCGCTCAATGCATCTGCGCGCAGATTTTTGTCTTCTGCATAGGCGATGAGTATGGGGCTATACTGCAGAGTAGCAGCATCCAGCATTTTACAACTAACCGGAGTTTGTAAGTGGCTATCAACAATAACCCGTAACGGCTGGCGCGCAGCGTTTTCCATGCGTACGGTCATACTTGGGTTATCTGCCAGCACCGTACCGATGCCGGTGACAATGGCGCAAGACTGGGCCCGCCAATGCTGCACATCCAGACGCGCCGGTTCACCGGTAATCCACTGGCTCCTGCCATTATTGAGCGCAGTTCTACCATCCAGGCTTGCAGCAATTTTGCTGCGCACATAAGGCAAACCGCGTGTCATGCGCGAAATAAATCCCGGGTTTTGTGCACGCGCTTCATGCTCCATCACGCCGACCACCACCTCTATACCCAGATTGCGTAAAACGGCAACACTGCGACCGGCGACCAGCGGATTAGGATCTTGTACTGCAATGATGACGCGCTTGGGCTTAGCTGCAATCACGGCATCAACACAGGGCGGAGTTTTACCAAAATGGCTGCATGGTTCAAGCGTTACGTAAATATCAGCACCTTGCGCCCGCGTACCAGCCTGGCGTAGCGCATGGACCTCAGCATGCGGCTCACCTGCTTTAAGGTGCGCACCCTCACCTACAATTTGATTATTTTTTACTATGACGCAACCCACACGCGGGTTGGGAGTTGTTGTATACAGGCCTTGCTCTGCCAGTCGCGAAGCATGTGCCATCCATTGAAAATCTTTATCGGCAGGCACACCCATAGAAATATTAATGCGATGAAATACGGCTATTGATTAGCCGGTTGTGATCATCAAAGAAAATAAGCAATCCATGATACACATGCATGCATTTGCCCAGATCATATTCAATCGCATTCTCTTCTTCAAATGCCGGGCGCCCCAGCAAAGCCGTTACCGCTTCGCGCCGAACACCTCTTGTCAGAATGTTCTGCTGCAGATCATAGGCCATATCGCCGCGCTTGCATTCATTTTTTGTAGTTGACGCAAGCTGTATCCATTTCACCTGGTCAAATTTTTCACCGCTGAAAACAAATCGATCTTTGAACGCCCACCAGGTAAAAAACACAATGGTAAGGATTAATGTAAATACGGCAAAAGCAATTGATGCAATCTTAATTAACTTCATGTGGCTTCCTAAAACTCACTGTATTAATCACGCAACTAATCCAAATATCACAAGACTAGTCTAAATCACGAATCACATCGTTAAAGTCATCCACATCGGAAAAGCTGCGATATACCGACGCAAAGCGGATATAAGCTACTTTATCCATCATCTTCAGCTCATGCATCACCATCTCGCCCAGATCTCTTGCAGGCACCTCACGCTCACCACGCGCCAGGATCTTTTGCGTGATATGGTCAAGCGCTTTATCAACGTACTCGGTAGGCACCGGACGTTTATGCAGGGCACGCGTGAATGATAATCGCAACTTATCGCGCTTAAATTCCTCGCGCGTACCGTTTTGTTTCACCACTTGCGGCAAATGCAGTTCGGCAGTTTCATAGGTAGTGAAGCGTTTATCACATACACCGCATTTACGCCGACGGCGGATAGAATCACCCTCGTCATTGACCCGCGAGTCAATGACTTGAGTATCATCAGCACCGCAAAACGGGCACCTCACAATTAGCCTTGGTACACCGGGAATCTTGCAGTTAAAGCGTGCACTTTGGCTTTAGTAGCCGCAATCACTGCCTCATCAGCCGGATGATCCAGCACATCAGCAATCAGATTAGCCACCAGTTTTGCTTCTTCTTCCTTGAAGCCGCGCGTAGTAATGGCTGGAGCACCGATACGGATTCCTGAGGTTACAAACGGGCTTTCAGGATCATTCGGAATCGCATTCTTGTTTACGGTAATATGTGCCAAACCCAGTGCAGCATCAGCTGCCTTGCCAGTTAAGCCTTTTGGACGTAAATCCACCAGGAACATATGAGATTCAGTACGGCCTGAAATGATGCGCAAACCACGGCTTGCCAAGGTTTCAGCCATTGCCTGTGCATTTTTCAACACTTGGGCTTGATATGTTTTGAATTCAGGTTGTGCAGCCTCCAGAAATGCTGTCGCCTTTGCTGCAATCACATGCATCAATGGACCGCCCTGCAGGCTTGGAAACACGTTTGAATTCAATGATTTTTCAAACTCGGCTTTAGCCAGGATGATACCGCCACGCGGGCCGCGCAAGGTTTTATGTGTGGTTGAAGTCACGAAATCAGCGTGTGGCACCGGGTTGGGATAAACACCGGCAGCAATCAGTCCAGAATAATGCGCCATATCCACCATGAAATAGGCACCCACTTTTTTCGCGATCTCGGCCATGCGTGCCCAGTCAAAACGCAAGGCATAGGCTGAGGCGCCGCCGATCAGAAGTTTAGGTTTGCATTCAACCGCGATGCGCTCCATCTCGTCATAGTCAATCTCTTCTTTATCATTCAAACCGTAAGGCACGATATTGAATAACTTACCGGAAAGGTTAGCTGGAGAACCATGGGTTAAATGGCCGCCGTGCCCCAGGTTCATACCCATTACCGTGTCGCCTGGTTTAAGAATTGAGAAATAAACTGCCTGGTTGGCCTGTGAACCGGAATGCGGCTGCACGTTAGCATATTCAGCACCGAACAGTGCTTTCAAACGATCGATAGCTAACTGCTCAACTTGGTCAACAAATTCACAGCCGCCGTAAAAACGCTTGCCTGGATAGCCTTCAGCATATTTATTGGTGAGTTGAGAACCTTGCGCCTGCATTACTGCCGGACTGGTATAGTTTTCAGAAGCAATCAACTCGATATGCTCATGCTGACGCACAACCTCTTGCTCGATCATGCCCCATAAGGCAGGGTCAGCTTTGTTTAAGGTATTTGCGTAGTTAAATGGTGCTTGCGACATGGTAATTAGTTTTCCAAATATTTGAATAAAAAGAAGCTGTTGACATTTTACCACGCCAAGTCGGCAAGATTAAAGCCTATGTATGTGCATTAAAATTACACACTTAAATGAATCCTAATGGCTGAAATAAGCCAGCCTGGTTGATTTTGGTGCATCCATTACACACAATAAAAACACAACTCATTGAATAATATATGTTTTATATCTGGCACTAAATTTGCTTGAGTTAAATCAAGCGTATGTCTCCAAAAATCGCTTCCCCTAGCCCGCGACACTCCATTAAGTATTGCGGGTTTTTTTTGTATCACTTTCACATACACATAACGAGATTTTCAATTTTTTTGGTTGCTTGCCTGCTACACGACTATAATCAAACTCATACATTATATGGAAACCTGAGTATGAAATGGACTGATAGCCAAGCCATCGCTGAAGCGCTTTACGACAAACATCCGGATATCGACCCCAAAACCATCCGCTTTACGGATTTAATGGAATGGGTACTAGCCCTGAAAAACTTTAACGATAGCCCTGAAAAATGTGGAGAACGTATTCTAGAGGCCATACAACTCGCCTGGATTGATGAAGCCGAGTAAATAACGCCATGCTTGAAGCGCTATTATGGTTATTCATCAAGCACTTTATCTGCGACTTTCCGTTGCAGGCATGCCCCTGGATGTACCGCAACAAGGGCACCTACGGCCACCTCGGCGGATTAACGCATTCAGCCATACACGGCACAGGTGCTTTTATCGTGCTGGCTTTTTGGTTTGGCACGGGTGCCTGGATTTATGCATTGATAGATTTTATTACCCATTATCATATCGACTGGGCAAAAATGAATACCAGTAAAAAATTCAACATCAGGCCTGATAACAGCGAGTGGTTCTGGATATTGTTAGGCTTCGACCAACTGCTGCACCACCTAACGTATTTTGCAATTGTTGCGATTGCATTTCGCAACATAAGCCCAATCTAATCCACACATAATAATTGTTGACCTAGTTATCCATGTCAAAAAACACGCTCGTCTCCATCATTGTCTGGATTGCATTAGCCGGACTTATCTATTATCTGGCTGATAACATCCAAAACCCAAATAAACTTTACCGTTTGGGTAATGATAGTTCTGTAGTTTTAAAGCGCGGTTTAGATGGACACTATCGTACCGAAGCGCTGATCAACGGCGAAAAAGTAAATGTCCTGGTTGATACGGGAGCAACTGGCGTCGCAATATCACAATCTATTGCCGACAAACTGCAACTTAAAAGCATTAACGCTGTGCGCACCAATACTGCCAACGGCGACAGTATTGGCTATATGGTGCGTTTGGAATCAGTACAAATCGGCGGGGTACGTGCCAAAAATGTTGCCGCCATGATTGCGCCTGGCCTGGATGGCGATGTGTTGCTCGGCATGTCATTCCTGGGTCGTATGGATGTTCGGCTTTTCAAGGGCGAAATGACCATCAATCAAGTCTATGAGTAATTAAAAAAATAAAGTGGATTAAATCCACTTTATTTGAAAACGGCATTCACAAAAAACGTAAGACACCTGGTCTTTAATAAGACTCCAGGTCTTTAAAATACTAAGTAATTACAGTAGGTGCTACACGCCCGGTTCTTTCAACCAATTGCGAAATTTTCAGCGCAATTTGTATCATTTCGGCGAGCGCCACTTGGGCGTCTAAATGATGGCGTGCCACGTCCGGCTCAAAGGCCTCCAGGTAAATACGCAAGGTAGCGCCTTCTGTGCCGGTGCCGGAAAGCCTGAACACGATACGCGAGCCATCGGTAAACAGAATTCGGATGCCTTGATTGCTGCTGACAGAGCCATCAATCGGATCATGGTAGCTAAAATCATCACAGAATTTGACTGTGTAACTGCCAAATTTCTGATTGGGCAAGCTGGCAAACTGCGATTTAATATGCGCAATCACACCATTGGCAGCATCGGTAGGGATCGCCTCATAGTCATGGCGTGAATACACATTGCGCCCGAACTCCCTCCAATGCGCTGTTAGGATAGCCTCTACACCCATTTTTTTAACGGCAATGATATTTAACCAGAACAACACCGCCCAGAGACCATCTTTCTCGCGCACATGATTTGAACTTGTGCCAAAGCTCTCTTCACCACACAGCGTCACCTTGCCTGCATCCATCAGATTGCCAAAAAACTTCCAGCCGGTGGGCGTTTCAAAACATGGGATATTAAGCTTGGCCGCTACCCTGTCCACCGCGCCGCTGGTAGGCATGGAACGCGCCACACCGTCAATGCCGTTTGCGTAGCCCGGTACCAATGTTGCATTGGCTGCCAGTACCGCTAAACTGTCGGAAGGGGTCACAAAGAAGTTGGTACCTAAAATCATATTGCGGTCGCCATCGCCATCTGACGCGGCACCAAAATCAAGTGCATATTCTCCGGCGAACATGATTTTTACCAAATCCTCCGCATAAGTTAAGTTAGGGTCCGGATGACCCCCACCAAAGTCTTCTGAAGGCTCGCAATTCATTAAGCTTTCAACCGGGGCGCCGATTCTCTTTACAAATATCTCTTTGGCATAGGGACCCGTTACCGCGTGCATGGCATCAAATTTCATCTCAAAGCCGTTGGCCAGCAGGTGTTTGATTGCAGTAAAATCAAAAAGGCTTTGCATTAAATCTGCGTAATCCTGCACCGCATCGATCACCTGCACAGTAAAGGTGTCACCTGCGTTGACACCGGCAAACTCGGTTATGCCGACGGTGTCTATATTCACCTTAGGCAAATCAGCAATTTTATAATGCGCAATCACTTTGCTTTTCGCAAACACTTCATCAGTGATTTTTTCAGGGGCAGGGCCGCCGTTGCCTATGTTGTATTTAATGCCAAAATCACCGTGAACACCGCCTTGGTTATGGCTGGCAGATAACACCATACCGCCAAATGTATGATATTTGCGTACCACGTGCGAAGCTGCAGGGGTAGATAAAATACCCGCCTGCCCCACAATCACATGTGCAAATCCATTGGCAGCTGCCATTTGAATGATAGTCTGGATGGCTTGACGATTGTGATAGCGCCCATCGCCACCCACAACCAGCGTCGCCCCCGCGGGCACACTAAGTGTGTCAAAAATACTTTGAACAAAGTTTTCCAGGTAGTTTGGCTGCTGGAATACTTTTACTTTCTTACGCAGGCCGGAAGTGCCAGGTTTCTGGTCATTAAATGGCTGGGTGGGGATTAAATTTATTCTCATTGCTTCTGCTCGCTTCAACATCACTTAAGACAATATAAATGATGTTAATGATCTCAACAAGATTTCTATTCGACATATCAATTATTTTACAAATACATCCCTGGCAGCCGTCAGTCAGCTAAAATTCAGCTTAATTACTTTGATAATTAAGCTAAACAATGCTCTTACCTTACCGTTATGTGTTTATTTGCGTAAAATAAACACAAGTTGAATACAGTTTTTGTTTATTAAGAACACCTAAGGCTAATAAGGCTAAAAAATGGAAGATCAAGTATTTATTGGGCGCCAGCCGGTTATGGATGTAAAACAGCAGATCATCGGCTATGAACTGCTATTTAAACGTAGCGCAGAAACACAAACTGCGATATCTGAAGATGACCTTAAAACTTGCTCCAATATACTGGTTAACACCATGGACAACATGGATGTTCAATGGCTTCTTGGCGACAAATTAGCTTTTATCAATGTGAATGAATCAATGTTAATGAGCGAGTTTCTTGAACTCATGCCACCGCAACGTACCATTCTTGCAATACTGCGTACTGTCGTGGCTGGTGAAGCAGTGGTAAAACGTTGCAAGGAATTACGTAAACTGGGTTTTAAAATAGCATTGGATAATCCACAGCTCGGTACACAATTAGAACCTTTAACCGCAATCGCCGATTACATTAAAATAGACTCTCAAAGCACGAGCCAAACAGAAGCTGGCAAGCTTTTTAATCGATACTCCACACCTACAACACTAATTATTGCTGAGAAAATTGAAACACTTGAGCAATTTGAGACTTACAAACAAATAGGATTTAAACGCTTTCAAGGCTTTTATTTTGCACGCCCGGAGACATTCACCTCCAAAGTCATTAACCCATCATTTGACAGCGTGTTGAATTTACTCAATTTAGTGAGTCAAGACTCAGATATTGCAGAAATTGAAAATGCCTTTAAACAAGATGCCGCACTCTCATTCAAATTGTTACGCTACATTAACTCTGTAGGCTTTGGTCTGTCTTGCGAAATACAATCCATCAAGCATGGACTTACCATTTTAGGCAGGAAACAACTATATCGTTGGCTTACATTGCTAATGGTCACTGCTGGTGAAAACACCACACCACCAGTCTTAATGAAAACCGCCATCACGCGCGGACGCTTAACTGAACTGCTAGGGAAAAGCTATTTTGAAAAACAGGACATTGATAATTTATTTATTATTGGGGTTTTTTCATTATTAGACGCCATTTTAAAAATGCCCATAGAACGAGTGCTGGAAAAAATTCAATTACCAGAAGTGGTTACTGAAGCATTACTTAATCGTAAAGGCGTGTATGGACCATTCCTACAACTCACGGAAGCATGTGAGGGCGCAGATAGTGAACGTATTTTAGAGCTAGCCGAACTACTGCAATATGACGCAAACAAAGTCAATGAGTGCCACATAGCTGCAATAGCATGGACGGAAAATCTAGGAGTTTAATCCCTACAGAAACCCTAACCCCAGCCGGTGCCTCATACACAGGCTAGTGAGTCATATTAATCTTAGCTAATGCCATTAGCTGGCGTTCTAAAATAAACACGTAGCGATTAATCAAACTTTCATTAGCTCGCGAAGGTTCAACATACTGCAACCCTATACGGTGTTTAATTGCACCGTCTTTTGTATGTATCTCAGTGATATTTCTTACCTTAAGCGTCAAATTCGTTACACCTACATTTGGAAAACTGATTTTGCAGTTATCAAAACTCGCGCCTATTACCAAAGTTTGGTCTAGTGGATCTGGCACAATAATGCCTATCCCACCCAAACTCACATCCACCAATGTCCATTCAAGTGTATTTTCGTTATCAGGGTTAGCCTCATCGGGCAAGGATATTCGACACAATACGGGGTTAACGATAGGCGTGGAAAACCGATAAAACTCACGTCTCTGTAGTCGGATTAAATCTTTAGGAAGTGGAATTTCAAGGGCTTTGCCATCGTGCAACATTACTTCAGTGATGTGGGTGCTGGTCCATTTAATTGTTACTCCACCATCTTTTGAAAAAAGAACATGATGACTAGCGAACAACCTGCGGTTAAATTCTTCATCTCGCCCAATATCAAGATGCACGGTATGATTTTTAGCATCAATCGCAATAACATTAGTTAAATACGCGTCAGCGCCGTGATTAAACGAAACCTTGAGCATGGTTTTATGTTTTTTTAAATCGTTCAAAATTTGCATGACTTCTTTGGGATTATGAATAATATATTGCTCTTCATCCGCTACATGTACCGAGTGTTCCATGCAATTCCTCAAACGATATTTTTATCTGA
>Ga0255338_1004704_pt1 | contig 13650 bp, 9 predicted proteins | sample MeOH1_35cm_T4_19_FD_203715 | JGI IMG/M metagenome (GOLD analysis project Ga0255338, IMG submission 203715) | Sandy soil microbial communities from University of British Columbia, Vancouver, Canada - MeOH1_35cm_T4_195 | ecosystem: Engineered > Artificial ecosystem > Sand microcosm > Unclassified ...
AGAAAAGTCTCTGTTCGATGTCAACGAATATATCCTTGCGGTTGAAGAGGAATTCAGCCGTCATGCGAACGCAGAAAGAGCCGCCGCCTCAAAAGCGTACGTGCGCAATTTATTTGATTTCTACGGAATCACCACACCGAAAAGGAGAGAAATTCAGAAATTATTTCTCGGGCCTGCATCGCTTCCGCCATTCCATGCCGTTCCTGAAATTGTAAAAAAACTCTGGAATAAACCCCGGCGCGAATTGCAGTATTTCGCCATGGAACTGTACGGGAAATACAAGAAGGAATTCTCGCAGAAAGATGTTCCCGTTTTCGAATACATGATCCGCAACAAAAGCTGGTGGGAAACAGTCGACTTTATTTCACCGACACTCATAGCAGCATTACACATCAAGCGCCCGGAATTACAGGAGGTAAATTGCGAACGGTGGATGAAATCGCAACATCTCTGGCTCATGCGTGCGGCTTTGATTCACCAGAATCTGTATAAAAAGAAAACGAATGAGCAGTCGCTGTTCAAACTGATTCTGCAATGCAATACGCACCCGGAGTTTTTCATTCGTAAGGCCATCGGTTGGTCGCTGAGACAATATGCACGCACCAATGCACCTGCAGTAACATCATTCCTGAGACGGAATAAAGAAAAACTCAGTCCGTTGAGCTACAAAGAAGCCTCAAAACACCTCTAACTGCGCATACGGATTCAATCGTGCTTTTTCGGCTGACAACTTCAGGTGCTTGTGTTATCTTTACCCTGTGTTCTCAGGCAAGCTCGTCCGGAAAATAGTCAAACCAATTTTTTTGTTGCTCGCTGTAGTTGCGATCGGCACGATCGGTTTCCTGATTCTGGACCCCCGGTACAATTTCCCTGATGCGTTATACATGACCGTAACTACAATCGGAACGGTCGGCTTTCGTGAAGTCCATGAGCCGTCCGTTTCCATGCAATATTTTATCATTTTCCTCATCGTTACAGGTTTTGGTACATTTGCTTACACGATCAGCAGCATAACTTCCTATGTGCTGAGTGATGAATTCAGAAACTCCTATAGAATAAACACTATCATGAACTCGATCAACAATATTTCCGGGCACGTAATCATTTGTGGTTATGGAAGAAATGGTCGACAGGCAGCACATGTATTGAAAAAGCACAATCGTCGATTTGTAGTAATTGAACAGAAAAAAGATCTGACCGACGAGCTTACACACAAACATTCACATCTGGTGCTGAACGGAGATGCAACTCAGGATGAAGTACTGGAAAGTGCAGGCATATCCAGGGCAGCCGCATTAATTTCCACGTTGCCTGTTGATGCCGATAACCTGTTCATTGTACTCTCTGCTCGTTCGTTGAATCCAAAACTCACAATTATATCCCGTGCATCAGATGATAATTCTGATAAGAAACTGAAAAAAGCGGGTGCAGATAATGTCATCATGCCCGATAAAATTGGTGGGGCGCACATGGCGTCGCTCGTTCTGAAACCGGATGTTATTGAATTCGTGGATCACATCACAGGCCAAGGTGGACCGGACATTAATCTTGAGGAAATTACCTTTGAAAATCTTCCTGATCACTTGCGAAACAAAACTATCCGGGATCTGGAAATCAGAAACAAGTCAGGTGCAAACATAGTTGGATTCAAAACCGCCAAGGGCGATTTCGTGATCAATCCGAATGCTGACACCCAGCTTATTCCGGAAGGAAAATTGTTCGTCCTGGGTACGCCTGAACAAATCGCAGCACTCAAATCATTGCTTCAGTAAATATTCGGATGAAAAATATTCTGATTACAGGCTCCAACGGTCTTCTCGGACAAAAATTGGTTTACGCTCTGCTGAAACGCAATCAGGCCGCCGCGAAATGGAATATTGTTGCGACCGCTCGCGGTGCAAACCGTTTGAAAATCCAGGACGGCTATACATACGCTGAAATGAATATCGGTGATAAAGCCTCCGTGAAATCCGTCCTCGGAAAATTTAAACCGGATGTAGTCATCAACACAGCTGCAATGACCAACGTCGACGCATGCGAAACCGCGCGCGATGAAGCAGAACTGCTCAATGCGACTTCAGTGAAGTTCATGACAGAATCACTTGCTGAACTGCAGAAAAACAATCCGGGTTATCATTGCCACTTCATTCATCTCTCAACCGATTTCATCTTCGACGGAGAAGATGGCCCTTATGATGAAACAGCAATGCCGAATCCGCTTTCGCATTACGCAGCAACAAAACTGCGCGGAGAAGTATTCGCAATGCACAAAGACCTGAAGTGGTCAATTCTCCGCACGATCATTGTTTACGGAATCGCAGACGACATGAGCCGTTCGAATCTTGTATTGTGGGCGAAGAGTGCATTGGAAAAAGGACAGAAGATAAACGTGGTCGACGATCAGTTCCGTTCTCCGACACTTGCGGAAGATCTTGCTGAAGGTTGTATCCTCTGCGCAGAAAAAACAGCAGAAGGCATTTTCAATATCAGCGGAGAAAAGACGTACAGCATTCTTGAACTCGTTCACAAAATTGCCGACTACTGGAAACTTGATAAATCACTGATCAATCCTGTTTCATCAGCAACAATCAATCAGCCGGCAAAGCGGCCGCCACGCACGGGTTTCATTATCGACAAAGCGAAAAAAGTTCTTGGGTACAATCCTCATTCCTTCGAAGAAGGGCTTGCGGTATTGGATGCACAGCTGAAATCACGAATGTAATTCTGAATCCGTGAGTTGAAACCCACAGAAGAACCACTACGAATCGGTTTAACAAACTTATCCTTACTTAACTGGCATCGCGTCAATGCTCGATCTGCCTTGCGCTCATCCCACTGGAAATGTTGAACAGGTCGTGAACGATTTCATTACTCTTTCTGATTCCCATTCCAGGCATAACCGATTTGCAGATACACGGTTGCTCCTGCGAAAATGGTAAATCGATTAAAATTGACAAATCCCTTCACACCAATACCGTTACCCCGCGCATTCAGCAGGCCGTTGATTGCCAATTCCGCATAAAAACCATTTTCGATTTTCCTTTCTGAAGCAGTGCCGGCGACCTCGCTATTATATTCAATTATTCCTGCGGCGATCTGCGGTCCCCACTGAAATGATTGTCGCGAAGCTGTCCATTCATAGAACATACCGGTACGGCTGTAATACAATGGCTCGCCCCACATTTTCAGAAATTCACCGTCCCATTCCCGCCTGAAACCAAACGTATGGTTTTTGTATCGCATGCTTGCGCCCCAATGGGACCCAGGGAAATCTGTAAGCGGAGCTGAGATCCGGCTTACTCCGAACGTTGCACTTACCTGGAAAGTATAGTAAACTGACGGAGGCCGGTTAATGCCTGCATTCAGCCACCAACCCGGAACCAAAATGAACAAAAGCAAAATGAATTGCTTTAACCTCATATTACGAAGATGAGGTTATCTGATTTCCTGCTGAATGACTTCGATCAGCAAATACAATGACTGTTGACAGCGTGCTGAAATCGTCTAAAGAACCGCTGCAACCAGCAGGTCCGACATTTCCTTCTGAATTTTCATTGCTTCTGCCCTTGCCTTCTCGGCGAAATCCTCACCATCTGAAGCATACAAAATACTCCGTGATGCATTCACCAGCAATCCGCAATCTTTATTCATTCCGTATTTCGCAACCTCAGCCAGACTTCCGCCCTGTGCTCCGACACCGGGAACCAGAAGAAAATTGTCGGGTGCAAATGCGCGTATGTGTGAGAGATGTTCAGCCTTCGTTGCCCCTACCACAAACATGATTTGTTCAGGAGTTCCCCAGGTCATACACTTGCGGATGACTTTCTCGTACAGTTTTTCTCCTGACGAAGATTCCACGAACTGAAAATCTGCTGCGCCTTCATTGGACGTAAGCGCCAACACTATCGCCCATTTGTCTTTGAATGCAAGAAATGGTTTCACCGAATCACTACCCATATACGGAGCAACAGTAACGGAATGAAATCCGTAGTGATCGAAGAATGACTTCGCGTACATCGATGATGTATTCCCGATGTCACCGCGCTTTGCATCTGCAATTGTAAAAATATTCTCAGGAATCTGTCCCAGCGACTTCTGCATGCTCAGCAAACCCAGTACACCGTCTGCTTCGTAAAATGCAAGATTAGGTTTGTACGCCACACACAGATCGTGCGTTGCAGCAATAATCTGCTTATTGAACTCGTACACCGGGTCTTCAAACTTCAGCAGGAACTTCGGAATCTTATTGATATCCGTATCCAAACCAACACAGAGAAAACTTCTCTTGGATTTAATCTGTCTGACGAGTTCGGCTCTGTTCATTTTGTTTACGTTTGGTTCCGTTATCATCCTGAGCGCCCGGCCGGCCAGGTCTTCCGGATGGATAACCGAAAGTTAGTTGTCAGGCTGTCCGGCCGCATAACCAACTACGCACCGCGCATTGGACAGCGGTACTGTTTACTGTATACCGCCTTCTTTCATTCTCTCCGCGTTCTCAGCAACATGCAATGCATCAATCATGCTCTGAATATCTCCATCCATGAACGCGGGAAGATTGTGTTGTGTCAAACCGATTCTATGGTCCGTCACACGGCTTTGCGGATAATTGTATGTCCTGATTTTCGCTGAACGGTCACCAGTCGATACGATTGATTTTCTTCGCGAAGCGGAAGCTGCATTCTTCTTGTTCAATTCGATTTCGTACAGTTTCGTCCTCAGCATCTGCATCGCACGCTCACGGTTCCCGAGCTGCGAACGTTCTACCTGGCACATGATCTGAATCCCGCTCGGCTTATGCACGAGGATTACTTTCGTTTCAACCTTGTTTACATTCTGTCCGCCGGCTCCACCGGAACGTGCGGTTGTAATTTCAATATCTGCGGGATTAATTATCACATCCACTTCATCTGCTTCCGGCATCACCACAACAGTTGCTGCAGAAGTATGAACGCGGCCCTGCTGTTCAGTTTCAGGAACCCGTTGCACGCGGTGAACTCCGGATTCATACTTCAATGTTCCGTAAGCATCATCACCGATCACATTTACAGTTACTTCCTTGTAACCTCCCATGGTACCTTCGCTCACATCCACTACTTCCATCTTGAAACCGTGTGTTTCGCAATAGCGTGTGTACATTCTCCATAAATCTCCTGCGAAAATTGCCGCTTCATCGCCACCGGTCCCGGCCCGGATTTCCAGCACTGCATTGCGTGCGTCTTCAGGATCTTTCGGCACCAGAAGATTCTTGATCTCTTCTTCCAGTTCCAGCTGCCGCGGTTCCAGCTCCAGCAACTCGGCCTTCGCCATCTCGATGAAATCAGGATCCTTCTCAGTTGCCATCACATTCTTTGCAGATGCAATATTGCCCATCACATTACGGTAAACGTGATATGCGTCCACAACCTTCTTGAGGTCTTTGTAGTCTTTGTTGAGAGCCTTGAATCGTTTCATATCCGCGATTACTCCGGGATCTGAAAGCTGCATCTCCACATCTTTCCAGCGCTGTTCTATTGCGGCTAATTTATCGAGCATTGTTTTTTATTGGCGGTGCAAAGTTAGGATTTTCGCCCCTTGCTGAAACTGTTTGTTACCTTAGTTCTGTCAATGCTGCAAACGGTCAATTACAGGGACAAAATCACGTTGTTTTCCGTGCTTTTATCAGGAACACTCCTCCTGTGCTGGGCCGCTTTCTATAACGGATTCCCGCTGATCTATTCCGATACATCGACCTACCTCGAGTCTGGATTTACGCTGGAAACTCCGCTGGACCGGCCGATCATGTATGGAATACTCCTGCGGATTTTCAGCCTGAACGGCACTACGGTCTGGGGAATTATTCTGGCACAAACTTTCCTGCTCACTTCTCTGATTTACCTGACTGTACGTTCACTGTCCGTCAACCGAAAATCCGCGATGCAGAAAACAGCGGCGGTAACCGGAATACTGGCTCTGCTTTCGGGACTTCCCTGGCTGACCAGCGAATTAATTGCGGATATTTTTTCGCCCATCTGTGTGCTCGTCTTCTATTTGATCCTGTTCTCAGATAATGCCGGCCGAAAGCTGAAAGTGTTGCTCTATGTCATTCTCATTTTAAGCCTCGCATGTCACATTTCGAATGTGCTGATCGTCCTGGCACTTACTGCCTGCGTATCACTGATTTCATTTTTCAGGAAAAGAAAAGGGAAGGCCGTCCGGGTGCACCGACGCGACCTGATTCTGATTAGTGTCTCCGCGCTGCTTGCACTCAGTACGATGGGTGCGTCCATCAGCAAATCCCGCCATGTATTTATGATGGGCCATCTCATAGAGACGGGAATTCTGAATGCCTATCTCGACGATCATTGTGCAACACAGGATATTTCATTCTGTAAATACCGCGATCGTATTCCTCCCGGAGCTGAAACTTTTATCTGGAACAGTGATGGAGACAGTGTACTGATTCTTACCGGTGGGTGGCTCGGCTCGCGTGAAGAATACTCCGGAATCATTTCGGAAACTTTTTCAACACCGAAATATCTCAGGATGCATGTAACTGCTGCAATCAGCGGTACACTCCGCCAGCTGGTTGCGATTCGTGTAGGTGAAGGGATGGGAGCGTACGATCCTTCGCTTACTGTTTCACGCAGGCTGAAACAATATTTCCCCGGCGAATACAACCAATACCTGGCTTCGCGTCAATCGAAGGATGAAATGGGTAGTTTTCCGGTGATTGATCCGATCAACGGGAGCGCAACTGCTATTTCCCTGCTGGTGCTGGCAACCTGGTTCTTCACCGGAAGAAAAAAATCTGTGATGAAAAGTCCGCTTACTATTCTGGTGACAACACTCGCCGGTGCCTACTTCCTCAACTGCGCTATTTGTGCATCGCTTGCAACAGTTGCGAACCGTTTTGGTGCAAGATTTTCGTGGATGGCAATCATGGTGGCTGTGCTTCTGATCGCAGATATGATCCGGAACAACAGAAAGAAAACGGCACTGAATACAATCAGTAATTAAATTCGCCGTGTTCGCTTTTAATAGTAAGTGTTGCACCTGATCCGGATTCCACCCGCCCCACAATCTGCGCATCAATATTGAACGATTTCGAAATTGCAATGATCGAATCGGCGATGGCCCGCGGAACGTACAGTTCCATCCGGTGACCCATATTGAACACCTTATACATTTCTTTCCAGTCGGTGCCGCTTTGCTCATGAATCAGGCGGAACAATGGGGGCACCGGAAAGAGATTATCCTTGATGATGTGTACGTCTTTTACGAAATGAAGGACTTTCGTCTGCGCACCGCCACTGCAATGAACCATCCCGTGAATTTCCGCACGATGCTTCCGGAGTACACCCGTAATAACGGGTGCATATGTTCTTGTTGGAGAAAGAACGAGCTTTCCGGCCGTCATCGTTTTTCCGTTTCCGATATCAACCGGTTGCAGGAGGTCAACGTTGCCGCTGTAGACCAACTCCGCCGGAACACTCTGGTCATAGCTCTCCGGATATTTCTTCGCCAGTATTTTGCTGAACACATCGTGCCGTGCAGATGTTAGTCCGTTGCTGCCCATTCCGCCATTGTATTCGGTTTCGTAGGTAGCTTTTCCGCTCGAAGAAAGTCCGACAATTACATCGCCTGCCTGTATATTATGATTGGAAATTACATCGCTGCGTTTGATACGGGCCACCACAGTTGAGTCAACGATGATGCTGCGTACAATATCGCCTACATCGGCCGTTTCTCCTCCCGTACTCGTGATTCCAAACCCGAGGCGGCGCAGATCAGCCAGCACTTCTTCTGTACCGTTAATAATTGCAGAAATAACTTCTCCGGGAATGAGATTCTTGTTGCGCCCGATCGTTGATGAGAGAATGATATTGTCTGTAACCCCCACGCAAAGCAGGTCATCGGTATTCATTATTACAGCATCCTGCGCAATACCTTTCCAGACGCTCAGGTCACCCGTTTCCTTCCAGTACATATACGCCAGTGAGGATTTGGTTCCTGCGCCGTCTGCATGCATGACCAGACAGTAGTTTTCATCTCCGCCCAACAGATCCGGAATGATCTTGCAAAAAGCCTGGGGAAATAATCCTTTGTCAATATTTTTAATCGCGGCATGTACATCCTCTTTTGAGGCAGACACACCACGTTGATTATATCTTGAATCGCTCATGTTGAAAACGGAAACGTCTTAAAATTTTGAATCCCATCCTGAATGAACAGGATGGGATTCAAAATTACTTGTTTTTACCTGCCCGAATGAACATTTGTGCAGGCAGGGCTTGCCTCTTAGAAGTTATCAGGGCGAAGTCCAACATTAGTGTCGTCATTGAAATCACCAGGAACTTTAGGCTTAGCAGGTGCAGGCTTTGGAGCCGGTGCTGGAGCAGGTGCCGGAGCTGGTGCTGGTGCTGGTGTTTCTTCTTTAACATCAGAGCCTGTAGTGTCTCCCATGTCATCGAAATCGCCTTTCAATACTTTCGGAGGAATAATCTTCCGGGCGTTCTGATCTTTTGGAGCCTTAGGATCTACGTAATCCCATGAAAGTACACGGAATGCCGTACGACGATTCAACTGGTGCAGTGATTCCTGCTCCTGTTTTGTCTTCTTGCTCATAATGTACTTTTCAGTCAATACAGTTCCATCAGCCATACGCAGAGGACGCGTCTCACCGTATCCAACGAATTTCAGACGTTCAGGTGCAATTCCTTTTTCGTTTACCAGGTAGTCAACGCATGCTTTCGCACGTGCCTCAGACAGTTTCTTGTTCGCTGCATCTGTACCACGGCTATCTGTGTGAGATCCGATCTCGATCACAGCAGTCGGGTTGTCAATCAATGTCTGATACAGGAAGTTCAGAGAATCTTTTGACTCAGGGCGAAGCGTTGCTTTACCAAGGTCATAAAGTACTGCAGGGAAACGGATCTCAAATTCAGCCGGTACAAGGCAGAAGTCAAGTGTCCAGTTCTTGGAAACCATTTCTCCGACAGTAGTAACTTTTCCTTTGTCTTTATCAGGAAGGCTCAGGTAAGATTCTGCTTTTACTGTGTGACCCTTGTCTCCATATACAGTAAGTACATAAGATACTTCAGGAAGCAGGTCGAAGTGATACTTTCCGTCTTTCCCGCAAGTGTCTTCCAGTGCAGAACCATCAGAACCAACCATACGAACTACAGCACCTTCAACTGTGAACGAAGGACCGTATTTGCAATCTGTGATGGTGCCGTCGAGTTTAAATACCAGCGGTGGCAGGTAGAATGACCAGATGTCATCAGCACCTTTAGTGCCTTCACGGTTTGAAGTCAGGTAACCTTTTTCTTTCAGTCCGTCGAATACAATACCGAAATCGTCACCGGAAGAATTCATTGGAGATTGAAGATTCTCAGGAGTTCCCCATTTCCATCCGTCACCCGCTTTAGGTGCCTTGAAAATATCAAGACCACCCATTCCAAGAAGACCATCAGAAGAATAATAAAGGTCGCCATTCTCAGCGATGTAAGGGAAACCTTCACGCCCGTTCGTATTCAGTGTAGCACCAAGATTCGTTGGCTTATTCCACTTCTTAGACTTCTTGTCGTAAGTAGACATCCAGAGATCAGATTTCGTTCCGCCCATAACACCTGTCATGTCAGAAGAGAAAACCATTACCTGGTCGTCTGATGATACGGTTGGGTGACGGAAGTTGAAGCTGTCAAGAACAGCAGCATCCAGACCGAAGTCAATCAACTCAGGAGTTCCCCAGGCGTTTCCTTTTTTAGGAGCCATGTAGATTTTGCAGGTAACCCATTTCTTCTTCGCCTGGTCGCAACGTGTGAAGTAGATTTTATCTGCCTTCTTTGTTACGCAGGACGCACCTTCGTTAGATGCAGCGCTGTTTACTTCACCCTGGATTGTTGCAGGAGTGCTCCACTTACCGTTCTTATCAACTTTCGTTGTGAAGATGTCGGAATACATTGTTCCAGAAACAGGATCAATTTTGCTTCCGGTCTGACCTTCACGCTTTGAAGTGAAAAGAAGTTCTGTGTGTTTTTTATCACCGTAAGTAGGTGAGAAATCGTAGTCTTTGCTGTTGATCAAAGCCATGTTCTCAACTACCCAACGTGTTGGATTGTCTTTCCATTTCTGGGCAAGCTCCGAAGACTTTATCCCATTCTCACCGGCGGGGTCCGACGGCACGAGCTTTTGGTAGTCCTGAAAGGCCGTTATGGCTTCGTCGTACTTCTGGTTGATTTTCTTAGCCTCTGCAAACCACAGATACATGATATCATTTGTATGCTTTGCCTTGATGGCTTTGCCATACCATGTTTCCGCCTGTTTCCAGTCGTTCATCTTGCGGTAACATTCTGCAATCTGGAACGTGATGCGGGCTTTTTCCTGCTTGTTTTTGATTTTGGACATGCCTTTTTTGTAAAGCTCCGCAGCATTGTAATACTGTTCGCCTTCAAAAGCGCGGTCCGCATCTTTAATGTAGTTCTTCTGGGCATACGCGTTAACCGTAAGCGCCAAAATGAAAACCACTACAACAGAGAGTACCTTATTTAGTTTCATAGTTAAAAGGGATTGTGTTCTTGGTTTGTCTAATAGCCTGCTAAGATAATAAACTTGGGAAAAAACCGAAATTTCGCGGGTGTTAAAGTCGCCCGAATTCCGTTGATTTCTCCGATTTATAACGGCCGGCCCACAAAAAGATACAGCCCCGCACACACCCGGGGCTGTATAATCACCACAACCTACTGGTAATCAGCGAAATTATTCATCCTTCTCAGGGGTTTCTTCAATAATTTCACCTCCATCCCAGGTTGCGTCACTCGCATCATAAAAACCTTTTCTGACCACCGGTGGCTTCGCTTTCTCCTGATTACCGGTCTGCCCCTTTGGCCTATAGTCGTAATTGAGTACCCGGAACACCGTGCGACGGTTCATCTGGTGATAAAATTCCTGCTTGTCCTTCGGTTGAGCATTGATCCATTTTTCCGTGAGGACTGTTGTCGAGTCAAGGTGAAACGGAGAGGATTCACCATAACCTTTTGCAACAATGCGTTCACGGGGAATGCCTTTTTCTTTCACGAGATAATCAACGCAGGCTTGTGCGCGACGCTGCGATAAATCTTTATTGTACTTATCGTTCCCGCGACAGTCAGTGTGTGATCCGAGCTCAATGACCATGGTAGGATTATCCGTGAGAAGACGGTACAGGAAATTCAGAGAATCTTTTGATCCTCCGACAAGTTCAGCACTATTATACGGATACAACACTGCCGGAAAACGGATTTCTTTCGGATCAACCGGCACAATGGAATCACTTAATATCACTTCGCACGGGCAGCCATCCGGTGCAACGAATGAAATTTTCTGATCAGCAGGCAGATTGAAGTAAGCTTCTGCTTTCGCACTGTGAGCCTGGTTTCCTTCGATAGTAATCGAATAGGTTGTCTCACCTTTCATTTTGAAACTGTAAGCTCCATCGGCTGATGTAAGCAGATCAAACCGGCTTCCGTCACTTCCCGTTACATGGACGAGGGCATTTTCAACCGGAACCAAATATTTTTTGTCGATTACAGAACCGGTCATCAGCATCGGACATTTTGCAGGATCAACACTGAACGACCAGATGTCATCACCGCCTTTTGTTCCCTCCCGCGATGAAGTGAGATAACCGCTCTTCTTATCTGTTGCCATGATCAAACCGAAATCATCTGCAGAAGAATTCATCGGGTACTTCATATTCTCCGCTGCATTCCATTTCCATGAGGTTGCAGATTTGTCAGCGGAAAAAATATCGAGTCCGCCCATTCCCGGATGTCCGTCGGAAGCGAAATACAATGTTCCGTCTTCGTGCAGGTAAGGAAATACATCGCGTCCATCTGAATTTACTTCAGGCCCAAGTTGAGTTGGTTTGCCCCACTTCTTCGTTTTGTTATCATACACCGACATCCACAAATCCGTTCCTTTGCTTCCGGGAAGATCAGAATCGAAAACCATTACCTCTCCGTTCGCACTCAATGCCGGGTGACGGAAATTAAAACTATCAAGTACTGCGGCATCGAGACTGAAATCAACGAGTGTAGATTTTGACCAGCCCGTTCCCTGCTTATCGGCAACATAAATTTTGCAGGTTACAATCTGTTTCTTCGCCTGGTCGCAACGTGTGAAATACATTTTGTTCCCACTCTTATTAATTACGGTAGCCCCTTCGTTCGCTTCTGATGTATTTACATCACCGGTTATCGGTGCAGGAACACTCCACTGCGCGTTCTTCGATTTACGCGATTCGAAAATATCACAGTACAGCATTCCGGAAACCGGATCGATCCTGGAACCGGTTTGCCCAGGGCGTTTTGAAGTGAAATGAATTCCGTTCCGTTTTTTATCGGACCATGAAGGACAGAAATCGAGGTCACGTGAATTCAGTTCCGTTTCATTTTTAATGAGCCACCAGGATGAAGAACAATCTGCATCCTGACCCAATTGCCAACGCGTTGCAAGCTCACACGATTGTTCTCCGATTTTTCCTGCAGGATCACTCGGCACCCGTTTCTGATATTCCTGGTAATCCGCTAAAGCGAGATCATATTTTCCGGCGTAACGATACATATCAGCGCGACGGAGATACACTTCATCATTCGGGTAACCGCCTTTCAATGCTCTGTCGTAATACTTGAGTGCAGCATCCATGTTGAGCATATTACGGCTGCATTCTGCCATCTGAAAGTAGATGTAAGCTTTCTCGGCTTTGTTCGGCTTTTTTCCGAGCGCAATTTCGTACTTCGCCAGCGCGGTAGAATAATTTCCGTTCTCGCGCTCGTGTTCTGCCTCGCGCAACGGAGTATTGAAAGCCATTATTCCCAGCGGGACAACAAGAGTCAATACGTAGAAGAAAAAACGTTTCATAGTGTTCGTTTTTGTAAGGAAAAAGTCCTCGTTCCGGGAAATCTCCCGTAGATATTACGAACACAGGCCTGTGTTACTGTTTGCTGATAGTATAACTGATCGCAAAAAGTTAGATACAGGAATTTTTAGTTAAAAAGATTTTCTCACACTTTTTACGTATCTCTTTCGTTACCGTGCGTTATACAATCGGCACGCACGCGAAATACATCACATGACATCAGACAGGTGAGAACACTTGCCGTTCCTGTACTGAGCTTGTCGAAGTATCAATGCGTCATGAAAAGCAAAAGCCGCAGCCTGGGAGAGTCTGCGGCTTTGCTGATACTACCGGATCAATGCTTATTACTTGGTAAACAAGATCTCCCTGTATTTCGGGAAAGGCCACGCATCATCCGCCACCAGCATCTCGAGTTTATCTACATGTTCGCGGATGGAATCAAAGTAAGGTTTCACTTTGTTGCAATACGCATACGCACGCTTCTGCATGTCGTCGATGTTGTTTGCTTTCTTGCGCTCTTCGATCATTTCGTCGGTCTTGTGCTTGATGCCTGCAACGTGCTCAGAAATTTCACTGATCATTTCCAGCTGGATTGCTGCAGCTTTCTTGTATTCACCCGCACCGAGAACATCTTTCAGTCCCTGCACGTTATTGATGAGCATGTTCTGGTATTGCAAAGCAACCGGAATAATGTTGTTCGTTGCAAGATCACCCAGCACACGTGCTTCGATCTGGATTTTCTTCACGTAGGTTTCAAGATAGATCTCGTAACG
>Ga0255338_1004705_pt1 | contig 13647 bp, 14 predicted proteins | sample MeOH1_35cm_T4_19_FD_203715 | JGI IMG/M metagenome (GOLD analysis project Ga0255338, IMG submission 203715) | Sandy soil microbial communities from University of British Columbia, Vancouver, Canada - MeOH1_35cm_T4_195 | ecosystem: Engineered > Artificial ecosystem > Sand microcosm > Unclassified ...
CTCGGCGGTCTGGACGGCGCGGGCCGAGTCCGAGCACCAGACGTGGGCGACCCGGCGGGCGCGCACCTCCTCCGCGAGCTCTGCCGACTGCGCGCGGCCGCGCGGGGTGAGGGTGCCGCCCTCGTCGGAGAACACGGTGTCGAGGTACTCCGCGTCACCGTGGCGCGCGACCACCAGGGTCGCGGGGCACATCAACGAGCTCACGCCCGGCATCGTAGGCAGACACGACGCCGGGCGTGAGGTGGAACGGGTCAGGCGACCGGGGTCACCGGCTCGTTGTTGAGCACCCGGAAGGTGTACGCCGCGCCGGCGAGCACCACGGGAACCGCGACCAGGAGGCCGATGCCGCACAGGACCGCGCCGACGATCAGGACGACCGCCGCGAGCAGGTAGAACAGGATCGTCTCGCCGATCCGTGAGGTCACCAGCGAGAAGCTGGCCTTGATCGCGTCCATCCCGGACAGGCCCTTGTCGACGACGAAGAACATCGTGAAGACGGTCAGGAACGAGATCACCACGGCCGGCAGGTAGCACAGCAGCGTGCCGACGAAGCCGAGCGCGGCGAGGATGGCGGCGGTGTTGATCACGGCCGGCTTGCCGGCGTACCCGAAGATGTCACCGACGTTGACCGCCTTGCCGTCGACGACGTTGAGGGCCGACTTGATCAGCCCGGCGCCGAAGATCGAGGACAGGAAGGTGACCACCGCGCCGCTGACCGCGGCGCCGAGGAGCGACATCGCGAAGCCCGGGCCGCACTGGTAGGTGTACTCGGTGCCGAACGCCGTGCGGGTGCAGTCGTGGGTGCCGAGCAGGGTGGCGTTGAGCAGGAAGTAGACCGCACCCTCGACCACGATCATCACGACCAGCAGCAGCAGCGCCGGGACCAGCAGCGTGCTCGGGCTCTTGGCGAACCGCGCCCAGCCGTCCTGGATCGCGGCGACGGGGCTGTAGGCGCCTCCCGCACCACCGGCCGCGGGCGGAGCGCCGTACGGAGGCGGCGGGGGCGGGGGCGGAGGAGTCCCGCCCGCCGGCGGAGGAGGCGGCGGCGGAGGCACGTCCCCGCCGGGCGGCGGGGGCGGGGTCGCTCCCTGGTTCGGGTCCTGCGGCGGGGTGGTGTCATCGCTCATGTCGGACACCGTAGTGAACCCGGCGCACGGTCCGCACCCATCTGCGGGAAACCGCCGTTGGTTGAAAGCGATCGGACCCCGGGCCCATGGCCCGGGGTCCGATCCCGAAATCAGCTGCTGTTCGCCCGAGGGCGCCCGGTCAGCGCTCCACGTCGCCGCGGATGAACGCCTCGACCGAGGCACGACCCTCGTCGTCGGGACGCTGCACCGGCGGGGACTTCATCAGGTACGACGACGCCGAGAGCAGCGCGCCGCCGATGCCGCGGTCCTTGGCGATCTTCGCCGCGCGGATCGCGTCGATGATGATGCCGGCGGAGTTCGGGGAGTCCCAGACCTCGAGCTTGTACTCGAGGTTCAGCGGCACGTCACCGAAGGCACGACCCTCGAGGCGCACGTAGGCCCACTTGCGGTCGTCGAGCCAGGCGACGTAGTCGGACGGGCCGATGTGCACGTTGCGGTCGTTGACCTTGCCCGCGAGCGGGCCGGTGAGGTTCGAGGTGACCGACTGGGTCTTCGAGACCTTCTTGGACTCCAGGCGCTCACGCTCGAGCATGTTCTTGAAGTCCATGTTGCCGCCGACGTTGAGCTGGTAGGTGCGGTCGAGCACCACGCCGCGGTCCTCGAACAGGCGGGCCATCACGCGGTGGGTGATGGTCGCACCGACCTGGCTCTTGATGTCGTCGCCGATGATCGGCACGCCGGCGTCCTCGAACTTCTTCGCCCAGACCGGGTCGGAGGCGATGAAGACGGGGAGCGCGTTCACGAAGGCCACGCCCGCGTCGATCGCGCACTGGGCGTAGAACTTGTCGGCTTCCTCCGAACCCACCGGGAGGTAGGAGACGAGCACGTCGACCTGGGCGTCCTTGAGGGCCTGGACGACGTCGACCGACTCGGCGTCCGACTCGTCGATGGTCTCCCGGTAGTACTTGCCGAGCCCGTCGAGCGTGTGGCCGCGCTGGACGGTGACGCCGGTCGGCGGCACGTCGCAGATGCGGATGGTGTTGTTCTCCGAGTTGTTGATCGCGTCGGAGAGGTCGAAGCCGACCTTCTTCGCGTCGACGTCGAACGCGGCGACGAACTCGACGTCGGAGACGTGGTAGTCGCCGAACATCACGTGCATCAGACCCGGGACGGAGCCCTGCGGGTCGGCGTCCTTGTAGTACTCCACGCCCTGGATCAGGGAGCTGGCGCAGTTGCCCACTCCCACGATTCCTACGCGAACCTTCGCCATCGGTTCTCCTCCTGTGCTGCTTGGTTTCAACTGATTTCGGTGGTCTCGGCCGGTGCGGCCGGGGTTGTTGCCGGTGCTGCTGGGGGTGGTGCTGCTGGTGGTGCCGCCGGCCCGGTCGCGGTGGGCGGCGCCGGCGAGGGGCGCCGTGCCGGCTTGGCAGCCGGCCGGCCGCCGGGGTGCAGGCGCTGGCCGGCACGGTCGGCGTTGGCCCGCTCGGCCTCGATCAGCTCGGTGAGCCAGCGGACCTCCCGCTCGACCGACTCGATCGAGTGCCGGCGCAGCTCGCTGACGTACCGGTCGTCCTCGCCGTGCAGGCTGCGGGCCCGGTCGAGCCGCTCCTGCAGCCGGGAGCGCCGGCCCTCGAGGATCCGCAGCCGGACTCCCGCGTCGGTGCGCGAGAAGAACGCGAACCGCATGTTGAAGGTCTCGTCCTCCCAGGCCGTGGGCCCGGCCTCGGTGATCTCCGAGGTGAAGAACTCGATCCCGGCGGGGGTGATCTGGTAGACGATCCGCTGCCGGCGCGACGCCGCCGACGTCGCGACCTCGGTGATCCAGCCGGCGCGCAGCATCCGCTTGAGCGCGGGGTACAGCGAGCCGTAGGAGAGCAGCCGGGTCCAGCCGAGCAGGAGGTTCAGCCGTTTGCGGAGCTCGTAGCCGTGCAGCGGGGTCTCCTGCAGCAGCCCGAGCACCGCGAGCTCCAGCGTTGCACCCTTGCGTGGCACGACGACGGCCTCCCTGGACGACACGGACGATGGACGGATCGCGAACCGGCCGTGAACGAGTAACGTCTCGGATGGTTCTATCGCGCAAACATATCGCACCGATATATCAAGAGCGCAAATTGAATCCGTCGAGGTCCCGGCGGCAGGCCGGCGACGCGTGCCACTCAGGTCAGGGGACAGTGGTCGCCGTGACCGGTGCGACAGGGTCCCGAGGTGGATTTCACGCGTTCACGCCGTACCCTCGTGACTGTTCTGACCTCAGGTCGACCCCGACTTCCCCTGGAGCCAACCCCACGTGAGTGCCAGCACGCCGCGGCCCGGTGCGAACCGGCCGAAGAAGGGTCCCCAGAGTGGCCGAGGCGGCCGACCGACGAACCGCGCCAAGGGCCGCGGGACCAGCCGGAAGGCCGCGAAGCCCCCGCTGACCGGCAAGGAGCGGGCGCTCAAGGCCCTGAAGTACGCGACGATCGGCGGCCTCGTCGGCGCACTCGTGCTGGCCGCGATGTTCTACATCGCCTACCGGGCGACCGAGATCCCGAGCGCCAACTCGGCGTTCCAGGCGCAGACGACGAACGTGTACTACGCGGGCGGCAAGACCAAGATCGGCCGGTTCGCCACCCAGAACCGTGAGTCGATCCCGCTGGCCGACGTGCCGAAGGTGATGCAGGACGCGGTCGTGGCGGCCGAGGACCGGACCTTCTGGACCAACAAGGGCATCGACCCCAAGGGCATCATCCGGGCGGCGTTCTCCAACGCCAAGGGCGGCGCGACCCAGGGTGCGTCGACGATCACCCAGCAGTACGTCAAGATCCTCTACCTGACCCAGGAACGCACGATCAAGCGGAAGATCAAGGAAGCGTTCCTGTCGCTGAAGATCCAGCAGAAGCAGTCGAAGTCGCAGATCCTCGAGGGCTACCTCAACACCATCTACTTCGGACGCGGCGCCTACGGCATCCAGGCGGCGGCCAACGCGTACTACGGCATCCCGGCCAAGGAGCTGGACCCGGCGCAGAGCGCGATGCTCGCCGCGGTGCTGAACTCGCCGAACTACCTGAGCCCCGACCGCAACGACGCGTCGCGTGCGGCTCTGCAGCGCCGCTACGACTACGTCGTCTCCGGGATGGCGTCGATGGGCGCGATCTCGGCCACCAAGGCCGCGGAGATCTCCGGCTCTCTCCCGGAGGTCAAGAAGCAGACGACGAGCAACCTGTACGGCGGCCAGAAGGGCTTCATGCTCGACATGGTCAAGCGCGAGTTGCAGAAGCTCGGCTTCAGCGAGGAGGAGATCGACGGCGGCGGCCTCCAGGTGACCACGACCTTCACCAAGAAGGCGATGGACGCCGCCGAGCAGGGCATCCTCGAGCAGAAGCCCGAGGGCCTCCCCCAGCTCCACGCCGCTGCGGCGTCCGTCGACGTGCAGACCGGTGCGCTGCTGGGCTTCTACGCCGGCCAGGACTACCTGAAGAGCCAGCTCAACTGGGCGGCCCTGGGCGACGCCCCGGGCTCCTCCTTCAAGCCGTTCGCGCTGGTCGCCGGGCTCGAGGCCGGGTTCAGCCTGAAGGACACGTTCCAGGGCTCCTCGCCCTACCGGTTCCCGAACGGGGACACGGTCAAGAACGAGGGCCAGGGTGACGGCCACAGCTACGGCTCCAAGATCGACCTGGTCAAGGCGACGCAGGAGTCGGTGAACACGGCGTACGTCGACCTCACCGAGTCGATCCCCAACGGTCCGGACGCCATCAAGCAGACCGCGATCAAGATGGGGATCCCGGCCAACACCGCGGGCCTCGACCCGGTCGCCACGATCGCGCTGGGCTCGGCCACGGTCAGCCCGATCAACATGGCCAACGCCTACTCGACGATCGCGAGCACCGGCATGCACCACGACTGGTTCGTGGTCTCCAAGGTCGTCCGCGGCAGCAGCGGCGAGGTGCTCTACACGGCACCGCGCAAGACCGACCGCGCGATCGAGGAGGACGTCGCGGCCGACACGAGCTACGCGCTGCAGCAGGTCGTCAAGGGTGGCACCGGCACGGCGGCGCTGGGCCTGGGCAGGCCGGCCGCCGGCAAGACCGGCACCGCCACGAGGGACGACGGCCAGGTGATCTCGTCGTGGTTCGTCGGGTACACCCCGCAGGTCGCCACCGCCGTGATGTACGTGCGCGGCAACGGCCGCAAGAGCCTCGAGGGCTACCTCAACCCCTTCTACGGCGCGACCTATCCCGCCCGGACGTGGACCGCGATCATGAAGCGCGACATGGACGGGCTGGACGTGGAGGACTTCCCGCCCCGGGCGAACGTCGACGGCAAGGCCCCGGTCACCGGGCACGACCCGTACACCCCGCCGCCGCCGAAGCCGAAGAAGACCAAGACGACCGCCCCCGTGACGACCGCTCCCCCGGTGACGACGCCTCCGGCGCCGCAGGAGCCGGTGGCCAACGGCGTCTGCGACCCGGCGTACGGGTTCCCGGTCGACCCGGACTGCCCGGACCCCAACCCGACCCCGCCGAGCCCGACCTGCACCGGTCTGGGCTGCCTGAACGGCGGCGGTGGCGGCGGCGGACGGTACGGCCGCCGCTGAGGTGAACCAGCCCACGCGTGAGGACCCGCTGGCCGCCGCCCTGAGCGAGGCGGTCGGCGGGCCCGTGGGGCGCCGGGCCCGGCCGCACTCGTGGTGGACGCCGGTGCGGGTGCTGCTCGCGGCCTTCACGGTGGTCTTCGCGGTCGGCCTGGTGCAGAAGTACCCCTGTGGCGAGACCGACTGGTCGAGCAACACCGTGCGTTACGGGAAGATGTGCTACTCCGACGTGCCCTACCTCTACACCGGGCGCGGCTTCGCCGAGCAGACCTGGCCCTACGCCGACACCCACGGCCGGTACGAGACGATGGAGTACCCGGTCCTGATCTCGTACTTCGCCTGGGGGGCGTCGAAGGTCACCGCCCTGATGCCCTCGGGCCCGTCGCAGGCCGTGCGCGAGGCCACCCCCGCCGCGAACCTGTGGGGCCTGCCGGGCATGACCAGGGAGGTCAACACCTACTTCCTGGTGACCGCGGTGCTGCTCTTCGTCTGCGGGATCGGTGCGGTGCTCTTCCTGGCGGGCGCGAGCCCGGGGCGACCCTGGGACGCGATGGCCTTCGCGGCGTCGCCGGCGCTGCTGCTCACCGGCCAGGTGAACTGGGACCTGCTCGCCGTGCTGTTCACCGCCGGCGCCCTGTGGGCGTGGACGCGCGACCGGCCGGTGCTCGCCGGCGTGATGGTCGGTCTGGGCGTGGCGACGAAGCTCTACCCGCTGTTCCTGCTCGGCGCCTTCCTGGTCGACGTCCTCAGGCGCCGCCGGCCGGACCTGCTGAACCGCACCCTCGCCGCGGCGGCCGTCGCCTGGGTGGTCGCCAACCTCCCGGCCCTGCTGACCGGGGCCTCGGCCTGGAACGTGTTCTGGACCTTCAACCGGAGCCGTGGCGCCGACCTGGGCTCGCTGTGGCTGGTGCTCGACCAGCTCGGTGTGCACAGCGACGCGCACCGGATCAACCTCGTGTCCGGCGTGCTCTTCGGGGCCGCCTGCCTGGCGATCCTGGCGCTCGGCCTGAGGGCCCGGGAACAGCCACGGGTCGCGCAGGTCGGGTTCCTGGTGGTCACGGCGTTCCTGGTCGTCAACAAGGTGTACTCGCCCCAGTACGTGCTCTGGCTGCTGCCGCTGGCCGTGCTCGCCCGGCCGCGGTGGCGCGACCTGCTGATCTGGCAGGCCTGCGAGGTGACGTACTTCGCGGCCGTGTGGATCTACCTCGGTGGCTGGCTGGCGCCCTCCTCGGGGACCGACCCCACGGCGTACCAGCTCGCGATCGGGCTGCGGGTGCTCGGCGAGCTGTACCTGGTCGCGCTCGTCGTCCGCGACATCTGGACCGGCGAGCAGCCGGGGCGGGGCCCAGCGGATCGCGACCCGGTCGCGCTACGCGATCTCCACGGCGTCGAACGTCGTGGCGGTGAACCGCACCCGGACGTCGACCTCGTCGCCGACGGCCGGAACGTCGACGCCTGAGGGCAGGAACAGCATCGAGGCCTGCATGTGCGGCGGCTCGGCGAAGTAGCGGGCCTTGCCCGCCACGGTGTACGGCGACTTCACCATCCCGAGCGCGTCCAGGCCGCCGCGGGCCAGCGTCGCCGCGCGGGCGCGCACGCTGCCCTCGCCGGTCGGGGCCTCGAGGCCGATGCCGTGGGCGGTGCCGCCGGAGACGACCACGAGCGTGCCTGTGCGCGGCACCGCCCGGCCTCGGTAGCCGAACTGCTCGCCGCGCTCGACCGGGTGCGAGTCGAGCACCCGCGCGGTGACCCGCAACGCGCCTCGGTCGCCGAGCCACAGGTCCGTGCCGACCCGCGGCCGGAAGACGAAGTCGGGGTAGCGGCCGGCGAGGGCCGCCAGGTCGGCGACGGCGAGGTGCGACACCCAGACCGTGGCCGCCCGGTCGTCGAGCTCGCCGAAACCCGCGGCGACCACGTCGGTCATCAGCTCCTCGGCCTCGGCGAGGTTGTCACCCTGGTCGAGTGGCAGGTGCAGCGAGACGCCCTCGAGGCGGACACCGCCGGCCGCTGCCACCGCTTCGCGCAGGCCGCGCGCGGTGAAGCCGTGGCGCTTCATGGAGGTGAGTCGCTCGAGGAGGACCCGGGGCCGGCCGGGTGCCGCCGACAGGGCGGCGAGGTCGGCGAGGCGGCCGACCGTGTGGATGACGCGGTCGTCGGTCGTTGCTGCACCGGCGTCCCACGGCCGCCACGGCGACAGCACCACCAGGTCGCCGTCGAAGCGGCGGACGACGTCGTCGATCTCGGGGTACGTGCCCACGGCGAGGGTGTCGCCGTCGAGGTCCTGCCCGGCCAGCCACTGCACCCGGCGGGCGAGCCGGCCGTTGCCGAACCCGTAGCCGTTGCCCTTCACGACCGGCACCAGGCCGGGCCGTGCTTCAGCCACCTCGCGCAGGTGGGCCCGCCAGCGGTCGCCGTCGACGTGGAGCACCAGGCTCATCAGCCGCGCCTCTTCAGGTAGAGCTCGAAGGCCTTGTAGAGGGCGCGGTTCAGCGGGAGGTCCCACTCGCCGGCGTACTCGACCGCCTCGCCGCCGGTGCCGACCTTGAACTGGATCAGGCCGACGTGGGCGTCGTCGCTGGTGAGGGTGTCGGTGATCCCCCGCAGGTCGTAGATCGCGGCACCGGCCGCGATCGAGTCGCGGATCATCTGCCACTGGATCGCGTTCGAGCCGCGGACGTCGCGCTTCTCGGTCGAGGAGGCGCCGTAGGAGTACCAGGCGTGGGCTCCGACGCGGATCCAGATCGTGGCGGCGACGAGGTCGCCCTCGTGCCGGGCCAGGTAGAGGCGGATCCGGTCGGGGCTCTCGGCGCCGAGCGCGTCGAACATGGTCCGGAAGTAGCCCAGTGGCCGCGGCGTGAAGTGGTCGCGCTCGGCCGTGTGGGCGTAGAGCGCGTGGAACGCGGGGAGGTCCTCGACGGTGGCCGCCGACACCACGACGCCCGCCTTGGCGGCCTTCTTGATGTTGCGCCGCCAGAGCTGGTTCATGCCGGCCAGCACCTCGTCCTCGGTGCGCTGGCTCCCGTCGGGGTGGCGCAGCGGGACCCAGAAGTTGTACTGCGGCTGCCCGGCCGCGAAGCCGCCGGTCACCCCCTGCGGGAGCCAGCCGAGCTCGCGCAGCTGGGACACGACCCGGGCGCCGGCCTGGCTGCGCTCGGCGGGCGGGAGCGCGGTCAGGCTGGTCACCGCCTCGTCGGCGATGCCCTCCTTGATCTGGGCGGCGCTCCAGCGCCGGGTGATCACCGGCGGGCCGATCCGGATGCCGAAGGCACCCCTCGCCTTGACGTGCGCGGCCATCGGCGCGAGCCAGGCGCCGAGTCCGTCGGAGTCCCAGTCGATGACCGGGCCCTCGGGGACGTAGGCGAGGTAGCGCTTCACCTTCGGCAGCTGGCGGTAGAGCACCAGCGCGACCCCGACCAGCTCACCCGACGCCGGCTCGGCGCCGGTGGCCGGGCCGGTCCGGAACCAGCCCAGCGACTCCGCCTTCCACTCCTGCTTCACCTTCGCCCAGGCCGGGGTCTGCAGGAAGCTGGCCGACTCGCGGGACTCGAGGAAGGCCAGGTGCTCCTCGGCGGAGATCGTGCGCACGGTCAGCGGGGAGGTCACGTCGGCGAGCCTAACGGCGATGGTGGGCGGGTAACGAAGCGGACGGTCGAGCCTTCAGAGCCGCTCGCGCAGCCAGTCGAAGTCAGCGCGGTGCTCGTCCGGACCGCCGGGGGTCTCGCAGATCACCGGGGCACCGGCGTCGCGGACGACCCCCGCGAGCTCGTCGGGGTCGATCTCGCCGTGGCCGAAGCTGGTGTGCCGGTCGGCCCCCGACCCGAACGCGTCCCGGCTGTCGTTGGCGTGCACCAGGTCGATGCGGCCGGTGATCGCGCGGACCCTCTCGACCGCGTCGGCCAGCGCGATGCCGCTGGCCCAGGCGTGGCACGTGTCCAGGCAGAAGCCGACCTGATCGGCGCCCTCGGCCGCCGAGATCGCGTCCCACACCGCGGCGATCCGGTCGAGGTGGCGGGTCATCGCGTTGTCGCCGCCCGCGGTGTTCTCGATCAGCACCGGCACCTTGAGATCCGTGGCCTCGACCGCCTTGCGCCAGTTGTCGAAGCCCTTGTCGGGGTCGTCGTCCTTGTTGACGTGGCCGCCGTGCACGATCAGGCCCTTCGCGCCGATCTCGGCGGCCGCGTCGACGTGCTGCTGGAGGAGCTTGCGGCTCGGGATCCGGATCCGGTTGTTCGTGGTGGCCACGTTGACGATGTACGGCGCGTGCACGTAGAGGTCGACGCCGGCCGCCTCGGCGTCGGCGCGGAGCCCGGCCGCCCCGCCGGCGTACCGGACCTCGGGGCCCTGGTAGCCCTGAGGGTCGCCGAGGAAGAACTGCACCAGCGTGGTGTTGCGCGCCTTCGCCTCGGCGATCGGGTCGGTCTGGTCGACGTGGGCTCCGATGCGGATGGTCATGCGGCCCAGCCTAGGGGCTGGGAACGTCCGATCGGGTCGCGGATTTGAACATGTTCAAATAGGCTCTCGGACATGTCCTCCGGAAGCCCCGACACGCGCCAGCTCATCCTCGACACGGCGCTCCTGCTGTTCGCCGAGCGCGGGTACGCCGGCACGACGATGCGTGCGATCGCGACCGAGGCCGGTCTCGCGCCGAGCAACGCGTACTACTGGTTCGCCAACAAGGACGAGCTCGTCCAGGAGCTCTACCGGCGGATCCAGGGCGAGCACCGGGACCGGGCCGCCGACCTGCTGGCCGCTCCGGGCACGCTCCAGGAGCGGCTGCGTGCCGTCGAGCACGCCTATCTCGACGTGATCGCCCGGCACCACGACTTCGGGGTCGCATTCCTCTCGACGGCGATCCGGTCGGACTCCCCGGCCAACCCGCTCAGTGCCGCCTCGTCCGAGGCGCGCGCGATGTCGCTGGCGATCTACCGCGACGTCGTCCTCGGCGCCCGGCCCGCGGTCACGCCGCGGCTGCGCGCGGTGCTCCCCGACCTGCTCTGGCTCTGCCACCTCGGCGTGACCCTGTTCTGGGTCTCCGACACCAGCGACGGCCAGCAGCGGACCCGACGGCTGGTGGACACCGCCGTACCGCTGGTCACCGGCATGGTCCGCCTCGGCCGGCTGCCCGTGGCGGCGAGCTTCGTCGACCAGCTCGGTCGGACCCTCGCGGTGGTCCTCCAGCGACCGGCGGGGGAGCGGTGACCGGGCCGTCGGGCAGCGGGATCAACACCCCCGGGCTGCTCGGGTACGTGGTGGGCGTCGCAGCGAGCATCCCGCTCTACGGCGCGCTGGTCGCGGTCGTCGCCGGGGGCGGGCCGCTCCAGGCACTCTTCGCGGCGCTGGTGGTGACGGCGTACGGGTGGCCCCTGACCCTGCCGGTCGGGATCGGCGGCGCGCTGGTCGTGCACGCGTTGTGCCACCGGTTCCGCGCCCAGGGCGTGCACGTCGCGGTCGCCTTCGGAGCCGGCGCAGCGGGAGGTGCGCTCGTGCTGCGCTCGACCGGGGCGGCGGTGCTGGTGGGCGTGGCCGCCGCGATGGGCCGGACCCTGGTGATCCCGCTCGTCGATCGCCGAAGGGCCGCTGTGGGCCACGATTTCCCTGCAACCGACTGACGTTGTTACCCTTGCCCGTCGCTCCCCTCGTGGGAGCTCCTCCTGTCACGGAACGTCCGTGGCCGCATGAGTCCGAAGGAGGTAGGCAGCTTGCGTGCCTACGAACTGATGGTCATCCTCGATCCTGAGCTCGAGGAGCGCACCGTCGCCCCGTCGCTCGACACGTACCTCAACGTCGTGCGCAACGACGGCGGCACCGTGGAGAACGTCGACATCTGGGGTCGCCGTCGTCTCGCCTACGAGATCAACAAGAAGCCCGAGGGCATCTACGCCGTCGTGACCCTCCAGGCCGAGCCGGCCACCGTCAAGGAGCTCGACCGTCAGCTGTCGCTGAACGAGTCGGTGCTTCGCACTAAGGTCATTCGTCCCGACGCTCGCTGATCCAGCGACCGCCGTACGAGCAGTAGATCCAGGAGGATCAGCATGGCTGGCGAGACCGTCATCACCGTCATCGGCAACCTGACCGGCGACCCGGAGCTCCGGTTCACCCCGTCGGGTGCGGCCGTCGCGAACTTCACGATCGCGTCGACCCCGCGCAACTTCGACCGGCAGACCAACGAGTGGAAGGACGGCGACACGCTGTTCCTCAACTGCTCGATCTGGCGGCAGGCCGCGGAGAACGTCGCCGAGTCCCTCCAGAAGGGCATGCGCGTGGTCGCGCAGGGCCGCCTCAAGGCGCGCTCCTACGAGACCCGCGAAGGTGAGAAGCGCACCGTCATGGAGCTCGACGTCGAAGAGGTCGGGCCCAGCCTGAAGTACGCCACCGCCAAGGTCGCCCGGGTCACCCGGGGCGGCGGCGGGGGCGGCGGCTTCAGCGGCGGCGGCGACGACCCGTGGGCCAGCCAGGGCGCGAGCCAGGGCCAGCAGTCCGCTCCCCAGCAGGGTGGCGGACAGGGCGCCTGGGGCGGCCAGCAGGGCGGCGGTGCACCTCAGGGTGGCGGCGCCCCGCAGGGCGGTCCGGCGCAGGACCCGTGGGCCGTGCCCGGCGGGTCCGAAGAGCCCCCGTTCTGACCTCCTGAACCAGCACCACCCAACCAAGCCAACCATTCCGGCTCCCAGGACCTGTTCCTGCGCCGGGCTCACTGAAAGGGAGCACCACAATGGCCAAGGCAGTGATGCGCAAGCCCAAGAAGAAGGTTTGCCAGTTCTGCAAGGACAAGGCGTCCTCTGTCGACTACAAGGACACCAACCTGCTGCGCAAGTTCATCTCCGACCGCGGCAAGATCCGCGCGCGTCGGGTGACCGGCAACTGCGTGCAGCACCAGCGCGACGTGGCCACGGCCGTCAAGAACGCCCGTGAGGTCGCGCTCCTCCCGTACACGTCCACGGCTCGCTGAGAGAGGAGCAGAAGATGAAGCTCATCCTCACCCAGGAGGTCACCGGACTCGGTGCCCCCGGCGACGTCGTCGAGGTCAAGGACGGCTACGGCCGCAACTACCTGGTCCCGCGCGGTCTCGCGATCGTCTGGACCCGCGGCGGCGAGAAGACCATCGAGTCGATCAAGAAGGCGCGTGAGTCGCGGGCCGTCCGTGACGCCGACCACGCGGCCGAGGTCAAGGCCAAGCTGGAGGGCTCGACCTTCCAGGTCAAGGTCCGCGCCGGCGAGGGCGGCCGCCTGTTCGGCGCCGTCACCACCGCCGACATCGCCACGGCGATCGTCGAGGCGGGCGCGGAGGTCGACAAGCGCACGATCGTGGTGGCCAACCCGATCAAGTCGCTCGGCGCGCACACCGTGACCGTCAAGGTGCACGACGACGTCGAGGCGCAGGTCAGCCTCAACGTGGTCTCTGCCTGAGGTCCTCCGCCTGACGAATTCACAACTTCGGTAGTGAAACCGCCGCTTCCCGTACGGAATCCCGTACGGGAAGCGGCGGTTTTGTACGGGAAGGGTCAGCGGTCCTCGGTGCCGGGACGCGCGCGGACCTCCAGGGGACCGGGGCCGCCCAGCCAGGTCCGGCGGTGCACGCGGAACAGGTAGTAGATGAACGCGACGTTGACCACGCCGATCCCGACCAGGGTCGGGTCGACCAGGGCGTCGACGCCGCCGCCGTAGGCCACCGCGGGGAGCACGATCACCGCCGCGAAGGCCCAGGTGAGGACGCCGTACCGGCCGGCGACGAAGCGGTCGCGGGGCTGCTGGAGCTCGGCCTGCCGGCCGATGGCGCGGGCCAGGGCGAGGCTGAAGACCGCCTGCGGAAGCGACAGGAACCACTGGAAGGACACGTCGATCGCGTCGTTGTACTCCGGCACCAACAGGTGGTTGACCTGCGGGAACCACAGCGGCACGCTCACCACGAGCGCCACGACGGCCAGCCAGCCGAGCACCTCGACGTCGAGGTGTCCGCGCAGCCGGCGGACCCCGGAGACCACCAGCAGCCAG
>Ga0255338_1004706_pt1 | contig 13634 bp, 11 predicted proteins | sample MeOH1_35cm_T4_19_FD_203715 | JGI IMG/M metagenome (GOLD analysis project Ga0255338, IMG submission 203715) | Sandy soil microbial communities from University of British Columbia, Vancouver, Canada - MeOH1_35cm_T4_195 | ecosystem: Engineered > Artificial ecosystem > Sand microcosm > Unclassified ...
GCCGGCCGACCTCTCGCAGTCCCCGACGAAAGTCTTTGCGCAGCTTCGTATTTTTGAGGGGACTGTTATCCGCGGCAGTTCGCCGCGGCCTCATTGAAGCTTCAGTGGGGTGCCGGCACATCCGACACGACCGGCGGTTATCCGCGGCAGTTCGCCGCGGCCTCATTGAAGCTCAACGGTATCGGCATTTCGGAAATTCGCGGCATCGAAGTTATCCGCGGCAGTTCGCCGCGGCCTCATTGAAGCGAAGTCCGCGTGGTGCGGGCTTTGGCAACCCCCCCGGGTTATCCGCGGCAGTTCGCCGCGGCCTCATTGAAGCATCCTGTTGCGCGAGCCGCTGTCTCTCCGCGGCGCGGTTATCCGCGGCAGTTCGCCGCGGCCTCATTGAAGCCCGAGCAAGGGCCACGACACGCAGGACAAGCCGTAGTTATCCGCGGCAGTTCGCCGCGGCCTCATTGAAGCTTGCCCTTGGCGAGCTTGTCCCACAGGGATGGCACCGTTATCCGCGGCAGTTCGCCGCGGCCTCATTGAAGCTTCATGATCGGAGGCACAATCGGCGGATACCGCTGCGTTATCCGCGGCAGTTCGCCGCGGCCTCATTGAAGCTAGCCCTTCCCCGGCCCGCGCCGGGCGGACGGAATTAGGTTATCCGCGGCAGTTCGCCGCGGCCTCATTGAAGCCTATTAAGCTCGTGCTGCATGTAGAGCCAAGGTCTTAAGTTATCCGCGGCAGTTCGCCGCGGCCTCATTGAAGCCTTAAGCTTCTGCCCGTCATACACCATCATCTCTTTGTTATCCGCGGCAGTTCGCCGCGGCCTCATTGAAGCGTCAGCTTTACGTCTTTGGTCTGAACCTCTCCGTTTGTTATCCGCGGCAGTTCGCCGCGGCCTCATTGAAGCGGTGTGCGTGCGGTGTAACGCGACCCACTCAAGAACGTTATCCGCGGCAGTTCGCCGCGGCCTCATTGAAGCACTGGCATCACGCGCCTTGATCTGCCTGCCGAACGAGGTTATCCGCGGCAGTTCGCCGCGGCCTCATTGAAGCAGAAGTAGAAGAAGAAGATGAAGGGCCGTCACCTTGAGTTATCCGCGGCAGTTCGCCGCGGCCTCATTGAAGCCGCATTCGCGCGCTCGTGTCGTTTGGCGTCGTCAAGTTATCCGCGGCAGTTCGCCGCGGCCTCATTGAAGCAGCATGCCCCAGCCCCCAGACCTACCCATCAGGTCTGGTTATCCGCGGCAGTTCGCCGCGGCCTCATTGAAGCGCATGCACGCAGCCTGCGCCTCTATGCGCCTGCGAAGTTATCCGCGGCAGTTCGCCGCGGCCTCATTGAAGCTCGTCAGTGTATGGATGATGGGCGACGGACCCGGTGTTATCCGCGGCAGTTCGCCGCGGCCTCATTGAAGCCAGACTATTTCAAAACGCTCCCCGCAGAGGGGAAAAGGGTTATCCGCGGCAGTTCGCCGCGGCCTCATTGAAGCAAGTAGCCGTGCCAAGTCTTGTCGGAATACAGCCTGGTTATCCGCGGCAGTTCGCCGCGGCCTCATTGAAGCGATGATGGTGGCCGCGCTGGAGAAGCTCGTCGCCGCGGTTATCCGCGGCAGTTCGCCGCGGCCTCATTGAAGCCATGCCATACGTTCTCTCGTCGTCTTGGCATAGTCGTTATCCGCGGCAGTTCGCCGCGGCCTCATTGAAGCGGTGTGCCGATCTTGTCGACGTACTCCTCCTTGCGAGGTTATCCGCGGCAGTTCGCCGCGGCCTCATTGAAGCCAGTCGGATAAAGACCATTATCTACCGCGTGTTTGACGGTTATCCGCGGCAGTTCGCCGCGGCCTCATTGAAGCTTCATCGTCGCTACCGGGCTCTCGTTTGCGCATCAGGTTATCCGCGGCAGTTCGCCGCGGCCTCATTGAAGCGAGGACTGGCTCACCGCGCAGAAGATCGCGCGCGAGGTTATCCGCGGCAGTTCGCCGCGGCCTCATTGAAGCGCTGCCCCTCGACCTCTTCGGCGATCAACTGCACGAGGTTATCCGCGGCAGTTCGCCGCGGCCTCATTGAAGCGAGCATCTTCAGCTTATCGGTCTTGTCCTCCTCGCCGTTATCCGCGGCAGTTCGCCGCGGCCTCATTGAAGCCACGTTCGATTTCACATTGACGCCGGTGGAATTTGGTTATCCGCGGCAGTTCGCCGCGGCCTCATTGAAGCATCGCGGCTTCGAGCGCTTTCAGCTTATCGGTCTTGGTTATCCGCGGCAGTTCGCCGCGGCCTCATTGAAGCCTCGAATCCGAAGTAGTCGCCGGTAGGCATCTCGAGTTATCCGCGGCAGTTCGCCGCGGCCTCATTGAAGCGACCTCGGCGATACCTGGTTTTACAAGCGCTGGCGGGTTATCCGCGGCAGTTCGCCGCGGCCTCATTGAAGCGCTCTTTGCCGCGCGCCCACGCATGGAATTCGCGCCAGGTTATCCGCGGCAGTTCGCCGCGGCCTCATTGAAGCCTTGGAGGTGGTGGGCGGCTTCGGCGTGGCCTCGGTCGTTATCCGCGGCAGTTCGCCGCGGCCTCATTGAAGCTGCTCATCTCTATTGCGATCGTAAAAGGCGATGTTGAGTTATCCGCGGCAGTTCGCCGCGGCCTCATTGAAGCTCTATGGGCGCCGCGCCATCGAAGCAGAGCCCAGCGGGTTATCCGCGGCAGTTCGCCGCGGCCTCATTGAAGCATCAGCAGTGCGTCGACGTCGGCCTGCTCCCTGACGTTATCCGCGGCAGTTCGCCGCGGCCTCATTGAAGCCCGGAGACCGGATCGATCATCAGCGGTGAGGCCGGGTTATCCGCGGCAGTTCGCCGCGGCCTCATTGAAGCGCCCACGCGAAGTTGCCGACGATGACGCCGGCCGCGTTATCCGCGGCAGTTCGCCGCGGCCTCATTGAAGCTCGGTTCTTGTGGTGGCGTTGCCGGGTGGTCTTGGGGTTATCCGCGGCAGTTCGCCGCGGCCTCATTGAAGCGCCATCTCAGCGATCTGCGCGAGGCTGTCATCGTCGGTTATCCGCGGCAGTTCGCCGCGGCCTCATTGAAGCAAATGCAAATGTTCTACTTCCACGTCTTTAACCTGGGTTATCCGCGGCAGTTCGCCGCGGCCTCATTGAAGCAAACAGAGCCAGTAGCCCGAGTTGCGGCGTACTGGCAGTTATCCGCGGCAGTTCGCCGCGGCCTCATTGAAGCCTCGGCCGACGAAAGCGCGAAAAAAATAACTGTTGCACGGTTATCCGCGGCAGTTCGCCGCGGCCTCATTGAAGCCTGTTCGACTTCCAGCGTTCGCTCGTCGAGTGGGCGCGTTATCCGCGGCAGTTCGCCGCGGCCTCATTGAAGCATGTACTTGCGGTGAGGCGTCGGTAGGAATGAGGTCGTTATCCGCGGCAGTTCGCCGCGGCCTCATTGAAGCTGCCCGACGTCGGCGGGGCTGAAGAGCTGGCGGCCGGTTATCCGCGGCAGTTCGCCGCGGCCTCATTGAAGCCGGCAGGATGTGCGTCGTCTTGACGCCGTCCCATCCGTTATCCGCGGCAGTTCGCCGCGGCCTCATTGAAGCGACGGGCCCGGTGCGCCCCATCTCCTCGAGCAGCTCCTGTTATCCGCGGCAGTTCGCCGCGGCCTCATTGAAGCCCGTCTGCAGCACCGCCTCCGGCACCCCCGGCAAGTTATCCGCGGCAGTTCGCCGCGGCCTCATTGAAGCCCGAAAGCCCCGGAAGCGTTGCTGGTGGCGTGCGAGTTATCCGCGGCAGTTCGCCGCGGCCTCATTGAAGCGCGTCCTGCACGACGCCGTTTGCGATGACGGTCCCGGCGTTATCCGCGGCAGTTCGCCGCGGCCTCATTGAAGCCGCAGCGGGCACGGCTTGCCATCGGCGGCGAGCGGGGTTATCCGCGGCAGTTCGCCGCGGCCTCATTGAAGCCCTTTGCGCTCGCCTTGCCTCGACCAGTTCGATCGGGGTTATCCGCGGCAGTTCGCCGCGGCCTCATTGAAGCGTGAGCCTCGGGTGGTCCGTGGATCAGGCCGGCGCGTTATCCGCGGCAGTTCGCCGCGGCCTCATTGAAGCTGTTAGCTATATTGGCGCTCGCTGCGCTCGCCGTATTGTTATCCGCGGCAGTTCGCCGCGGCCTCATTGAAGCCAGATCGGGAAGGGCAATACCGGAGAGGACGGGTTGTTATCCGCGGCAGTTCGCCGCGGCCTCATTGAAGCAGCATGATCGTGCGGCGGCGCTCTATCCCCGCTATTGTTATCCGCGGCAGTTCGCCGCGGCCTCATTGAAGCCGGGAGAAGTTCCTGGCCGAACCGGAGCTCCGGCAGAGTTATCCGCGGCAGTTCGCCGCGGCCTCATTGAAGCATTATTGGTTTGTGTCCGCAGTGAGGGCACGCGTCGTTATCCGCGGCAGTTCGCCGCGGCCTCATTGAAGCCATGCGATCGCCTCCGCCGCCTGCTCGATGAACTGCGTTATCCGCGGCAGTTCGCCGCGGCCTCATTGAAGCATCCGTACCTGGTGAAGGCGCTGCGCGCTTCCGCCTGTTATCCGCGGCAGTTCGCCGCGGCCTCATTGAAGCATGCGCGGCAAGGGCTTCAACATCTCGGCTGCCGAGTTATCCGCGGCAGTTCGCCGCGGCCTCATTGAAGCTCGAGCCGCATGGTGACGGACGAATACATTCGCCAAGTTATCCGCGGCAGTTCGCCGCGGCCTCATTGAAGCGCCGGCGACGAAAAGAAGATGAACAGCCGGACCCGCAGTTATCCGCGGCAGTTCGCCGCGGCCTCATTGAAGCACCTCCACCGAAGGGCATCTCTACGACGTCGAGGTGTTATCCGCGGCAGTTCGCCGCGGCCTCATTGAAGCGTGCCATCGCAACAGAGGCGCCCGGAATCCCCGGGGTTATCCGCGGCAGTTCGCCGCGGCCTCATTGAAGCACCGCTACGTCGTCGAGCTCGACCGGACGCCCGTTGGTTATCCGCGGCAGTTCGCCGCGGCCTCATTGAAGCTCGTAGATGCCAGCGATGGTCTCGTCGTCGCGCTGGGTTATCCGCGGCAGTTCGCCGCGGCCTCATTGAAGCTGCTCCACGATGACGCAGGGCTTGCAGCGTTTGAGCGGTTATCCGCGGCAGTTCGCCGCGGCCTCATTGAAGCATGTACTCGGCCGCTGCAATCACTGCGGGCTGGGCCGTTATCCGCGGCAGTTCGCCGCGGCCTCATTGAAGCCGATTCAGTCCGCGTTACGTCGAAGCTGATCTGCTGCGTTATCCGCGGCAGTTCGCCGCGGCCTCATTGAAGCGACCTCGATCGACATGACGATGCTCTACGCCGCCGGTTATCCGCGGCAGTTCGCCGCGGCCTCATTGAAGCCGGATCGTCGGCGCGCCGTATTCGTGCGCAGCGAGGTTATCCGCGGCAGTTCGCCGCGGCCTCATTGAAGCTTCTCTTATCCGTAGGTGTTAGATCAGCTCTTGGTCGTTATCCGCGGCAGTTCGCCGCGGCCTCATTGAAGCATTGCGATGTCCGGCGAGCGGCCGAGCGCGAGCTCGGTTATCCGCGGCAGTTCGCCGCGGCCTCATTGAAGCGATCCATGGTTGCACGACGCAACCGACCGCGCCTCGTTATCCGCGGCAGTTCGCCGCGGCCTCATTGAAGCACCGCCACCGGCGTCACGTACACCAAAGGGGTATGAGGTTATCCGCGGCAGTTCGCCGCGGCCTCATTGAAGCCAGAACGTGCACGTTGCAAGGCTCTCTTCTATCGCGGTTATCCGCGGCAGTTCGCCGCGGCCTCATTGAAGCTTCACGTCCATGCTTCGCCCTTTCGTGTCGTAATGAGTTATCCGCGGCAGTTCGCCGCGGCCTCATTGAAGCTATGCAAAACGGCGAATCTGTCAACCACCCGGACAAAGTTATCCGCGGCAGTTCGCCGCGGCCTCATTGAAGCCGGTGAGTTCATGCCGGATACTCATCGTGAATGCTGCCGTTATCCGCGGCAGTTCGCCGCGGCCTCATTGAAGCATCATCGACAACGTGCTCTACATCGAACACGAGGCCGGTTATCCGCGGCAGTTCGCCGCGGCCTCATTGAAGCCGCAGCGCGTCGGAATCGATGCGCGTGGCCGATTGCGTTATCCGCGGCAGTTCGCCGCGGCCTCATTGAAGCGGGGAGCCTCCATGTTCCACTCGGAGATATACGGGCGTTATCCGCGGCAGTTCGCCGCGGCCTCATTGAAGCGAGATCTGCTCGTCCATGTATCGCACGAGCCGCTCAGTTATCCGCGGCAGTTCGCCGCGGCCTCATTGAAGCGCGATGCCCTTGAGCCCGCGCGAGATCTGCGTGATCTCGTTATCCGCGGCAGTTCGCCGCGGCCTCATTGAAGCTTGTCACCGCCGTAGCGGGCCATCAGCAGCTCGTCCAGTTATCCGCGGCAGTTCGCCGCGGCCTCATTGAAGCGAGCTCGTCGCCTGGGCGTGCCTCGAGATTCCGCTCAGTTATCCGCGGCAGTTCGCCGCGGCCTCATTGAAGCGATGCCTGATTTGGGCATGTCGGGATCGTGCTCGCCTGGTTATCCGCGGCAGTTCGCCGCGGCCTCATTGAAGCCTGACTGGTCGGCAACCCCACAGGTTGGCGCACCTCGTTATCCGCGGCAGTTCGCCGCGGCCTCATTGAAGCGCCCTGTGCGCGAGCGGCGGCGCCACGGCCACGCTCGTTATCCGCGGCAGTTCGCCGCGGCCTCATTGAAGCCCCTGAATCTTCGGCGTGTACGTGCCGGACGTGAAGTTATCCGCGGCAGTTCGCCGCGGCCTCATTGAAGCCTCTGCAGGGCAAACGACCTGATGCCGAAGGCCTCGGGTTATCCGCGGCAGTTCGCCGCGGCCTCATTGAAGCCACTTCGTCAGCGCGACGGCATCGTGCTCGCGAAGTTATCCGCGGCAGTTCGCCGCGGCCTCATTGAAGCACCTGGCTGCTGCTCTCGAAGCGCGCACCGAACATGTTATCCGCGGCAGTTCGCCGCGGCCTCATTGAAGCCATGCGCGTGATATCCGTCCAGACGTCCGGGTGCCAGGTTATCCGCGGCAGTTCGCCGCGGCCTCATTGAAGCATGTAATGCGCGGCGGCTTCGGAAAACGTGCGGCGGTTATCCGCGGCAGTTCGCCGCGGCCTCATTGAAGCACCAGGCGCTGCGCGGCGTGGATGGCGAGGGGGCCGGTTATCCGCGGCAGTTCGCCGCGGCCTCATTGAAGCACCGAGAGCGGCAGCAGCCTGATCGTTGAAAGCCCCGTTATCCGCGGCAGTTCGCCGCGGCCTCATTGAAGCTGTATCTCGATGGCACGGTCGAGATTGGTGCGGGAGTTATCCGCGGCAGTTCGCCGCGGCCTCATTGAAGCTCCTTCTTCGACAGTTGCCAGAGACTGCGGAACTTGATGTTATCCGCGGCAGTTCGCCGCGGCCTCATTGAAGCACCGTGATTCGCGCCCTTCCCTTGCGACCCGGCACCCGTTATCCGCGGCAGTTCGCCGCGGCCTCATTGAAGCACGTGACTGCGCAGCCTAACGCTCCAACCCCGCCACGTTATCCGCGGCAGTTCGCCGCGGCCTCATTGAAGCGGTTTCGTCGCCCGGCAGACCTGACCGATGCGCACGTTATCCGCGGCAGTTCGCCGCGGCCTCATTGAAGCCAAGTTGATCTCCGTTTCATGTCGGAAATGGCCAGGTTATCCGCGGCAGTTCGCCGCGGCCTCATTGAAGCTCAGCCCATCACAGGCAACGATTTCCAACACCGGAACGGTTATCCGCGGCAGTTCGCCGCGGCCTCATTGAAGCCGCGTAATCACGTGACGCTTCGACCACGTAGCCCGGTTATCCGCGGCAGTTCGCCGCGGCCTCATTGAAGCGAGGGCGAGCTTCACGCGATGAGACTTGCCGCCGCCGTTATCCGCGGCAGTTCGCCGCGGCCTCATTGAAGCACGGCGAATCTATCGAAGGTGCTCAACATCATCCAGCGTTATCCGCGGCAGTTCGCCGCGGCCTCATTGAAGCTCTGCGAGCACACGACGAAGAGAGCAGGGCGAAAGGGTTATCCGCGGCAGTTCGCCGCGGCCTCATTGAAGCTGGCTTGTGGGCGTGGTGAGCGTGGCGCTCGTAATTGTTATCCGCGGCAGTTCGCCGCGGCCTCATTGAAGCGCCGTCGTCGTCGCAACCGGTGATTCCGATGCAGCGTTATCCGCGGCAGTTCGCCGCGGCCTCATTGAAGCACGACCTGGTCGCCGTCGTCGTACTCGATTTTGCCTGTTATCCGCGGCAGTTCGCCGCGGCCTCATTGAAGCACGGTCCTGAATGATCTTGCCGATCGCCGAGCCCTGGAGTTATCCGCGGCAGTTCGCCGCGGCCTCATTGAAGCTACATGCGCCAGCCGCGGCACTTGTCCTGGTCGATCGTTATCCGCGGCAGTTCGCCGCGGCCTCATTGAAGCTTGTCGAGCTTGACCTCGGCATCCGGATACCCGCATGTTATCCGCGGCAGTTCGCCGCGGCCTCATTGAAGCGCAAACGGTCGCCGCATTTCGGACATACCTCGCCGAGGTTATCCGCGGCAGTTCGCCGCGGCCTCATTGAAGCGATAGTCGTTTCAAGTACTCCAATTCAGCGAGCACGAGTTATCCGCGGCAGTTCGCCGCGGCCTCATTGAAGCCTGCGTGCTCCGCGTCCATGCGTTCACATATACTGGTTATCCGCGGCAGTTCGCCGCGGCCTCATTGAAGCGAAACGGATCACGTCGTTATCACATTTGACGAGGTTCGTTATCCGCGGCAGTTCGCCGCGGCCTCATTGAAGCCCGCTTCATTCACGATCCTTAGAGCTTGCGCAGCACGGTTATCCGCGGCAGTTCGCCGCGGCCTCATTGAAGCTGGCTCTGGGTGTCTTCTTGGGCGATCTTCGTGCAGTTATCCGCGGCAGTTCGCCGCGGCCTCATTGAAGCAGTGCAGGCATACACATGGCCCATGGGATGGGTGATCGGTTATCCGCGGCAGTTCGCCGCGGCCTCATTGAAGCAGCATTCCCCACTTCGATTGCCCGACCATGTCCGCAGTTATCCGCGGCAGTTCGCCGCGGCCTCATTGAAGCCGCCTCTGGCGAACCCTCTACGCACCCTCGGATATGGTTATCCGCGGCAGTTCGCCGCGGCCTCATTGAAGCGTCAGGACGAACACCACGCTTCCCGTCGGCAACGTGGTTATCCGCGGCAGTTCGCCGCGGCCTCATTGAAGCGAGGCCATTCGGATTCTCGACGACTACACGATCAAGAGTTATCCGCGGCAGTTCGCCGCGGCCTCATTGAAGCGTATCCGGTGCCGGATCGACGCGAGTTTCCTCGCCCGTTATCCGCGGCAGTTCGCCGCGGCCTCATTGAAGCAGGCCCGGCCAGCGAGTGCGCTCCAAGGTGCCCACGTTATCCGCGGCAGTTCGCCGCGGCCTCATTGAAGCACTTCGACGCGGCCACCGCAGCCGCAGACATACTCGTTATCCGCGGCAGTTCGCCGCGGCCTCATTGAAGCCCGGCGCCGTCACGGTGAAGTTGTTGCCATCCACAATGTTATCCGCGGCAGTTCGCCGCGGCCTCATTGAAGCCGCTCGCACGAGCGACCTGACCGACACGAACGAAGAAGGTTATCCGCGGCAGTTCGCCGCGGCCTCATTGAAGCCATCATGCTCCAGACTTATCGGGACGCGGGGCTTAAAGTTATCCGCGGCAGTTCGCCGCGGCCTCATTGAAGCAACCTCGAGCGTTTCGAGCCGATGGTGACGGAGACGGTTATCCGCGGCAGTTCGCCGCGGCCTCATTGAAGCGATCAGGCGATGAAGGCCGCCGCGGCAGCCGGCTGGGTTATCCGCGGCAGTTCGCCGCGGCCTCATTGAAGCGTGGCCTCCGATGTGACCCCGGTGATCCCGGCGGCAGGGTTATCCGCGGCAGTTCGCCGCGGCCTCATTGAAGCCTTCTCCTGGCACGGCCGGCCATGTGCTGACCTGGAGGTTATCCGCGGCAGTTCGCCGCGGCCTCATTGAAGCGTCGCCTTCTAGTGCGTGAACACGAGCACCGCGGCGTTATCCGCGGCAGTTCGCCGCGGCCTCATTGAAGCGTCGGCGGGACGGTCGCGCTCGGCGTCGCTCCGGTGGTTATCCGCGGCAGTTCGCCGCGGCCTCATTGAAGCGCGGCCGGGACGTTGCGAAGGATGAACGGCAGGGAGGTTATCCGCGGCAGTTCGCCGCGGCCTCATTGAAGCGACCACAGGAACAGCTTCTGCTCGCCAGACAACCCGGTTATCCGCGGCAGTTCGCCGCGGCCTCATTGAAGCACTCCCAGCGGCTACAACATGTCACCCGGCGGGGAGGTTATCCGCGGCAGTTCGCCGCGGCCTCATTGAAGCAGCACCTGCGTTAGCGTTTCATCTGCACGGCTGGGGTTATCCGCGGCAGTTCGCCGCGGCCTCATTGAAGCCTGACACCTACGCCAGCGAAGTGCAGATCGATGAAGTTATCCGCGGCAGTTCGCCGCGGCCTCATTGAAGCAGCCCCCACGACCTCAGGCACACCGTCGGGATGCGGTTATCCGCGGCAGTTCGCCGCGGCCTCATTGAAGCTGGCCTCGCGTTCACGACGTTTCCGCTCGGCTTCCGTTATCCGCGGCAGTTCGCCGCGGCCTCATTGAAGCCAAACCCCCTTGGTGTACGTGACGCCGTTTTCGCGTTATCCGCGGCAGTTCGCCGCGGCCTCATTGAAGCGGATTTGGACTTCGACAGTATGTGCGAACGCATGGGTTATCCGCGGCAGTTCGCCGCGGCCTCATTGAAGCTCTTTATCAGAACCAAATCCCGACTTGCACGTTTACGTTATCCGCGGCAGTTCGCCGCGGCCTCATTGAAGCTTATTAGTTGTCATAGCATTGCACCGAACATGCTCTGTTATCCGCGGCAGTTCGCCGCGGCCTCATTGAAGCGAGCTGCTCGATGCGGTCTCTTGATCTGCGGAATGTGGTTATCCGCGGCAGTTCGCCGCGGCCTCATTGAAGCAGCGACCTTCAGCGCCCGCCTCTTCTCCTGTATTCGGTTATCCGCGGCAGTTCGCCGCGGCCTCATTGAAGCATGTCTTGGCGTCCTCGGATGAGAAATGGAACGGCGTTATCCGCGGCAGTTCGCCGCGGCCTCATTGAAGCTCGACGATGACGAATACGCGATACTTCTGGTCGCGCGGTTATCCGCGGCAGTTCGCCGCGGCCTCATTGAAGCACGAGGAACTGATTACCTGACCGCGTCACCGTTGACAGTTATCCGCGGCAGTTCGCCGCGGCCTCATTGAAGCATGCGAGGGTCGGCCGCTTCCAGCTCCGAGAAAGTCAGTTATCCGCGGCAGTTCGCCGCGGCCTCATTGAAGCCCGTTGAGGCCCTCGTGCGGGTGATGCAGGTAAATCGTCGTTATCCGCGGCAGTTCGCCGCGGCCTCATTGAAGCACCCACTGCTTCGTGATGGCGGAGGACGACGAGCAGTTATCCGCGGCAGTTCGCCGCGGCCTCATTGAAGCAAGGACCTCGGGCCGGTTAACTGCCCGCTGTGCCGAGAGGTTATCCGCGGCAGTTCGCCGCGGCCTCATTGAAGCGCCTTGCCCAGGGTGATGTCGGCGCGCAGGCTCTTCGTTATCCGCGGCAGTTCGCCGCGGCCTCATTGAAGCAGCGCGGCGCGCGCGGAGGAGTAGTTGGTGCGGCGTGTTATCCGCGGCAGTTCGCCGCGGCCTCATTGAAGCACGTGTATTGCGCTGACCGCCAGCACCGCGACCAGGGGTTATCCGCGGCAGTTCGCCGCGGCCTCATTGAAGCGAGACGTTGGTGACCAGTCCGTTGTTCACGAGTCCGGTGTTATCCGCGGCAGTTCGCCGCGGCCTCATTGAAGCGTATCGGTTTCTTCGTCAGCGCGTTACCACTGAGGTTATCCGCGGCAGTTCGCCGCGGCCTCATTGAAGCGCCCTCATTCACCGGCACGGGCGCAGCCGCGGAAGGGTTATCCGCGGCAGTTCGCCGCGGCCTCATTGAAGCGCCTCGCGGACCGTGCCGTCGTAGATGCTGCGCGGGGTTATCCGCGGCAGTTCGCCGCGGCCTCATTGAAGCGGGCCGTACTCCATGCTCCCGGTGCGCGCGATCGGCACGTTATCCGCGGCAGTTCGCCGCGGCCTCATTGAAGCTGCTCGGGATTTTGCGCTCATTTTTCGGGACGAGATCGTTATCCGCGGCAGTTCGCCGCGGCCTCATTGAAGCATCAAGGCGATGCGCGCGTCCGGCTTCAATTACCAGGTTATCCGCGGCAGTTCGCCGCGGCCTCATTGAAGCGCTGCACGCCATCCATGCGCATGAGCGTCGCCGCGGTTATCCGCGGCAGTTCGCCGCGGCCTCATTGAAGCTTCACCGGCAAGGGGCGCTTCCACGCCGCCAGCGTCGGTTATCCGCGGCAGTTCGCCGCGGCCTCATTGAAGCCCTTCCTTCTGCTCCAGCGGTCCCCACCGGGTTGGTTATCCGCGGCAGTTCGCCGCGGCCTCATTGAAGCGTTGTGCTAATTCGTTCCATCAGGGAGCTCCATATCGTTATCCGCGGCAGTTCGCCGCGGCCTCATTGAAGCATGAACCGGTAGGCCGCTACCGCGGCGCCGGCGGTATAGTTATCCGCGGCAGTTCGCCGCGGCCTCATTGAAGCTCTGCTCGTCCGCCGATTGCGTACGGCAAGGACGGCGTTATCCGCGGCAGTTCGCCGCGGCCTCATTGAAGCGCGGGATGGCCGTGCAGGCGTCGCTGCGCAGCGAGCCGGTTATCCGCGGCAGTTCGCCGCGGCCTCATTGAAGCTACAAGTACAACCTCCGCCGCACGCCGGGCGGCCAGGTGGTTATCCGCGGCAGTTCGCCGCGGCCTCATTGAAGCATCTCGTAGATGGCGACGATCGTCGAGAAGCCGTGCTGTTATCCGCGGCAGTTCGCCGCGGCCTCATTGAAGCATTACGCTCTGTCCTTTTGTGGCGGCAAGTGCATTGTTATCCGCGGCAGTTCGCCGCGGCCTCATTGAAGCAACTGCTCGGACAGATAGGGCGCGGCGGCGCGTGGCGTTATCCGCGGCAGTTCGCCGCGGCCTCATTGAAGCCGGTGCGCGCGAAGATTAGGGCAACGCCATTGCCGTGGTTATCCGCGGCAGTTCGCCGCGGCCTCATTGAAGCAGGAACATGGTGGTACGGACGCCGTGCGTTGTGATTGTTATCCGCGGCAGTTCGCCGCGGCCTCATTGAAGCCCGGATGGGCGTGTGGAAGGCGTGGTGCGGTGGACTGGTTATCCGCGGCAGTTCGCCGCGGCCTCATTGAAGCAAGAACAGATTTTGCGGCCCGAGCGCCGAGCCGCCCAGTTATCCGCGGCAGTTCGCCGCGGCCTCATTGAAGCCGGACAGCCCGCTGCGCTACCGGCACCGGGGACTTGCGGTTATCCGCGGCAGTTCGCCGCGGCCTCATTGAAGCATTCCTGCGGTAACGTTCATCGGATCCGTGCTCGCGGTTATCCGCGGCAGTTCGCCGCGGCCTCATTGAAGCTGGAACGAAAAGAGCCGGC
>Ga0255338_1004707_pt1 | contig 13634 bp, 12 predicted proteins | sample MeOH1_35cm_T4_19_FD_203715 | JGI IMG/M metagenome (GOLD analysis project Ga0255338, IMG submission 203715) | Sandy soil microbial communities from University of British Columbia, Vancouver, Canada - MeOH1_35cm_T4_195 | ecosystem: Engineered > Artificial ecosystem > Sand microcosm > Unclassified ...
CGGCCCGAAATAGCGCGCGTCGCTACAAAGGCCGCCCGCACGCGGTCGCGATCCGCCGGATGTATGCGAGATGAGAGGTCTTCGAACGTGACGAATTCGCTGATGGGCACGCCCCATAGCCGATACCCGCGTTCGTCCATCGTGAGCGTGTCGTCTTTGACGTTCCACGACCATAGAGCGACGCCAGCCGCGTCAATAGCGAGCTGCAGATGTGCTTCGTCCCATAGGGGCGGCTTGGTCGGTTTGGATGACATTGTGAAATCGCCCGGCAGTTAACGGGCGGGCGCCTCATTTTGTTCCGCAGGTGAATTTCGTCGGCCTAAGTTGGCCGGGCAATTGCGGCTGATTTTCCGTTCCCTTTCCGGTATCCAGGAGGGCGGGCGTCTATCTGACCCGGCCTGTGACGGCGCCAAGGCCGGGAAGACCAATGGCTGCGCTCTCTCCTGAGCGTCAGTGCTTCCGGCAGCCCTCGAGAAACAGCGCGACCGCCTCGCGGTTCTGCTTGTCCATCGCCTTCCAGTCGATCTCCGCGTCGATGGCGAACAGCCGCTTGGTCCGCATCGGCGCGATCACCACGGCGGCGAAGAACTGCGCCAAGAGGATCGGATCGCACTTGCGGATCTCGCCGCGCGCCATGCGCTTCTTGAAGAAGCTGGCGAGCGTCTGGTGCACGCGGCGCGGGCCGACCTCGTAATAGCGTCTCGACAGCTCGGGGAAGCGCTCGGCTTCCGCGACGAACAGCCGGTGCATGGCGACGACCCCCGGCTGCAGGATCGCGCGCGTATAATTGTCGGCGATCCTGATTAGGATGGTCGAGAGTTCTTCCGTGTCGGCATTGGGACCGACAAACGGTTCCTCGAAGTTGTCGCAGATGGAATTCATGATCGCGGCAAAGAGCTGCTCCTTGCCCTGGAAGTGACTGTAGATGGTCGGTTTGGAGACGCCGGCCTGCGCCGCGATCTGGTCGATGCTCGCGCCGCTGAAGCCGTGCGCGAGGAACGCCTCGGTCGCGGCCTTCAGGATGAGGTCGCGCGCCGCGTGCGGCGGTCGTTTGCGTTGCTGTGCGGCTGTGTTCTGCGACACGGCGATCAGCCTCCTGCGTGGCGGCGCAGGAATTCGAGTACGACGCCGTTGAACTCCGCCGGCTTCTCGATGTTCACGAGGTGGCCGGCATCCTCAATCACGGCGAGCTCGGCGCCGGGAATGTCGGAGGCGATCTCCTGCGCCATGTCCACCGTCGTGAGCCGGTCGGCGCTGCCGACGACCACCAAGGTGGGCACTTTGATGTTGCCGAGGTCCGAGCGCACGTCCATGCGTACGGAAGCCTCGATGCTCTTGATGTAGGACTCCTTGTGCAGTCGGCTCATGCTGTCGACGAGCGCCTTGAATGCTTCGTCCGAGGCATTCGGCCCGATCAGCGTACGCGCCACCGGTTCGGCGATATCCTTCGGCTCCTTGCCGGCCAGCAGCGGTTCTTTGCGTGAAGCGATGAAGGCGGCCTTTTTCTCTTCCGAGAATCCGGCAAAGCCCTTGTGCGTGTCGCACAAGACCAACGACCTCAGCCGCTCGCCATGGCGCGCGGCGAAGTCCATGGCGATGCGACCGCCCATCGACAGGCCGACGATATGTCCGCGCTTGGCGCCGAAATGATCGAGCACGCGCACCACGTCGTCGGCATAGGAACCGAAATTGAGCGGTCCCTCGTAGTCGTCGCTGTCGCCGTAGCCGCGCGCGTCCCAGGCCACCGCCTTGAACGAGGGGGCGAAGGCCGGAAGCTGGCTGTACCAGTTGCGGCGGTTGCCGCCGATGCCGTGCAGGAAAACCACCACCTCGCCGGCGCCGGCGTGCTCGACGGCGATACGCGGGGCAGGGCCGATTTTCTCGACGGTCGTATCGCTCATGTTTCTTGTCCTTGATTGATCGAAAAGCGCGCAGCGAGCGGCTTGAGCAGCAGGTAGTCGGTCAGTGTGTAGATGACGACGATGACGAGGCAGCAGGCGAAGACCATGGCCGCGTCGGAGGTCGATTGCGCCCGCATCAGCAGATAGCCGAGGCCGGAAGAGGCGCCGAACAGTTCCGACACCAGCGCGATCTTCCAGCAGATGCCGTAGGCGACGCGGATGCCGGCCATTAGGAAGGGGGCGACCAGCGGCAGCGTCACCTTGAAGAAGCGACGCAGCGGACTGCGTGTCAGGCTTAATCCTAGTTCATTGAGGTCCGGGTCGATCTGGCGGAACCCGGCGAGCGCATTGATGATGCAGAACGGCAGGATGATGGCCGTCTGGATGAACAGCACCGTCGGCGTCGATATCTTGAACCAGACGACGCCGAGAATGGCCCAGCCGACCGACGGGAAGCTGTTGAGGAAGATCAGGATGCGCCGCTCGACCGTGGCGTTGAGGATCGGTGCCGCGCGCACGGCGGCGGCCACGCCGAGCGCCAGCGTCATGGCAATGACGACGGAAGCAGCGACGCGGGCGAAGCTGACTAGCGCATTGAAGGCGACCTCGCTGTCGGTGACGAAGCGCGCCATCGATTGCGCCACGGCCACCGGACCGGGCAGCACGTAAGCCGGCAGATTGCGTGACGCTACCCACCACGCCACCAGCACGAGCACGATGGTGCCCTCGGCGACAAAATGTTGGACGATCATCGATCGCGACGAGGTCTCACGCACGGCCGAAGCTCCGGTCAAGCTGGCGCTGGATCGGCCGGAACAGGACGAATTCGGCGAAGACGACGAAGATCAGGATGAAGGTGATGATGGCGAAGATGGTTTCGGTGTCGAATTGCTGGCGCGCGATGTTCAGGAGGAAACCGACGCCGCCGCTGCCGCCGAACAGCTCGGCGGTGAGGACGACCTTCCAGGACACGCCGAAACTGTTGCGCAGCGCCGCGAAGAGGTAAGGCACCAGCAGCGGAATGACGATCTTGGTCGCGGTGCGAAAGGGGCTGCGCGACAGGCTGCGGCCGAGCTCGATCAGTTCGCCGTCGAGCTCCTGCAGGCCGGTGCGGACGTTGATGATGGTGAAGGGGATCAGGATCAGCGTGACGGCGAAGATCACCGTGAAGCTGTCGAGCCCGAACCACAGCATTGCCAGGAACAGCCAGCCGATGGCGGAAAAGGCGTTGAGGAACGGCGTCAGCCGGCCGTCGATCAAGAGGCGCAAGGGCGGGACGTAATGCGCCAGCGCGGCCAGCAGACAGCCGAATACGAAGGCCGCCGCGATGGCGATGCTTACATGCGCCAGCGACAAAGCGAGCTGGGCCAACTCATCGGAGTCACTCAGGAACGAGACGATACGCTCGGCCACCAGCCACGGCCCAGGCAACTGATAGGCCGGGATAATCTGCGAATATCCCCACCACGCGGCGATAAAGCCGACCGTGAAAAGATGCGCGAGCACGGTCCCTTTGGACCATGCCCGCGGCTTTTGCGGCAGAGCTTCGGACCGCGCGTCGGTCACTTGCCGAGCGTTTCTTCGCGCACGGCCTGATCCCAGACCGCTTCCTGGACCGGCGGATAGGCCTTCAGGATGTCGAGTTCCTTGGCCTTCTTCCACAGGAGGTCGATGGCGGTGACGTCCTGCTGCGCCAGCAGCACGGGGAAGTCGGAGAAGCGCGAGAACCAGGCGTTGAAGAATTCAGGATCGATGTTGAACTGCTTGCCGACCGCCGGGAAGACTTCCTGCGGGTGCTTCACGGCATACTCCATCGAGGCACGCAGCACGCGCTGGAATTCGCGGTAGACTTCCGGCTTGGCCTTGAGCTTGTCGCCATAGCCGGCGATCACAGCCGACACCATGCGCACCTTGAAGGCCTCGTTGAGATCCTTCGCCGTCTGCGCGATAGGGCGGAATTCGCCGGTCTTCTGCGCGTTGAAGGCCTGGGCGTGGATGAGCGTCGCCGCATCCACCTTCTCGGTGGCGAGCGCGGCCGGCATGGCCGGCGCCGGCAGCTCGACGAAGGTCAGGTCGCCGCCTTTCAGCGACACGTTGAGGCCGTAGACGTCGTGCAGCGCAATGCGCACCAGCGTGATGCCGGCCGAGCCGAGCGAGTAGACGGCGAGGCGCTTGCCCTTGAGATCGGCGACGGTCTTGATCGGCGAGTCCTTCTTGACCCAGATGCCGGCGCCTTCGCCGGAGGCGTGGTAGCGCAGGCCCGCGCCCATGATCAGCAGGTCGAGACCGCGCGCGCGGGCGGGCGGAACCGCCATGGCGGCCGTCTGAATGACGTCGTAGGTGCGCGCCGCGGTGGCTTGGATCAGCGCCGGGATCTCGAGCGGCGTCGCCACGACCTCGATCGTGTCCGAGGTCACCTTGCCGTTGCGAAGCGCCCACATCACGGCTTCATGCGACGGATCGGCGAGATAGCCGAATGTGACCGGCTCCTTGGCCTGCACGGCGAAGGGCAGCAGGACAGCCGCGGCGGCGGCAATGAGGCCGAGCCGGGTACGTCGGAAGAAACTTGCGGTCATACGACCTGCTCCTCTTGCTGTTCGATGCTTTCGAAAATGGATACGAGATGATTGCGCTGGGCCTTGAGCGCGGGATCGTGCTGCGGGTCGCGCGGGCGCGGCGCCACGACGGTGACGATCTCGCGCACGACCGCCGGTTTCTTCGACATCACAATGATGCGGTCGGCGAGATAGAGCGCTTCGTCGATGTCGTGCGTCACGAACAGCACGGTCTTCTTCCGCTCCTGCCATATCTCAACGATCTGCTGGCGCAGGCGGGCGCGCGTGTTGTGGTCGAGCGCAGAGAACGGTTCGTCCATCAGCACGATGTCGGGATCGAGCGCGAGCGCGCGGGCGATGGCGACGCGCTGGCGCTCGCCGCCCGACATCATGCGCGGCATCTTGTGCAGATCGGCGCCGAGGCCGACGCGGACGAGTTCTGCCCGCGCGCGCTCGCGCCGCGCGGCGGTGCTTTCGTTCGGCCGGCGCATCTCGATGCCGAAGGCGGCGTTGTCGAGCGCGGATTTCCACGGCAGCAGGCGCGGCGCCTGGAAGACATAGGCCAGACGCTCCCAGGATTCCTTGGGCGAGCGGCCCTCGACGCGCACATCGCCGCCGTGCCACGGCATCAGATCGCCGATCAACCGCAACGCGGTCGACTTGCCGCAGCCGGACGGCCCGAGCAGGCAGACGAATTCACCGGCGCCGACCTCGAAGCTCAGATCCTGATAGATTGCGCTGCCGCCAAGCGCGAGCCGAACATTGGAGAACGCGATTGCGGGAGGAGGAGCGGAGGGGTTCGGCACGAGGCTCGCTTTACTAAACCGTTCAGTAAAGGCTACCGGCCGCTCAAATAGGTGGCAAGCATCAAATGGCGTCATCCGCGCATAAAGAAGGGGCGCCGAGTTGGCGCCCCTGTTGCTGAAATCAGCTTCGCTTAAGTCGCGCGCTACTCGATCTTCGCGCCGGATTGTTCGACTGCCTTGCCCCAGCGCGGAATCTCGGACGCAACGAACTGACCGAATTCCTCCGGCGTGGTCGGTGCCGGTTCGGCCCCGGCCTTGAGCAAGGCATCACGCAAGGCTGGATCGCTGAGGGCTTTCTTGGCGGCGGCATTCCAGGCGGCGACGACGTCCTTCGGCGTGCCCTTCGGGGCCCACAAACCGTCCCAAGCCGTGACTTCGAAACCGGGCAGGGCAGCCTCCGCGAGCGTCGGAATGTTGGGCGCCAGCGGCCAACGCTTAGCCGTGGTCACCGCGAGGCCGTTGAGCTTGCCTTCCTGGGCGAGGCCGAAGACGCTCGGCATGATCTCGATCATCATCTGCACTTGGCCCGACATCAGGTCGACCTTGGCCGGGCCGCCGCCGCGATAGGGTACGTGCTGATAAGTGACGCCGGTCGCGAGCTTGAACATCTCCTGCGCGAGATGCGAGGTGGTGCCGTTGCCGGCGGAGGCGACGTTGACCTTGCCAGGATTGGCCTTGAGATAGGCGATCAGTTCCTTGGCGGATTTCGCCGGGATCGACGGATTGGTGACGACGAGCAGCGCGATCTGCGTGAAGCGCGAGATCGGCTCGAAATCCTTTACCGGATCGAAGCCCGGGTTCTTGTAGAGCGTGTGATTGATCGCATGCGTGCCGTTGGTGCCGTAGGCGAGCGTGTAGCCGTCGGGCGTGGCCTTCGCCGCCATCGCCGTGCCGATGTTGCCGCCGGCGCCGGCGCGGTTGTCGATGACAATCGTCCAGCCCTGCTGCTCGGCGATCTTGTTGAGCACCATGCGCGCCAGCGTATCGCCACCGCCGCCCGGCGGGAACGGCACAACGACGCGGACTGGTTTATCGGGATAGCCGGCGTTTGCGGTCTGCGGCGCGATAAAAGCCGTGGCCGCCAATAGCGCGATGGCCGCGGCCCGCGCGCAGGCGCGCGCGCGTCGAATAAAGCTCATAATTGTTCTCCCCTGAGACGTTTCCTCGTGCGGCAGCGCGCCCTTCTTTGGAGCTGCGCCGCCGCCGTTTTGTGAAAGTCGGATTTCGTTATCGGCGGCCGGTCAGTGGCCGCCGCAGCAACTGCCTCCCGCCGTGTGCATGTGGCCGTGTTCTTCAGTGCAGACCGGTATCTTGCCGGCCGCGATCGCCTGCGCGCCCGGCCCGCCGCCCCAGACGCCGTATTTGTCGTGGCATGCGCTCGGATCGCCGCCGACCATCGGCATGAACAGGTGGTGCCAGTTCTGGCAGATATCGAGCTCGGAGCGGACCCATTTGAGCGGGTCCTTCGCATAGTGGTCCCAGTAGTCGCCCTTCACGTTGAGGCCGGGGACCGCCGGGATCCAGCTTTCCTTCAGCCACAGATCGGCGCCGCCGTGTTTTTCCGCCATCTTGCGGATGTCCGGATCGTCGAGCGCGAGCAGCCGCCCATCCTCGATCAGCGTCTCGTTGTCGCCGCCGCGTTCGAGCCGCACGGTCGGGAAATAGAGATGCAGGTGCCAATGGCCGACCGGCAGGCCGGCTTTCGCCGCGCGGCGTTCGTTCATGCTGGAGATGATGGTGCCGAAGCCGATGTGGATCACGCCTGAGCGCGTGCGCTCGTAGAGGCAGTTGACCCAGCCAGACGGGAAGCCTTTGCGCGGGCGATGGACGTGCGGATTGGTGCCGATCGAGGCTTCCCACCAGTAGAACAGGCCCTTGCCCGGGAAGCCGGGATAAGAGAGGTGGTCGGTCTCGGCCTTCAGCTTGCGCAGCTTGTCGCCGAATTCACCGCCGGCATTGATCTCGACGATCTTGCTGTTTTCGAGAACGAGCTGCGTCCAGTCGACCGGCGCGATGTGGTTGGTGGTGCCGGCGATGACGCCGTTGCCGTCTTCCTTGCCGGGCAGGAATATCCACGGCCTGCCCATCACGTGGCCGGGCAGGTAGGTCTTGCCGAAGCCTTCGTTGCCGGTCCAGGTGTCGTGCACCAGGTCCGCGTTATAGAATTCGCGGTTGCGATCGTAATAGCCGTCGTGGTTCGTGTATTCGAGGTCGGTGCCTTCCGGATCAGTGATGCGCACGCGGTTGGCGGTGCGGACACGTTGCCAGGTCCATTTGTCGATGGCTTCCAGAAGCTCATACGGCATCAGGAAGGCGGGCGAGGCGAGGATCTCCGGCGTGATGAACGGCATGCGCTGGATCTTCATGTGGGTGTCGACCAGCACCGGCCCGCCATAACCCCACAGCAACTTGTCGAACTTGCCTTCCTTGGACATGACGTCCCAGGTGTCCATCCACTCGGCGAGTTCTTTGGTGCGATGCAGATAGTATTCGACCTCGTCGGCGCCGACCCAGTTCGGAATCGGACCCTTCTCGACATGCAGGATCTCGTACTTGCAGCCGTATTTTTCGAGAATGCGCTTGCAGGCCTCGATCACCAGCGGATCGTGCCAGTTGTCGACGCGCAGTTGGATGCGTTCGCCGGGCTTGAGGTCCCAGCAGGCGTGCAGGCCTTGGTTATAGGGACGGCGCGCGACCACATCGAGATAGGGCATCAGCTGGTCGACGCTGGACACCTCAAGGTACGGCGGGCATCGCGGTTTGCGGTGGCCGATCAGCGGCGGGGTCTGGTAGCGCGGAAAAGAGGTCGGCAGGCTGGCCGGCCGCGGGGACTGAAGCATGACGAGATTCCTTGGGTTTCCTTGGCTCGACATTGCATGCAAAACGACGATAAGGTCAAGCAAATGAGTGGCAAAAGCAGGTCATATAGCGAAAACGGCATGCAAAATGAGACCGAGGACGAGGCCGCCTCGGCGGAATCGCAATTTGACCGTGCGACCGAGACGCTGCGCGCGCTGGTGTTGCGCGGCACCTTTCCGCTCGATGTGAAGCTGCCGGAGGCGCGCGTCGCCGAGCTGATCGGCGTCTCGCGCACGCCCGCACGGCTGGCCATGGCCGCGCTCGAGCGCGACGGACTTTTGGTGCGGCTGCCGCGGCGCGGCTTCCGTGTGCGCAGCTTCTCGCTCGACGAAGTGGTCGAGGCGATCGAGGTGCGCGGCGAGCTGGAAGCGGTGGCGGCGCGCGTGGCGGCCGAGTGGGGCCTGAAGGCGGAGTTTCGCGAACGCATGGAGGGCTGCATCGCGCGCGCCGCAACGGTGCTGAAGGCGCCGTCATTCGAGGCGGAGGAGCGGCGCGCCTGGTGCGCGATGAACGACGACTTCCATGTCGCGCTGGTGGCGGCGAGCGGCATGCGCCCGCTGGCGGCCGCCTACGCGCAAGTCAATCTTGTGCCTTTGGCGTCGCCGCAGGCGACCATCTTCAACGTCGCCGAACCGGAGCTGCTGCGCCGCCAATTGATGACGGCGCATGAGGACCACGGGCGCATCTTGCGGGCGATGCTGGAGCGTCAGTCGACGCGCGCCGCTGCGCTGGTGCGCGAGCACGCCTATCGCAGCGGCGAGAACAAGCGCCGCAATTTTCCTCACATCGACATGCGCGCAATGGTTATTGAAACACCGGGCGTCGCTTTGGTGCGGGCGCCGGGCGAGGAAGACGAGGCCGACTAGAGCATTACATAATTCGTTGCTTGGGCCGCCAAAGGCACCAGACCGTCACGGCGAGCGGAATGCCGAGGCCGAGCCAGCCGATCGCGTCCCACAGGTCGTCGCCAACGAGCGCGGCGACAAGCCCGATCCCGCTGACCAAACCGAGCACCAGCGGAATGGCGAAAATCCGCGACAGCGGTCGCGGTGCATTTCTCTTGGGCGGGTTCACGATGCGGCGGCTTTAGCGGATATTGCGGCGTGCGCTTTCGAGGCGCGGCGGGAGGGACCGCGGCGCGCCAGCCACAAATAGAGACCGCTTCCCAGAACAACGATGGTGAGAACGTCGAGCAGCGCCCAGATGATCTTCAACGGCATGCCGCCGTAATCTCCGAAATGCAGCGGCTGCGAGAGCAGCAGCGTCTGTACGTACCAGGGCATGGTGCGGGTGTCGGTGAAACTGCCGTCCCGGGCGTTGATCAACACCGGCTGGAGCAGGCGCGAGGTCAACGGCGTATTGCCGCGCATGAAGATGGCGTAATGCGTGGTGCTGGTGAACGCGGTTCCCGGATAAGCGATGAACGACGGCGTCATATGTGGCAGCTTCGCGCTCGCGGTGTCGACCGCCTTCTGCACCGAGACCATCTGTTGTGGAATGGCTGCGCCCTTGAAGGGCCCGACCATCTCGGTGAGCTGTCCGTACTGCCACATCTTGAGAACGAGATCGGCCCACGTGTTGATGACGCCGGTGAAGCCAACAACGACGGCCCAGACGATCGTCACCGCGCCGAGCAGATTGTGCAGATCGAGCCATCGCACGAGACGCGACCGTTTGCTGCGCACGGTGCCGAAATCGAGCTTGCGCATGGCCGGCGCGTAGACCACGACACCGGAGACGATCGCAACGACGAACAACAGGCCCATAAAGCCGAGGAACAGTTTGCCCGGCAGGCCTGCGAACATGTCGACGTGCAGCTTGAACAGATAATACGTCAGGTGTCCGAACACGTCCGGCGCGTCGAGGAATTGCGCCGTATGCGCGTCAACGCGGAGGAAACGGTTGTTCTCAGACGGCGCGTCGGGCGCCTTGGCGATGCTCAGGAATATGACGTTCGGGTCGTCGCGGTCCCAAATGAGAAACTGCAGGAATTCGCTGGGGGCGTGTGCCATGCCGCCCGCGACGACACGGTCGAGATCGGCCGCCGGCGTGCCGGACGGCACCTGCGCGGCCGGCACGCTCTCGTGCAGAAGTTCGTCGATCTCTTCATGGAAGATGAGTGGCAGGCCGGTGATGCACAGCAACAGCAGGAATGCCGTGCACACGAGGCTCGACCATTTGTGGATCCACGACCACCTTCGAATCGTCTTGGCCTGCACGCTCTATCTCCGTACGTGTCGTCCGCCCCTGCTCACCACTTGTAGGAAAGGCTCGCCGTCGTGCGCAGGCGGTCGCCGTAGTAGCAGGCGGTCGCCGACGAGCATGACGCGACGTATGTCTTGTCGGCGATGTTCGCGACGTTGATTGCCGCGCGCCAGCCGTCGATCTCGTAGTGAACGGACGCGTCTACGAGGGTGTAGGACGGCACAACCATCGTGTTGGCGCTGTCCGCCCATGATTCGCCGACATAGCGCACACCGGCGCCGAAGCCGAAGCCACGTAGGAAGCCGGTCTGGAACGTGTAGTCGGCCCAGACGGATCCGAATTGCTCCGGCACGCCGGTTGGCACCTTGCCGAGATTGGCGGGGTTGAGGTCTTGGGTCGTGTGGATGTCGTAGATCGTATAGGCCGCCGTCATCTTCAGACCCGGCAGCGGGTTGGCCACAGCTTCGAATTCCCAGCCGCGCGAGGCGACTTCGCCGGTCTGCGTCGAGAGCAGCGCATTGTTTGGGTCGGTGGTGATGACGTTCTGGCGCACAAGGTCGAAATAAGCGGCGCTGAAATGGCCGTTGAACCACGTCGGCTCATACTTGACGCCAACTTCGGTCTGCTTGCCGGTTTCCGGCTCGAGCAACTGCTTGGTGACGCTGTTGGTGCCGATGACCGGATTATAGCTGGTCGAATAGGTCACGTAGGGGGTAACGCCCATCGGCAGCAGATAGGAGAGACCGGCGCGTCCGCTGAACTTCCCGTCGTTGCGAGCCTGGTCGGCGCCGATGCGATTGTGATTTTCGGTGCGGACCAGATCGTAACGGCCGCTCAAGGTCAGGATGAGGCGATCCCATTTGATCTGGTCTTGCGCGTAGAGGCCGCCGGTCCTCTGCGTGAGGAAGTAACTCTGGAACGCCGAGCCGGCCGGCATCGACGTCATCGTATAGACAGGGTTGACCAGATTGAGCGAAGGCGCACCGGCGAAAGCGCCGTAGTCGTCGATTGAATATTGCTTGGCGTCGACGCCGACGAGCGCTGTGTGCGACACCGGGTCAGTCTTGAAGCGATATTCAAGCTGGTTGTCCAGATTGAGCTGGTTGGCGTCGGCGCTGTCCCAGAAGGCATAGCGGGCGAGATCGGCCGCGGCAGGGGTCGTCGCGTAGCCGACGCCATATACCTGCTTTATGGAGACGTTCACGTGGGCGTAACGCGCGTTCTGCCGGAAGGTCACAGAATCCGAAAGCGCGGTCTCGAACTGGTAGCCGATCATTTGCTGATCGCGGCGGAATTCGTCGACGCTCGGCTCGCTGGTGAACAGACTGGTCGAGATCTTCCCGTACGGAGCCGGCGACACCGTGCCGACATAGGGCAGGAAGTTCAGTCCGTTGGTCCTGGTCTGCGACACCGACGCGAGCAGCGTTAGCGTCGTTTCCATGTTCGGCTTCCAAGTCAGCGCCGGATTGATGAAGTAGTTGTCGTTCTTGGTGTCGTCGACCTGCGTATTGCCGCTCTGCGTCCAGCCGGTCAGGCGGTAGTAGAACTTGCCGTAATCGGACGATACCGCGAGCGGGCCGCCGATATCAAAACCGAGATAGCGATTGCCGTAGTTATTGACGCCGATCTCGATGTAGCGCAGCGGTTCGAACGGCGGCTTCTTGCTGGTTGCGTTGACGACGCCGCCTGGACTGCCACCGCTGTAGAGAGAAGCAGAAGGGCCGCGCAGGACGTCGAGGCGGTCAAGCGCAAACGGCATAAGCTTCCAACTGGCGTAGGATGTGTAGAAGAGCTGCATCCCGTCGAGGAAGAGCGCTTCGTTCTGCGAGGTGAAGCCGCGCAGCAGGAACCAGTCGTTGCGGAAATCCGCGCCAAACGTTTCGCCTCTGATGCCGGGCGAGTAGCGCACGATCTCCGTCAGAGACATTGCCTTCTGGTCGCGCATCTGCTCCGCGGTGATGGTGCTCACCGACTGCGGCGTCTCGATCCACGGCGTGTCGGTTTTGGTGGCCGTGGTGTTGCGCGGGGCGACGTATCCTTCGTCTGTACTCGTCGTGCCTTCGACCTGGATAGTGGGCAGGTTGACCCCGTCTTGGGCGTGGGCAACGCCGCTCAGCAGTATGACGGCGATGGCCGCAAGCAGACCGTGTCGCGCGCACCGGCGGGCGGTCTTGAACGACGATGTAAATGCGTCCTCGGAAAGCAGAATGGATGTGCGCACGCATGGACCCCTTCTTGTCGTTGGTCGGGGGTTTAGCGTAGAGGTAAAATCAGCTGCAACGAAAAATTTGTAGCTAAATCAATAGTTTATAAGCGTTCTAGACTGCAGAAGTTTGGAATAGTTGTAACAACTAAGCCAAGCATATGAGTGCAAATGAAAAGCCGCTACGACGGCGCGCGCGCCAATCTGTGACGATAACGTCACACCATACAGCTCTCGATTCATGCGAAGCCCGGCGTCGCAAGTGCGAACGCCGGGCGCAAAAGACGTCGAAAATAGGAGAAGCTTACTTGCGACGCGAGATCGGGGTGTAGTCGCGCCGCGTTTCGCCGGTGTAGAGCTGGCGCGGACGGCCGATCTTCTGCTTCGGGTCCTCGATCATTTCCTTCCACTGCGCGATCCAGCCGACGGTGCGCGCGACCGCGAACAGCACCGTGAACATTGTGGTCGGGAAGCCCATCGCCTTGAGCGTGATGCCCGAATAGAAGTCGATGTTCGGGTAGAGCTTCTTCTCGATGAAATACTCGTCGTGCAACGCGATCTTCTCGAGCTCCATGGCGACGTCGAGCAGCGGGTCGTCCTTGATGCCGAGCTCGGAGAGGACCTCGTGACAGGTCTTCTGCATGATCTTGGCGCGCGGATCGTAGTTCTTGTACACGCGGTGACCGAAGCCCATCAGGCGGTAGCTGTCGTTTTTGTCCTTCGCGCGCTTGATGAATTCGGGAATGCGGTCGACCGACCCAATCTCCGCCAGCATGTTGAGCGCGGCTTCATTGGCGCCGCCATGCGCGGGACCCCAGAGGCAGGCGCAGCCGGCCGCGATGCAGGCGAACGGGTTGGCGCCGGATGAACCGGCCAGACGCACGGTCGAGGTCGAGGCATTTTGCTCGTGATCGGCGTGCAGGATGAAGATGCGGTCCATGGCGCGTGCCAGCACCGGGTTCGGCTTATACTCCTCGGAGGGGACCGCGAAGCACATGCGCAGGAAGTTCGACGCATAGTCGAGGTCGTTCTTCGGATAAACGAACGGCTGGCCGACCGAATACTTGTAGGCCATGGCGGCGAGCGTCGGCACCTTGGCGATCAT
>Ga0255338_1004708_pt1 | contig 13631 bp, 6 predicted proteins | sample MeOH1_35cm_T4_19_FD_203715 | JGI IMG/M metagenome (GOLD analysis project Ga0255338, IMG submission 203715) | Sandy soil microbial communities from University of British Columbia, Vancouver, Canada - MeOH1_35cm_T4_195 | ecosystem: Engineered > Artificial ecosystem > Sand microcosm > Unclassified ...
GATTCCTGGAGTATACTTTGCTGATACCGATTTACAAACTGGACATAACCGGTTTCGGAAATGCGTTTTATATTTTCCCGGGTATGGATGAGTTGGCTGCGCAGGAACTTGCGGATTGGGTGAAGACAAAATTCTTCAGTCACGAAGGAATGCATGTGGTTGAGCACATTCTTCTGCGTCCCAAGTTCAATGAAGTAGGTCCCCCATTGCCGATAACTCCGGCAAACAATAATGAACTGCAGAATACTCCTCCGTTAGGCAACGCCACTTACCTGAAAGGATTTGCGATTACAGGTGGTAGTCAGGCACTGAAATATTTTGAGTTTGGTCCAGGTGATTACACGGCGGATTTTTCACCTCTGAAAAAAATAAAAATTGTCAATTCTCCGTTCAATGACAATACTTACACGGTGCGCTTTGCAAATGTTGTAGCTGGCCAGACGCAAGTGACGGTTTATGAGAATATCCCGGATGGAATTTTCACCGGAGATCTTCAATACTCCAAAACAGTACCAGTTTTCGCTGTAACATCTTCAGTTAACATCCGGATAATGGATCCGTTGTTTCCATTCCCGTTCCCTGTGAACCAGGAATTATATATCACGGGTTCATTGGATGAAGTGAACGACGGTAAATATCACATTTATGCAGCGAATGCACAGCCCGGTGGATTTCAGTTGCTGGAATTCGATACAAAGGTTGCGATGATAGTGGATGATTTTCTGCCGATTGACCTGGACAACGGTTGCACCGTATGCAACTTTGATGATCCCTATTCACACATTGTTTCCATCATTCTTCCCGCGTGGCAGGGGCGTTTCTTCAATCAGAGCTTCCGCAAGTTCATGGACAAACTGATACGGCTGGAATGTCCTGCACATATCGTTCTGAACATCTGCTGGATTGATTGTAAACAGATGGGTGAATTTGAATTGCACTTTAAGCAATGGCTGCAGGAACAATCACGTCCGGAAATAAATAAGCTATCAGTTTCAAATGCATTGAACCGTGTGATTGACAACATCACACATTTACGAAGCGTTTACCCGGAAGGTATTCTTCACGATTGTGAAGGAGATCCGGCAGAAGAGAACGCGATAATTCTGAATCAAACTATACTCGGTAATCTAACAGTGACATAACATGAGCACCACAACTATTAACAAGTACCCGTTTTTTGAAAACAACCAGGTACTCACCAGCACACAATTGAATGAACTTGGTGGTTATCTTGACCAGCAGACACGCCTTACGCGGTATCGCCTCATCGGCATCGGTGCTCTGTGCGGGTTAATACCGAGCTATGATTCGCTCACGAATAAGCTCCTTGTCACTGCAGGAACCGGAGTAACATCCGAAGGTTACCTGATGGAAACGGGAGACTGCGAGTTCACGCAGTTCCGTGCCTATACTTTACCGGTGTCGGTGGAGTATACTCCTTTCATTAATCCTGCCACCACTCTGCAGGTTCCTCTGTACGAACTGCTGCCTTCGACTTTTTCTCCGGCTCAAACACCGCTCGATCCGATTTTCGTAAACGATAAAGTGTTGCTCTTCTTTATGGAGATCGTTGATGTGGAAAATGATTCCTGTCTCGGAAAGAGTTGCGATACGTTCGGGTTTGAACGCACATTTACTTTGAGAAAATTATTGGTGTCTATCGACGACGCTAAGATCATCATTGCGAATACCGGAAGTACGGATCTCACGTACTCAGCCAAATTTGACCTGCCGGATCTCCTTGCAGTAAAGCCATTGTTCAACCCGACTTTCGCGCATAGTAAAGATTACTTCCAGTTCTCGCAAAATTACCGTGGTGCCGCAGCCAGTGTTTATAAGCGTGTACCGGCGGATCCAAAGGATCTGCTCAACGTGATGCGACAGACATACACGATTTTCGAACCTATCCTCAAAAATATATATGGCAATCAGAATCCGTTTCAGGATATTCTCATTCCGAATCTAAATGTTTGGAATGAGATCATGGACGGAGTGAACAGCGCGAACGGACCAAGCTATTTCGGCATTCAGTACTTTTATGATTTCCTGCGGGACCTTTTGCTGGCGTACAACGAATTCCGTGATGCAGCATTTGATCTGATGTCGGATTGCTGCATGAGCACCGGTTTGTTCCCAAAGCATTTGTTGTTGGGCGAAGTGATTGATCTCGATCCGGACAAACCATCTGTGTATCGGAATCACTTTGTAAATATTCCGCTTACTCTTGAACAACGCAACGCGCAAGCTACATTGGTTGCATATCATGTCCGTATGGTACTGATGATGCGGAAATTTGATGTTGCAATTATTCACAATCCGGGTGCGAATGTCCCTCCATCATTTCCGGTAACCCGCATAACTCCAAGTTTTGAGAAGTGGGGCAAACTTTCGCAACGTTCTATCCCGTTCTATTATAAGCTTGATGATCCGGATCCTTCTTTGGGAACACTCGAGCGCGTATGGAATTTCCGGAATGTACTGCGCAACAGAGATGTTGCAGGGCAATATCCCGTTGTTGCTTATGGCAATCAGAATGCTAATCAAACTGCACCGATCAGTCCGATTGAAACACCGCTTTGGTACGATCAGGATCAATTTACTTTCCTGCGTGTAGAAGGACATTTCCGTAAACCGTACACAACTGTGTTGTCTGAATTGGAGACTATCAAAAATGATTTTGATCTCCCTTTCAACGCAGTGGCTGTGCGTTTACAGGGAACTTCAACGCCGGCTGAAATCATGGCCCGCTGCAATTTCGATGATCTCCGTTCACAGTACACTGCACAGAGAAATGAATTCATGTGCAAAATGAAACGTTTCTTTGATCACTTCTTTACTAAGAACGCGGTTGGAAGCTTTGTTGTAAAAGGAACACCCGACTTTGTAAAATCACTATTGGCGATTGTACCTACTCCGCAGGGCAACGGCAATTCGTCTGCAAGCTTCCTTCCCGCCTATTATCATTTGCCAACGCAGGCAATTCCACGTGTACCGGCACCAATCCAGTACATGCCGCTTTCACCCGCAACCGTTGGGGCCGATCTTCAGAATTGGTTCACCCAACTGATGAATTCGCTGATCCCGATTTGTCAGACCGAAGTGTTGCTGCCACCGGAACTCGCAGACTTCGACTATGGTGCCGACCAGAGCGACCCCAACGATAGTTTCATCCTTACATATATTGAAGCTGTATCACAGGCGAACAATTGCAAGGCGTTGTTTAACATGCTGAACGATCAGATTACGCACAGCACACGTACACGTTTCAACCAGGAATTGTATTTCACTTATTCGCAGTGGATCCAGGAGCAGATGTGGTTCCTCAATGAATTCATCAGTGATTGTCAGTTCCGTTCGCTCGAGGCAATATTTTACACATTACAGTATCGTGTGAATTACCTGCAGACAAATGACCCAACGTTATTCTCCAATTTTATAACGAGAAATCCTGGTGTTGAACACAAGGCCGGAGTTCCGTATGGAGGGACATTCGTTGCGGTATATCCAGGTACACCTTTAAACTTTACTGTCAAGACGAAGACACTGTTTGCAGAACAGCTTCAGGAAATAAAAGTTAAGGAGGTGCGTAAGCAATTGCTCCGCTCAATCCGCGGAAGAACTCCTCAGGAAAACGCCGAGCTGCAACTTGTTGAATCGCAGCTTTGCGATCTGTATGCGCAACAGATTTCGCAGCCGGGCCGTCCATTGGTGCTTGGTTCCGCGATTTCGGCAATATCAATCCGTAGAATTGATATCGGTGAAGAAGATGTGATCGCAGATTTCTGTTTGCCATACCTTACCAACTGCGACTGCGAATGTGATGACATACCGGCACCAACAACTGAAGATCTGAATTTCCCGGCCATAGCGATGCCGGTGTTCTATGATTATTTCTGCGGCGACTTTGCTTTCGCAAATGATCAGGCAGCATTCACAACCGGATGTACTTCTCCGGCGCAGGTTCACATCGACGTTCGTCCTTATATCAATTATGCTACCGGTGCAATCATTGATACATTGCTGGTATTGAAATTTGTGACCAACGGAGCAACGCCGGTATCCAGTTTTGACGCAAAAGATCGCGCCGGAGCCGTTGCAACGATTCCAACTGCGCGTGGCGGATCAGTGCTGATCAACAATGCTGCGGGTAACTACCAGGACTTTATTTACACTCCTCCGCGTTCGTTCATGGGAGTTGATTCATTCGAATATGCGTTCGAGGTGTATGACATTCAAGGGAACATCCGGGCACGTTCCAACAAAGCGCGTATTACTGTTCACGTAGGCCCGCGTTGTAATGTAGGTGTCGTGAATACTGCGGTGGAGGTTGGCCCTGTGAATCCAGGATAATTATTTTGTAACACAAGTACATGACGACCGCCAACAACCACCTGCTTCAGAAAGTTACGTTCGAAATCGGACTGGCTTCTCAGGATGGGGCATTTGAAATTCAGAACAGAATTTCAAATGCTTTCCGGTCGGGTGTTTTGCGTGAACTTGAAAAACTATTTGACCGGAAATCAATTCCCGGAACAGTAATCTCCATTGACAAAATTGAAATCAATCTTGGAAATCTGAGTTCAGCCAGACTGGAAGAAGATATTGTGACCGCATTCGAACGTGAGCTGGATGGATTTCTCGCAACACTGAATGAAGAAGTCAGTCGTGCAGAAACCGCTTCATTTACTGAATCAAAAATAGTAAATGTTCGCTGGTCGGTCCCGGGTAATCCACAATTTGAAGCTGAAGTTACAGTGTCAGACAACAGTGTTTCTCACTATCAGAAAGTAATCCAGTTGCTGGAGACCGGTGTACTACCGGGTTCCGATGCCGTATTCGAGTCACAAAAGTTTTCCGGACTCATTCACCTGGTCCTGGAACAGCATCCAGAACAGTTTGTTCAGTTTCTGAAACTGAATAAAGGCAACCCGAAGATTTTCCAGCGTCTTGCGCTTAACCTCCCGGTACCACAACTACAATACCTTGTTTCAATGTTAGGTTGTAGTTTCTCTGCAGATGCCCCCGCTTTGGTCAGGGAAGTGATCGGATTTTTCACCGACAGCAAAATCACTATTCGCGACTTCACTATTCCGGGTTCAATAACATTCACTTCAACTGAACAGTTCATCTGGTGGTTGATGCTGCTGAAATATACCGGTGAGGTTGGACCAGCCGTGACTGCGGGAGCAGAAATTAACGCAGCCCAGTCCAGGCTACGCGGGTATACCGGATCAGATAAAGTCAGCCTGCTTACAGAAATTATATTTCTCTCTGAGCGACTGAGCCAACGGTCGATTATACAAACAACCGGCAGCAGCTATTCAAAAAAACATTTGTCGGCTGAATTTACTGAAGCATTAACCCTTGTACATACCGGTCTCACGAACAACTCTTCTGCAAGTCAACCGACAACAGACAATATCCATGAATTTCAGGGTGAACCTGTGACGAAAGAACCGAGCATCCTGAGTGATTCAACAAGCCTTCTTCAGAATACACTTTTCACGTTACCTGACAAGTCAGAGATAGCTGCGCTTTTCAAAGAGAGCGGAAATGAACAGGTACCGGGCGCGGATACCGGTATATATATAAGTAATGCAGGATTGATAATTCTTGCACCGTACTTCCGTCATTTCTTTTCAAACCTGGGCTTACTCAATGGTAAGGAATTCGCATCGCGCGAAGCGGCGTGGAAGGCAATTCACCTGGTGCAACACGCATGTGGATTTAAGAAAGAGTCCGGGGAAGAAGGATGGAGCGAACATGAGCTTGTATTTAATAAGCTTATCTGCGGTGTTCCTATTCAGGATCCCGTACCTGAAACCATGGAACTTACAGAACAGGAACGCACGGAAGTTGTTGAGTTGCTGCAAGCGGTCATCTCGAACTGGACCATCATGAGCAGAAGTTCCGTTTTTGCTCTGCAAAGCACATTTCTTCAGAAAAAAGGGCGTCTTTCGAAAACCGGTAACGACTGGGAACTTCTGGTCGAACGCGACTCAGCCGTGGAAATATTGATTGATAAACTACCATGGGGTATTTCCATGATTAAGTTGCCGTGGAATGTATATACCATACACACACAATGGTGAGTATATTGATCCGTCTTTTCTTCATGAATATTTTATTTATTTTTCACACAGGAAACTTGACAAGTGCAATTCCTAGTTATATATTAGCAACGTAAATCGAAATCAGTAGTATCCCTACTCTCTTTACCGCTAACCGTTTATGCTCTTCCCGGATTATCACTTCTGCTCAAGCGACTGGGCGGGACCAGAAAAGGTCTCCCCTTATTTGTCGTACAACGGAAAGGTTTCTCCGGAAAGGGTCAGGAATCGTTCGCATAAAAAGAATCACATTGCGTCTTCACCCGTACCTGTTGTTCAAACTCCCCTTGCTCCCGGTATGGTCACGTTGCGTAATCCTCAGGACAGTAAATATGTTTTGAAGCCATTGGAGAATTCCCCCCTCCTGGGTTGCTGGGATCATTCAGAAGTCGATTAACAAAATATACGGTCATAACACCTGCGATGACGCGAAAGTCATTGCCTGGAAGAATTTTGTTCTCATCAAACCCATGGGGAATGCAAAATCTTGTAACACTTATTAAGAGCCTGAGCGCCGGCGAAGAAAAGCTTGTCAGACATTTTTATAAGCTTCGCGATTTCGGAGAATACCGGAAGCGCGTACAGTTGCTTGAACTTCTTTTCACAGCAAAAGCGAAAGATGAAAATCATCTGGCACAACTTCTCGGTTTCACTGCCTCGAGTACCGCTTATCATAATGTGAAGTCGCGATTAAAGTCTGACATCGTTTGTGTATTGCTCATGCAGGAATCTTCCTGCAAGTTTAATACACAATATGCACAGGCTATGTTCAGTTGCCGTCGCGCATTACTCACCGGTGAAATACTTCTCAGCCGGGGTGTATACCAGGAAGGAATTGCATTACTCCGAAAAGCCTCCAAACTGGCTGAGAAATATGAACTGTACGCCGAGCGGATTATTACGGAAGATGCTTTGCGTAATCACTATGCAGGTTCAAGTGATCTGAAAGAACTTCACTCCGGCACAAAAGAAATTGACAAGAACTATGAATTGCTCGGACAGATGATGTCGTCCAAGAAAAAACTTTACCAGACCGTTTTTTCAGAATCAGGTTCGTTCAATGAAGATTCTCCGTTCAGATATAATTCAGAACAACTTCTGGATGAACTGGAGAAACTTGATACGGGAACAGAATCCTCTCGTGTCAGTTTCTACAGCAAGCTCTCGCGTTTGAATGTCCTGCATAATCGCGGTGAATTAACCAAAGCCATTGAATGTGCAAAAGAATTACTGGTAATTACCGAAGAGGATCCTGTGATAACATCATCAGCTAACCAGGCCGGTATTCACCTTGAGATTGCAAATATGTATCTCCGCACCGCAAATTTCCAGGGAGCTGAAATACACGCAGGCAAAGCAACGGATTTATTCAGATCCGGTATGCTCAATCATCTGCGTGCCTGTACCATTGTTTTCTATGCACAAGTACACGCCCAAAAATATTCTGAAGCTGAGAGCAGCCTGAAGCTGGTGCTTTCCTCACGATGCCTGAAAGAACCTACATACGAAATTCTTAAAAACAGAATTCTGCTCGTTAGTGCATGGTTCAGTTTTGCACAGGGAAATTTCAGTCACGCTGCAACCACATTGAAGCAATGCGCAGAACTAGGCAAAGAAAAAGGTGCCTGGCTATTTGGCTTTTCAATTATGGAAAGTATGCTGCTCATTGAAAAAGGTGCGTTTGATACTGCACTTTATAAACTGGACGCACTTCGGAAGTCAGTAAGGCTGAGGAAGGATAGCGCTGTGAACCGCGCGCTTCTTACCATTACGCTGCTCCGGCAACTTGCACGTTGTGCAAATGATTATGAGGAGTTGAGCAAGCTGGCGTCCAGGGAGATTGAACAGCTTGCCCTGCCTGCTTCGGATGCTGCATGGGACCCAACCGGATTTGAGATTGTGCCGATTGATCACATCGTACGGGCCCGCTCCAGGAAGAAAGGTCTCGCCGTTTAGGGAATGATAAACCGAATCACCTTCATTTTATGAGATCACTCTCTATATTCCGATCAGCCTTCAACACGGTAAAGAAGAGATATTCCTTTCTCACCCTGACGGCACTCCTGATGGCTGCAGGTGTGTTTGTTTACTACTTCTATTTTCTCACGGCAAGATCCGATGCACTTGATCAAAGACAATTGCGCGCACTGTCCAGAATTGAAAGCACGCTCCGGCTGAATGTAATCGGATATAAAGGACTGGCGATTGCACAGGCAAATACTGCTGTTAAGGACGCTATTAAAGCCCTGCAGAAAGATTCTTCTCTACCCAATCCGGTAACCTATCGCGCGCTGGTACGCTATATTGAAATTCAACCGGATGGTTTCGAAAATGCCCTGTACAATGTTTCATTCATCAAAACGAGCCCCAAAGGTGGGTTGAGACTCAGGAACGCCTACGCAACATCCGATATCGGCACCCAACTCAACGAAGCAGAAGCATTTGTTGATCACGACTTATACGATGATTCATTGGTCACAATCACTGTGTACACGCCGCTCGTAGTGGAAGGTGTATCTGAGAATGGTATTGCTGCTATGGACTTCTCTATTTCAGTCGGATCTCTTCTCCGTCCATTACTCCGCAATGATTTGTTTGATCAATATTTTGTAGTCAAAGACAGTGCAATTGTATATTCTACAGTTTCGAGCCCGATTTCACGGCTGGATTTTGATACGACGGTTGAAGAAAACAAATCGGCGTACGGCACAAAACGTATTGTCATCAACGGTGTCAGTTATCGCGCTTACAGCGTCGGGTTGTCATTGCATTCAGAGCCCGGGTGGTCAATCGTGGGATTGGTTTCAGAAGATTCATTTGCAACTGAAAAGCGGACTGTTCCCCGGCCTTACCTCTTTATTGTATTTCTGTTCATCGTATTCCTGATACTTTCAATTCCGTTTATCAAGTCGCTGATCATGAGCAGAACAGAACGACTCGGTACATTGGATGTAATTTTCTCCAGCATCTCACTTGTGCTGACCACTTCTATTTTATCAATACTGATGATGGATGGTTTTATGCGCCTGGATCTCGATGAACACGCAAATGAGAATCAGCTTCTTTCTCTGTCAGATCGTGTGGAGCACAATGTTCACAGTGAAACGAAGAAGGTGGTGACAGAACTTCAGGCTTACGCAGCTTACTTCGAGAAGAACATCGGGCTGATTCCCGACACCAATGAATCGGTTCGCAGAAATGTAATCGACAGCCTGGTTGACAGCTATCACCCGGTTGCTTATCCTGAAATCCGCAACATGTTTTTTGTTGATTCGTCCGGATTTACCAATTACGATTACAGGGACCCCGGGTTCAGGTTTAATGTCAGCCTGCGGCATTACGTAAGCGAGGTGCGCAAAGGTAATTGCATCCGTGTAGATTCCATTTCTTCTCCGTTCTACCTTGACGCTATCATTTCCTGGCGAGAACAGAAATTCCGTGCGGCGGTTTCCATTCCTACTCCACCTGCGTTGAACCTCGTTCATCGTTTTCCTGTAATGGCCATGACATTACGGATGAAAGCGCTTTCTGCTCCTGTACTTCCCGTAGGAAGCGGGTTCAGTATTTTCGATAGCGAAGGGAACGTTATTTTCCACTCAGATAGTGTACGGAGTCTGAATGAGAACATTGTAGAAGAGTGTGATAACGATGCTCAACTCAGGGCTGCCATTGAAGGCCGCACCACGCGATTTCTTGACGTCAATTATTCCGGTACACCTGTGAGTATGTATGTTCGGCCCCTGACCAACATGCCGTATTTCATTGCAACATTTTCGGGCAACGCACCAACCGAAGCAATGCACGGACAGGTTTTTGGTTTGTCCTTCATTCTTGAGATTCTGCTCGTCGTTTGGTTTATGGGGGTGATTCTGTTCGGTGTAATCATCATGAGAAGAAAAACAAGATTAAACATTCCGTTATTCAGTCTCACCGGTGTTGTACCGCAGGAGTCGGGCCGGGACTTGTATCTTAAAGCTATTCTGTTTAATATTCTTCACGGAACTTTACTTTTCGCCACTTCGTTATTGCTGGATGAGCCACTCACGGTCATTGTACTGTTTTTTATTTCCTCTCCCTACACGGTCATTCTGAATATGACCTTGCTGTCGGGAAAAAGCCTGAAAGCATTTGCAACCGGTGAACGTTCGCGCGTGTTCAGGTGGTGTTTAATACTGGTATTTCTCGCCAACTGCGTATCAGTCTATTTTATTGATTCGTTTCTCATCCTGATCAGCATTCAACTGCTGTTCGCCCTTATCTATTACTTACTGGATAGTTATTCAGGACCGGAATACAGGACCGACCGGATCAATTCCTGGCTCGATAGGATCAAACATAAAACTGCTTATACCTGGCTGGTATTTACGCTTGTGATTCTCATCAGCGTCATTCCTGCAATGCGGTTTTCCATCATCGCTTACGATAAGGAAAAAGAAATCGAGGTGAAGACCGCTCAACTGAATATTTATCATACTGTTTCAGCGGGTGATCAGCGCAATCTGTCTCATTACTACAGTGCATTTTATTCCACCGCAATCAGCCCGTCCAGCCGTTCGTCAAACCCGCCCTCAAAATCTGATTCCTATTTCGATGCATTTTCGTCGGTGATACGCGGAAATATTCAGAACTACGGTGAAGAATACAATCGTCTCCGGTTCGGTGCAGCCGACGGAAAATGGACCTGGGTGTACGAGAGCCCCGATAGTCTGATAATGGTAGTGGGCAACGCAGCGTCCGGGGATGATCAGAAATATCAGTTGGGCTCGAGGGTGGCGTTGTTCAGTGTACCCTTCTTTGGCGGCAATACCTGTTCACAAACCCTGCGTTTCTGGTTTTGTACGCTGCTCGCATTTATATTGCTTTATCATGTGCTCCGGTTCTTCGTGAGCAAGATCTTTGCACATGAAAAATATTCCCGTGTACGTTCGCTGCGTTTTGACCAGGCCTTCTTCGAAAGTACTGAACCCGGTTATAAGGCATTCGTAACAGGAATGCCCTCGGCCGGAAAATCTGCCTATTTCAGAAAGTTGTGTGAAGACAAGCCGAATGTTATTATTATTGATTTTGTTGCTCAATCGCAGGTTCAGCGCGAAGAGCTCATCCAGAAAGCGGCGAAACCAGGTAAAGGAATTGTTGTACTTGATCACTTTGAACACGACATTCTCAACTTCGATATCACCCTTGAAAAACTTGATATCGTAGAACGGCTGATTTCCAATAAGGAAAAGAAAGTCGTAATCATCTCTTCTGTTCAATCTGCTGTTTTCCTGAATATGCTGGAAAGTGAGGAAGAAGATCCTGAAATGAAGGAGAAGTACCGGCAGTTGTGTGAACGCTGGAACAGGGCCCTTGCCGCGTTCTACGATTTCGTTTATCCGCTCCAAGGTTATGATCGTACGCAGAATCCGATCATCACAGAGTTCAGCAGACGCCTGGAGGCACAGGAAGAACCGGAAGTTCCGTCAGACCTGCTTAAACTGATAGAATCAGAATGCGATCATGGAGTGTTCATGCAATCTATCGGAGTGGAGCTTTTGTCGGAGCTGCATGGACGATCGGAGATACATACAGACATGAAAGCCGGTGAACGCTGGAAAGAGCGCGAAGATCTCATTATCCGTACGCAGAAACTGGCGGATAATTATTACCGGTCAATCTGGACAAATCTCACAGTGGAAGAACAGTTTGTTCTCTTCGACCTGGCCCAGGATGGACTGGTCAATGCAAAGAATCTTGATATCGTCGAATTACTGATTGATAAAGGCCTGGTGGTATACCGACAGCAACTGGAAATCATGAACCAAAGTTTCCGGAATTATGTGTTGTGCATTGCGGGTCCGTCTGACGTGAGCAAACTGGAAGAGAAAATGAAAGACGCCGGGGCCTGGAATAAACTGAAAGCGCCTTTGTTTCTGATTGTATTCTCGCTCTTACTTTTCGTGGTCAAGAGCGACAGAAGTTCACTGTTCGGATACTTCACTGCTTTTACAGCAATAATACCGATAGCGGTAACTGTATTTGGTTATTTCGGAAAATCTGCAAAAAAGGAATAATTGCGGAGTACCACTACGTAAAATACAGACCGTAATAAGTATCAGTTCGATCCGTACAATCCCATTTTATTTCCCTCGCTGTCGAGGAAGTGCGCAAAGTATCCGGGCTTGTCGTCTATGTAGGTATTTGGAATGTATCCCGACTTCTCATCTATTTTTTTCCTGATGAGTGTTTTTGGTATGAGAATTTTTCCTCCGTTCCGTTCGATGCTCTCTGTAAGGAATTCGAATTTACCTGTAGCGTCAAAAAACAAAACACATCCGCTGGCTTCCGCAGCTTTGTTCTTCACTTCCACGATCGCGCCATTTACAGGACGATTTCCTTTCGCATCGGGCTTGAATACTGCATGCGGAATGTTATTCAGCTCTTCGAAGAAGAACTCAAATCCGAAAACACGGTTGTAGAAATCGGCAGCACGCTGAATATTTTCAGCGGGTACCTGTATCCAGACGAGGGCGGAATGCAGCATCAGGCAACGAGATTATTAAATGATAAAATGATCGGGCGCAATATACGTGAGATGCATGGGATGCACAAACCAAGGGGAACCGCCTATAACCCTGAAGCAATGAAATAGATACAATTGAAAATAACCGGCTGTCACCGACGTTTGTTCAGGAACGGTTACTGAGTCTTCAACTAAATCTTAATACACATCACATGAAAAGGCTGATTCTCGTCTGCACGATTGCTGTAACAGGCACCATCCTCGTTTCTTTCACTATTATCGACAACACCCTCACCCTTGAGCAGGCAATTGCCGATAAGAAAGTTCAGGTCACGGTACCGGAATTCGGAACTGATGCCTATGATAAAGGCCTTCGTCTGAACGTAAAAAATATATCCGGGAAATCACTGAAACTGAAAATACCGAAAGGAACCATTTTCGTTCCCGACAATACCGGAGAACAAACACTTACTACGAGCAGTGATACTGTTTTCGCGGTGAATATCAATCAGGAAAAACAAGTCCGGCGAATGGGTTTCTGCACCGAATTGCACGACCACGGTTCCAAAGCAGCCTCCACATTCCGGATTGCGTTTACGCAGAATTCCGGATTGCTGAACATTCTCAATTACCTCGATTCACTAAAGGTAAAAGATCAGGATGTGATCCAGCATTCCGTATGGTGTATCACCGATCATCATCCTGTTTCTTATGTCGGAATGGAAGACACCAGTCTGACGCGCCTGATCCGAACACGAATATGTTCGCTTACCGGTGAGAGCATGCCCTGGTACGACACAGAATCCGAAATTGTTCATCCCGACCCCGTAGTTGAACAACCACAGGAACTTGTGGTGGAAGCACATACCATTAGCGGAGACTTACACTTCACCTCTGCAACACGGACCGAGTTACAGGGAATGGTGAAAGACAGTACCGGCAAAATAATTACCACAAACCCGCGGAAGATGACTTGTCCTGCCGGTAATGTTACGTTTGAATACAAACTCACGGTACGA
>Ga0255338_1004709_pt1 | contig 13626 bp, 12 predicted proteins | sample MeOH1_35cm_T4_19_FD_203715 | JGI IMG/M metagenome (GOLD analysis project Ga0255338, IMG submission 203715) | Sandy soil microbial communities from University of British Columbia, Vancouver, Canada - MeOH1_35cm_T4_195 | ecosystem: Engineered > Artificial ecosystem > Sand microcosm > Unclassified ...
CTCAACCGCACGTGTCCCCATGCTGCCGGACGTCCCGACGATTGCCGAAACTGTCCCCGGCTACACCGTCATCGGATGGCTCGGCCTCGGCGGACCAAAGGGCACCCCGGCGGAGATCGTCGATCGGCTCAATCGCGAGGTCAATGCGGTGCTGACCGATCCCGCCATCAGGTCGAAGATGGCCGAGTTTGGCAGCGAGCCATTCGCAAGCACGCCGGCCGAGTTCGCCAAGTTCATCGCCGAGGATGCCGATAAGTGGGGCAAGGTGGTGAAAGCGGCGGGCATCAAGATCCAGTAGCGTGCCCGCCGCCGTCTGGCGCGCGCCTCACATCGCAATAGGCGGAAGCGCCGCGGCCTAGCTGCCTACCGCCTCGAGCGCGTCCTCGAACGTCTTCAGCCCCGCGCGCGGCGCATTGACCAGTACCGCCATGTTGCCAGGCGGGTGCTGGTTCTTCCACATTTTCATATGCGCGAGCGGGATGTTCTCCCACGGGAAGACCTCGCTCATGCAAGGATCGATACGCTGCTCGAGCACGAAGCGGTTGGCCTGAGAGGCCTGCTTGAGATGCGCGAAGTGCGAGCCCTGAATGCGCTTCTGCCGCATCCAGACGTAACGCGCGTCGAAGGTAATGTTGAAGCCCGTGGTGCCGGCGCAGAACACGACCATGCCGCCGCGCTTCACCACCATGCAGGAGACCGGGAATGTCTGCTCGCCCGGATGCTCGAACACGATGTCGACGTCACGCTTGCCGGTGATGTCCCAGATGGCCTTGCCGAAGCGGCGCGCTTCCTTCGCCCAGTCGTTGAACTCGGCCGAATTGACCTGCGGCAACTGACCCCAGCACTTGAAGTCCTTGCGGTTGATCACGCCCTTGGCGCCGAGATTGAGCACGTACTCCGCCTTGGAGTCGTCGGAGATCACGCCGATGGCGTTGGCGCCCGAGGCCGCGACAAGCTGCACGCCGAACACGCCGAGGCCGCCCGACGCGCCCCACACCAGCACGTTATCGCCGGGCTTGAGCGTATGCGGTGAATGGCCGAACAGCATGCGGTAGGCGGTGGCGAGCGTCAGCGTGTAGCAGGCCGCCTCTTCCCATGAGAGATGTTTCGGCTTGTGCATCAACTGGCGCGACTGCACGCGACAGAACTGCGCGAAAGAGCCGTCCGGCGTCTCGTAACCCCAGATGCGCTGCGACGGCGAGAGCAGCGGATCGCCGCCATTGCAGTCTTCGTCGTCGCCATCGTCCTGATTGCAATGGACGATGACTTCGTCGCCGACCTGCCACCGCTTGACTTTGGAGCCGACGGCCCAAACGACGCCGGACGCATCAGAGCCGGCGATATGATAGGGCTGCTTGTGAACGTTGAACGGCGTGATCGGCTGGCCGAGCCCAGCCCAAATGCCGTTGTAGTTGACGCCGCCCGCCATCACCATGATGAGGACCTCGTCCTCGCCGATGGTCCAGGTCGGCACGACCTCGAGCTGAAACGATTTGTCCGGCGGACCATGCCGCTCCTGGCGGATCACCCAGGCATGCATCTTCTCAGGAACATGACCGAGGGGCGGTATTTCGCCGATGCCGTAAAGATCCTTCACAGACGTAACGTTTCTTCGGGGCGCGACAGCCGGCATTTCCGCAGTCTCCCTAGGTGTACATTTTAAGGCAGTCTGACCCAAGACATGCTGCAACGCAATATCGAACTCAGGAGCGATGCCGCCAAAGGATAGGAACCGCTCAACCCGCGTGGTCAAAATCCCAATAAAAATAGCTCTCCCCGCCGCTACTTAGTTGCGCAAGCACCCATCGCCTATCGCGCGCCCGCCGCTTCAGATACATATTGCGTTGCAATAGGAAAGGCGGCACCCTGTGTGCGAAACGGGCACCGCCAAACACGCGACATGACACGCGAGACGACAAAGCGCGACAAGCCGTGGATTTTCCGAACCTACGCCGGTCATTCGACGGCGACGGCATCCAACGAGCTTTATCGCAAGAACCTGGCCAAAGGGCAGACCGGCCTTTCCGTCGCCTTCGATCTGCCGACGCAGACCGGTTACGACAGCGATCACGTCTTGGCGCGTGGCGAGGTCGGCAAGGTCGGTGTGCCGATCTGCCATCTCGGCGATATGCGCGCGTTGTTCGATGACATACCGCTCTCCTCGATGAACACCTCGATGACCATCAACGCCACCGCGGCGTGGCTGATGGCGCTCTATATCGCGGTCGCCGACGAACAAGGCGCGCCGCGCGCGAGCCTGCAAGGCACGATCCAGAACGACATCATCAAGGAATACCTCTCGCGCGGCACTTATGTGTTTCCGCCCAAGCCGTCGCTTCGGCTGATCAAGGACGTGGCGATCTTCACGACGTCGGAACTGCCGAAATGGAATCCGATGAACATCTGCAGTTATCACCTGCAGGAAGCCGGCGCGACGCCGGTCCAGGAACTCGCGTTTGCACTCGCGACCGCAATCGCAGTTCTCGACACGGTGAAGGCATCGGGCGAGGTCGACCAGGAAAAATTCGGCGAGGTGGTCGGCCGCATCTCGTTCTTCGTGAATGCCGGCCTGCGCTTCGTCACCGAAATCTGCAAGATGCGCGCCTTCGTCGATCTCTGGGACGAGCTCACGCGCGAGCGCTATGGCGTCACCGATCCGAAGCAGCGTCTATTCCGCTACGGCGTGCAGGTGAACTCGCTCGGCCTCACCGAGCCGCAGCCGGAGAACAACGTCGCGCGCATCCTCATCGAGATGCTGGCGGTCACCTTGTCGAAGAAAGCGCGCGCCCGCGCCGTTCAGCTTCCCGCCTGGAACGAGGCTCTCGGTCTGCCGCGGCCATGGGACCAGCAATGGTCGCTGCGTATGCAGCAGATCCTCGCCTACGAGACGGACCTCCTCGAATACAGCGACATCTTCGATGGCTCGGCCGCCATCGACAGCAAGGTCGAAGAGCTCAAGCGCGAAGCCAAGGAAGAGCTCCGCCGCATCGAGGAAATGGGCGGCGCCGTCGCTGCGGTCGAGAGCGGCTACATGAAGCAGCAGCTCGTCGAATCCAACACCGCGCGGCTTGAAGCGATCGAACGCGGCGAGCACACCGTCGTCGGCGTCAACCGCTTCACCGAAAGCGAGCCCTCGCCACTCACGGGCGGCGTCGAGGCCATTATGACCGTCTCGGAAGAAGCCGAGCACGATCAGATCGCGCGGCTGAAAGCCTGGCGTGCCGAGCGCGACGACAAGGCCGTGCAGGCCGCGCTTGCCGAACTCAAGCGCGCCGCACAAAGCGGCACCAATATCATGCCGCCGTCGATCCAATGCGCTAAAGCCGGCGTCACCACCGGCGAATGGGGCTGGACGCTGCGCGAAGCCTTCGGCGAATACCGCGCGCCGACCGGCGTCGGCCGCGCCATGCGCAACGACGTCGAGGGTCTCGACGACCTCCGCGCCGATGTCGATCGCGTGTCGAAGAAGCTCGGCCGCCGCATGACCTTCCTGGTCGGCAAGCCCGGACTCGACGGACACTCGAACGGCGCCGAGCAGATCGCCGTGCGCGCGCGCGATGCCGGCATGCAGGTCGTCTACGAGGGCATCCGCCTGACGCCGGAAGAGATCGTCGAAGCGGCGCGCAAGGAGAAGGCGCACGTCATCGGCCTCTCCATCCTCTCGGGCAGTCATCTGCCGCTGGTGAAGGACGTCGTCGGCCGCATCAAGGAAGCCGGCCTCGATGTGCCGGTCGTCGCCGGCGGCATCATCCCGCCGGAGGACGCGGCGGAGCTGGAAAAGGTCGGCGTCGCCGCGGTCTATACGCCGAAGGATTTCGAGCTCAACCGCATCATGGGCGATCTGGTGCGGATCGTGGAGAGCAAGAACAATCTCAGCAACGCCTGAGTTTAATCGGCCTGTCGCGCTGCCTCGCGCACGTCGGACGGCGTCATCGCATAGGCTTTCCGGAACGACCGGTTGAAATACGACAGGTCGCCGAATCCAACATCATAGGCGATGGCGCTGATCGGATAGGCGCGCAGGCGCGGGTCGCTCAGCATGCGATGCGCGCGGGCGAGCCGCTGAGCCAGCACGAATTCCGAGAACGACAGTCCTTCGAGCTCGAACAGCATGTTGACGTAGCGCGACGACACGCCATGGCGCACCGCCATCATGCCGGCCGAAAGATTGCGCTCGGTCAGGTTATTCTGGATGTCGTCCTTGATCGCCCGCAGCCGCGCCGCGCGCACGCCGCGTGCGGCGGCCTGGCTCCCATCGCGGGTCGCACCGATGACCAGCGCCGCGAGGTCGTGCATGTGCAAGGCGACGGCCCGACGCAGCTCACCCGTCGCCAGTGCCGTTTCGTCGTTGACGATGTCGGCGTAGCGAATAAGCAACTGCAATGCGGCATTGTCCTGCGGGATCGGCTTGGCCATTGCTGCGTCGATATCGACGGCCATCGACGACAGCATGGCGCGGCTGAAGCGCAGATTGCAGAGGCGCGACGGAACGTAGCCGAAGAACGTGCCGGGCGCGCCGTTGGAGACGAACGTCGCCTCGCCGGTCTTGATCACGACGTCGCGCCCGTACTGGTGCAAAGAACCATGGCCTTGCGACGTGGAGACGAGAATGATGTCGTCGTCCGCGATCATGTCGGCTGTGTGGGTGTTGCGCGTCGGCGAAATGCTGCCGGTGGCAATGCCGAAGCCGGCAAATCCTCGCACCGTGAAATCCAGATCCAACGGATGATCCGGCATCGGCTCGATATTGAGCTGCATGATGGTCCGGCCGTAGATCTCGCGAAAAGCCTCGATACGATCGCGGCCGCTGAACGCCGCGCTGGTGAGACGCAACGTCGTCATTTCGTCTTCGATCAAGGTTACCCCCTGCGCCACCGGCATTGGAACAGTACCACACCGCTTCGTCACGGCAGCGGGGAGAAAGGTTCAATAGGTCGTCACATCCAGCCGCGATTTGGCGCTCCTTTCCCAATAGGCCGCTTTCTTCTTCCCAATGGTCCCATGCCTTGCCGCGGCAAGCGCGCCGTCTGTCACCGCCTTACAACAGTCCGTTGAAGACAGTGACGAATTCCGACCGGACCTAGGCATTGTTCTCGCCGGTCCAAGAGCCCGCCGGTGATTGCCGATAGCGTGACGGCGAAATCACACGAGGGGCATTTCATGACGTTAATTCGGTGGACGGCTATCGCGGCGATGACGACGGCCGCGTGCACAATTTCCCTGGGAGCCACGGCGGCCGAGACATCGCGCAACTGGGCCGGTTTCTATCTCGGCGCGCTGGTCGGCTATGGCTTCGGCAAGGCACCGACGAACATCATGCCATACGGCGCCGCCGCAGGATGGGTCGCTTTGCCTTACTACGTGTCCGACCTCGCGCCGTATCCACGCGGCGTTACCGGCGGAGTCGAGGCCGGATACAACCATCAGGTCGGCCGCGCCGTCCTCGGCGTCGCAACGGATATCTCGTTCGGCTCCATGAGCCGCACGGAAGCGGGAACCGGTGTACCGTATATCGGCGGCACGCTCACCACGACGGTCGAGAACAAGATCGACTGGTATGGCTCGTTGCGCGCCAAGCTCGGTTTCCTCCCGGCCGACAATCTCCTGTTCTATCTGACCGGAGGGCTTGCTTTCGGCCATACTGAAGCGACCATGACCGGCTCCAACGGCACTAGCTGCCCGAAATATGTCTACTGCGTGAGCGGCTCTTCGAGCGGAATCGCAACAGGCGGCGTCGTCGGCGCAGGGCTCGAATACGCCATCTCGCCTCAATGGTCGGTAAAGGCGGAATATCTCGCCATGAAGCTCGGCAGCCGATCGTTCAATGTGGCTGAGCAGCCGTTCAACGGCAATCCTGGCGGCGGCTATACGGTCAGCACCGACTTCAAGCTCCAGACGGTGCGTGCCGGCTTGGTCTACCGGTTCGGCAATTAGCCGACGCTCGCGAGCGCTTCGGCCAGTTTGCGCGGACTCACGGGCTTGGTGAGATAGAAGTTCATGCCCGCCGCGCGGGCCGCCTCTTCGTCATCCGCCAGATCGCGGCCGGAGATGCCGATCACCGGCATCTGTCCTGACGAGCCGGGCAGCGCGCGTATGCGGCGCGTCGTCTCCAGACCATCGATGCCGGACAAAGTGACGTCCATCAACACGGCGTCGTATCCGCCGCGCCCGATGGCTTCGATCGCCGCTTCGCCGCTCTCGACGAAATCGACGCGATGGCCGAACTCGCGCAGGATCGTGTTCATCACCACGCGGCCATACGGGTTGTCTTCGACGCACAGCAGTTTGAGGACGCGCGCCGGCGCTGGTGACGCGCCGGTCGGCGCGTTGCGCTCAGACGCAGTTGCGTCGACCAGCACGGTGAGGCGGAACGTACTGCCTTTGCCTTGCTTGCTGGTGACCGTGAGATCGCCGCCCATCTTCTTGGCGATGCGCTTGACGAAAGTGAGACCCAGCCCCGCGCCGCCATAGCGCCGCGCGATGTCTTCGCTCGCCTGCGCAAACGGCCGGAACAGTCGCTTCAACTCGGCCGGAGTCATACCGATACCGCTGTCGGCGAAAGTGAAAACGAGTCGCAGGCGACCGCGCGCCGCTTTCTCCGCCGCTGCGGCGAATCGGACGCTGCCGTCATGCGTGAACTTCACGGCATTGTCGGCAAGGTTCTCGAGCGCCGCGCGCAGCCGCAGCGCATCGCCGGTCGCCAACGCCGGAAGTTCTTCCGCGATCGTGATCTCGGCGCTCAGTCCCTTGCCGCCGGCGCGCGCCGTGAAGGCGCCGCCCACCGCCTCGGCCAGAGTGCGCGGCGAAAACGGCTCGGGCCGTAACACTAAGGAGGCCGCCTCGCCCCTGACGGCATCGACGATCAGCGTCGACAACGCGGCAAGGTGTTCGGCCCCGCTCTTGATCGCCTGTGCCCATTCGCGCTCGCGGTCGCCGAGATTGGAGGCGGCCAGCAGTTCGGCAAGCGCGACGAGCCCGGTGAGCGGCGTGCGGATGTCGTGGGCGATGCCCGCGAGAGCCGCCTCAGCCGCGCGCGATGCCGACACTTTCGCGCGCCGGCGCGCGGGCACGCGGCGCCCACCAGACTTGAGTTTTCGCTTGCGTTTCGCCATCGCCCCCACCTGTGGGGCCACCTTCGCACGCCCGGCAGGCTCAATCGAGCCCGACCAAACGGCGAATGTCCGCGGCGGTTAATCCCCGCGCGCGCAGCTCCCGCAGACCCGTGGCCTGCGTGGACTTCGACAGCTTGCGGCCATCGGCATCGAGAAGCAGCCGGTGATGGTGATAGCGCGGCGCCGGCAGGCCGAGCAGAGCCTGCAGCAGCCGATGCACGGCCGTGGCGTGGAACAGGTCCTGCCCGCGCACCACGTCGGTGACGCCCTGCGCGGCATCATCCGCCACGACGGCAAGATGATAGCTGGTCGGCGTGTCCTTGCGGGCCAGCACGACGTCGCCCCAGGCCGCCGGATCGGCGGCAATCGTGCCCGTTTCGCCCGCCGGGCCGGCGCCTGTTTCCCGCCAGGTCAGCGCATCGACGCGAGCCAGCGCCGCGACCATGTCCAGGCGCAAAGCATAAGGCACTCCCGACTCCAGCCGGCGTGCGCGCTCGGCCGGCGGCATCGCCTTGGCCGCGCCGGGATAGTGCGGCGCGCCATCGGGATCGCGCGGCCAGGGCGCCTGGGCCTCGCGCGCGGCGACCATGGCCGCGATCTCAGCCCGGCTCTCGAAGCTCGGATAGACGAGCCCCTGCGCCTCCAGTTGCGCGAGCGCCGCGCGGTAGTCGTCGAAATGCTCGGATTGCCGGCGCACCGGCTCTTGCCAGTCTATCCCCAGCCAGCCGAGGTCCTCATAGATCGCCTGCTCGTATTCCGGCCGGCAACGGCTCGCGTCGATATCCTCGATACGCAGCAGGAAGCGGCCGCCCGATTTTCGGGCCATGTCGGCATTCAGCAGCGCCGAGAGCGCGTGGCCGAGATGCAGATAGCCGTTTGGCGAGGGGGCGAAGCGGAAAACGGGTGGCGACATCGTTGCTCGGCGTGGCAGCCCATCGGCTGCGTCATGCCCCGCGCAAGCGGGGCATCCACTATTCACAGGTCCGAAGGTCTAGCACAGACACCGGCGAATACTGGATCGCCCGCTTTCGCGGGCGATGACAGCCGGGTAAATTGCAAAGGCAAAACAGAAAAGCATGACCCACTTCCTCCGCACCCAGGCCGATCTCGAAGCCGCGCTCGCCGCGCTCATTCTGCACGATCCGCGCTTGCAGCCGGTCGCGGAGAAAGCGGGCCCCTTCAATCTGCGCCAGCGCGAGCCTGGCTATGCCGGCCTGTGCGCCATTGTCTGCGGCCAGCAGCTTTCGACCGCCAGCGCCGCAGCCATCCGCGAGCGGCTGTTCGCGGCCTTTCAGCCCTTCCACCACGACACCGTCCGCAAGGCGCGGACCGACAAGTTGAAACGACTCGGCCTGTCGGCACCGAAGATCAAGGCGATCCGCGAGATCGGCAAAGCCGTGGCCAATGGCGAGATCGATCTCGAGGCCGTCGGCGAGATGGATGCCGATGCCGCACATCAGGCTCTGGTCGCCCTGCACGGCATCGGGCCGTGGACTGCGGACATCTACCTGCTGTTTTGCCTTGGCCACGCCGACGCGTTTCCGTCCGGCGATCTCGCCGTGCAGGAAGCCGCGCGCATCGCTTTCGATTTGCGCAAGCGGCCGGATGCCAAGGCCCTCACCAAGTTGGCCGAAGCCTGGCGGCCCTGGCGCGGCGTGGCAGCGCATTTGCTGTGGGCCTACTATCACGCCGTCAAACGGCGTGAAGGCATCTCGCTCGAGCCGGGAAAGCCGAAGCCCAAAGCCGCGCCAAAGAAACCGAAGAAGCCAGCGATCGTGAAAAGGAAGAAGACGAATGGTTGAACTCAACGGCCCGCGCCTTGAGCCGCGTTCGGGACAGGCGCGCCAACTCGTCGTCTTCCTGCATGGCTATGGCGCCGACGGCAACGACCTCATCGAGATCGGCCGCGCATGGCAGGCTCTCCTGCCCGAGGCGGCCTTCGTGTCGCCGCATGCGCCGCGCCCCTGCGGACAGGCACCGATGGGACGCGAATGGTTTCCTCTCACCTTCCGCGATCTCAATGAGCGCTGGACCGGCGTGAACGCCGCCGCGCCCGTGCTCAACGCCTTCCTCGATGCCGAGCTGCAACGCCACAATCTGCCGGGCTCCGCGCTGGCGCTGGTCGGCTTCAGCCAAGGCACCATGATGTCGCTGCATGTCGGCCTGCGGCGCGCGGAAGCACCCGCCGCCATCGTCGGCTACTCCGGCATGCTGGTAACGCCGGAGAGCGATGCGGAGATGGAACAGTTCGCAGCCTCGATTCGCGCGCGCCCGCCCGTGCTCCTGGTGCATGGTGATTCGGACGACCTCATTCCCGTCCAGGCGCTATTCCACGCGGCGCAAGGCCTCGCGGCACTCGATGTGCCGGTCGAATTCCACATTTCGGCGGGAATCGGGCACGGCATCGACCAGGAAGGCCTGCGCCAGGGCGGTGAATTCCTCGCGCGCCGATTCAAAAAAGCCTGATAAAGCAGGGCTTGCGCTCGCCCCCACATATACTTCACAATCTCGTCACGGTGCCCTATTAGTAGGGTGTTCGCTGCGTGGCGGCAGCCTCAGGAGGTTCGAGGAGCGTCACTTTGAACGTGCACGTTTCGCCCAGCGGGTTTCCCGCGCTGGTGCTCAACGCGGATTTCAGACCGTTGAGCTACTACCCTCTATCGCTTTGGTCCTGGCAGGACACGATCAAAGCGGTCTTCCTCGAACGCGTGAACATCGTCGCCAATTACGATCACGCGGTACGAAGTCCAAGCTTCGAAATGAAGCTTCCCAGCGTGGTGTCCTTAAAGACCTTCGTCAAACCTTCCACCCACCCCGCCTTCACCCGCTTCAACGTCTTCCTCCGCGATCGCTTCTCCTGCCAATATTGCGGCGACCGCGACGACCTTACTTTCGATCATTTGATTCCGCGTTCACGCGGCGGCCTGACCACCTGGGACAACGTGATCACCGCCTGCTCGCCCTGCAATTTGCGCAAGGCCAATCTGACGCCCGACGAGGCCAGAATGTTTCCGTCGCATTACCCGTTCCAGCCGACGGTGCATCAGTTGCACAAGAACGGCCGGCTCTTCCCGCCAAACTATCTGCACGAAAGCTGGGTCGACTATCTTTACTGGGACAGCGAGCTGGAGCCGTAATCCGCTCGATCGTCTATGCGATCGAACTTGGACAGTTGCCTCACTCCTGACGCCGCACACCCGGCACGATAATCAGCAGCGCACCGCTCCGGCCGACGAGTGAGGATTTCGCCGACATGCGGCAAATGTGCCTGGAGCATATTTTCTGCTCGGTCAGGCCGCAGGACCAGCGGCTCATAACGCGCATCATGTATTTGACGACAAACTTATTCCACGAGGCGCACTTATGCTGCCAGCCCTCGTGAGCAGCGCAGGCATGGATTGCGCCGCCTAGACGTCCAACGCATCGTCCGGCATCCATAAGCCGGCGACATGATGTTCATACATTATGTTATTTTTGTCTTTTAGGCCTGCGCATAAACTTACGACTGACTTGGTATCCGAAGGAGACGACTGAATTACGTCGAACAAGATCCAGAGGAATGAATATTTGCCGGGAACCGGACCGTTCAGCAGCAGAGTCCGGATCATCTCCTCACTGGACATCTGCATGACCACGTAACCGGGCGCCGACATCGGCGTACCCACGATCGCACCATGCAAAAGATACTGAACGTCGCGGACGGCTTTCCGAGCGCGCGTTCAAGAATTGTCCGCGAAAAGTTGGAGAGAAAGTCATGCGGCGAACGATGAAAATGCTGGCCATCTTGACGGCGCTCACCTGCGGCACGATGACGAATGTCCGCGCTCAGGATTACCCCAGCCGGCCCATCCACGTCATCGTTCCGTTCGCCGCTGGCGGCGCGGTCGATGTCGTCGCCCGCTACATGGCCAAGCGATTGTCCGACGAGCTCAAGCAGGACATCGTCGTTGAAAACCGGCCCGGCGCATCCGGAAATGTCGGTGCCAACGCCGTCCTGCAATCCGCCGCGGATGGCTACACGTTCATGATCGGCGCCTCGACCTTTGTCGTCAATCCGATCGTCGCCGCCGAACCGCCTCGCTTCGACCCGATCAAGGATTTCACGCAGATCGCGCTCGTGGCCAAGGGCCCCCTGCTCTTCGTCGTGAATCCCAAGGCCGCCGATTCCGTCCAGGACTTCATCGCGAAGGCCAAGGCCGATCCTTCGAAATACAACTTTGCCACCGGCGGCTATGGATCGGCCGGGCACATGTCGGCCGAGGCCTTCAAGATCAAAGTGGGCTTGACCATTCCGGTGGTTCTCTACCGGGGAACGGCGCCCGTCCTGACCGACCTGATGGGCGGACATATCAGCGCGCTCATGGATCCGTTGCTGACATCGTTGCCGCTGGCCAAGAGCGGAACCGTAAAGGCGCTGGCGATCTCAGGGGCCAAGCGGAGCCCGTTGGCGCCGGAGACGCCAACTTTCGCGGAACTCGGCGTCAATGATTTCGAGTTCTACACTTGGTACGGGCTTTGGGGCCCGCCGAAGCTGCCGGCCAACGTCACAGCCAAAGTGGAAGCCGCACTGGCGAACATTCGGCAATCGGCAGAAGCGCAGAAGTGGTTCGAATCTCAAGGATTGGAATTCTCGGGAGCAACGGGCGCTGCTTTTCAGGACTTTGAACGCGCGGAGCAGTCGAAATACGCCGAGATCATGAAGGCCGGAAACATCGCGAAGCAATAGCTCGCGTGCAATGCCGCGCGCCGGCTATGCCGGCGCGAACTCGACGATCAGGTCGGTCTCGACAGGCGCGTCGAAACTCATTTCGGGCTGATACACCGCCGTGCGCGCGTGCCTACCGATCTCCGCCCCGAATGCGGCGATCAAGAAATCCGATGCGCCGTCGAGCACGAATGGCGCCTTCGTGAAACCGGGCGCGGCATTGACATAGCCGACAAGCTTGACGACCTGCCGGACACGGTCAAGCGACCCTATCGCCGATTTGATGGCGGCCAAGTGATTGAGCATGCAGTAGCGGGCACACATGCAGCCCTGCTCGATCGTCAAGTCTCGTCCGAGCTTGCCGACGAGCGGCAAGCGCCAGCGACCTTCCTCGTGGACCGTACCGATGGCGCCGGACAGATAGATCAGATTTCCGGTCACGATGGCCGGCGCATAATGTCCGCCCGGCTTCGGCAGCGGCGGAACGGTGAGCTGCAACTGCGCGAGCCGCGATTCGACCAGGCTGCCCATTATCCGGCCGCCTGTGCGATCAACTGAGCCTGCAACACCTTGCCGTAGTGCGATCGCGGCAAGCTTGCGACGAACCGCACCGCGCGCGGCTTCTTATAGCTTGCAAGATGGGCACGGCAGTGTTCCTGCAACTCGCCCTCCGATACGATGCAGCCGGGCTTGAGCACTACGAAAGCCGTCACCGCCTCGCCCCACTCGACATCGGGGACGCCCAGAACGGCGACCTCGCTCACTGCCGGGTGCCGGACAATGACATCCTCGACTTCTTTCGGAACGATCGTGCTGCTGCCCGAGCGGATGACTTCCTTGAGACGGCCTACAATGAAGAGATTTCCATTCTCGTCGAATTGCCCAATATCGCCGGTGTGCAGCCAACCATCGCGCAGCGCGTTTTGACTCGCCGCTTCGTTACCCCAATAGCCCGCCATGACGTTGTCGCCGCGGATCAGCACTTCGCCGGACGCGGTATCGCCATCGGGCGAATCGGAAATCCTGACCTGATAACCGAACAGCTCGCGGCCGACGGCGTGGATAAGACGCTCACGCTCCGAGGGGGCGCAGTCGAGTTGCCGGGGCGGCATGTAGCATGTCACCGGCGCTTCGGTCAGACCGTACAGAACACCGATCTTGGGACCAATTGCGTTGAGCGCCTGCTCGAATACGGTCGGCGGAATGCGCGACCCACCGACATGGATCGCCTCCAGTCGCTCGAGCCGAGCATCGCTCGCTTCGACATGCTCGACGAACCGCACCAATTGCGTCGGCACGAGCGACGTCCGCGTCGCGCCGGTGCGTTGCACCTGTGCGGCAAAGCCTTCCGCGTCGAAGCGTCCGCCGAGCACGACGGTGGCTCCCGCCATGAGATAGGACATCATGATGACTTGCGCGATCGGCCATAGCGGCCGTACGTTGAGGAAAATCGCATCCGCGTCGATCTCGAAGCCATGAATCGTATTCTGCGCGACGGCCATCAGATTGCGATGACGCAGCATCGTCGCTTTGGGCGCGCCCGTGGTACCGCCGCTGAAATTCAGCGCCGCGAGGTCGTTTTCGTCTCCTTCCGGCAACGCCCCATCAGATGACCGCGCGAGCACGTCCTCGTAGGCCAAGGCGCCACGCAGGGGGCTGCCGATGGCGACGATGCTCTCGAGGCTCTCGACCTCGTCGGTCAGCCCGTCGATCTTCTCGGCGAACGACACATGCGACACCAGGGCGCGAACGCCCGCATGGCGCATCAGCGCGATCAGCTCATTGCGGGTGAGACGCGGGTCGAGCGGC
>Ga0255338_1004710_pt1 | contig 13626 bp, 13 predicted proteins | sample MeOH1_35cm_T4_19_FD_203715 | JGI IMG/M metagenome (GOLD analysis project Ga0255338, IMG submission 203715) | Sandy soil microbial communities from University of British Columbia, Vancouver, Canada - MeOH1_35cm_T4_195 | ecosystem: Engineered > Artificial ecosystem > Sand microcosm > Unclassified ...
TCAAGATCATCGCGCAGACCTCGGCCAAACGCGCGCCGACGTTGCAGGACATCCCGACGCTCGAAGAGTCCGGTTACAAAGGCCTCGTGCTGGAGGCCTGGTACGCGGCTTTCGCGCCGCCGGGTACCCCCGCCGCGCTGATCAGCCAGATGAACGCCGCCTTCGGCAAGGCGCTGACGGACGAGAAGCTGCGCGCGAATTTCGAAAAAGGCTCGATGGAGCCGATCGGCGGAACGCCCGAAGCGCTGGGCAAGCTGGCGCAGACGGATTCGGAGAAATACGCGCGGCTGGTGAAGGAGCTCGGCATCACCGCGGCGTTGTAGTCGTAAGGTGGGGAGAACAGTTCACGGGGTCGGGTGAACACCCAACAAACGGCGCGGCGTCATGCCCGGGCTTGACCCGGGCATCCATGATGAGTTGCCACGTTTGAGAGCCGTACGTTCCATCCTGCGGGTGGCATTGCCTCATGGATTGCCGGGTCATAAGGGCGTTTACGCCGTCTGCGACGGGCTATGCCCGGCAATGACAGTGTGGGGCGGCCGGAGGCGTAGCTCCCTGTGTTGGCAGCGGTGAGATGAGTTGGCGGATTTCGCCGCGCTCACCCGCCCTAGGGGCCGAGAGGGAGCGACTTATTTATCCTTCACATCCGTGGCCGGGCGGTCGGTGCCGCGGGCGGTCTCGGTATGCCAGCGGCCCTGGCCGTCCTCGTATTGAATCTCCTCGGTCGAGCCGGGCACGCGCTGCTCGGCGGCGGCGGCCTGCGCCGCCTTCAGCGCGGCGGCATGGGTCGGAAAAGTCTCGGAGAACACGCCATCGGCCTTGTAGGCCCAACCGCCGTCATGCTCGACAATTTCATAGGTCACGTGCGACATCGGATCACCTTTATGGGTTCGCTCTCCGCGACGTGGGGAGCGTCCGTCACGGCTGCAAGGGGTGCATCAGGCCCGCCGCGCCGCGGTCGTCTCGGCCGTGCCCTGCTGGATTGCCGGCACGATCGAAATATCGCCGCTCGCTTCGAGAATGGCAAATTTGATCTGATCCAGGCGTTCGAGCCCGTGCAGGCGGCGCGCCGCTTCCAGGATGTTGTCCTCCGTGACACGCGCGCGCCGCATGCGTCTGACGAGCAGATGGCCGTTATCGACGAGGATCGTTGGCGTCGCGTTCAACACGCGCCGCATGAAGGGCGATTTGAGATCGACGATCGACAAAGCGATGTCCAGGACGACGAAGGTCGCGACCAGGATGAGCGCATTGGTCAGCGAATAGTCTTCGCCGGTGATTGCGCGCTGGGTCGATCCGCCGATGATCAGGAACAGCACGAAGTCGAAGGCCGTCATCTCGCCGAGTGTGCGCCGGCCCGACACGCGGATGATCGCCCAGAGCACGAAGAAGACGACGACGGCTTTCAGCACGCTGTCCATGGCAACCTCACGGATAGACCAAGATCGAGAAAGAGAGTGGCGGCTCGTTATCCGAACGCGCGATGATGTGCTGAATGCCGTAGCCGCGCGCGTGCGCCCAGAGCATCACCGTGCCGCCCTCGGGCGGCAGCGCGAAGGTCAGCGAGAGCCCGTCGGGTTCGGCCTGATTGCGCGTGGGCTCGGGCTGGATGCGGCTGATCTCGTAGTTTCGTTGGAAGGCGCGATTGAGATGCAGCGTGCGTTCGGCGCCGCCTGGCGGAAAATGGAAGGCGAATCCGGAGAGGCGCGTCGCCCGCTCGAAGCGTTCGTATTCGACCGAGAGGCCATTGCCGGCGGCGTTGCCACGACTGAGCCAGCCGTTGCCGAACAGCCCGGTCAATCCGAGCAGCGCGATCGCCGCCAGCACGCTCCAGCCGATGCGTTCCACCACCCACATGCGCCGTTGAAAGCGCATATGCTCCTTCACCGGGTATTGCCGGCTGGCGAATTCGTCCATGTCGGTGCCTCTCGCTGGCATCAACGCGGCGCGAAAAGCCGGGTTCCGCTTCGCGGAACCGTGACTTGCCTGTGAGACCGCCCTCGCTTTACCTGTGCCTAAGGATCGGAGAGGGGAGAGCTTATGAACGTTATTCGCCGACGCGGCTGGGAAATCCCAGACCGCCTCGCCACGCCGGAACATCTGGTGTTCAACCGCCGCAGCCTGCTGGCCGGTGCCGGCGCGGTAGCCTTGATGGCGGGACCGGCGGCGGCGCAACGCGTCACGGATCTCGCCAATGTGCCCGATCCGACGACCGATCTTTATCCCGCCAAGCGTAACGAGAAATACACACTCGACCGTCCCATCACCGACGAGAAGATCAATTCCAACTACAACAATTTCTACGAATTCAACTCGACCAAGAACGTCGCGCAGCAGGCGCAGATGCTGCCGATCCGGCCGTGGATGGTGAAGATCGACGGACTGGTCGAGAAGCCGTTCGAGATCGGCATCGACGATCTCATCCGCAAGATGACAATCGAAGAGCGTACTTATCGTCACCGCTGCGTCGAGGCCTGGAGCATGGCAATCGCCTGGAGCGGCTTCCCCCTGGCCAAGCTGGTGGAGTTCGCCAAGCCGCTCGGCTCGGCGAAGTATGTGCGCATGGAGACCTTCAACAATCCGAAGGTGGCGCCGGGGCTGCGGCAGTCCTGGTATCCGTGGCCTTATATCGAGGGGCTCACGATGGCCGAGGCGACGAACGAACTCGCCTTCCTCGTCACCGGCGCCTACGGCCATCCGGTCGCCAAGCAGATGGGCGCGCCGTTGCGGCTCGCCGTGCCATGGAAGTACGGCTTCAAGTCGATCAAATCGATCGTGCGCTTCTCGTTCGTCGAGCAGCGGCCGAAGGGGATGTGGGAAGCATTGCAGCCGGCCGAATACGGCTTCTGGGCCAACGTCAATCCGAAGGTGCCGCATCCGCGCTGGAGCCAAGCGACGGAGGAAGTGATCGGCACCGGCGAGCGCCGGCCGACGCAGCTTTTCAACGGCTACGGCGACTACGTCGCGGATATTTACAAGGGGCTCGACAACGAGCGTCTGTGGGCGTGAGCGCTGCTGCTGTTATTTGGCATTGCCGTCGCGTTCCGTGAGCTCTGCATAGACCGCGTCACGCAGGTCTATCGTGAACTTTCCCCACATGCCTTCCAGCGCGGTGTTGGTGAAGGCGACAACGGCGATCTTGCGCGTCGGGTCCACGAACCACGCGTGACCGTACACGCCGCCCCACGCCCAGGTGCCGGCTGATTGCGGTGTGCGCACGGTGGCAGGATCGACGATGATGGCGCCGCCGTACCCGAATCCGGCGCCGGGCTGCGGACCGGCCAGCGCGCCGATCTGATTGCGCATCATACTCGCGGCTGTCGAAGCGCTCATGATGGGCGTCCCGCCTGTGCGAATAGCCTCAAGCAAGCGCATCAGGTCCGGCGCAGTGCCGACCATGCCCGCGCCGCCAGACGGAAACGCCTTCGCATCGAGCGCGCGCGACGGAGAGTAAACGAGTTCGCCGCCGTCGCCGAACGGTGTGATCTGCGGGTCCGACATGCGCGCGGGAGCGGGCTTCGCATCGTAATACGGCACGGCGAGGCGCGCGGTGTCCGCGGCGTAAAAGCCGGTGTCGCGCATGCCGAGCGGACGTGTGACGAGGTCCGCGACGGCGTCCTGCAAAGACTTGCCGGCCGCTTTTTCGATCACCGCACCGAGCACGTCGATGGACAGGCCGTAGCGCCACGCCTCACCCGGAGGATTAAAGAGCGGTGCGGTTACGAGACGCTTGAGATTCTCATCGAGCCCGACTTGGACATGGTCGAGCCCATCCGAGACGCCGGCCTTGTAATATGCCGTTCCCGGCTTTTCCGCGAACTTGTAGCCGATCCCGGCTGTGTGCGTGAGGAGCTGTCGGATCGTGATCGACGGTGTCTCGCCATTCGGCAGCTTCGGCGTGAAGAACGGCAGCCATTTAGTGACCGGATCTTCGAGCGACAGCTTGCGCTGATCCACGAGCGCGAGCACTGCCGCGGATACGATCGGCTTCGACACCGATGAGAGGCGAAACAGTGTGTCCATCTGCATCGGCCGTTGGGCCTCGCGATCCGCGAAGCCTGCCGCGCGCTCATACACGAGCTTGCCATCCCGGCTCACCAAGACGACGGCGCCCGCGATGCGTTGCTCCGCGAGTGCGCTGTCGATTGCCGCATCAATGCGCGACGCCGGCTTTGCGGACGCAGCCGACCCGTCGGCAGCCCAAGCGATAGAGTGACACGTCGATGTGAGAACAAGCGCGACAAACAACGCGAGACTTTTCACGGCATTCTCCGGCGTGAAGTGAGCTTCGAACGAATGCCGGGAATGTAGTGCGCGATGCAAGGCGTGTGAACCGGCCGATACGCTAGCCGATCCACTGGATCTCCGCCTCGTTCTTCTTGTGCGCTTGCGGCCAGGCCTTCGGCTGGCCGACGATGATCGGCGCCACCGGTACGGTGCCCGCCGGCAGCTGCAGCGCGGCTTTGCCTTCCGCCGTGTTGAGCCAGCCTTGCGCGAAGCCGATCCAGCAGGTGCCGAGCCCGGAAGCACGCGCCGCCAGCATCAGGTTCTGCGCGGCAAGCGCGCAATCGATGACGGTCCACGGCCCTTCGCTCTTGCCCGCGATCACGATCAGCGCCGGTGCGTGATAGAATATCTGAAAGTTCGGATTGCCCAGGGTTTCCTGAAAGTGATGTGACAAGAGCCCGGCGGGCGTCGACTTCAACATCCATGCTTTGGCTTCGGTGGAAATACGGTCGAGCAGCGCCTTGTCGCGCACGACGACGAAGGACCACGGCTGTTCGTCCATGGCGCTCGGCGCCTGGATGGCTGCATCGATAAGCGCCGTCACGGTCGCCTGGTCGACGGCCGCAGGCGTGAAATCGCGGACGGCGCGGCGCATATAGAGGGCGTCGTTGAGTTCCATGGGGCTATTCCATTGCGTATGGGCGGGAAGGACGCGCCGCAACATGAACTGTGGCGGCGGGATAGCCCTTGATCAGGGTCAACTCATGGGCCTGGAGCAACCAATTGTGAACGGCGATACCACCGGAGCCTGCTAGAATTGCCGGTAAATTCGTGGCTCGTGGCAACGACCGAGAGCCTGCGAAGTTAGGCTTTCGATCGCGCGAAGCGCCGCCGGCCACCTGAAGAAACTCAGGAAGGAGACGGTCATGGCTCATTCGCACTTGCTGCTCGGCGCCGGCACCGAGCCTGCGCGTATCGTCGTGCGTCGTATCGGCGTCGCCGATCTGAAGGACGCGTTGCGCAAAGGCTTCGACGACTTCCTCGCGATGCCGACGCACGCGATGTTCCTGTGCATCGTCTATCCGCTCGCCGGCCTGCTGCTGGCGCGGCTCGCTTTCGGCTATTCTGTGTTGCCGCTTCTGTATCCGATCGCGACGGGCTTCGCGCTGGTCGGCCCCTTCGCCGCGCTCGGTCTCTACGAGATGAGCCGTCGGCGCGAGGCGGGCTTGCCGGTCTCGGCGGCGAATGCCTTCGACGTGCTCGAGTCATCGTCCATCGGCGCCATCGCCGCGCTCGGTCTGCTGCTGCTCGCCGTATTCGGCATCTGGGTGATGGTGGCCAACGCAATCTACATCGGCGATTTCGGCTACGCGCCGCCGGCGTCGATCGAGTCGTTCGTGCGCGCCGTGTTCACCACCGAGGCCGGCTGGAGCCTGATCGTGGTCGGCAATCTTGTCGGTCTCTGCTTCGCCGTCGTCGTGCTCACCATTGGCGTCGTATCGTTCCCGCTGCTGCTCGACCGCGATGTCGGGGCGGCGGTGGCGCTGCTCACGTCGATCCGCGCCGTGGCGAAGAACCCGGTCGTGATGGCGCTGTGGGGCTTCATCGTCGCGGCGCTGCTGCTCCTCGGTTCGCTGCCGATCTTCCTCGGGCTCACGGTCGTCATGCCCGTGCTCGGCCATGCCACCTGGCATCTATACCGCAAGGTGGTCGAGAGTGATGCGAGCCCACGGCCCGATCAATGGCGACGGCCCGCCGGCAAACGCTACGCTGCCGATTTCCCGGCCAACCTTTTCCCCTGGTCGCGCGAGAAGTAACTGCGGGCGGGGCCTTCCCCGCCTTCGCGCTTGGCGGCGAATGATCTTGCTCAAGAAGTCGGCGGCTTGCTCGATTCCGCGGCGCAGGCCGTCGCCGTTACGCGCGTTCAGCCGGCAGACAGCATTGTCGGCTGGCCACGCGGGACGCATTTGCTGGCGCGACACTTGCTTACCCTTGGTGTCGGCAACCGAGGGGTACTTACGATGGCGCCATATTTCAGAGGTCTCGCGGCGGCTTGTCTGCTGGCCGCCACCAGTTCGTTCGCTCTTGCAGCCGACAAGATCACGTTCAGCATCGACTGGCTGCCGGCCGGCGACAAGGCGGTGCCCTATCTCGCTATCCAGAAGGGGCTGTTCGCGGCGGAAGGCCTCGACGTCTCGATCCAGGTCGGCCGTGGCTCGAGCGATGTCATCACCAAGCTGGCCACCGGGACGGTCGATATCGGTACCGGGGGCCTCGCCGCGCTGCTGCAGGCGAGGGCGCAGGACAATGTACCGGTCAAGGCGATCTATTCGGTCTACACGCTGCAGCCCGACGCGATCTTCACCACGGCCGATTCCGGCATCGCTTCGCTGAAGGATCTCGTCGGTAAGAAGGTCGCGACTGCCACCTTCTCGTCGTCGAACGTGGTGTGGCCGCTGGTGTTGGAGAGCAACGGCATCGATCCGGCCAAGATCGACTTGATCAAGGTCGATCCGGGCGCGATGGGGCCGATGCTCGCCACCGGCAAGGTCGCTGCGACGATCAACTGGGTGACCGTCGCGCCGGCCTTCGAAGGACCGCTCGGCGAGACCGGCAAGAAACTCAAGACCCTCGAATGGTCGAACTACGGCTTCGACGGCTACGGGCTTTCGGTTTTCGCTTCTGAGAAGATGATCAAAGAGCGGCCGGAAGTGGTGCGGAAATTCCTGAAGGCCTATGCCAAGGCGACGGACATGGCGATCGCCGATCCCGCCGCCGCGGCGGCCGCGCTGAAGGCCATGGTGCCGGAGGTCGACGTTGCCGTCGCGACTAAGCAGTTCGCCGCCTCCGTGCCGCTCACGGTCAACGCCATCAGCAAGAAAGACGGTATGGGCGTCTTCGAGAAGACGTTGCTGGTCAAGACCTGGGAGTGGACTGCAAAGTCGCAGAAGATCGCGCTCGACAAGCTCGATCCTTCGGTCGCCGTCGACGGCTCTTTCGTGCCGAAGTGAACGGCTATAACCGGGCGCTCGTGACGAACACACCTCCCGTCGTGCGCTTCGCCGAGGTCGGGCAGATCTTCGGCGAAGCCGAGCGCGCTGTCGTCGCGTTGAACGACGTTACCTTCGACATCGCACGCAACGAATTCCTCGCCGTGCTCGGGCCGTCCGGCTGCGGCAAGTCGACATTGCTCCGCTTGATTGCAGGTTTGATCCGTCCGACGAGCGGCGGGGTCGAAATCTATGGACTTCCAGTCGTTGAGCCGCGCGATGAGATCGGCATCGTGTTCCAGCGGCCGACGCTCCTCCCCTGGTTCGACGTCCTCAACAACGTCACCTTTCCGATGCGTCACAAATACGGACGGGTGACGCCGCAGGAGCGCGCCCGCGCGCATGAACTCTTGGCGCTGGTCGGCCTTGCCGACTTCGCCAACAAGCGCATCGACGAACTGTCCGGCGGCATGCAGCAGCGTGTCGCGATTGCCCGGGCGCTGTTGCTCGATCCCGACATTCTGTTGATGGACGAGCCGTTCTCGGCGCTCGATGCACTGACACGCGACGAGATGAGTTTCGAGCTTTTGCGCATCTGGTCGCTGAAGCCGAAGACGGTGCTGTTCATCACCCATTCCATTCCCGAAGCGCTGCTGCTCGCCGACCGCATCATCGTCATGACGGCGCGGCCTGGAGCGGTGCGGGAAATCATCAACGTTGATCTGCCGCGCCCGCGCTCCATGGCGACTTTGTCGGACCCGACCTTCCATGCCCTCGCGAACCACATCCGCGAACAGCTCTTCGCCCGCCCGGCCACCTGAGGCGGTCAAGCGGACGGCGTTGCCGCGCACACGCGGGTGGCTCTTTGTCTGGGCCGACCGTCTGGCGCCGTCACTCGCCTTCGTCGCCTTGATTGCCGTCTGGGAGGCGGCCTGCCGGCTCTTCGCGATACCGTCGTTTCTGTTGCCGGCGCCGAGCGCGATCGTTGCCGCCGGCTTGAACATCCCACCCGACGTCTGGCTCGGTCATACGCTCGCCACGCTGCGCGTCGCGTTGATGGGCTATTTAGCGTCGATCGTCATTTCAATCCCGCTCGCCGTGGCGCTGGTCAGTTCGCGCTTTCTGTCGCGTACGCTCTATCCGATCCTCGTGATCGTACAATCGACGCCGATCGTGGCGGTGGCGCCGATCATCGTGGTCACGCTTGGCGCGTCCGATCTGCCCCGCGTCGTCATTACCTTTCTGATCACCTTCTTTCCGATCGTCGTGTCGAGCGTCACCGGCCTCATGGCGACGCCGGAGGAGTTGATCGAGCTGTCGCGTTCGCTGCGCGCCGGCCGGGCGCGGGAAATGCTGCATATCCGGCTGCCTTATGCCGTGCCCTACATCTTCAGCGCACTGAAGATTTCGACGACTTTGGCGGTGATCGGCGCCGTGGTCGCCGAGTTTGTGGCGGCCGAGCGCGGCCTGGGTTTCTTCATCGCGTTCTCCACCTCGTTCTTCAAAATCCCGCAGGCTTTCACCGGCCTCGCCGTGCTGGTCGTGCTGAGTCTGGCACTGTTTCGGCTGTGCTCAGTCGCACAGCGCCGTCTGGTGCCGTGGTCTCTGCCGAAGTCCGAGCGCTAACCAGGCCCCTTTCGGCCGCGATCTGCAGCGCCTATCTGGCAAGGTAACATTCTTGCCTGGGAGGTATTCTTGCGCCCGTTTCTCGCTTTGCTGGCGGCGGCCCTGGTCGCGCTGGCCGTGCTGCCTGCGTCCGCCGCCGATGAGCCGGATCTGATCTTCAAGCGTTCGACCGTGTTCAAGTGGCTGTCGCCCAACGATAAACTCGCCACCTATGGGCTGGATGATCCGGAGGTCGACGGGGTCGCCTGCCACTTCACCGTGCCGGAGCGCGGCGGCTTCAAGGGCTGGATCGGCGTCGCGGAGGAGGTGTCGGACATCTCGCTCGCCTGCCGGCAGATCGGACCGATCAAGTTCAAGGAAAAGTTCTCGCAAGGCGAGGACGTCTTCCGCAAGCGCCGGTCGCTGTTCTTCAAGAAGATGCAGATCGTGCGCGGCTGCGATGTGAAACGGAACGTCTTGGTCTACATGGTCTATAGCGATCGCATCATCGAGGGCTCGCCGAAGAACTCGACCTCCAGCGTGCCGATCATGCCGTGGGGGGCCAACGCCGACGTGCCGAAATGCGCCGATTGGGTGCAGTAGCAGGCCAAAACCAATGTTTAGTCGGTCGATACCGGTGTAAGGATGACACCTGAGTTCCGGCGCGGTCTATTTGGCGGTAAGCTACTTCACCCGCAATGACCGCCCGGAGGCGTCCATGTCCAGCAATCAAGCCGACTTCGAGAAGTTCCAGCGCGACGCCGCCGCCGCACTGCACGAGCATTGGGTGCTCTTCCTGGTCGAGGGCGTGGTGCTCTTGGTGCTCGGTGCCACCGCCATCGTGCTCGCGCCGCTCGCGACCGTTGCAGTGACGATCCTGCTCGGCTGGCTGTTCCTGGTGAGCGGCGTCATCGGCCTGTTCACGACCTACTGGATGCGCAACGCGCCGGGCTTCTGGTGGTCGCTCGTCTCGGCGGTGCTCGGCATCGTCGTCGGCGCACTGCTGCTGGCCTCGCCGATCAGCGGCGCCGTGTCGCTGACCATCGTGCTGTCGGCGTTCTTCATCGTCGAGGGGGTGGTTTCGATCATGTTCGCGCTCGACCACCGGCGCGAACTCTCCGGCCGCTGGGGGTGGATGATGGCAAGCGGCATCATCGACGTCGTGCTCGGCATCATGATTTTCGCTCAACTGCCGAGCAGCGCGGCGTGGGCGATCGGCCTCTTGGCCGGCATTAACATGATCTTCGGCGGGTCGGCGCTGACCGGCATGGCGCTCGCGGCCCGCAAGCCGGCGGCTTAAGCGCGCGCATCGACACAGTCTCGTCCCCGCGAAAGCGGGGACTCAGCGCGAAATAAAAGCTTTACATTGTGACCCTGGATTTCCGCTTGCGCGGGAATGACCGGAGAATGTTGCCGCGCCGCTCGACGAACTAAGCGTCTCAGGCCGCCCTGTGTTTGGCTGCCGCCGGCGTCCGCACGGGCGTCGGCTTGGCGGCCGGTGCGGCGGCATCCTTGCGGCCGAGCTTGAACACCGACAACGCCTGCATCAGCTTGGCGCCTTGCTCTTCCAGTCGGCGCGTCGATTTGGTGGTCTGCTCGACCAGTGCGGCATTCTGCTGCGTGACCTCATCGAGATGTGTCACGGCGGAATTGACCTGCTCGATGCCGCTGCTCTGTTCGTTCGAGGCGACCGAGATCTCGTTCATGATGCCGCTGACGCTGCGGATCGATGCCAGGATGTCCTGCATGGCGGCGCCGGCATCGCGCGCGAGCAGCGTGCCGCTCTTCACCTTTTCCGCCGACTCGTCGATCAACGTCTTGATTTCGGAAGCGGCATTGGCCGAGCTCTGGGCGAGGTTACGCACTTCGGTCGCCACCACCGCGAAACCACGGCCGGCTTCGCCGGCGCGCGCCGCCTCGACCGCAGCATTGAGCGCGAGCAGGTTGGTCTGGTTGGCGATGCCGTTGATGATGCCGACGATGTCGGAAATCCGCTGCGACGACTCGCTGATCTCCGCGATCGTATCGACGACCTTGGTGACGATGGCGCCGCCGGTTTCGGCTGAAGCCAGCGCGTTGTTGGCCATGCCGTCGCCTTGGCTGGTATGGCCGGCGTTCTCCTTCACCTTGACGGTGATCTGGTCGATGCTCGCCGCCGTTTCCTCCAGCGCCGCCGCTTGCGAGTCGGTGCGGCCGGAGAGGTCGTTGGTGCCGCCCGAGATCTGATGCGCGGCGGTCATCATGTGACCGAAGTTCGTGCGGATATCGCCGACGACGCTGTGCAGGTTGGCGTTGAGCTGGCACAAAGCGCGGGTCAATTGGCCGATCTCGTCGCCGCGATCGGTCTCGACGGTGGCGCTGAGGTCGCCGCCCGCGATCCGCTGCGCGAAGGTCACGGCCCGCTTCAGCGGCGACACCATAGCCTGGGCGACATAGAGCCAGAAGCCGCCGACGGCGGCAAAGACGGCGATCGCGAACGCGCCCAGCCAGCCTGCGAGCCCCGAGCGCATGACCGTCTCCGGCGAGGCGGCGGCCCAGCCGAGCACCGCGACGGCGCCGAGGAGCATGGCGAAGGTCAGGCCGAGCCGCAGCCCGATCGGCACTTCCAGCATGGCGACGAAACGCCGGTGCCAGCGCGAGGCGAACACGCGGCCCTGGCGCAGGATCAGGGTGCCCGGCTTGTCCATCTCCCGCTTGTACAAAGCGGCGGCTGCATCGATCTGCGCCCGGCTCGGCTTGGTGCGCACCGACATGTAGCCGACGGTGTTGCCGTTCTCGATGATCGGCGTGACGCGGGCGAACACCCAATAGTAATCGCCGTTCTTGCGGCGGTTCTTAACCAGGCCCTGCCACGGCAGGCCGGCTTTGATGCTCGCCCAAAGGTCCGCGAAGGCGGATGGCGGCATGTCCGGATGGCGCAGAATGTTATGCGGCGCGCCGAGCAGCTCGTCTTCGGTGTAGCCGCTGACCTCGATGAAGTAGGGATTGGCGTAAGTGATCTTGCCGCGGTGGTCCGTCGTCGAGACGATGCTCTGCCGCTCGTCGACGACGTATTCTACGTTTGTGATTGGTAGATTGAGGCGCATCGCGGCCGTTCCTGTTGGTTTCCGGCAGCCGGTGCTGGCCTCGCAGCACCCAACGCGGAATCGCAGCATCGAACTTGCGGCGACGTTTTTACCGTCTGGTTAATCATTGCCGCGTGCGGGCCTGAATTTGCAGCATTGCAGCCACGCGCCGCACATCGTCATGACAATCATTTGCATGAACGGCGGCGACGGCCGCTCTCCTGGCCGGCACGTCAATCTGTCATCATCAAATAGATTGAGCCACGTGCCGCGGTGGAATTTTAATTCGTCTCGCCGGCTTCCGCCTCGGCGAGCTGCGTGCGCCAGTCGCGGCGCCGCAGCACGAAGGCCAGGGCGGAGAGGCCGAGCAGGATCGCACAGACGAGCAGGAGGCCGAGCGAGATCGGTCTTGTGAAGAAGATCGTGTAGTTGCCGTTCGACATGATCAGCGATTGACGTAGGCTCTGCTCGAACAGCGGCGCGATGACGAGGCCGAGCACCAGCGGCGCCGGGTCGAAGGAGAATTTGCGCAGCGCGTATCCCAGAACGCCCATGATCAGCATGATCCAGACGTCGACGAGCGAATGGCTTACTTCGTAGACGCCGACGACGCAGAACATGATGATCAGCGGATAGAGGTAGGCGTAGGGGATACGCAGCACGCTCACGAAGACACTGACCAGGGGCAGGTTGAGCGCCAGCAGCATCACGTTGCCGACATACATCGAGGCGACGAAGCCCCAGAACACGTCGGGGTGCTCGGTGACGAGCTGCGGTCCGGAATTCACGCCGTGCACCATCAGCGCGCCGATCAGCACGGCGGTGATGGGGCCGGTGGGGATGCCGAGGGCGAGCATCGGCACGAAGGCGCCGGTCGATGCGGCATTGTTGGCCGACTCCGGCCCGGCGACGCCGGCGACGGCACCCTGGCCGAACTGCTCCGGCTTCTTGGAGAGGCGGCGCTCCAGCGCATAAGAGAGGAAGCTCGAGATGATGTGCGCCGAGCCCGGAATGATGCCGATGATGAAGCCGAGCACCGAGCCGCGCGCGATCGGCAGCGCGGATTCACGCCACTCCTGACGGCTGGGCAGCAGGTCGCGCAGCCGCGGCTTGATGACTTCGCCGGTGACCTTGTGGCTCGGCGTCGCGAAGATTTCGCCGAGGCCAAACAGGCCGACCGCGACAGGCACGATGCCGATGCCATCGCCCAGCTCCGCGAGATCGAAGCTGTAGCGGAAGTGCCCGGTCATGTTGTCGATGCCGATCATGCCGAGCAGCAGACCGATGCAGGCCATCAGCAAGGTCCGGACCAGCGACGACGACGACATGTAGGCGAGGAAGATCAGGCCGAGCACGAGCAGCGCGGTGTATTCCGGCGGCCCGAACTTCAGCGCGATGGTGGCGAGCGGCGGCGCGACGACGGTGAGGACGAGCACGCCGAACGTGCCGGCGATCCACGAGCCGACCGCCGCGATGCAGAGCGCGGGGCCGGCGCGGCCTTTACGGGCCATGGCGTTGCCGTCGATGCAGGTCATCACCGAGGAGGCTTCGCCCGGGATGCGCATCAGGATCGAGGTGGTCGAGCCGCCATATTGCGAGCCGTAATAGATGCCGGCGAGCATGATGACCGCTTGCGTTGCGTTGAGACCGAAGGTCACCGGCAAAAGAATTGATATGCCGGACAAAGGCCCGATGCCCGGCAGCACGCCGACGAGCGTGCCGACCAGACAGCCGAGGAA
>Ga0255338_1004711_pt1 | contig 13623 bp, 20 predicted proteins | sample MeOH1_35cm_T4_19_FD_203715 | JGI IMG/M metagenome (GOLD analysis project Ga0255338, IMG submission 203715) | Sandy soil microbial communities from University of British Columbia, Vancouver, Canada - MeOH1_35cm_T4_195 | ecosystem: Engineered > Artificial ecosystem > Sand microcosm > Unclassified ...
CGGCATATACTAAGTTTGTAGAAAAAACGATGGAAAGAATGACTAGGATCGCCTTGGACATGATTCCTCCTTCGATGGGCTTTTAAAGATCATATCCTGTCTGTGGAGGATTAAAAGGTCCTGGCGACCTAAACAGGGGCTTGTTTCAAGTCCAACTCATTAAAGCTAGTAGCCAGAGTCCATAGGTCACCACAAAAACCGCACCAGCAAGATGCACATAAGACGTTTTTCTATCTCCATGGCGAAATACGACGATAAAATCCGAGATCGCGACGATGCCGAGACAGAGATTGATGGCTCCCAACGCGAACCATGCTTTTGAATAGAATAGAACAAGCACGGCGAGGCCGATAAAAACATCGCGAATGCCTGTGCTTACTACATACGGAGCTGCCGATTCGTTTGCAGGAACGCCAAATTTTTTTGCCATTGGTAGAGGGTGAAGGACAGCGCTAATACCAATAGCCAGCGTGCTCAATCCAATCAACGGGGCAATATAATATGTGAGATCACCTAAGTTCATGAAGGCCTACTTCTTTCTATCTGCGGGATGATTGATTCCATCCAGAGTCGCGGATGCTGCAATCGCGCCGCGCATTCTACAAAAGGAGCAGTCACATCGTCTTGGGTCTTCTAAACCGTTGGGGAGATGGACTTCGAATTCGACGGATTTGCAATGGCATGAGGCTCGGTGGATTTTTTTGATTTCCATATTCATATTGTTAATGGCTCCCCGCGAGTGCTGCAACCATTTCCTATTTTCGGTATTACCCCGAAGCATTGCAACACGATCTCTCGACGTGTCCGTACAACCGGTGGGGATTTAAATTTGATGTGACTTGGTTTCTTTTTCGCGCCAAGATTTCAATATGATTGAACTTAGAAAAATGAACGCTCAAGAATTTTCCGATTATATGAAATCAGCCGTAGATAAATATGCTGAGGAGAAACAAAAAGGGGAGGGAGTAAGTCCTGAAGAGGCTCGCAAGGTTGCGGAGCAGTCCTATGAGAAGCTTCTCCCTCAAGGCTTGACCACTCAGGATCAATTTCTTTTTTCGGTGATTGAAAAGACGACGCAAGAACCCATCGGAATTTTGTGGCTCGCAAAGAAGCTCAATGGTGAAAAACCCTATGCTTTTATTTACGACATCGAATTGAATGAGGAGAATCGCGGTAAAGGATTGGGGAAAATACTCATCGGCCTTGCGGAGAACGAAGTCCGCAAATTAGGTTGTGACTCCACCGGATTGCATGTCTTTGGTCACAATACTGCGGCCATCGCTCTCTATGAGAAGTCGGGATTTTACACGACCAATAGGATGATGCGGAAGGATTTGAAGTAGTTCAGCGTGTGGCCATGTGGGGGATTAGAACGCCTGCATAAAAGCAGGATTTTCCACTACCGGCTGTCAAAAAATTAGACGTTCCAATGATTTTTTCAGGGTCTCCCAAGAAAGTAGATATTAATCACGAATCCATTTATCTTTTCTCAATTATTCAAGGAGTGAGAAAATGAAAAATCAAAAAACTTTTCTAAAAGTTTTATCTCTCTTTTTATTCAGTATGACAACGAAGGTGTACGCTGAAACTTTTGAAACGGGCATAGTTATTAAGCCCATCACGTTACAGGTCCGAGCTTTAGATAGCGGCGACAAGCTGAGTGATTTCGTCGTGGACTATAAGATCAGTTGTCGGTATCGAGACATTTCCAGAGAAGGATATGCTCCTCTTGATGTCGATTGCGGAAGAAGCACTACCACTATTCCCGTGAGTGCTCAGGGCATCATCCAGCTCCCTGCCGTGCACATGTTTCCAGACACTATCCAGCTTCCTGGTAATACCTCTCCAGATACTTTCGGGGATAATAAAAACCACTACCATTTGAGTATTCTCCTCCGTAAGAAAAAGGACAAACCTGTCGGCACGAGTTACTACTTTGCTTTCGAGGCAGATGGTGAAACTGAGATCTACAAGGTTGAGAATTTCAAAGAGACCATTTACTTTGGCACGCTCGATGGCGGCGAGGTGACTTTGACGGAAGAAGGTCGACCGCTTTTAGGCAGCGCCTTAGCTCAGAATCCGAACTCAAACGTGAGTGTTTTTCTCGAGGTCGTTACACCACCAGTGCCAGGCTACGAACCGTATAAAGAACCTAAACTGGGAAGCGCTCAAGGAGATAGATTGGCGATTCGTATCGGAAATCAAGTGGATTCCTTTTTTACTACGCCGACGTTTTTACGAGATGCAACGAAACTTGAAATTCAGGGTGGACCCTTTGCTTTTGCCGGAGACCCAGCAAAGGCGAAGCTTGTTTTAAGAGCCGTCTATGCCGAGTCTTCAACTTTCTCTTACAAGAACCTCTATGGCGGAGGCGTCGAATCCAAAGTAGAACGTGATTTCCTAAAGAAGCATAACAGTGTTGATATGAAGCCTCTTCCGCAAAAACCAGAGAGCTATCTAGTTGAAAGCTATTAAGGAGTATTTCCATGAAATCTGTGTTTTTCGCTCTGATTTTGCTTGCTTCAAATACCTATGCTAACAACCTCACCGATAAGGCGCAGGCGACTCTCGCTTATCAGAAGGTTGGCATCATCGAAGTCAAGGACGTCACCAGCGCGGTTCAATACACGCCGGAAAATCCCAATAGCGCCGCTCAATACCGCGGACAGGTGATCGTCACAGTCAAGGTTGAGGGTAATGTCTGTAAAGGCAAGCCCGAGTCTCTGGGCATGACACAAAATTTCGACGGCGGAAAGAAAATCATCGGCCTCGCGGTTGCCACCGATGTGAACGATCAGACTTTTTGCCCGATGTACTCAAAACCGACAGAGGTTTCTTTCTCACTGCCGATTTTAGCTTATGCTTTCAAAGGCGAAAAATTGAAGAAGAGCCTCGGCTTTGTTAAATACGCCGACGGCATGACGGGCAACATGGGCGAGAAAGAAATTATCTTCTCCGCCGATGGCCCGAATTTTATTGTGATTGCGCAGTAGGAATTGCTTTTTATCGAGGCCCGTACTTGTTTGCTGGGCCTCGAGTTAGGATCCCCAGTAATATCTTTCTATCTTGGTTAACGGCTATTGAACCGCTTTAGAATTACCAGTTCTGCCGACAAGCCAGTAAATCAACGCACCAAAAAAGTTAAAGAAGAAAATGATAGCTATCCAGAGCACTTTATTTTTGCTTGTTCCTTTGGCGGCATCAATCAATGCCATCAATGGAAATATGATCGAACAAAACAATACTAAGCCTAAAAGTAACAAATGCGTGATGCTAAACTCTCTCATGGAGCCTCCACTATATAGAAGTAAACCAAAAATACTTTTTACTAGCAAGTCCAGAAAGATTTAGAAATTAACCACCTTTAATGTCTGAAGATTTGTATCCGTAGATAAAAAAAGCCCCAGCAAACAGCTGAGGCTTCGGAACTTTTACCACTGAATCATGCAAGACGCGTGACCGATGGCTTGGAATGCCGAAGGGAAACCGTCGGTTTTAGGATCGAATCCGGATTTTACTAAAAAGAAAAGTCCATCGTGTTTGTTAAAATCGCTGACGATTTCTTCGTTGAAGACGAGGAGGACATCTCTGCCTGTTTTATTTTGATTCGCAAGAAGTAAGTATGCGGGCGTACCTGAGCTGGGTGTTGTTTCGAGGCGTGTGACTGTCACTGGAACTGTTTTGACGCCCGTAAAATTCGCAACCTGAACGGCGAAGTCGCCGGGGCTTCCCGAAATGCCGCCCGTAAAACCGAAACCAAAGGTGCTGCAGCTGAGGAAACCAATGTTTGCTCTTTCCGTGGCATTGGCAAATGAAACGCTGAAAAGGATGATAGCTAAGCTTAATAAAGACTTCATGTGGACTCTCTTTCATTCTTGAAATGTTTGAAGCGGCTTTATAACATAAATACGTCTCCATTCTTGGAGAAAGAGTAAAACTGGAAGAAACTACATAGGGGTTTCTGAAGAGTATTTACTCAAAAAGGGAAACCGATTTTCATGCGAGGTCTCAGTGAACAAACGTCTTATTTTCACATCATTGGCCGCTTTCCTCATAGGAGCACAATTCATGAGTTTGGCGAAAAACTATTCCCATGACAAAGAATCCAAAACGATGTCCGAAGTGGCCTCTGGGATGACACAGATTACGAAGGACGTCGTCGAAGCCAATAGCAAATTGGTAAAATACAACGAAGACTTAAGAGCTCTGCAGAAAGCTTATCAAGAGGCTCAGACTCCCGTTGCGAAGGCGGCTGTCGCAGAAAAGATGGCAGCAAAGATCGCGGAATTTAACGGCGGAAACTAATCCTCATCCGTCGTTCACCTAGAGAATGAGATGAAGGACTTCTTTAAGTGCGACCGAGAGGTTTGACTCTTTGATGAAAGTCAGACTTTGATCTGGCCGACCCAGTTTAGAAAACTCATCGGTCACCTTCTTTGTGAAATCCAAATTTTCTTTTTGCGAACCTGCTAAAAGAAAAGCGACGTGTGGTGCGTCGGACGAGTACCCCTGTTGATTCAAATGATTGCCAAGCTCCGAAATGAGATCGAAATCTTGAACGTCATTTTCTTTCTCTGAAAGACAAAAGACGACGGCACTGCAGTACTTCAAGAGCAGTAATCTTGCGGCTTTGTTGGCAATAATACCTTGGAGGAAGATTTTCGCTTTTTCCTCTTCCTGCAATTTGACTGTCAAATCGAAAGCGGCCGATTGAAGAGGATCATTCGCGCTGCGTGTGGGCCTTCCGGTCACCGCCGTAAAGGTCTCGGTTAAGACTTTATTGACGGTATTCGCTTGGCCGTAAAAAAGGACTTTAAACTGAGGTGTTTCTTCGGAAGTTGTCATCCCTCGATCTTCGCTAAGATCCAATTGTGATGTCAACTCTTCAGCCATGAAAAGGAATGATCATACTGATCGATGCTATTTATTTTCTATTTTTCGTTCCCCAGAATAGAACGTTTTATATATTTTTTCTGGGGAATCTATGCAGAATTTCTTATTGGTCGAATACGAAACCCTTCTCGATAAGAAGCCCGACATCGAAGGTAAAAACGTGCGAGTATGGACGATCCGACAGGACGAAACGATTCGCATTAATTTGGTTGAAATGAGCGGCGAGCTTTCCCTGCACAAGCATCCTGACGCGGATCACAGCCTGATGGTTCTCGATGGGGCAGTGCGGGTGCAAGTTGCTGAGTGCTTCCTAATAGTGAAGAAGGGAGATTTTATCTCAATTCCGGCTAATGTACCCCACAAATACTGGAGTCTTACGGACAGGGCCATGCTCGTCAGCATGGATGCTCCTTACTATGATCCGGCGAAAACGATTTCTTTAGAAAGTTCTTAAGCTGGACCTGGACCTTCCCTCTTTTGTTAGCGCGGGCTTTGCGCTACGCTATAAACAGGAGGGGCTTGTGTCTTTGAAATTTTCTTTTTTTGCGTGTGTGTTGGCTTTGACGGGATTCTCAACGGCTTCGGCGCTTCCTAAAAATGATGAGGCGATCATCGAGGGTAAAGTCAGCTTCGGCAGTGATTGCAAGGGCGACACGGCGGAAGTATTCCTTTCTCATAAAGACAAAACTTTGATCTATCAGGTGTCGGTTCCACGCGATGGGACTTTTAGATTCAATGTGGTTCCAAATAAGTACGATGTCTCTGTGAAGAGTGCGGATTGCTTTTATAAAGTCGAATCCAAGCAGATTACTAAGGGGCAAAAGGATTTTGTTGCGATTGATTTAAAATCCAAAGAGCGCAATCCCGCAATGTCCGAGGCCGCGCCAGCCGGGGTGTGCAATCCACCGCCTTGTAGAGGGCCTGTATATGGTCCGGGGACGGGCATTCCGAATTATCTCAGCAACTATTCATTTCCGTATTGGGGATATTATGGATCGCTCTATCCCAATTTTTACTATCCCGGTGCGTGGGGCAACTCAGGCCTGAATCAGTTTTACTATCCTGGTGGTGCCAATATCGCGATGGCAAAGCCGGTGGTGTACATCGATGCCCCCGAGAAAAGCGCCTATGATGTTTCGATTGCTTTCAAAGACCCGCAATCAAATTGGCTGATGACGGTACCATCCTACGAGTCAAAGTGGTCTGTGCAAGTCGGTAAGAGCAGTGAGCTGTTCGTTGATAAAACTCGTTACAGTTATTTATTCTATGATTACCGTGCGGAAGATGCGAAGCTGCAAAACACTTCGGGCTTTTGTGCGACTCGAAAAGAAGCACTTGAGAAGATGGAAGAAATCTTAAAAGCTTCTGGCTTTAAGAAACCAGAGATCGAAGATTTCGAAACTCATTGGAGTATTAAGCTCCCGCCAACGGATCATCTCTGCGTGTTCCCACAGACAGAAAAGCAACTCAACACCATGAACGAAATCATCGTTAAGCCCGAGATCGCAAAAATGAAGCGCGTGCTCTTCGTGGTGATGACGAAGGATAAAGGAAAATTCTACGGCGCTGGCAAGTTCCAAGAGGAGCCTCAAGTCGCTTGGAAAACGGACAGCAATGTCCCTGGCACGCGCCAGCCGTCTTCAAAAGAAACCGTCCTGCGCGAGTGGGGCGTCGCCTTTCACTTTGTGGAAAGCCAACGCTAGCTCAAACTCATCTATTCCAACAGAGAATATATATTATCGAGTTTATCTTCTTTTGTCATAGCAGGGAATCATCTATAAGAAACCCTAGTAAATGACAAAAGGAGTATGGCGATGAATAAAGGGATTTTAGCAATCGCGGTCTTGGTGGCAGGTATTTTTGCGAACGCAGAAAAAACACAGGCAGCCGGAGTTTGCGAACTTGAAGGTTTAGGTCAGTTTGAACTCACGTGTGATAACCAAAAAGAGAATCTGCAGATTTACGTAAGCGGAATGTCCGCCGGTGAAGGGGATCGCTTCACGGTTAAAAATGGAAATTCTGAATATAAAATCGAAAGGGGCCCCGAGCTGCCGGATTATAATTATCGCGCTTTTGAGCGTGTTGATGAGGGCGTTCTCACTCTGGGTTTCAACCATGAAAACTACGACGAAAAAAAGAGCTGGGTGTTTTACAATCTTGTGGGCATTCCTCGCACTTTCAAAATTCGGACGGCTTCTTATCCAGGAGAGCCCCGTGCCAGCGCGATTGAAATGACCGGAACTTTCACGGCAACTCTCTATGGTGCGATAAATGATAAATACTTCGACACGACAGTGACCTGCAAAGTATCGGTCGTCGACTGTCCACGAAAAAAAGTTCGCTAGGCAAGAGAGGCGAAGCTATTCTTCGCCCTCGTAATAATCCACATTCGGTTGTTCTTTGACGAGCATGCGCACCCATGGGGAGGCGCCGGTCATAAAGCCTTTACCGGCCTCGGGCAGTGCAAAGGCCGCGACTTTCTTAGAATCCGGATAGCCGATCACTTCCACCGGATGCAGCGTGGAAATACAAAGCATTTTCAACGGTGCATTCGAAGAATTGCGAATCGAGTGCGAGGTCTCAGGCCCCACCGGAAAAGCGATATAATCGCCAGCCTCGATCGCGATCTCCTCTTTGCCGATACGCACATGACCTTTGCCTTCGAGCACGTACACGGCCTCTTCGTTGGCGGTGTGATAGTGATTCGGAAAAGCCTGACGGCCCGGTTCGATCTCAATCAGCGAAGAACCGATGCTCTTCGCCCCGACGAGAGGGCCCAGGCGACGGCCCTTAAAACCAAACTTCGTTCCGCGCGATTCAACCCGCGCTTCGACTTCAGACGTATTAATGATGTTAGGATGTTTTCTTTGCATAGTGACTTCAGTCCAGCAATTTCTGGAGCTGAAGTCAATGCTCAATCTATCAGCTTCAGTTCGCGGAACGCCAAAGACAAAGCCTCTTGCTTCCACGATACTGTCAGCTCAATCACTTCTTCCACAGCTACCCATTTGAATTTTGCAAACTCCTGAGTCGGGCGAAGTGATTTCACTTCGACAGCTCTGCCATCGAGAAGAAAGTAAATATGCTCTTGGCCCACATGCTTGGCGTTTTTAAACAAACCTTTGGGCCAATCATAGCGAATGTATTTTTCGGTTTGACGGAGAATTTCCGGAACGGCGATGCCGACTTCTTCAAACAATTCACGCTCGAGAGTTTGCAGAATCACTTCGCCTTTTTCCGCGCCACCCTGGGGAATTTGCCACTGACCGCGCTCCTTGGCCCGTTCACCCAGGAGAATCTGAGTGAAATCGGAGGAGATGATAATGATGGCGGCCCCTTTGCGGTAAGACATCTAAGTATATTTGGGATTAACGGTTGTCGATGACCACATTGCAATCAAGTTCATAAGAGCGCTCCGATTGCGTGTACTCCGGCATGATCACCAATTGGATATCTTGAGTGACACCTTGAACGCTTTTTTCGATCACGCTGCGGCGAACGCGGATTTCGAAGTTTGTTGCGTCATCGCCCTCATCGCTCGTGTAAGAGTAATTGCCCGTCGAAGAATCAGGTCTTGAAGTCAGAGTCAGTTTCACGGTTTTAGTGACCATGCGCTCGTTGTCGTTTTTATAGCGAAGAGCGATCTTGCCATCATCTCCGCCGAGGTAACCTTTAAAGGAAACCGATTTATCCACAGATCCTTTGCAAGTCACTACGAGGGTGTCACCTACAGAAGCCTGAGCGGTGAGTGTTGATAAAATGGTCATCACGGAAAAAACTACTTGGCTGGCCTTCATGGGCACTCCTTAAAACGAATAGGTCTATATATTATTGACGCATTCGATGGAGTGCAAGTCCCGGGCCTTCGCTAGTGCGAAAGATCCCCGTGTTCCAGATAGAGGCTTTGGTCGATTTCGATAGCCACTGGGACCGTCTTTGTCGGCCCGACGATCTCGGCGTCCATCATCCCAGATTTCTCGATCGGCGTGGAGTTGGAAAGGGATTTAAATACCACCGAAGCAACGTTTTCCCCGGTCGGCAGGGAAGAGATGCCGTGGGGGAAGCTCACCTTCAGAATTTGGTCGAAATCAGGCTTCGCGGTGATTGAATGGGCGAGAAACTGCTCAGACTTATTGCCAAATAAAATATAGGTTCCAAAACTGGGTTTTACTTCCGAAGGGGAAAACTTTTTGAAGTAGAGGACCTTTTTGATGGAGACTGTCACATTGTCAGCGATCAGAGTGCCACCTCTTTCAAAGTGGCCCTTAAAAACCTGCGCCGAGAATGGTTTCGGGTTTTGAATCATCTCGGGGAGTACAAAGACTTCTGGCACCAAAGTGTAGACCGTTTCATTAGAGGTCGCTTGGCTAGCTAGGTAAGCCTCTTTGCCTTGCGAGCTGAGCTCGGCCTCGATAATCACCTGATAATCGTGCGGGGAGTGGAACATCGGCAAATGCGAAAGGTAGATCTTCGATTTGCCAACCATCAACATCCCATGCACAGACGGGTGGTCCTGGGTATGGGTCATGCCTTGGGCGAAGTTGAAGAAACTTAGTAAAACCGTTAATACAGTCAGTGCTTTCATTGGAAGCCTCCTGACGCAGTATTTAAGCTAAAACTATGTATTCGTAAAATTAATAGATTTTATATACCAATTGAAATTTCTAATGATTGAGGAAATCCCCCTGTGTCTATAGCTGAATCTCGACGCGCTGGCGTTATTGTTTTCTGCAGAAAACAATCCGTTGATTCCATGATTGCAAAGAGGCTGTAGAATGTCCTATCGTCTGCTCCAAAGTTAAAAGCTCTTTATTTTTTGGAGATATAAAATGCGTTTTTACATTTTAATGGCTTTGAGTTTTCTCTTATTCCCGGTGGCCCATGCGGCTCCGGTGTTTTATTTTTTCGGTGCGGATCGCACTCAGGTCGCCTCGAATGAAATAGAGCGTCCTGTAACTTTCTCGTTTGTTGCCGGAGATCCGGTGAAAGGTTTGGATGGACTGGCGGGAGCGGTTCTTATCGATACACTTTCGGGAGCGACTTATGGCACCTTCGGTGTGGGCGCGCAGAAGGGCGCTTATCAAATCACATTGACAGTGAACCAAATTCTCAACGTGCGCCCTCAGGAATTCACTGCGGATGGTTTAGAAGCCCGCGATTTTACAGTGGCGCTTTACAACAGTGCGGGCGAAGTGACTCAGCAGAAGATCAAAGTTTCTTTCCAAAGTCTGTTGCGTTGGACGCCCGTTAAGGGAACGATGCCAGCGGAAATGATGGAGTACTCTCGGAAATATCTGACGGCCTATTATGGCATGCAAGCCATGTCTGAAAGATTGCATATCGAAGCGACCCATCAAAATCAGAATCAAAAGCAAGAGGTGGTCGTTGAATGGATGGTTGGATATAATAACAACGAAAAAGACACTTTTACTCGCACCGCGATTTTCAACGAACTAAAAAAATTCAGTGAAGACAATGGAGTGCTTGGCACTGATAGCGGCTGGTATTTTGTGACTAAGACATTTTATCTTGGCTGTAAGCACACAGACGCCCAAGGCTTCATAGGCTGTTGGATCAGTCCGGACCCCTACGGAAATTAATCATTCGACTTCATCTTTTGCAGAATTTTATAACTGGCGGAGTCTGGTTTATAATAAGTCATCAAAGTTTCCGTCGTCATCTTCTGAGTGACTTGATTTTCGCACGCGAATAATCCCGGTGGCAAGTCCAGGGGAGGGCGCACAAGAGATTCTTTCGGGCCGGGGCGAACAGTGACATCGAGAACCTCAGTGGTGTAGACCCCGCAGAAGTATTGAAGGCACGGGTCCTTTTTTGCACCCTTGCGGTCGCAGATGGCATCGTTAAAGATCTTTTTTCTGAGGGCCAGCGCTTTTTTAGGAAGGAGATCGCGGGATAAAATAGCGACTTCCTTTGCATTTTCAACATCGATCAGGAAATACTTTTCCGCATGCATGGGGTGGACGCCGCCAAAAAAACCGACACTGGTTACGAGCGCTGAAACATATTCCGGCCCCTCGCCCAGAATTTCCGTAGTGACCTCTTCGCTATTGGGATGATCTTCTTCATCGTCAGACACACTTTGTGCGACTCCGCGAGAATAATCTTTGAAGAGCTCATTCAGTTTCTCTGCATTTTTGAGAGAAGAATGGAATTCAATCACAGTGGCTTCGACTGGACCTGGATAAGTGGACTTAATCCGAACGGTGTCAAAAATGGAGTAGGACTTAAGGACTTTCTTTTCATAGCCGAAGTCTTTTTCGTTTAATTCTTTAATGCGGGCCTCGTAGGCCTTTTGCAGACAGGCTGAGTAGTCGTCTTCTTTGGCGTTACACGCATATTTCTCGAGCCACTCCAGCCACAAGCGCTGTCCTGTGACGAGGTCGGGGTTCTTGGAATCGGCCTTGGCTTTTTTGTAGGCGTCGTTAAGTTTCGTATCCAGGTCTTTGAGTTGTTGCGATTTGCAGACCGCTTTGACGGATTCCAGTTCGGACGTGGCTTTGCAGTCTAGCGCGTAGGTATGAGGAGTCAGGAACAACAATATCAGTGTCGAAATCATTTAGTAGCCTCGGTCGGTAGTTTCCTCAACTTAATCATGAGTCGGCCGAAATGATAGTCACAAATAGGTATTATGAGTCGCACCAAGTGAGGCGAAAAAGCCAAGTGGAAATAGGGGGCTAAAGTGTTCTCGCCACTCTCGATCTCACACCCATATTCTGCCTATGTATTCCTATTTTGAATACATATTATCTTATTTATATTCTTTTGTCATATGAAAGTGTCGGCTATAAGTTTTCTGTATCAACCCTCAAGCAAGGAGAGTCCGAATGAAAAAAATGATTTTAGCATTAAGCATCCTCATGGCAGCCCCTTTTGCTCAAGCCGGAAACGTGAACATCAGCAAAGAGAAAGTCTTAAAGCTACTCGAGCAAAATGTGGCCATCCGAGGCGCTTTGGCCTATGGAAAAATCACTTCTGGAAAAACTTGTAAATCCCTGGAATTCACAGAGTTTAAATCTCAAGACGGCGATGCGAGTTTCACTGCCAGTGCCAATTGCATGGGTGGCGACGAGCAGACGACGATCATTAACATCGAAGGCAACGTCTATTCAGGTTCTGCACTCATTTTGAGTAATATTTCTTTCATCATGGCGGACTGAGAGAACTTTGAAAGGCCAGAGCTATTCCAGGCATCCTAAAAACGGAAAGGTCGGTGAGTACCCGTGATTCTTACCGACCGTCATTTCAAGCCAGGATTCGTATTGAGGCGCTTCCAATTCTTTGAGGCGGACCTTTCCGTCATCGAATTCAATCCACTTCTCCTTTTGTTTTGCCTTAAAGAAGCCTTCGCCCAAATTGAAAACCGTGTGAACAGTATCGCCAGTCTTGAGGCCGAGAGATGGATCCTTCACTTCGACCACTTTTGATTTTCCAGTCTTTAAGATTTTCGTGGAGGATTTGCCAGCTTTTGCGTCCGTGCCAGTTTTGTATTTTCCTAGAACTTTAGATTTCAAATCCATTTTTTCATAGAGAGTGAAATCCTTATTCGTCTTTGTTTCGTGTGTACAGCCGCAGCCTTCGCCCTCACACCCTTCGATGATTGTACCAGTCTGTTGGGCATAGGAGATGCTTGCTGAAAAGGCAATGCACATAAAAATCGCGGGAAGTAGTAATGTCTTCATCTTGAAGATAGGCTAGGAAGAAAATGTGCACCAGTCAATAGGTCCTCAAATATTATAGATTTTCTTTTAATGGACAATGAGCTTGGTGCTAAGGCAATCTAATTCTATGCAGCGAGAGCAAAAGATTCATTTGTTAGATCAAGCCATGATCGAATGCAATTGGGGCACACCCAAAAGCAAAATCATCGATCGCCCCGAATGGGCGCAGATCCTCACGGCTGACGCGGTTCATTCCTCTGCAAACTGCGTTTTTAGATCGCGTCTGGCCTCCTCAGAGGTTCAGGCGAAAGTCACTCAGACATTCGAGCAGTATGAGGCGATGAAGGTGCCTTACCGCTGGTTGGTGACGCCGCTCACGGAGCCGGCGGATCTTTCCAAAGTTTTGATTTCAAAAGGCATGACGTTATTGTACGAAGCCACCGCCATGATGAGTTCAGTGGAAGATCAAATTCAACCGATGCCTGAGGGCGTTTCCGTTGTAAAGGTCGATCTGAACAATGTCGAAGTTTACGTCGAAACTTTTGTTCGAAGCTGGGAATTGCCAAGTCATCAAGTGGCCGATTTCAAAAAAGATGTCATTTACGGTTTGGAAACCAGCGCGGATCGTTTTTTGCCTTTTGTGGCGTATTATAAAAACGAACCAGTGGGAACTTCGGCTTTATTGAACATCCCGAGTGGGGGATATCTGGCTGCGGGAACGGTAGATCCTAAATATCGCGGTCGAGGTATTTACAGAGCGATGGTTTCACATCGTGCGGAAGTAGCGAAGCAGCTCAATCACGATTGTCTGTTAATGCATGCAAAAAAACTCACGTCGGCGCCGATTTGTAAAAAACTGGGCTTTGAAGCCGTGTTTGATTATCAGGTTTTTTCGAAAGAAAAATAATAGTTTTTATTTCAAGGAACAAAATCAAAGAAAACCGATCTCGGTGCTTCTGATCGAGGACCTCTAGTCCATTTCACGGTGGGCGTTTCAAAGAACTGCAGGCCCATCAAATCCATGCGTTTTCCAAACGCTCCTAAACGGGTG
>Ga0255338_1004712_pt1 | contig 13616 bp, 12 predicted proteins | sample MeOH1_35cm_T4_19_FD_203715 | JGI IMG/M metagenome (GOLD analysis project Ga0255338, IMG submission 203715) | Sandy soil microbial communities from University of British Columbia, Vancouver, Canada - MeOH1_35cm_T4_195 | ecosystem: Engineered > Artificial ecosystem > Sand microcosm > Unclassified ...
CCCTCCGGCAGCTGCGCGTTCGTGGGGGGAATGTCGAAGACCAGCCAGTGCCACCAGCCGCGCCCGTTTCGGGCATCCCGGTCGAAGAGCGTGACGGCATAGCTTTGGGTGCCCGCAGGTGCCCCGCTCCAGGATAGGCCGGGCGACAAGTTGTGTCCGCCGCAGCCGAACTTGTCATGAACGAATTTGGTGGATGTGAGCCTCTCGCCGTCCTCGAACGAAGCGCTCGTGACGCGGAATGCATCCGAAGCCCCCGCCACCGTCAGGCTCATCGCGAGCGACAGGCCAAAGACAAGTCCGCCGACAAGCATCGTCGCGTTCATAGGCTTCTCCCTGCCCCGGATTGTTACGCGGACCAGGTTCTCACCGCAAGGCGTCGCCACTGTAACAAAACCATGATTTGACCCTTGGGGCACCGAAACGGCATTTCTGTGGGCGATGAGCGCCTCCTTGCAGACACGCCCGATCGATAGCCACGCCTCCCTGACGGGAGCTCCGATTTCGTGGCCGCTCCGGATTCTGTTCGCTATTTGCTGCGCGATCGTCGTCTTCATGGCGATCCATGGCGACGAGCATGGCCGCCGGCCCCGTTTCGTCTGGCAGAGCGCCGTCGACGCCAGCAAGGCCGCCATCCTGCAAACCGCCGACGTGAAACGGGAGGGGGCGACACTTGGCGCCTCGTCTGGCTTCGCGGCGATCGTGAACCCGCCGGGCATCCTGCCTGCCGTGGCCAAACTGCGGGACTTCCGACCTGCCCGGCCGGAGAATGCGGCCCCGGCAAGCCCTTATCTCCGCCCCTTTAGCAACGCGCCCCCGATTCGGGCCTGAAAAAGCTTTGGCAAGCACCGAAGTCCGCAGCCCGCGATGCAGGCTGCGGACCGAGGCTGGGCGGCTATTCCGTTTCTGTCATATATTTGTCATTGAACTGTCGTAGTCAGGGGGGCACAGGCCGCCGGCTCGACACAGGGAGTCCAACATCATGCTGAAATCCTTTGGAAAACTGGGACGTGCGAGCTTCTTCGCGCTGTCCGCTCTCGTCCTCACCACCGCCGCGGAGGCTTCCGACATTTCGGGCGCCGGCGCGACCTTCCCCTATCCCGTCTATGCGAAGTGGGCGGAAGCCTACAAGGCGAAGACCGGCATCGGCATGAACTATCAGTCGATCGGCTCCGGCGGCGGCATCAAGCAGATCAACGCCAAGACCGTCGACTTCGGCGCGTCCGACAAACCGCTGACGGCTGCCGAACTCACCAAGGGCGATCTCATCCAGTTCCCGACGGTCATGGGCGGCGTCGTCCCGGTCGTCAATCTCGCGGGCATCAAGCCGGGCGAAATCAAACTGACGGGTTCGGTCCTCGCCAACATCTATCTCGGCAAGATCACGAAGTGGAACGCGCCTGAGATCGCGGCGATCAACAAGGGCGTGAAGCTGCCTGACACCGCCATCGCCGTCGTCCATCGCTCGGACGGCTCGGGCACGACTTTCAACTTCACCTATTACCTCAATGCCGTTGAGCCCGCCTGGGCCGCTGTCGGCGTCAACACCGCCGTCGAATGGCCGGTCGGTCTCGGTGGCAAGGGCAATGAAGGCGTCGCGGCCATGATCGGCCAGACGCAGGGCTCCATCGGCTATGTCGAATATGCCTACGCCCTGCAGAACCACCTGACCTACACGGACATGCAGAACAAGGACGGCAAGTTCGTGAAGCCGAGCTACGAAGCGTTCCAGGCTGCGGCCGCGAATGCCGACTGGGCGAAGGCGCCTGGCTTCTATCTCATCCTCGCCAACCAGCCCGGCGCAACGAGCTGGCCGATGACGGCAGCGACCTTCATCCTGCTGCACAAGACCCAGGACAAGCCTGAGAACGGCAAGGCCGTTCTGAAGTTCTTCAACTGGGCCTATGCGGATGGCGACAAGCTGGCCAAGGATCTCGACTACGTCCCGATGCCCGACAATGTCGTGAAGCTCGTTGAAGACAGCTGGAAGCAGGTCGTCGACGCCTCCGGCAAGCCTGTCTACTAACACCTAACCGGCAACAGGCGCGGAAGAGGCATCGCCTCTTCCGCGAACCCGGAGACCCCCCGACATGGCGCTGATCGACCAAGCCGAAGAAAGCCGCCGCCGCCGCATTCGCAATGGCCGGTTGGCCGATATTTTCTTTCGCTGGATGACCTGGGGTTTCACGGCACTGGTGCTGGTGATGCTGGGCGGCGTCATCGTCGTTCTCGTTCAGGGCGCAGCGCCTGCACTGAAGCTTTTCGGCTTCGACTTTCTGATCACCGCCAAGTGGAACCCTGTCACCGACGAGTATGGCGCGCTTGTTCCGCTGGTCGGTACGCTCGCGACCTCCGCCGTCGCCATGCTGGTCGGTGTACCGGCGAGCTTTGCAGTCGCCTTCTTCCTTACCGAGCTCTGCCCCTACAAGCTCAGAACGCCCCTCAGCACCGCTGTCGAGCTTCTCGCCGCCGTGCCGAGCATCATCTATGGCATCTGGGGTCTCTTCGTCGCGGCTCCCTTCTTCCAGACGACGATCGAGCCGGCGCTCGCCGCATGGCTCGGCCCCATTCCGCTGATCGGCCAGCTTTTCTCCGGCGTCCCAATTGGTATCGGCGTCCTGCTTGCAGGCCTCATTCTCGGCCTGATGATCCTGCCTTTCATGACCGCCGTGATGCGCGACGTCTTCGAAACCGTGCCTGCCGTGCTGCGCGAAAGCGCCTATGGACTGGGCGCGACGCGGTGGGAAGTCGTCTGGAAGGTCGTGCTTCCCTATTGCCGCACCGGCGTCGTCGGCGCGGTCATGCTCGGCCTTGGCCGCGCGCTTGGCGAGACCATGGCCGTCACCTTCGTCATCGGAAACGCGCATCGTCTGCCGAAATCGCTATTCGATCCGGCAACGACAATCTCCGCCGCACTCGCCAATGAATTCACGGAAGCCGTGAGCGACACCTATACCTCGGCGCTCATCGCGCTCGGCCTCGTTCTCTTCCTGCTGACCTTCATTGTGCTTGCTGCCGGGCGGCGTCTGCTGCTCCGCGCCGAGGTCGCCAAGACCGGAGGCGGCAAATGACACGCGTCCAGACCCGCCGCATTACCGACATCGTGATGACCGTGATCGCACTCGCGGTGACGAGCCTCGTTCTCCTTATCCTCGGCGCGATCCTCTGGACCTTGCTCAGCAACGGCCTCTCCGCGCTCAGGCCTTCGCTCTTCACCGAAAGCACGCCGCCTCCGGGAAGCCAGGGCGGCCTTCTCAACGCCATCTTCGGCAGCGCCGTGATGACCGGGCTCGCCATTCTCGCGGCAACGCCCATCGGCGTTATGGCGGGAACCTACATTTCCGAATATGGGCGCAATAGCCGGCTCGCCCACATCGTGCGCTTCGTCAACGACGTGCTGTTGAGCGCGCCCTCGATCATCATCGGCCTCTTTGTCTATGGCATCGTCGTCGTGCAGATGGGTCACTTCTCGGCCCTTGCGGGCGTCGTCGCGCTGGCGATCATCGCCATCCCGATCATCGTGCGCACGACCGAAGACATGCTCGGCCTCGTGCCCGACGCGTTGCGCGAAGCCGCCGCCGCGCTCGGTTCGCCGCGGTGGAAGATCATCGCCAAGGTCAGCTATCGCGCGGCCTTCCAGGGTATTCTGACCGGCGTCCTTCTCGCCGTGGCACGCATTTCGGGCGAGACGGCGCCGCTTCTTTTCACTGCGCTCAACAACCAGTTCTGGAGCTCGAACCTCAACGCGCCGATGGCGAACCTTCCCGTCGTCATCTTCCAGTTCGCGATGAGCCCCTATGAAGACTGGCGCCGGCTTGCATGGGGCGGCGCGCTTCTCATCACTGCGACAGTGCTCACGCTCAACATATTCGCCCGCCTACTGACCAGGAAAAGGACCGGCCGCTCGTGACCCAGTTGCACACACCGTCTCTCGCAGGCGCCCTGCACCATCCGGACGGCGAAAAGCACGTCGAGAAGATCGGCGTCCGCGACCTCCGTTTCTATTACGGGCAATACGAGGCGCTGAAGGGCATCAACATCTCGATCCCCGACCGCCGCGTCACCGCCTTCATCGGCCCGTCGGGCTGCGGAAAGTCGACGCTGCTGCGCGTACTCAACCGGATCTATGAAATGTATCCGGGCCAGCGCGCGACCGGCGAGGTGATGGTCGATGGCGATAACATCCTCGATCCCAACCTCGACCTGACGAAGCTGCGGACCAAGATCGGCATGGTGTTCCAGAAGCCGACGCCCTTCCCCATGTCCATCTATGAGAATGTCGCCTTCGGTATTCGTCTCTACGACAAGATCTCGCGCGCGGACATGGATGAGCGCGTGCATTGGGCGTTATCGCAGGCCGCCCTGTGGGACGAGGTGAAGGACAAGCTGCACCAGCTCGGCACGGGCCTCTCTGGCGGTCAGCAGCAGCGCCTCTGCATCGCGCGCGCGATCGCCGTGCGCCCCGAAATCCTCCTGATGGACGAACCGGCCTCCGCCCTCGACCCTATCTCGACGGCGAAGCTCGAAGAGCTGATCGAAAAGCTGCGCGAGGAGTTCTGCATCGTCATCGTGACGCACAACATGCAGCAGGCCGCGCGCGCATCGGACTACACGGCCTTCATGTATCTGGGTGAGCTCGTCGAATTCGACACATCGGAAAAGATCTTCACCAATCCGTCGAATATTCGCACGCGCGACTATGTGACCGGCCGCTTCGGCTGATCTTCGCGGTCAGTAGGATTTCGGCTGGCCGAGTACTTTTTCTGCAATGAAGCTGAGGATGAGCTGCATGCTCACCGGCGCGATGCGCGGAATCCAGCTTTCGCGCATGTAGCGCTCGACGTGGTACTCCTTCGCATAGCCCATGCCGCCATGCGTCAGGATCGCCGTCTCGCAGGCATGGAAGGCCGCTTCGGCCGCGAGATATTTCGCGGCATTGGCCTCCGCGCCGCATTCCTCGCCCTTGTCGTAGAGCGACGCGGCCTTGAAGGTCATCAGGTTCGCCGCTTCGAGTTCCGCCCAGCATTTCGCCAGCGGATGCTGGATACCCTGGTTCTGGCCGATGGGGCGTCCGAAGACGACGCGCTCGCGCGCATAGGCTGAAGCCTTCCTGAGCGCCGCGCGGCCGAGGCCTATCGCCTCCGCTGCAATCAGGATGCGCTCAGGATTGAGCCCATGCAGAATCTGCTGGAAACCCTTTCCTTCCGCGCCGATGCGGTTTTCAACCGGGATTTCGAGCCCGTCAAAAAAGAGCATATTTGAATCGACCGCCGAGCGGCCCATCTTCGGGATTTCCCGCACCTCGACCTTAGAGCGATCGAAATCCGTATAGAAAAGGCTGAGCCCATCCGTTTTCTTCGTTAGCTCGTCATAGGGCGTGGTACGAGCAAGCAGCAGCATCTTCGAGGCGACCTGCGCGGTCGTGATCCAGATCTTCTGCCCGCGCACGATGTAGCGGTCGCCCTTCTTCTCAGCGAACGTCTTGAGGCCTGTCGTGTTGAGGCCGGCGTCAGGCTCCGTCACAGCGAAGCACGCCTTGTCCTCGCCGCGGATGAGCGGCGGTAACATGCGTGACTTCTGTTCTTCGGTGCCGAAGACAACGACGGGATTGAGGCCGAAGATATTGAGATGAACGGATGAGGCACCGCTCATGCCGCCGCCCGATTCCGAAATGGCCTGCATCATCAGCGCGGCCTCGGTGATGCCAAGCCCCGCACCGCCAACCGATTCTGGCATGGCGATGCCGAGCCAGCCCTGATCGGCCACCGCCTTGTAGAACTCCTCCGGGAAACCGCCCTCCTTGTCCTTCTTCAACCAGTAGTCGTCGTCGAAGGGTTCGCAGAGCTTGAAGATCGCATCCCTTATCTGTTGCTGGTCGGCCCTGAGCGAGAAATCCATGAACCCGGCCTCCCCGCCGGCAGCGTTATTCTGCGGAGCCTATGGCGAGCGCGATGTTCCCCACGCCTTCGACCATGCCCTCAAGCCTGTCGCCGGGCTTCACCGGCCCCACACCTTCGGGTGTGCCCGTATAGATGATATCGCCCGGTTCCAGATGATAGTAGCGCGAGAGATGCGCGATCAAGGCGGGTACCGGATGAATGAGATCGGAGAGGTCCCCGCTCTGCTTCACTTCGCCATTGAGCTTCAACTGGACGAGGCCCTTTGCGGGATGGCCCGTGATGCTTGCGGGCACGATCTCGGAAAGCACCGCGGCATTCTCGAAATCCTTGGCGAGATCCCATGGCCGTTGCTTTTCGCGCAGCGCGAATTGAATGTCGCGCCGCGTCATGTCGAGGCCGCAGGCATAGCCGAACACATGGTCGAGCGCGTCTTCAGCCGCGATGCGGAAGCCGCTCTTGCCGATAACGACAACGAGCTCCATCTCGTACTGGAAGTTCGCTGTTTTGGGCGCATAGGGAATCGTGCTGCCGCTCGCCACGTAGTGATGCGCCGACTTGTTGAAATAGAAGGGCGCCTCGCGATCCGGCTCCACGCCCATCTCGCGCGCATGGGCCTCATAGTTCCGCCCGACGCAGAAGATGCGACGAATGGGAAAGAGTTCGTCCTGCTCACGAATGGGGGCGGCTACCGGAGCCGGCGGCGTGAAAAGGTAGCGGGACAAATCAGCCCTCCTGTCAGGACTTCAACTCGACAATGTCGATGAAGAGGTCGAGCGCTTCGGGATTAGCGAGCGCTTCCTTGTTCTTGATCGGCCGGCCATGAACGACATCGCGCACGGCAAGTTCAGTGATCTTGCCGGATTTCGTGCGCGGAATGTCTGCAACGGCGACGATCTTCGCAGGTACATGACGAGGCGAAGCGCCCTCGCGGATCTTCTTGCGGATCTTCGCCTGAAGCGCGTCGTCAAGCGCGGCGCCGGATTTCATCACCACGAAGAGGATGACGCGTGCATCGCCTTCCCAGTCCTGCCCGATGGCGATCGCTTCCTGAATTTCGGGAAGCTGCTCGACCTGCGCATAGATTTCCGCCGTGCCGATCCGCACACCGCCCGGATTAAGCGTAGCGTCGGAACGGCCATGGATGATGAACCCTCCATGCTCCGTGATCTCGGCGAAGTCGCCATGGCACCAGACACCGGGGAACCGCTCGAAATAGGCGGCGCGATATTTGGCGCCGTCCGCGTCGTTCCAGAAGCGGATGGGCATGGACGGGAAAGGCTTCGTGCAGACGAGTTCGCCCTTCACACCGATGACGGGTTCGCCGTCGTCGTTCCAGACATTGGTCGCCATACCGAGGCCCTTGGCCTGAATTTCGCCGCGCCAGACCGGATCCCATGGCGAGCCGCCGACGAAGCAGGAGAGAATGTCGGTGCCGCCCGAAATCGAGGAGAGCTGCACATCCGCCTTCACGTCGCGATAGACGAAATCGAAACTCTCGGGGACCAGCGGCGAGCCGGTGGAGAGGATCGTTTCCATACTGACAAGTGAATGCGTCTCGCGCGGCTTGAAGCCTGATTTCTTCACCGCGTCGATGAACTTCGCGGATGTGCCGAAAATCCTGATCTTCGCGGCATCAATATAGTCGAAGAGCACGCGCTCGGAGGGATGGAAGGGCGAGCCGTCGTAAAGCGCCAGCGTCGCGCCCGTAGCGAGCCCCGAGACGAGCCAGTTCCACATCATCCAGCCGCAGGTCGTGAAGTAGAAAAGCACGTCTCCCGGCTTCTCGTCGCAGGAAAGCTTGTGCTCCTTCAAATGCTGAATGAGCGTGCCGCCCACCGAATGCACGATGCATTTGGGAACGCCGGTCGTGCCGCTCGAATACATGATGTAGAGCGGATGCGCGAAGGGAAGCCGCGCGAAGCTGAGCGGCGCGACGGGAACATGGGCCAGCAGTTCCTCGAAGTCCTCCGCCTTCGGCAGCCCCTTCGGTCCCTCGCCGATGAAGGGCACGGTGGCGACATGTTCGAGGCTCGGCAAGCCATCGATGATCTCGGCGAGCTTCTCGTGAGAAGGCAGCACTTTGCCCGCATAGCGATAGCCGTCGCAGGCGACGAGCACCTTGGGCGCGATCTGGCCGAAGCGGTCGAGCACGCCGCGCACGCCGAAGTCCGGCGAGCATGACGAGAAGACCGCGCCGAGGCTCGCCGCCGCGAGCATGACGACGATCGTATCGGGGCAGTTCGGCATGAACGCCGCCACGCGGTCGCCCGGCTCCACGCCCCAACGGCGCAACACGGAAGCGAAACGCGCCACTCGCGACCTAAGCTCCGTCCAGGTTACAGGCGCGGACGCAACGCTTTCATTGTTGAAGAGCAGCGCCGGTCCGTCACCTTCGTGTGAAAGCAGATTCTCGGCAAAATTGAGTCTGGCATCCGGAAAGAATCCGGCGCCGGGCATCCGGTCGCGATCGACAAGCAACCGCTCGCCCTTCTCGCCCACGACGCCACAGAAATCCCACACGGCGTCCCAAAAGGCTTCCGGGTGCTCGATCGACCACTGGTGAAGCGCCGCGTAGTCGGCGAACCGCGTCCCGTGCCGCGTGGTCAGATGCGCGGCGAAGGCGGTAAGATTGGTCGCCGCAACCCGGGCGGGCGACGGTGTCCAGAGCGGTGCTTCTGTATTCGTCACGTGTCGCCCTTTCCAGGCCGCAGGCCGATCAGCCGTGTTTGAAATCGGGCGCGCGCTTCTCGATGAAGGCCGCCATGCCTTCCTTCTGGTCCGCATTGGCGAAGCCCGAATGGAAGACGCGGCGTTCGAAGCGAACGCCTTCGGCAAGCGTCACCTCGAAGCTGCGGTTCACGCTTTCCTTGATCGCTATCGTGGCTGGCAGAGACATTCCGGCAATCGTTTCGGCGAGCTTGGCGGCTTCCGCGAGGAGATCGCTCGCCGGAACGATACGGGCGACGAGGCCCGAGCGCTCCGCTTCCTCAGCGTCCATGAAGCGCCCCGTCAGGCACATTTCCATCGCCTTCGCCTTGCCGACGGCGCGGGTGAGGCGCTGCGAACCGCCCATGCCCGGAATGACGCCGAGCTTCACTTCCGGCTGGCCGAATTTCGCGCTGTCAGCTGCGAGAATGAAGTCGCACATCATGGCGAGTTCGCAGCCGCCGCCCAACGCGAAGCCCGCCACTGCCGCGATGATCGGCTTGCGCACGCGGGTCAGTTCTTCCCAGGGCGCAAACCAGTCGGCGAGATACATCTCCGTCGCTTCGCGCTCGGCCATCTCCTTGATGTCCGCGCCGGCGGCGAAGGCCTTGGCCGAACCGGTGATGACGATGCAGCCGATACCCGCATCCGCGTCGAAGCCCTTGGCCGCCGCAATCACCTCATTCATCAGCGTAGCATTGAGCGCATTGAGCGCCTGCGGCCGGTTGAGCGTGATGGTGGCGACGCGGCCACGCGTCTCGGTGAGGATGGTTTCGTAAGCCATGTTCGTCGTCTCCCTGAGATCGCGGTTAAATCTGGCCCTTGATGAGCTTTATGACGCCGGAGAAGTCTATCGCATCATGCCCCAGAGCTTCCATCAGAGCGTAAACCTGAGCCGCATGTGCGCCGAGCGGCGTCGGTACCCGCGCCGTTCTGGAAGCGTCCTGGGCGAGGCGAAGGTCCTTCAGCATCATGCCCGCCGTGAAGCCCGGCTTGTAATCGCGATTGGCCGGCGAGGTCGGCACGGGTCCTGGAACCGGGCAGTACGATGTCATGGACCAGCACTGGCCGGAAGCGGTCGAGGAAATATCGAAAAGCTTCTGCGCATCGAGGCCGAGTTTCTCGCCAAGCGCGAAAGCCTCCGACACCGCGATCATCGAAATTCCGAGGATCATGTTGTTGCAGACCTTGGCGGCCTGCCCTGTGCCCGCGTCTCCGGCATGGAAAATGTTCTTGCCCATATTCTCGATGATCGGCAACGCCCTGGCGAAAGCCTCTTCCTCTCCGCCAACCATGAAGGTGAGCGATCCGGCTTCTGCGCCGCCGACACCGCCTGAGACCGGGGCATCGAGCATCGACATGCCTGCAGCGACCGCTGCCGCGATGACCTCCCGCGCGGTCGGCACGTCGATAGTCGAACTGTCGATGAATACCGTCCCCTTGTCGGCGGCGGCGATGAGGCCACCCTCACCGAGATAGACAGCGCGCACATGTTCGCCCGCAGGCAGCATGGTGACGACGAACTCGACGCCCTTGGCAGCGTCGGCAGCGGTCGCCGCCTTCTCTGCGCCCGCTTCGACGAGACCGGCCACTGCCTGTGCCGAGAGGTCGAAGACCTTCAGCGCGTGACCTGCCTTCACGAGGTTGCGCGCCATGGGCCCGCCCATATTGCCGAGGCCGATGAACCCGATCTTCGCCATGTCCCTGTCTCCTCTCAGTCGTCCAATATCTCAATCGAATGTCAGTTCGTCCGCTCCGAGCGGCGCGAAGTAGCCGTCGATCTCCGCCTTCGTCACATCGTCGAGCTTCGCAGGCTTCCATTTCGGCGCCTGATCCTTGTCGATGATGATGGCACGCACGCCCTCATAGAAATCATGACCCTTGATGAAGCGGCTGGTGAGCCGGTATTCGAGCTTCATTGCCTCCTCAAAGGAGAGCTTCGCGCCTTCGCGAATCTGACGATAGGCGACGCTGCAGCTCGTCGGCGATTTCGCTTCGATATTGGCCGCGAGTTTCGCTTCCCACTCGCCGCCATCCGCCTTCAGCGAGGCAACGATCTCGGAGACGGAGCCCTTGGCGAAATGCCTGTCGATCGACGCGCGGCGCTGCGCGAGCGGCGCTTCGCCCGCAGGCGCGGAAAGCTCGCGCAATGCGACGTCGATGGACTCGCCGCCGGCAAGGCGCTCTTTCAGCGCTTCGAGCCTGTCGCTCGACACGTGAACATCCGCAATGCCCGCATAGACCGCATCCGCGACCTTGAGCCGTTCGCCCGTGATCCCGAGGAACATGCCGATCTCGCCGGGGCAGCGCGGCAGGAAGTAAGTGCCGCCGACATCCGGGAAAAGGCCGACGCCCGTTTCGGGCATGGCGAAAGTCAGCCGCTCCGTCGCGACGCGATGCGAGCCGTTGACCGAAACGCCGACGCCGCCACCCATGTTGATGCCGTCCATCAGCGCAATATAAGGCTTGGGATAGCGCTTGATATAGGTGTTGAGGCGATATTCCTCGCGCCAGAAGGCGAGTGCGGAGGGATCGCCCGCCTTGCCCCAGTCATGCAGCGCGCGGATGTCGCCACCCGCGCAGAAAGCCTTCTCTCCCGCGCCCTCGATGATGACGAGCTTCACGTTGTCATCTGCCGCCCATGCCTTGAGCTGCGGATGGATCAGGCGAACCATGTTGAGCGTCAGCGCATTCAGCGCCTTCGGGCGATTGAGCGTGATGATACCCGCGACGCCATTGCGCGCGAACAGGACTTCGGCTTCTTCAGACATGTCGTTCAGTTCTTCAGCAATTCGCGCGCGATGATGACGCGCATGATCTCATTTGTGCCTTCGAGGATCTGATGCACGCGCAGATCGCGCACATGACGCTCGAGCGGAAAGTCGTTGAGATAGCCATAGCCGCCGTGAAGCTGCAGCGCCTCATTGGCGACGCGAAAGCTCACATCGGTGACGAAGCGTTTCGCCATCGCGGCATGCATGGTCGCATCGGGCGATTTCGCTTGCACCTTGGTTGCAGCCTGATAGAGCATGAGCCGCGCCGCTTCGAGTTCGGTCGCCATGTCGGCGAGCTTGAACTGAAGCGCCTGGAACGTCGCGAGCGGCTTGCCGAATTGCTGACGCTCGTTGAGATAGGCCTTGGCGCGCTCGAAGGCCACGCGCGCCGTGCCGATTGCACAGGCGGCAATGTTGAGACGGCCGCCATCGAGGCCCATCATCGCGAACTTGAAGCCTTCGCCCTCTTCGCCGACGCGGTTCGACACCGGCACGCGGCAATCCTCGAAGATCACCTGCGCGGTCGGCTGCGAGTTCCAGCCCATCTTCTTTTCGGGCGTGCCGAAGGAGAGGCCCGGCGTGCCCTTCTCGACGACGATGCAGGAAACGCCCTTCGGGCCCGCCTCGCCGGTGCGCACCATCGCGACATAGATGTCCGACGTGCCGCCACCCGAGATGAATGCCTTCGAACCGTTGATGACATAGTGGTCGCCATCGCGCACCGCGCGGGTGCGAAGCGAGGCCGCGTCTGAACCCGAGCCCGGCTCGGTGAGGCAATAGCTCGCGATGAGTTCCATGGTGGTGAGGCGCGGGAGATATTTCTGCCGCAGCTCTTCCGACCCGAATGTATCGATCATCCAGGACGCCATGTTGTGGATCGTCAGGTAAGCCGCCGTCGAGGTGCAGCCGCCCGAGAGAGCTTCGAAGATGAGCGCGGCGTCGAGGCGCGTCAGCGCCGAGCCGCCGACATCTTCCTTCACATAGATGCCTGCGAAGCCGAGGGCCGCCGCCTTACGCAGCGTCTCCACGGGGAAGAAATGGGTCCGGTCCCATTCCGCTGCGTAAGGTTCCAGTTCTTCCGCTGCAAACGAACGTGCCACGTCCTGGAATGCGCGCTGGTCTTCCGTCAGCTCAAACATCTAGCCACTCCCTCAATCATCGTTTGTGCCGGCCTGCACGGGCGCGGCGCCCAATCCATAGGATGAGCGCCGCCCCTCGTCCAGATGCCGTGAGCCCGGTCCCTTATGCGAGACCTGGGCAGATAACCGATCAGGCGATCGTCACCCCATGGTTGGAATGACGAAGGACGAACCTTCCTTGACGCCGGACGGCCAGCGCGAGGTGACCGTCTTCACCTTGGTCCAGAACTTCACGCCCTCGGTGCCGTGCTGGTTCGTGTCGCCGAAGGCCGAACGCTTCCAGCCGCCGAAGGAGTGATAGGCGAGCGGTACGGGGATCGGCACGTTGATGCCGACCATACCGACCTGAACCCGCGAGGCGAAAGTGCGCGCCGCGTCGCCGTCGCGCGTGAAGATCGCGACGCCATTGCCATACTGGTGCTTCGTCGGCAGCTCGGCGGCCTCGTCGAAGTTCTTTGCGCGCACGATCTGGAGCACCGGGCCGAAGATTTCTTCCTGGTAGGTCGTCATGTCGGGCGTCACATGATCGAAGAGCGTTCCGCCGAGGAAGAAGCCCTTCTCGTAGCCCTGCAGCTTGAAGCCGCGGCCGTCGACCAGGAGCTTCGCGCCTTCCTTGGTGGCGAGGTCGATGTAGCCCTTCACCTTGTCGAGATGGGCCTGGGTGACGAGCGGGCCGTAGTCGCTGTCGGCTGCCGTCGAGATGCCGATCTTGAGGGCCTGAACGCGCGGCACGAGCTTCTCGATGAGACGTTCCGCCGTCTCGTCACCAACCGGGACCGCAACCGGCAGCGCCATGCAGCGTTCGCCCGCCGAGCCATAGGCCGAGCCGATGAGATCGTTGACGACCTGATCCATGTCGGCATCCGGCATGATGATCGCGTGGTTCTTCGCGCCGCCCATGGCCTGCACGCGCTTTCCATGTGCCGCACCGGTCACATAGATGTACTGCGCGATCGCCGACGAGCCGACGAAGCTGATGGCCGGGATGTTTGGATCGGTCAGGATCGCGTCGACCGCTTCCTTGTCACCATTGACGACGTTGAGCACGCCTTCGGGCGCACCGGCCTCGAGCAGGAGTTCCGCAAGGCGCAGCGGCACCG
>Ga0255338_1004713_pt1 | contig 13615 bp, 8 predicted proteins | sample MeOH1_35cm_T4_19_FD_203715 | JGI IMG/M metagenome (GOLD analysis project Ga0255338, IMG submission 203715) | Sandy soil microbial communities from University of British Columbia, Vancouver, Canada - MeOH1_35cm_T4_195 | ecosystem: Engineered > Artificial ecosystem > Sand microcosm > Unclassified ...
TCCGGCGGCGCCCGCTTTCGCGGCGGATTCGGGGGAAAGCATCTCAGGCATTGGAGGGCTCCGGGTCGGGGTGCAGGACGATGACGAACTCGCCGAGGATCTCGGGCTTCGCGGCCAGCGCGTCGCGGACGGACGTCGCTGTTCCGCGGATCCACTCCTCGTGGAGCTTGGACAGCTCGCGAACGGCAACGACTTGAGCGCTCGCTCCGACGGACATTATGACGTCCTCGAGCAGTTCTAGAACCCTGAATGGGGATTCATAGATGACGATCGTGCGGTTTAACAGCTTTGAAGCTTCAAGCGCCTTGCGGCGCTTGGACGGAGTCCTCGGCAGAAATCCGAGGAATAAGAACGAATCGCCGGGTAATCCTGAACCCGCTACCGCCGTCGCGACGGCGCAGGGGCCGGGCAGCGCGGTGACGGGCAAACCTTCCCTTCGCGCAGCCGCCACCGCCTTGCGGCCGGGATCCGACACGCCGGGCAATCCGCCGTCCGAAACCAACGAGACCGCGTCGCCTCGGCGGACTCGCTCCAAGAGCTTGTCCACCGAACGCGGATCGTTCTCATCGTAGCGCTCGAGAGGGATGCCTAAACCGAAATGGCTCATCAAATTCCGCGTGCGGCGGGTGTCTTCGCAGAACACGACCTTCGATTCCTTCAGCGTGCGCAAAGCTCTCGCCGTCATGTCTTCCAGATTGCCCAACGGCGTCGGAACCACGAAAAGCATCAGTGCGCCGCGGGCTCGCGCGACCACTCGGAGAGCTCCAGACGCATGAAGGTCTCCACGACCTTCGGATCGAACTGGGTGCCCGCGCCCTTCTTCAGCTCGGCCAAAGCGATGTCGCGGCCGAGGGCCTTGCGGTAGGGGCGGTCGCTCATCATCGCGTCCCAGGCATCTAAGCAGGCTACGATTCTGGCCCCAAGCGGGATCTGCTCGCCCTTGAGGCCCTCGGGGTAGCCGCGGCCGTCGAACCACTCCTGGTGGTAGAGGACCATCTGGGCGACGGGCCCGAGGTATTTGACGGGGGCCAGGATCTGGTGGCCGATGATCGGGTGCTTCTTCATCTCCTCGTACTCCTCCGGCGTGAGCTTGCCGGGCTTGAGGAGGATGGCCTCGTCGATGCCGATCTTGCCGATGTCGTGCAGGAGGGCGGCGTACTCGACGTGGCGGACCATGGGGTCGGGCAGGCCCATCTCCTGGGCGACGCGGCGGGCCTTCACGCGCGCGCGGTCGCTGTGCTCGGCGGTGTAGGCGTCCTTCGAGTCGACGGCGCGGGCCAAGGTCTGGACCATCTCCAAATAGAAGATCTGGAGGTTGTCGAACATGTCCATGTTGTGGAGCATGACCGCGGCCTCGCCGGCGAGGATGCTGAGGAATTTGACGTTGTAGTCGCTGAACGGCTCCGCGCCGACCTTCGCGTGGAGGTTCAGGACGCCGATGGGCTTGCCCTTGACCAGCAGGGGGATGGAGACGAAGGGCTCGACGTCGCCGCTGGCGGGAGCCAGGTAGCGGGGGTCGTTGGCCGGGTCGGCGACGAAGATGGGCTGGCCGGAGGCGAAGGCCTTGCCGGCGACGCCCTCTCCGGGGCGCAGGAACAGCTTCTGCTCGTTGGTCGTCACCAGGCTTCGGGCCGCGACGATCTTGAGGCAGCCTTCTTTCTCGTCCCAGTTCATCACCGAGCCGCGGTCGCACTTCATCAGCTGGCAGGCGCAGTCGAGGACCGCCCGGCCGAACTCCTCGCGGGAGATGGCGCCGGAATGCGACACGCCGTTCTCCTGCAGGGCGAGGAGCATGTTGAGCAGCTCGTCGAGCTTGCTCCAGCCTTCGGGGGCGCGCGGAGGGGCCGGGACGCGGGCGGGCTGGGACGCTTCTAAGGAATAGAGCCGGCGGAGGGTGAGCGCGAGGGCGGCGAGCAGGACGACGCACAGGCCCGCGGCCCACCAGAATAAGCCTTCCATAACGCTTATTTTACTTCTTTTTTTCGGCGTCGATGAGCTTTCCGGCTTCGGCTTCCCCGACCATGTCGTTGAGCTGCGCGGCGGCCCCTTTGCGCATCGCCTCGTCCCCGGTCTGGACGGCGTAGCGGACGAGCAGGGGGATGACCTTGGGGCTGCGGCTGCTGAAGGCCGCCGCGGCCCAGTACAGGCGGTCGGCGTCGGTCTTGGCGGCGTCGTGCTCGGCCGCGAGCGCGGCGGCCTCCTCGTCGGTGGAGGAGACCCCGACCTTGAGGGCCATGTGGTGGCGTATCTCGGCGTCGACCTTGGGATCGCGCAGCAGCTTCAGCATCTCGGCGCGGGTCTCGCGCGCGACCGCCAGGTCGATCGGGGCGGCGACGGCGAGGGCGGCGCGCTCGCTGGCGATCAGGTCGCCGGACTCGCTCCAGGCGCGCAGCTTGGGCAAGGTCTGCTTCCAGTAGTAGCGGCCGAGGAGCGCGCCGACCTTGGCGCTCTCCAGCCCCTTGCTCTCGAGCAGGGAGTGCGACTTCTCCGGCTCCCACTGCGCGAGGGCGGAGAGGGCCTCGTACTGCGTCCACCAGGCGTTGCGCTCCGTCATCATGTTGTTCTCGGTGACGCTGCTCGCGGCGAACTTGCGCCCGGCGATGGCGCGGATCATGGGCAGGGCCGCGCGCGCGCGCAGGCGGAAGGCCCCGTTGACGCCGAACAGCTGGGCCTCGGGCTCGGGCTGGCGGAGGTAGGTCATGAACAGGGGCTCGAGCTGCGGGCTGCCCGGGGCGATGCGCGCCAGGGAGGCCATCACCGAGTCTCGCGTGTACGCGTCGGTGAAGCGCGAGAACAGGTCGAACAGATGGGCCACGTCCTGGCCGGAGACGGGGGCGGTCCTGGCGATCTGGTCGAGGATCTTGGTCCTCTCCGCGGAGCTCCCCGCCTCGATGAAGCGGTCCTTCAGGACGGTCACGCTCGGCGCGGCGGCGGGCTCGGCCGCGCGGGCGGGCGGGCACAGCGACATCCAGGCGGCGAGCAGCAGGGTCATCATGAGTTTCTCCGCGACAGGGTCCGGGACAGCGCCGCCTCGAGGCTGACGAGGCGGTAGCCGGCGGCGTCCACGACGGTCATCGTCTTGGGGCAGAGGTCGAGGTCCCAGGAAGAACGGATCAGGACGGCGGCGGTTTTGGCCGCGGCCGTCCCGGCGAGCAGCCGCAAGGCGGCGGCCTGTCCCGGGAAGCGCGCGGCCTCGAAGGAACAGAAAATCACGCGTTTCGCCCGACGCGCCAGCTCGGGAAGACGGCCGAGGTCGGTGCCGACGATGGGCGCGCGGGCGAACGCGCAGCCTCGCGCCAGGCGGCGCACGAGCGCTTCGGGGCCGCCGGGGCCGCCCTCGAAGGTGAAGCGGTCTTTCACCTCGCGGAAATCCGGGACCACGACGAGCGTGTCGGGCGACAAGGGCACGGGCAGGGTTGTCCTTCCCCGGCGCGCGACGACGACGGCCTTGCCCGCGATCCGGGCGGACAGCTTCGCGCCGTCGGAGAGCCGGGCGGCGGGCGCCTTGCGGCGGTGCAGCAGGCGGGTGATGCGCGCGTCGGCGGCCTCCAGCTGCCCGGCCGGGGCCCCGGCCTCGCGCAGGAGCTCGACGGCGTCGGTCATGCCCTGCAGGTCGTGCGCGATCATCAGCACGTCGTGGCCCGCGTCGAGGCATTTGAGCGTGGCCTCGGCGACCGGCCAGCGCTTGGTGATGGCGCCCATGCACAGGTCGTCGCTGACGACGAGGCCGTCGTAGCCGAGCTCGCCGCGCAGGACGTCGTGCACGATCTTCCTCGAGAAGGTCGCCACCTCCTTGTCGAAGGCGGGGAAGCGGACGTGCGAGGTCATCACCGCGTCCACGCCCGCGGCGCAGGCCGCGCGGAAGGGCGCCAGGTGCGTGCGCGTGAACGCGGCGCGGGGAAGCTTTATCGTCGGCAGGTCGACGTGGGCGTCCACGGTCGCCGCGCCCTTGCCGGGGAAGTGCTTCGCGCACGCGGAGACGCCGCTGTCCTGCATCCCCTTGATGAACGCGGCGCCGAGCCGTCCGGCGAGCTCCGGATCCGGCCCGAAGGATCTTATGCCGATGCCGGGGTTGTAGGCCTCGGTCGCGACGTCGAGCACGGGCGCCAGGTTCATGCGTATGCCCAGCGGCGCCAGCTCGCGCGCCATCTGCCGGCCGACGGCGTAGGCGAGCCTGGGGTCGCGGGCGCGCCCCAGCGCCGCGTTGCCGGGAAAGGGGGTGACCCCGCTCTTGAAGCGGAGGACCCAGCCGCCCTCGTGGTCGATGGCCACGAGAAGCGGCCTGCCGAGGCGCTGCTCGAGCTCGGCGACGAAGGCTTTCGTCTGGGCGGGGGTCTCGATGTTGCGCGCGAGCAGGAGGAGCCCGGTGGCGCCCGTGGACTTGAACAGGGACACCGTCTGGCGCGTCGGCCTGAGGCCGTACGCTCCGAACATGAACAGACGCCCCGGATCGGTCATCGTGTAAGTCTAACAAAGGGGCGCGTCGGTTTTGTTAAAGTATGGGCATGGACGCCTTCACTTTCCTGCGCGAGCGGGTCGCTTTGTTCGCCGGCGTCTCCGACGAGCATCTGACGGCGGTGGCGGTCGGTTCGACCTTGAGCGCCTACAAGAACGGCCAGACCATCATGTTCAAGGGGGCGACCGTCGACGGGCTCCACGTGATGGCCGTGGGCAAGGCCGGCGTCTTCATCAAGCCGCCGAACCAGCCCGTCGCCCAGGTGGCCGAGCTGAGCTCGGGGGACGTGTTCGGCGAGACATCGATCATCGAGAACGGCACCGCCGGGGCGACGATCAAGTGCCTCGAGGACGGCACCTACGTCCTGAACATCCCCCAGGACGCCTTCCGCGTCCTGCTCGCCGAGAGCCCGGAGTTCGTGGCGCGGGTGAAGGCCCTGATCGCCTCGCGCAAGGCGCCTTAGGGTCCCGGGTGGATTGGGCCATAAGGCCCTGTTCGGCCCTCGGCCCCCGGGGTATCATAGGACCATGGATGCCCTGACCTTCCTGCGCGACCACGTGTCGCTGTTCGCCGGCGTGAACGAGGAGAACCTGTCCGGCCTGGCCGGGTCCTCGGAGCTGCTGGTGTTCAAGGCGGGCCAGACCATCCTCTTCAAGGGCGCGACCGTCGACGGGCTCCACATCGTCGTCTCCGGCCAGGCGGACGTCTTCATGAAGGCCGCGAACAAGGCCCAGGTCCGCATCGCCGAGCTCGGCGCGGGCGAGGTGTTCGGCGAGATGTCCATCGTCGAGATGGGCACCGCGGGCGCCACGATCAAGGCCTCCGACAAGGGCGCCGTCGTCCTGATGATCCCGCAGGAAGCCTTCCGCCACGTCCTTCAGCAGGACGAGGGCTTCGCCGTGCGCGTCAACATGCTCATCGTCTCGCGCCGGACCGCCCCCGTCTCCGTCCCCGCGTAAGCTACTCGCTGAACGCGACCTCGACCTCCCGCGCGTCCGCGCGACCCTGATCGTCCACGACGCGCACCGTGCTGCGTCCCGGTCGGGGCGTCCAGAACAGGGGCTTGCCGGCGAGCGAGCGGCCGAGCAGGGCCCCGTCGGCGAACCAGTACAGCTCGGCCGCGTCGGCGTCGGCCACGGCCGACAGCGGGATCGGCCCCGGATCGGCGGCGGCCGCGTGATAGGTCACCCCGGACAGCGGCGAGGTGATGCGCGGAGGCGCTCCGCGGCCGGAGCGGTCGGTAAGGCCGCAGGCGGGGTCGTAGGCGGGGGGCGTGCGACGCGGGATGCCGGCCTGACGGAAGATGCGCAGGAGGTCGGACGGCCAGAATTCGAACACCTCCGCCCGGGCGCCGGCACGGCCGCAGGCCCGGCGTCCCGATCGCCTGTCGACGAGGATCTCGCGGTGCACGTCGCACGCCGCGATCGGCGAGACGCCCGGGATGAACCAGGTCTTCGCGCGGCGCGGGCAGCGCGGCCCGGGGGCCGCGCCCGACACGGCGCAGACCTCGAGGGTGACGGCCTTCAGGCCGGCCTGGCCCAGCGCGTACTCGTCGCGCAGCGGCCCGCGCGCCTGAAGGGCGTCGGCGATGTCGAAGAACAAGGGCGCCGCGGCCTCCGCGCCGATGAAGGCGGGGTTGCTCTCCCCGCGGAAATCCCCGATCCAGACGACGAGAGCGTAGCGTCCGAAGACCCCCGCGGCCCACGCGTCCCGGAAGGCCCAGGAGGTGCCGGTCTTCCAATACACCGGGAGCGCGCCCGCTCGCCACTCCTCCCGGAAGGACTGGCGCGGCCGCGGGTTCGACCGGAGGGCGTCCATCGTGAGGAAGACCGCGTCCGGCGAGAGCAGCCGCGCGCCAGGCCCCTTCGGGTCGGAGGCCGCGCGGCGCAGCGGCCTGAGCTCGCCGCCGTTGCCGAGCATCGCGTAGAGCCGCGCGAGGTCCTCCATGCTCGTCTCGCCCGTGCCGAGCACGAGGCCGAGTCCGTAGTGCTCGGAGGGGCGGGGCAGGTCGACGCCCGCGGCTTTCAGGAAGCCGTAGAGCCCCGGCGGCGCGAGCTTCGACGCCAAGGTCACCGCGGGGATGTTCCGGCTCTTGACCAGCGCTTCCCGCGCGGGAAGCGGTCCCGCGAAATCGCCGTCGAAATTCTCGGGGTCGTAGGCTCCGAAGGCGGCCGGGGCGTCCTTGAGCAGGCTTTGCGGATGGATGAGGCCCTGCTCGAAGGCGAGCGCGTAGGCGAAGGGCTTCAGCGCCGAGCCCGGGGAGCGCCGCGCGGTCAGCGCGCTCACCTGCCCGAGTATGTCCGCGTCGCGGTAGTCCGCCGAGCCCACGGCGGCGACGACCTCCATCGAGGTGAAGTCGACGAGCAGCGCCGCCGCGTTGCGGATGCCCTGCTCGCGGCGCCGTTCGACGTGGCCGGCCACGAGCCGCTCGAGCAGCCTCTGCGCGTCGAGGTCCAAGGTCGTCACGACGCGCTCGTCGCGGGTCCGGGCGAGGACGCGGCGCGCGAAATGAGGCGCGCCGGACGGGAGCGTCCGCGGGCCGCGGACCTCCCACGGCGCCTCCAGGGCGGCGCCCCGGCGGGCGTCTCCCGGGTGGAGGGCGAGCCAGCGCGCGAACAGGCGGCGGCGCGCCTCCTCGAGGGTCCGCCGGTCCGCCCGTTCCGTGCGGGTCATCGCGCGGCGGACCGGGTTCTGAGGGATCACGGCGAGCGTGATCGCCTCGCTCAGGTCGAGGCGGGACACGTCCTTGCCGAAGTAGGCGAAGCTCGCCGCGCCCGCGCCTTCGATGTTCCCGCCGTAGGGGACCAGGTTGAGGTAGGCCTCGAGGATGCGGTCCTTGGGATGCAGCAGCTCGAGCTGCAGCGCGCGCAGGATCTGGACCGCCTTCCCCGCGGGCCGGCTCGAGTCGAGGCCGTACTTGAGGCGGGCCAGCTGCATCGTGATGGTCGAGGCGCCGCGGCGGCGGGTCCGCGCGACGTAGGTCGTCCACGCCGAGCGGAGCAGCGACGCGGGGTCCACTCCGGGGTGGAAGCGGAAGCGCCGGTCCTCGTGCAGCAAGGTCGCCTCCACCAGCACGGGGGACATCTCGCGCAGCGGCACCCACAGGCGGTAGCGCCCGTCGGCCGCCAAGGTCAGCTGCAGCAGGCGGCCGTCGCGCGCGTACACGGCGCGCGAGAAGGGGATCCCCTCGCGCAGCGGCGCGGGGCGGGGGAGGCGGGGCAGGAACGGCGCCGCGAGCAGCGCGAGGAGGGCGGCGCCGACGGCGAGGCGGCGCTTCATCGGACCTCGATGGAGCCGGCGGAGCCGAGCGCGGAGACCGAGCGGTCGTACATGGATTCGGCGAACGGCGGCGGGACCGCGAAGGTCCCGCGGCTGGAGGCCTTGAGGCGGTAGGTCAGCTCGAGGACGCTCGCGCCCGCCGAGCCGAAGAACAGGACGCGGTCCTCGCGGATGTCCTGATAGTCAGCGCCCGAGGTCTCGTCGGACCGGTCCTTCCACGACGGCTCGAAGCCGCCCGGCACGAGGTCTACCACCGCGAGGTTCGGGACATGGGACCCGTCGAGCGAGCGCACGCGCAGCCTCACCGTGTAATCGCGGCCGAGCTCGGCCGTCGTCACGGACAGGTTCGTGTCATCAAGAATCTCGCGGAGCACCTCGAGCCTGCGGCGCACCGGCTCCGCCGGGGCGGCGAGGTCGTAGCCCGACTGCGTCGTCTGATAGAACAGGCGGCGCGGGGACAGGTTCTCCACCGAGACCGCCTTCGCCGCCGGCGTGAACTCGGCCTTCGCGAACAGCCCCGGAGGCAGCACGAGCGCGCGCCGGCCGCCCGCCTCGAGGACCTCCTCGACGCGCGCCTCTCCGGGCTTCAGCTCCCCGGCCGCCCCCGCGTACGCGTCGAGGGCGAGGATCGAGTACGCGGCCGAGAGCGAGTTGTAGCTCCCGCGCTGGAGGGGTGCCACGACGCGGAGGACGGCGTCCGCGTCGAGCGCCGCCAGCCGCGCCGGGAAATGCCGGGCGAGCAGGTACAGGTACTGCGCCTCGTGGATCGAATCGTCGTAGAACCACTCCCAATCCGGCGTCCGCGGCTCGCCGGTCGACACGCCCCTCATCAGGGCCTCCGCCGGGCCGTCGAGGTGCAGCATCGAATACGAGGACGCGAGGTAGGCGGCGGTCAGGTCCTTCTTCCAGGCCGCGTCGCCGTCCTTATCGAACCGCGCGCGCAGCGCGTCGATCAGCGGGGTGGTGACGCGGCCGTTGCGGGTCAGCACGTAGACCGCGTAGGCGCGCACGCGCTGCGGCGCGTCGATGCCGGGGTCTCCGGCCGCCACCGCGTTCAGATAGACGAGCGAGCGTTCCAGCAACTCGGGAGGCGCGGCGTAGCCCAACTCCTTCGCCTCGGTCAGGAAATGCGCCGCGTACACGGCTTGGAAGGGCGAGGCGTGCGAGTTGGCGGCCCACATGCCGAACGCGCCGTCCTCGTTCTGGCGGGAGCGCAGGATGTCGACGGCCCGCGCGAGGTTCGTCTCCACGGCCTCGGGCGCGTACCCGAACTCGGGGCGGCGGCGCAGGACCAGGGCGGGGAAGGTCTGGCTGAGGACCTGCTCGGTGCAGCCGTACGGATAGCTCTGCAGGTATTGGAGGAGGCCCTTGGCGAGGACCAGGGGGACGGGGGAGACCGAGGCTTCGAGCGTCCGGAAGGACGGGTAGAGCCTGCGCGGGACCGGCGAGTCCCGGCGCCCGGCTTTCAGATGACCCGTGTCGAGCGTCACGCGATAGGGCATCGGGGGCCGGACGCTCAGCGACACCTCCCGCCGGGCCGTCTCCGAGGAGACGGTCGTCTCGAAGGTCAGCAGCGCCGCGCCCAGCGCGGGCCGGGAGCGGAGGCGGAACACCGCGACGGCTTCGCGGTTCTCGCCGACGGGAACGAGCTTGACGCTCTCGCCGACGACCTCGAGATGCCCGGACGTCTTGAGCGCGACGCGGCCGACGGCGTCCGCGCCCGATCCCTTCACGCCGTTGGCGACCGCCACGCTCGCCTCGAACTCGTCGCCGGGGGCGACGAAGAGCGGGGCGTTGGGGGAGAGCACGATCGCCTGGCGCACGAGCACCTTCCTCTGCGCGACGCCGATCGCCGACGGCTCGACGGCGACGGCGGTGACGCGCAGGGTCCCGTTGAAGGAGTCGGGCACGAGGAAGGAGACCACCTTGCCTTCCGGGCCGGTCTCGACGATCCCCGACCAGAACACCGCGGGCTTGTCGCGGCGGCGCTTGAACGGGTTGAGGTTCTTGCCGGCCGCGTCCCAGCCGTCCTTGTCGCCGCCCGGCGCCATGACGGACATCGACAGGCGGTATTCGGGGAGCAGAAGATCGAGCAGCTGGTAAGTGCGGACCTCCAGGGCGCGCTTGCGGAAGAAATGCGCCAGGGGATCCGGCGTCTTCCAGCCCGCGGCCTGCAGTATGCCCTCGTCGGAGGCGAACACCGCGACGCGCGCCCGGCGCGGAGTCTTCACCCGCAGCGAGACCTTTTCCCCGGGCTTGAGGGTCTCCGGCGCGTCGAGCGTCACCGGCAGCTCGCGGCGCGCGCGGCTCACGCTGAACGCGGCGACGCCGTGGGAGAGCGGGCTCATGAAGATCTCCCGCGAGTCCGGCGCGCGCAGGACGGTGACCGCGACATAGGCGTTGCCCTCGACGCCGTCGGGGAGCCGTATGCTCTGCGTCGAGGCGCTGGCCGAGGCCTTGAACCACTTGTGGGCGTGCACCTTGTCGCGCTCGATCGAGATCAGGCCGGCCCCGGCGTAAGGCGCCTTGATCTGCATCTCCACGAGCTCCCCCGGCGCGTAATCGGTCCTCTCCAGCCGCAGCTGAAGCTCGGCGTTCTTCTCCAGGCTCCGGGAGAGGTTCCCGTGGCCGGCGACCGAGTAGCGCAGGCGATTGAGCTCGGAGCCGGCCGCGTCGCGCAGGACCAGCGCGTAATCGCCCGGTGACGACGCGTCGAGGCGGACGGGCCTCGGGCCCGCCGGCAGGCTCAAGGACCGCGACGAGACGAACAGCTCCTTGCGGACCGACTGGTAGCGGTACAGGCCGTCGTCCCCTTTGACGAGCGCGGACACCCACCGCTCCTCGATGAGCTGCATGGTGATGGACGAAGCGGCCACGGCCCGTCCTTCCGGGCCCACGGCCGCCGCCGTCACCGTGCGCGTGCTCCCGCGGGGCACGTAGCGCAGGTCCCCGTCGGCCTTCAGCCCGACCAGGTAGGGCCGGGGCGACACGAGCACCGCCGCCTGCGCGGCGACGCCGCGGCCGCCCTCGGCCTCGAAGCCCTCCGCCGTCAGCTCGAGCCGGTAGGTGCCCTCGGCGAAGCGCTCGAGGGGCATGTCGAACGACGCCGCGCCTTCGTCGTCCGTCTTCGCGTCGTCGAGGCTCTCCGTGAAGCTCTTCTTCGCCTCGGACGGGTCGAAGAACGCGTAGTCCGCGAACGCCTTGAAGGCCGGGGCCGCCGGAGTGAGGCGGATGCGGCCGGAGACACGCCGGCCTTCGGCCGGCGTGCTGAATAGGTTGTGCAGGCTGATCTCGGCCTTCAGGCCCTTCGGCGAGACCCACCCTTCGCTCCTCTCTTGGGAGAAGCGGGCCGTGATCCTCAGGCGGTCCGGCAGGAACTCCTCGACGCGCACCGTCGTCGAGCCGAGGAGCGCGCCGCGGCGGCCGTCCTTGACGATGTAGACGCACACCGTGAAGCTCCCCGTCAGGCCGTTCTCCTGCGTCTGGTAGTCGATGGTCTCGAAGCCCGCGGCGGACAGGGGAAGCTTCACCTTCTTCACCTCGAGGCCGCGCGGGTCCAGGACGGAGATCTCGAGCGGCACGCCGGCGAGGTCCTGCCCCCACACGGTCGGCCGCACGATGACGCCCGCGTGGAACGCCTCGCCCGGACGGTACAGACCCCGGTCGCTGAACAGGAAGGCGGACAGCTCCCGCTCCCGGCCCCGGGTCGAGTCTCCCCCGACGTCGAAGCGGGACACGTCGAGCCGCCGGTCCTGGCGGTCGAACGGGAGGAAGGACAGGTCCTCTCCGCTGCGCACGACGAACGCCGCCGGCTTGCGCTCCCGTTTGAACCCGGACAGGTCGGGGAGCCGCGCGCGCCCCGCGCCGTCGGTCCCGGCGCTCGCGATCGGAAGGCCGTTGACGCCGACGACCTCCACCCGGGCGCCGGCGACGGGCTCGCCGGTGGCGAGAGACTGCACGAACACGTCCCGTGTCTCGTCGGCGTTCTCCTTGACGAGCACGCCGAGGTCGGTGATCAGGATGAAGCGCGTGTCGGCGGGGCCCGTCGCCCTCTTGAGCCGCGGGTCCCACCCCTCGGCGCGGAGGAAGAAGAGCCCGTTGCGCGAGCCGGAGGCCGGAGACTGAAGGTGGGGCGTGAAGTCGAAGGCGAAGAAATGGAGCCGGTCGGGCTCGATCCGTCCGAACTCGCGCACCTCCTCGAAGCGCTCGGTGATGTTGTCCTGTCCGAACGACCAGCCGCGGAAGGCGGGGTTGGAGAAATCGCCCTCGGTCTGGCTCGCCAGATCGTTGAGCCGGCTCGTGCGCACGCGGCCCGCCTCGAGGCGCACCGCCCGTTCGCCGAGGGAATAGAGGGAAAGCTTCTTCTCTCCCGACAGGCGGAGCAGGGCGCCTTCGTGGAGGATCTTGATCTCGCGGGGGAATCCCGGCAGGCGCACGACCGCGTCGAAGTCCTTCGCCTGCACGTAGCCTCCGTAGGCGACGAGGCCGCGCGGGATCCTGACGTACACCGCGGCGCCGGGAGGAGCCCGGAGCTTGAGGCTGTGGACGGCGGGGAATTCCCTTTCGGCGGTCACGGGCGTCAGCGTCACGGCCCCGGCGCGGGCGAGCGTCTCCGGCCCGATCTCGGACGGGTCGCCCCAGGCGTGGTCCCTTTGGAGGGGGCGCCCGGGCGCCGCGGGCCGGTCGGCGGGGAGCACCCACGCCTTGATCCGGGCCGCGAGCTCCTTCTCGCCGACCCCTCCCGAGGCCTCGACGATGAGCACCTGCTCGGGCTCGAGCCGGTCGTTGCGCACGAGCTCGGCCCGGGCGCTCTCGATCCGGAAATAGTCGTACATGCTCGGCACGCGGACGGCCGCGGAGAGCGGCGCGGGGGTCTTCGGGCCTCCGCGCGCCGGGCCCACGCCGGCGGCGGCGGCGACCTCCATCATGGCCGCCTCGATCGGGATGGGCAGCGGCTCCGAGGCGACGTAGGCCTCGCCGTGGAACTTGTCGTAGGCGACGGTGAACCGGTGAGGGACGCGGTCCCGGTCGAACAGGCCCTGCTTCTGCCCGCTCATGACCATGGTCAGCCGCTTCTCGAACGCGTCGGTGTCGACGGGGTGGCTGAAGCGGAAGGTCGCGGCGACCCGCTTCAGCGCGGGGTCCCGCGGATCGACATGGAATTCGGAGGAGGCGAGCATCGCGGCGAACGGGGCCGTGACGAAGCGGCCTTCGAGGCTCGGGAGACGGACGTGCCCCGGGAAGAACCCCTTCTCGAAACGGACCGTGTAGCTCTGGCCCGCCGGCCAATCCTCGTCCGGGGTGAAGTTCAACTCCCGGTCGCTCGCCCACGACCAGGTCCCGCGCGCCCGCGGCGAGAGCGAGATCCCCCGCCCGACGGGCCGGCCGATGTCCTCGAGCTTGGCGGCGGAGTCGGAGAAGGCGATCCGGACCGGCTCGGGGCGCGCTCCGTCCTTCAGCGGCGTAGGCCCGGGCCCGGACGCGCTCCAAGACAGAAGACGGGGCTTGGGGCGCGAGGACGCCCATTCGTGGACCGCGATGAGGACCAGGAGCAGGACGAGCAGCCCGGACGCCGACCGGAGCTGGCCGCCCGGTCCTTGAAACCAGCGGCGCAGCGCTCCGGTCGTGTCCATTGGCGTCCCCCGTCCGGATTACTCCCGGGGGACGCCGGAACTTACGCTACGGGGACTTCAGAACGGGACTTCTTCGATCGAGTCGTCGCTGGCGGCGGGCTTGGAGGAGCCGCCCGAGGCGCGGCCCATGCCGCCGCCCGCGCCGCCCTCGCGCTTCTCGAGGAACTCGAAGTTGTCGACGACGACGACGAGCTTGGACTGCTTCTTGCCGTCTTCCTTGCCGGTCCACTCCTCGAGGACGAGGTGG
>Ga0255338_1004714_pt1 | contig 13615 bp, 10 predicted proteins | sample MeOH1_35cm_T4_19_FD_203715 | JGI IMG/M metagenome (GOLD analysis project Ga0255338, IMG submission 203715) | Sandy soil microbial communities from University of British Columbia, Vancouver, Canada - MeOH1_35cm_T4_195 | ecosystem: Engineered > Artificial ecosystem > Sand microcosm > Unclassified ...
GATTTTACAAAAGACACATTCTGACATGGCTATTTCCCTAATCTTTTTTTAACCTCTTCAATGATCTGGTCATATCTAAACACTTCCTGCATTCCTGATTTAACGTCTCTTAATATGACCATATCATCCATGGCTTCTTTTTGTCCGATGATTAAAGCAATCATGGCTTTAGAGCCTTCTGCAAGTTTGAGTTGGTTTTTAACACCCTCACCACCAAAATGATCATGTACGGAAACTTGTGCATCCCAAAGTTCTGAGAATAGTTTGATAGCTTTTTTAGAAGCAAGGTCACCTAGCGGTGCTAAGAAAACCTCTGCTTTAGCAGCAGCCAAGCTTTCTATATGCTCTTGTTTTTGTTCCTTGACTGCTTTTTGTAAGCTTTCAATATTTGAATGGAATCCAAAACAAACAATGTTTTTTCCTGTAAGTTCTTTGTAGATTTGATCATGGTATGCGCCTTCACCTAAGAATCTTTCGATTGTACCTGTCTCAGTAGTTTCTGTATGCTTGAAAGCAAAGGTTGTTTTGGTAGTTCCTTTTTTACCAACCAGCATCGGATTTAGCGAATACATAATTCCTAATTCATCTAATCCCTCCAAAACATTGGTTAGATGTTTGTGGCAGGCTGTATCTAAGAAATCAACTGCTTGCGGTGCATCTGTTGCTACGGTTTTACATTCAAGGTTGTTACAGCGGAAAACCTGCATTGGAAACTCTTCTATTGCTGCAACACAATCATTGCAGAGCTCGTATTTTTTGCTTTGTAGATATGTACCTAAAGCTTCCTCATATTCTCCGCGGCATGCTTCATCACCTAAACTGCTAACTTCCAAGGTAATGTTTTCCAAGCCTATAGATTTAAAAAACTTCCAGAGCAAGCTGACCATCTGCACTTCGTTTAAAGGAGAAAATTCTCCGAACATCTCAAAACCATACTGCCAGGAAGAAATGTATTGCTTTTGTTTCTGGTCATAGCTTAAAACCGGTGAGAGGTAGTACCACTTAGAAAGCTTGTGTCCTTCTGGTAGTTTGTATTCGTAAAAAGCACGCATTAACGAAGGCATGCTCGCTGCTCTTACTGCGACTTTGGTTGCAGCACCATCAACAAAATCTACAGCTTCGCTGTTTTCAGCAAACTCTGTTTGAGCATAGAGACTAACATTTTCTAGAAGTGGCATCTCAATCTTGTTGAAACCATAGCCCCTGGCAATTCTTTGTAAATGCGAACTGACAAAATCCCAGTAATTATCCTGTCCTGGGATGATATCACTCAAGCCTGCTAATGATTGTGGCTTGGTTGTTTGAGAGACTGTTGTTTTTTTCTTTACGTTCATATTATTTAACCCCGTATTCAACGCTTTGGAATTTTTTTACCTCATCAAAAGGAAAAGCTCTAATGAAAACCTTGCCAATGATGTCATTTCTTGGAACTGGACCCCAGAAACGAGAATCAGAAGACGCTAATCTGTTATCCCCTAAAACATAGTACTCGTCGCTACCTAATGTTGTACTACCTTCACCCACAGGCAAGGTTGTATCTGATGCTGGAATGTATTTTTCTGCTAAAACCCAACCATTTGGGTGTTCTTGATTGTAGATGATTACTTTGTTTTCTTCAATCTTAACTTTTTCTCCTGGTAATGCGATTATTCTCTTAATGAAGTACTGACTGGTATCTTTTGGGTATTTAAAAACAACAACATCTCCCCTCTCTGGACTGTTGAAGTGATAGCTCCACTCATTGATGATTAAATATTCACCGGAATAGAAGGTTGGTTCCATGGAAGAACCAGAAACTATGAAAGGTTGTGCTACAGCATATCTAATCGGTAGGATTATGACCATGGCAATGATTAAAACCTTAACTAGGTCCCATATGAAAAGGCCAAGCTCTTTTAATCCACTTTCGCTTTGGTCATCTTGAATATTTTGATTTGTTGGTTCTGTTTGCATTTCTTTTTTTATGTATATCTGGTGGACGATAAAGGAGTTGAACCTTTGACCTCACCGATGTGAACGGTGCGCTCTAACCAACTGAGCTAATCGTCCAAAACTTTTGCGGATCTCAAGCTTAAAAATCAAAAACATATAATTCAATATACCTGTTCCATTGAAGTATTGCAAGCGTTCTAGGACGCTCTTTTCCGTTGAAAAAAGCTTGTTTTTAAGATATACTATCAAAGTATTATGCAACAATTTCCAACTATACAATCAGAACCAAAGAGACGTTGGGCACCAAGAATATTTTGGGTGGCTGTCCTTGTGCTCTGTCTAATCTTAGGTATGCTTTTTTCGAAAGCATACTCTTTTGGTAGTAAAGTTTTTGTACATAAATCTTCTTTCTTTAAAAAAGTAACAACTTTAGTTTTTTCTGGAAGCGCTACTCTAAAAGGAGAAGCACAGGGGCGAATAAATATCTTGCTCTTAGGTTATGGTGGGCAAGGGCATGATGGTCCATTTTTAACCGATACAGTTATTCTTGCAAGCATTAATCCTGAAACTAAACAGGTTGCGCTAAACTCTATCCCCCGCGACTATCTCTGGGAAGAAGGTAAACAAAAAATTAATTTTGCTTTTGCTTCAGGCTACCAACCACATCATGACTTTAGTGAAGCCGGCGAAAAAGCAATTCATGCTACAGAAAAAATTACTGGCTTAGAAATTCCATATTTTGCAAGCATTGATTTTAAGGGCTTTGAAAAAGCAATTGATCGTTTAGGTGGCATTGATGTACAAATTGATAACAGCTTTACAGACAGTCAATATCCAAATGACACTTTTGGATATTTACCAACTTTAACTTTTAACAAGGGTTTAGAAAAGATGAATGGCACCAGGGCTTTGCAGTTTGTCCGTTCAAGGCATGGTACTAATTTAGAAGATTCAGATATTGCCAGAAGCAAACGCCAAACAAAGGTTTTGGATGCTTTTAAAACCAAGATTCAAGACTTAGGGATTCTTTCAAATTCAGGAACAATTAATGATCTCTTAGATATTCTTGCAGACCATGCACATACAAATATTGAACCTAGTGAGCTTTTACATCTTGCAGAGATTGTAAAGTCTACGGATGTGAAGATAACTTCAGAGAGCATTGATTTAGAAGCTGGCATGTTTTGTGATGGCAACAAGGAAGAAATCGGTTATGTCATTTTCCCTTGCGCTGGAATTACAACTAGCCAAGTACAAACATATTTCAAAAACAGTTTTAGTAATTCAGCGGTCAGAACCGAAGCCGCCTCTGTTATACTGGAAAACGCTGGCAGAAATCCAGAATATTACAATTTAATCAAAAAACAACTTCTGAATGCAGGTGTTGTGGTCTATGAAGTTCCATACCGTGGACTACCTCTTACAAGTAGCGCTTTTTACAAGGTTAACGAAGACAAGCCCGCAACCATTTCATATATTCAACAATTAGTAAGCACAAAAGCATTACCAAAACCAGAAAGTATGACTGCAAGAGTCGACTTGGTGCTCTTTGTTGCAGGAGGTAATTAGCCATGAATAACGATCGTGAAGCATTGGTTGCAATTGTCGGTGAACCAAATGTCGGTAAATCAACTTTGATGAACAAGATTGTTGAAGCAAGAATTGCTTTAACTTCAGCTGTTGCGGGTACAACCCGTGATCGTTTTTACGCGCCAGCGACGTGGAATAGCGTTGATTTTTCTTTGATTGATACTGCTGGAATAATTCTGGAGCAAAGAGATGAGCTTGAAAAAAATGTTCAAAAACAAGTGGAGATCGCAATTGCTGAAGCAGACTTAATTATCTATGTCTTAGACGGCAAAAAACCTGCTGACTCAATCAACAGGAATATTATGTTAAAACTTAGGAAACAGAAAAAAGACGTGCTCTTAGTCATTAACAAAATCGATTCACCGAAAAAGTTTGTGGAAATGGTTGCAGAATATTCTTTCACAGGTTTTAAACAAATCTTTCCAGTTTCTGCAGTTTCAGGAATGGGTACTGGTGATTTGCTTGATGGTATTACTGAGTCTTTAAAAAAACAAGGCTTTGGACAAATTGAAAAAGATCCTTCAACAATCTCTGTTGCCATAATCGGTAAACCAAATGTTGGTAAATCTTCTTTGTTTAACAAAATCATTGGCGAAGAAAGAGTTGTTGTTTCTGCAGTTCCTGGAACTACCAGAAATGTTGTGGATACTGATTTAACTTACAAAGGACACAAGATTAAATTCTTAGACACAGCCGGCTTAAAACGCAAAGAGAAAAACCAGCCATTGCCTGATATCTATGCAGCCCTTCAAACAATCAGGGCAATGCGTAAAGCTGATGTCTGCCTGTTTATGATCGATGCCTCTGAAGGCATTTCTCAGCAAGATCAAAGAATTGCTGGAGAAATAGTTGAAGCATCTAAAGGATTTGTTTTGGTTGCTAACAAGATTGATTTACTTCAGGGAAAGAAAAAAGATCAACTCTTTGGACAACTCCCTGATTACTTCCCTTTCTTGTGGTGGGCACCAGCTGTTCCAATTTCTGCAAAAGATGGCGAAGGAGTTAAGGAAGTCTTGGATTACATTTTAAAGATTGAAGAAAACAGGAAGAAAGAAATTGATGCACAAGTATTAAAAGACTTTTTCTATGCCAAACAAAAAATCAGACAGCCACAAAGGCTTCGAGATGAACGCGTACCAAAAGTATATTCTCTGCAACAAACAGGAACTAATCCTCCAGTCTTTTTGATGATGGTTAATGAACCCTCTGCAATCTCTATGCAGTTTAGAAAGTTCATTCAGAACGCAATTATGAAAGAACTTGGTTTTTGGGGCACACCGATTGTTTTAAAGCTTCAAGCTAAACGCGGTAATCCAAAATTTAACGAAGAAATGGTAAACTACTAGTATATGCAAATAATCATTGGTTTAGGGAATCCAGAGGAAAAGTACAGAAACAACCGACATAATGTTGGCTTCTTAGCTTTGGATCATATTTTGAAAGAGCTTCAAACCATTTCTTGTAACTCAAGCTTTGATGCAAAAATCTGTGAAGTACATATGCCAAACAAGGTTTTCTTTGTTTTTCCACAAACATACATGAACAATTCTGGAAAAGCAGTCAAACAAATTCTTGATTTTTACAAACTTTCTGCAAAAGACATCTTAGTATTACATGATGATGTTGATTTAGCGCTTGGTGTAATTAAGTTTACTGATGATTCAGGTTCTGCAGGACATAATGGCGTTGCATCAATCATTGATGCTTTAGGAACACAAGAATTTAGAAGAATACGTATTGGTGTAGAAAGCAGAGCAAACAAAGAACATTTGCCAACAGATGCTTTTGTTTTACAAGATTTTTCAAAAGAAGAATTAGAAATGATTCCGTTTGAAAGTATTAAAGCAAGAGTACTTTTAGAACTAAAAGAAAAGGCTTAATCAAAATTTAAAACGAAGCGGCGCGGGTCCTACAAGATGGTTAATCTTGCAGAGCCCGCGCCTTTTGCGTCGTGTTAGATGGTGATGTTGTAGCCAGTGGGGATGCCCAGAGCTTCTTCGCGGTCCCACATGCCGTGATCTGCCGAGATCAACAGCCCATCGCGGAACCAGCGGAAGCAGAGATGGTGATCGCCGGTGACTTCGTCGTTGTCGTCGAGATGCCGATCGAGCAGTACGCCGCCACAGCGAAGCCCTAGCTCGCGATGTTCACCACGCAGCCGTTCCGGGTGCGTGTAGAGCAGCGCAAGAATCGCGTACGGATCGAGCGAGAACTCTTCAAGCCCATGCTGCGCCTTGGACGAAATCAGCGAGTGTCCGGCCCAGAGCTTTCCAAACTGGACGGGGAAGATGATGAAATCGCCGGGGTAGCTGTGTTGCTGGGCGTAGAAGAACTGAGTCTTGGTGATGAGGTGCATGTGCTCTTCGTCCATCTCGTACCGGGCGCGGTTGTCGACCTTGATGCCGAGCTGTTCTACCCGTTGTGCCATCAGGCGCATCGCTGAGAAAACATCAGATGCGATGACCCAAGGTTTGGGAATCACAGCCCAGAGATCAGCCTGCGAAGGAAACGCGGTCTGCCGGATAATCTCCTCGACATGCGAGCTGTCGAGGTTTCCGAAGATCTCCTTGAAAGCGCGGATCTGGGCCTCGTGGCTCCGGAATGACAAGCTCTCCGGATAGCCACAGTCTGAAGGAACAGACCAGGCCTTGGGATCGCGCCACTTCAGATCACGCTGCTGCTGGGCAACAACCCTGATGCCCATCACAAGCGACTTGGCAACGTGGTTGTCCTCTGAGCCGATGACCTGCTGGCGATCGTGCCGGGTAAGCCCTGCGCGAACCAAGGCATTGTGAAACTCCGCAGCCTGCCCGTCGTCATGACGGACATCCGAAGTTGCACTCGACGGGACTTTGTCCCGGCCCGCAATGTCTAGTACTGACATCACAAACCTCCTGCGAGTTGTACCGTGTGTCTGGCCACGGCGCCTCTCCCTCAACCATGAGTGAGCAACTTAATATACCACAAAACAAAAAAAGCGCAAAAGCGCTTTTTGTATTTCATACAATACCCTACTTACGAGTGAAAGGAAGACAACAGACGCTGCCAACCTTTACTTGATAGCTACTCACAAATAGTAGGAGGGATTCATATCTATTTTCGCTACTCGCAAATAGGGGGCTGCATGAAATATTTCTAAAGGACAATACTAACACTGTAATTTAACATAGTAGCCCTACTTTGTCAATCTTCGTTTCCCCCTTGTGTTTATTACTCTTTTTCTACGTTTAGTAGTATATCACGGATGCATATATACCTGTGTTTTTAAGGCCTATTTCCAAAGGTCATATTTGACAACCTTTTAAACATATAGTTAAACTCTTAAAGTAATTACCGCTAATAAGTAGCTAATATATAGAGTAGATGAAAAAAACATTAGTGATTGTTGAGTCTCCGACTAAAGCAAAGACGATTTCCCGCTTCTTGGGAAAGGATTTTGATGTACAAGCATCTTTTGGGCATGTTAGAGATCTACCTAAAAGCAAGATGGGTATTGATGTTGAAAAGAATTTTGAACCAACATATATTGTTCCAGTTAAAGCAAAAAAAATAATCAGTGAACTAAAAGCAAAAGCAGACAAATCTTCTGAAGTAATTCTGGCAACTGATGAAGACCGCGAAGGAGAAGCAATCTCTTGGCATTTAGTTAGTGCTTTAAAGCTTGATAAAAAAGAACCAAAAAGAATTGTCTTTCATGAAATTACTAAGAGTGCGATTGATGAAGCATTAGCAAATCCACGCGCTTTAGACATGCACTTGGTTGACGCACAGCAAGCCAGAAGAATCTTAGATCGCTTGGTTGGTTATGGACTCTCCCCTTTCATTTGGAAAAAGGTTCGTTATGGTCTATCTGCAGGCAGAGTTCAATCAGTTGCTCTGCGTTTGATTGTTGAAAGAGAAAGAGAAATTGAAAAGTTTGTTAAGGAAGAATATTGGAGTATTGATGCTTTGTTTGCAAAAGACAAAGCATCTTTTCCAGCTAAGTTAAACCGAGTTGATGGCAAGACTCTTGGAAAGTTTGATCTTGCCAAGGATTTGTCTGCTAATGAAGTTATTGCTGATTTAGAATCTGCTAAGTACATAGTTTCAGAAGTTGAGAAAAAAGAGGTTAGCAGGAACCCAGCAGCTCCTTTTACTACCTCAACATTACAACAAGAAGCAGCGCGAAAATTTGGCATGTCTGCAAAACAAACCATGGTCATAGCTCAACAGCTCTATGAAGGAATGGATATTGGAGAAGAAGGCTCAACCGGTCTTATCACTTACATGCGTACTGACTCAGTAAATCTTTCTGAGTTTGCCTTGAATCAAGCTGCTGCTGTAATTGAAGCTCGTTTTGGTAAGAGCTACTATCATGGTCAAGCACGTAGATACAGCAACAAATCAAAGAACGCTCAGGAAGCACACGAAGCTATACGTCCTACAGATTTAATGCGTCATCCAGACCAGGTCCGTCCTTTTCTTGATCGCGGACAACAAAAAATCTATGACCTGATCTGGAAAAGAACAGTTGCCAGTCAAATGGCACAAGCAGTTTTTGATGCAACTGCTGTTGATATTGAAACTACTGGTAAATCTTCTAAAAAATATGGCTTTAGAGCAAATGGACAGGTTGTTAAGTTTGAAGGCTTTATCAAAGCATACACTGAAGGACGAGATGATGAAGAATCTGAGGTTGAAGGACAATTACCAGATCTTTCTAAAGGAGAATCTTTAGAGCTTTCTGAGCTTTTGCCAAATCAACATTTCACTGAACCACCTCCAAGATATTCTGATGCGACTTTAATCAAAGCATTGGAAGGTTATGGTATTGGTAGACCTTCAACTTATGCACCTACCCTTTCAACTATTCAAGATCGTGAGTACGTTGAAAAGATTGATAAGAAGTATAAACCAACTGAAATTGGATTTTTGGTTAATGATCTTTTGGTAGAACACTTCCCTGAAGTTATTGATATTGGTTTTACTGCAAAGATGGAAGCAGAACTCGATGAAATTGCTGAAGGAAAAATAGAATGGCAACCAGTTATTAAAGAATTCTACGTTCCTTTTAAAGAGCATTTGGATTTAAAGAACATTGAGGTTGAAAAACAAGTTACAGTTTCAGAAACGCCTTGTCCGCATTGTGGTAAGCCGATGATTATTAAATATGGTCGCTTTGGAAAGTTTCTGGCTTGTCCTGAAGGTGAAAAGATTACTAAACCAATGCCTGAAGAAGAAGCAAAGATTAAAGAGCTCGAAGAAAAAACTAAAGGCGAGCTTTGTCCAATCTGTAATGGACCAATGAAGATTCAACGCGGTAGGTTTGGGTTCTTCTTGGGTTGTGCAAAGTATCCTGAGTGTAAAGGGATTAAAAAGATCTTTAACAAGATTGGCTTTAAATGTCCAAGTTGCGGTATTGGTGAAGTTGTTGAAAAGAAAGCGCGTGGTCGTGGACAGCCTTTCTATTCCTGTTCAAGATATCCTGATTGTGAGTTTATTATAAACAAAAAACCACAAACTGAAGAGGAGCTTAATACGCTTTGGGAAGAACAAAAAGCAAAACCTAAAAAAACAGCAAGGAAAAGATTTATTCGAAAGAAAAAAGAATAACTAAAAACCGCAAAGATCTTGCGGTTTTTTTAATCATTCCTAGTATATATATCTATGTCAAACCAGGCTAGCTTAACAGCCTGCCAAAACGGTAATAGCCGCATGAAGTATTGAAGATTTGCAAACTGCTTTATGACCCAGGCAAAAAATCCCTTTAGATTAAGACCATTTGCCAAATGCAAAAGTGCCCACTTTCCTTTTACAGGAACAATATATGGTGATGGTTTAGTGCTGTATTTAAATGTTGGATATCCATTAACGGCAGCTGCAATATTGTGTGCTACAAACTCTGCTTGATCAATTGCTTGAGTTGCTGTTTGTGGCATTGGATTTTGGTTTGGATCTAGCACACAAGCATTGTCCCCTATTAAATATACATTCGGAAAATCTTTTAGGGTTAGATCAGCGCTTGTTGCGCAACGGTTCTTTTTATCAACCTCTATCTTGGTTTCGAATGGAATCTCTGCACCTTTAATACCAGCACTCCAGATGATCATGTCAAAGTTTTGTACTTCACCATTTTTTAAGGTAATGCTTTTTTCTGAAACTTCAGTGATCATGGAATTGAAGCTTAAACGCACACCAATCTCTTGAAGTCTTTGAGTTATTGGCAAATACACGTTTTTGTCCATGCCTGGCATTAACTGATTTGATGCTTCAATGATCTCTATCTCAATTTTTTCTTCTGGAAATGAATATTTCCAAGCTACTATCTTCTTTAAATTGGTTAATTCAGCAGACAACTCAACACCTGTAAAACCTCCACCAGCGATTATTACCCTAACAGCTTTTTTGGCTGTTGTTGCAGATGCTTCTTGAACTAATGCTTCAAGGCTAGCTCGTATTTTTAAAGCATCGTTTACGGACTTAAATGTTAAGGCGTGTTCTTTAGCTCCGGGAATGTTGAAAAAATCAACCACAGCACCGGTTGCTAAAACTAGATAATCGTAATCTATTTTTTCTTCTCTAAAAACTATATACTTTTCTTTTTGATGGATCTTGGTTACTTCTGCTTCAACAAACTGAATGTTCTGTCTTGAAAGCACGTCTACAAAAGGCAAAGCAATACTTTTCTTTAATGCTTTGATGCTAACAAACTCTTCTTCAGAAGAAGCAACCTCGTAAAGGTTTGGGTAAAAGAGATGGTATGCGCTTTTGTCTATTAAAACAACATGCGCTTTTTCTTTACGTAAATATTTGCGTAGTAAGAGCGCGACATTTAAACCGCCAAAACCTCCACCAACTATTGCTATTATTTTTTGTTTTTGTTGCATAGTTGTATTTTAGCACAAAAAAACCAGGACTGACCTGGTTTTCTTAGTTATTCGTATCTCAGCGCTTCTATTGGACTGAGTTTTGACGCTTTATTAGCTGGATATATTCCAAATATCAAGCCAAAGAGCGTACAAACTCCAAAAGCAAGTAGTATTGAGCCCAGAGAAACAACAGGCGTCCATTTACCAATGATAGCTATGGCGATGGCACCTAAATATCCTAAGACTATACCAATGACACCACCTAAGACTGTTAAGAAAACTGCCTCTATCAAAAACTGTAAGAGGATGTCTTTTCTTTTAGCACCAATTGCTTTTCTTAAACCAATTTCTCTGGTTCTCTCTGTTACTGAAACAAGCATAATGTTCATGATCCCTATTCCACCAACAAGTAAAGAAATTCCAGCAATAGCTCCTAAAAAGATTGTTAGAACTGAAGTAATGCTAGTTAACAAGCTCAAAGCATCTTGGGGGTTTCGTACTGTAAAGTCGTCTTTTTGTGGATCTGAAATTTTGTGGTTGTATCTTAAAACTCTCTCTACTTCTTCTTTTGCTAAAGGGATTGATTCTGCGTCTTTAACTTGGATTGAAATTAAGTTGTAATGATTAATACCTAAGAGTAATTTTTGGGCAGTGCTTACAGGAACAATGATTTGAGTGTCTTGATCTACACCAAAAGCACCGACTCCTTTTGGTTCTGAAACACCAACAACTCTAAAGCTAACCTGCTTTATTTTTATCAGCTGTCCGATTGGGTCTTGCTCTCCAAAAAGATCTTCTTTGATAGTTGAACCCAATATTGCAACCTGAGTTAAACCATCAACATCTGATTTGGTGTACCAATTCCCTGCGGTAAGGTTTATGTTTCTAACAACCCCAAAGTTTTCGTCTTCTCCAACAACTGGTGCAATCTGATCTTCATTGTTGTAAGAAACAGTGTATTGTCCCCTAACTTCTGGACTGACATATTCAATACTAGGAGCAAGTAATTTGTTGCGTAATGATTTAATATCAGCTTCAACTAAAGATGTGATGATAATGCCTTGAGCTGATGCTGGTGCTGAAAACTGTGATTTACCACTGCCGCCTGGAATGACAAAAAGCAAATTAGAACCAATTCCTTTAACCTGGTTAACTATTAACTCCTGAGCACCCTGTCCTGCTGAGATCAAGACTATTACTGCTGTAATACCGATGATTATTCCGAGCATGGTCAGGAAAGAACGAGTTTTGTTAAGTAGCAGTGCTCTAGCAGCTATTTTTATGGATTGAAAAAACATATTACTTTCGGTCTTTATTAATTTCGTCGGAAACAATGACCCCGTCTTTTAAACGAATAATCCTTTTTGCATAGTTAGCGACATCTTCTTCGTGTGTTACAAAGATCAAGGTTCTTCCTGAATCATTTAAACGCTTAAAGATATGCATGACTTCTTCAGATGATTTGGTGTCTAGGTTTCCTGTTGGTTCATCAGCAAAAATGACGGCGGGATCATTAACTAAAGCCCTGGCAATGGCAACACGTTGTTGTTGTCCTCCGGAAAGCTCTGAAGGATGATGGTCTTTTCTGCTTTCTAAATCAACTTGCTTAAGCATTTCTAAAGCACGAGTTTCTGCCTCTGCTTTATCTACACTCCCTGAATACAGCATTGGTAAGGCAACGTTATCAAGCGCTGATGTTCTTGGCAAAAGGTTAAAGGCTTGAAAAACAAAACCAACTCTTTTGTTGCGTATTTCTGCAAGCTCATCATCAGTTAAGGAAACAACGTTTCTTTCTTCAAAGAAATAGTTTCCAGAGTCTGCTTTGTCTAAGAAACCAATAACGTGCATTAGAGTAGATTTACCTGATCCAGAAGGACCCATGATTGCAACAAAGTCACCCTGCTCTATTTTTAAATCAAGGTCTTTTAATGCAACGACTTGGTTATCCTCTCCATTGTTGTAGATCTTTCGGATCTGCTCCATTTTTATCAAGTGCATCTTAGTCTAGTTATTTCTTACTCTCTATAGTTGTAACTATTTCTTCAGCACCATTTAAACCACTAAGTATTTCTGTGTATGTATCACCAGTTAAACCCAAACTTACTTGAACCTCTTTAACCTTGCCATTTTCTAAGATGTTCACATATTTATGTGCATTGCTTTTAACCAATCTGTTTGGAACTGCAAGCACTTGGTTTTTTTCGTTTACTAAAACAACTAGGTTAACAGTCATACCTGGTTTAATATCAAGATCTTGAGGGATTGATGAAACAACTCTGTAGTTTATGACGCCTGAGACAACTGTTGAAGCAGGATCAACTGACAATACTTCACCGGTAAAATGCCTATCTGGACCAAAAGCATCCATGGTCATATCTATTTTCTGTGCTGTTGTAATTAAAGCAATAGATGATTCTGAAATGTTTGATTCAACATGTAAGGATGCTTGATCTAAAACAACAATCACGGCTTTTTGTGGAGCAACATTTTCACCAAGCTTTAAATCAACAGAAGTAACTGTTCCATCAATTGGTGATGTAATGATGTTGTTTGCGTATTGATTTTGGGCTGCTTGTAGTTGTGCTTGTGCGGTTTTAACAGCAGCATCTGCAGCTGCTAAGTCTTCAGGTCGTGCTTGAGCTTGTTTTAGGTTTAGGTTAGCTTGAGCTTGGGTTAGAGCAACTCGTGCTGAATCAACAGTATTCTGAGCTGTAACTAAAGCTTGGTTTTGTGTTTGCAAAGCACTCTGATATGCATTGGATGCAGTAATGTACGTTGAGGATTGGGTGTTTGGCACATCAATCGTCCAAGAGTCCCCGCTATTTAAAGTACCGCTTGTGCCTATAGTTATATACAAACCTCTGTTAGCAATGGCAGCTGGAACACCGCGTTGAAACTCTGCGTAATACCCTTCAAGCCCTGAAACATTGTAGGTTAATCCTGAACCACTAGTTCCAATAACTATTCTGTATCTACCTTGTTCTTTGCCAGTATATGTTCCTGTAACTGTTGCGCTAACTGTGATTGATCCACTTTCAGCAACTGCTGTTAAACCAGAGTTAAGCATTGCACTTTGTGCTGAGGAAACTAATATCCTTTGTTGGGCTTCAGTTGCAGTGTAAGTGTTCTGAGCATTTTTGTAAGTTACTTCTGCAGCAGCAACAGCAGCGGCAGCTACAGCAATTTCTGGTTGAGATGCTCCACTTTTAACTTTTTGGTAGTTTGCTTGTGCAGAAAGCAAGGAA
>Ga0255338_1004715_pt1 | contig 13609 bp, 9 predicted proteins | sample MeOH1_35cm_T4_19_FD_203715 | JGI IMG/M metagenome (GOLD analysis project Ga0255338, IMG submission 203715) | Sandy soil microbial communities from University of British Columbia, Vancouver, Canada - MeOH1_35cm_T4_195 | ecosystem: Engineered > Artificial ecosystem > Sand microcosm > Unclassified ...
ACTGCTGCACTCCTATCGCGCAACTCATAACGGTCATGCGGATTCATTCCCGTCCAGCTTCCTTTCGTGCTGTCAACCAAACGGAGCTTCGTGTCGGGATACCAGCCGCTATGCCTGATCCACTGTCCGCAGTAATTCGTCAGGCGATTCATGGTGTATCCATCAAACTTCCGGTCGGCTTTCACTTTCAGAATTTCCGCAATCAAAGTTTCATCCGGTGCTTCATCTGCATCAAGAGAAAGCACGAGTGGAAATTTTGCGTGTGTGATCGCACGATTTTTCTGCTCTATGTGACCGTCGAACCTGTGCTGAAAGAAACGGGCACCTTTCGCTTTGCAGATTTCTTCCGTCTTATCGGTCGAAAATGAATCGAGCACCACGATCTCATCCGCAAGGGCCTTTACCGAATCGAGACAACGGCCTATGTTGCGCTCTTCGTTGTAGGTGATGATGACGACTGAGAGAGGATTCTGTGACACAGTGGCTCAAAGATAGCTCAGAGACGGGAGATAGGGGACCGGAGACGGGAGCGATTTCGGATCCGTCGGCCGCAGCCCGCAGCAGGATATTAACTCCCTTCTGCAGACTCCCATCTGATTGTTATATTTACGCAGTGAGCGACACAACCACTCTCATTTCTTCACTCAAACAGGGCGACCGCAAATCCCTCGCACGTGCCATCACGCTCGTTGAAAACGATCTCGATGGTGCGAAGGAAATTCTGCTCTCCCTCAATCTGGAGAACGCTCCACCTGTGATCGGAATCACCGGTCCTCCGGGAGCCGGTAAAAGCACGCTTATCAATGCGCTCGTAAACAAATTTGCCGCACAAAAGCTGAAAACAGCGGTCGTTGCAGTGGATCCGACTTCACCGTTTACATCCGGTTCTTTGTTGGGAGACCGATTGCGGATGATGGATCACTTCAATAATCCGGATGTCTTCATCCGCTCACTTGCAACACGCGGATCACTCGGAGGACTATCTGCAAAAGCCATTGAAATTACAGACGTGATCCGTTCAGCAGGATTCGATCGCGTGATTGTGGAAACGGTGGGCGTAGGGCAATCTGAAGTGGAGATTGCCGGTCTTGCCGACATCACAGTACTTGTTCTTGTTCCTGAAGGTGGGGATGATATACAGGCTCTCAAGGCCGGAATCATGGAAATTGCAGATCTGTATGTGATCAACAAAGCGGATCGTCCGGGTGCTGATCTGTTTGCGAAAAATATTCAGCACCTCGTTCATGGTCAGGACGAGAACGTAATCCGACCGATCATCAAAACCGTTGCCTCAACCGGTCAGGGTATTGACGAACTGGCAGCAGCTATTGACGCGAAATCCACACAACGCAACAGCGTGAAGCGCAGAAGTTTGCTTTACACGGAGAAAGCATGGCGACTGATCAGTCAGCAGCGCATGCGGGATGTGTCCAGAAGTGCTCTTGCTGCTCAGATTGAGTCTCAACTGAAGGCGGACAACTTCCAGCTCTATCGTTTCTGCCAGGATTACCGCTAACCCGGGCATGGCGACTTTCGACCCTCCTGTTTTTCTTCTGTCGCCAGCCAATTTCTCCCGCTGATCGGCACTCAATACCGCACACTACCGCCGGCCGGTTTCACGTTGCGGTCGCGGTGGTGAATCGGGGAGATTTTCCTGCTGTAATCCAAAAAAAGTGCGTTATTTTGGAAGCAAATCACCTATGAACTGCCTCATCATTGACGACGATGAAATTGCCCGGAAATCGGTTGAGCATTGTATTGCTAAAACCGGGTTCCTGACGTTGGAAGCGTCCTGCTCCGGTGTATCCCAGGCTTTGGAAATTATCAGGACCAAGCCAATCGATCTCATTTTCCTCGATGTGGAGATGCCTGAGATGAGCGGCATGGATTTCCTCCGTACGTTCAAAGACATTCCGCAGATCATTCTCATCACCGGAAAGAAGGAATATGCTGCACAGGGATTTGATTACGACGTAACCGATTTTCTCCTCAAGCCGCTTGATTACCCGCGCTTTCTGAAAGCTGCAAACAAAGCTCTGCAGATTCACCAGTCGCTCGAAGTGAAAGGTGAGAACGGTGAAGATTCTCTTTTCATCAAGAAGGAAAGCTCCCGTTTCGTGAGATTAACTTTCCGTGAAATCCAGTATATCGAGGCGTTAGCAGATTACGTAAACATTTACACGTCTGAGGGGCGTCACACTATTTTGTCGACGATGAAAGCCATCGAAACAAAATTACCACCGCGCGATTTTATGCGAATCCACCGGTCTTTTATCATCCGTCTCGATAAGATCACTGAGATTGAGGAGAATGCAGTTACTATTGCAGGAAAATCAATTCCGATTTCACGATCGAATAAGGAAGATCTTTTCCGGCGGTTAAACCTGATATGATTCACTTATCGTATTGCACTTGCAGTTCGTCGGGAATCTCAGGCGTAGTGTCGTTTTTGTTAAGAGAAATAGAATTTTTGCCGCAATTTTGTTCCCGAATCACCGCTGATGATCATGGGAGAGGACATTTACAGGCAGGAGTTGCTGAAGGAAAAAAGAGAGATGCAGATCACATTGATCCGTGAAACGCATCCGGTGTATTCAGGATTTAATTTCAGCGCATACAGTGATCGTAAAGTAGAAGAAATGTACCGCGTATTGGTAATCAATGAATCCCAGGGCGGAAAAGATACGGGAGTGCTAACAAATGTGTAGGGGTTATGCTGTTTAGTACTCTCGTTAGAAAGGCGCCTTCGGGCGCCTTTCGTCATTTTGCCCATTGATCATTGTGCGTTGAACATCGGACATTGTGTGCCAGGTGCATTTCGGACGAAATCACTCAAAGGATTGCCACTGCCGTCTATCAACAACTATCTACCAACCAACAGTGCAGCGAACTTATCCGTAAATTAGTGCTGCATGGCCACCAAGCTCCTGAAAGCTTTCACTACACACCATCTTCCCGAGCGGCTGTTGTTCCTTACCATTTCGGGAGGATTGATTTTCGACGGATTCATCAGTGGCACCATGAATGTACTGTCGGATGAAACCATACTGCGCGTCATTTTTTCTGCATTTGCCGGTGTCGCGTTCCTCGCATCGATGGTGATGAAGCTCGGGCGTCCAACCGTGCGCTGGATGGCATACGTGGCAATTGCATCACTGCTCATATTCGGAGCCTTTCTCTGCTACCTCAACAATTTCAGTTTCGATGAAGCACTCACCTATATCGGCGTGTATGTAATCTGCAGCATGTACTTCCGCACTTCCCGCGATCTGATCATCTATCTCACGTCCGGACTTCTGATTGCCGCTCTTGTGGTCTACGCAACTCCTGATCCGCAAGTGGATACCACCAAATTTCTCCTTCGCATGTCCTTTGGCGGTGTACTCGTGTATTGTCTTTCGTGGGGAACACGTCTCGTGCAGGGACGGTTGGTGAAAATCACCCGGGAGATTGAAGAAAAGAACCGTGCACTGGATGAAACGCGTGCCGTACTCGAAGAACGTTTGACCCGCGACCAACTGCTCGCGATGGTCGCCAGCAGGGCGAATGCAATTGTAATGATCACCGATGCGGATGAAGTAATCGAATACGTGAATGATGAGTTCACGAAAATCATGGGCTATACTGCCGATGAAATTATCGGGTTGAAACCTGAAATTCTCCGCGGACCGGATACTGACAAACAGACCGTCGCGCGAATTCATACCAAGAAACAAAGTGGACGCCCTTTTCATGACGAGATACTGAATTACAGAAAAAACGGACAGGCGGTTTGGTTGCAGATGCACGTAACGCCGCTCACGAACGATTCAGGTGAAATCGAATACTACGTGGCCATCGAGGAAGACATTACCGAAAGCAAGAAAACTTCGGAGGCTCTTCGCAACAGCCGCGAGCAATTGCGGGCCGCACAGCAGCAGGCAAAAATCGGGAGTTGGGAATGGCAGGTCGGAACGGACTATATGTATTGCAGCGAAGAAATGTGCCGCGCAATCGGAATTATGTATGCCGATCAGATTCCCGTTGCACATGTCCGCAGCCACATTCACCCGGATGATTTAAACGTGGTGAAGCGTTCAGTGGAGGATACCATCCGCCGGCAATCTCCTTTCGAACTCGACTGCCGTATGAACGTGCAGGGGCAATTGCGTTACATCTACATTACCGGACAATCGAAACAAGGTGATGACGGAAAAACTACCCGCTTGTTCGGAACCGTACAGGACATTACCGAACGCAAGCGCATTGAGGAAGAAATGCGTGTTGCGGAAAAACAGTACAGAAGCCTCTTCGAGTATTCCCAGCACATGATCTGCATGCATGATCTCGATGGAAATATTCTCTCCATCAATCCTTCCGGCGCACACACGCTGGGATACGAGCCGGAAGAACTCATCGGCCGCCAGATCCTGAATCTTGTGCCGGTGCGTTATCATAAGGAGTTCAGGGAATACATGGATGAGATTCGGAAGCATGGAACACATTCCGGTCTGATGCGCATGATTCTCCGCAACGGTGAAGAAACGATCTGGATGTACTCAAACATCCGCCTTACTGATCCGGAAGGAAATCCGTTCGTCCTGTCGAGCAATGTGGAAATTACGGGCCGTTACCTGATGGAGAAAGAACTGCGCGGTGCAAAAAAACTGGCCGAAGAAGCGCTCATTTCCAAAGATCGTTTTGTGGCGAACATCTCTCATGAGTTGCGCACACCGATGAATGCTATCGGTGGATTCACGGAATTGCTGAAGAAAACAAAACTCACGGAAGAGCAGGATGAGTACGCGGATGCAATCGGCATGGCGACAGAGAATCTTACGGCCATGATCAACGACATTCTTGACATCGCCAAGATCGAAGCGGGAAAAATTGAATTCGAACGTCGCGTGTTCAATGTCCGTGACGTGATGCGCAAGACGCACATTCTGCTTTCGCCGCGTGCGGATCAGTTGGGAATTAATTTTACCTGGACCTGCGAAGAGAATGTTCCGGCATACGTAGTGAGTGACGATTTACGCCTCACGCAGATTCTGGTCAATCTCGTCGGCAACGCCGTGAAGTTTACTTCCAAAGGATTTGTGACTTTCGGTTGCGAAATCCGTGAAGAGAGTGAGCGCCAGCTTTCACTTCTATTCTGGATTGAAGATTCCGGTATCGGAATTCCGAAAGAAAAACTCGAAACCATTTTCGATCCGTTCACGCAGGTGAGCGGTGCATCGAACAGAAAATACGGAGGCACGGGCCTGGGCCTCACAATTGTAAAAGATCTCGCGGAGCTCCAGGGCGGACAGGTAAACGTGCAGAGTGCAGAAGGAATCGGTTCGCGATTTGAAGTAATCCTGCCTGTGGAGAAAATTGATCCGGCAATGGTGAAGCAGGTAGACACTGCATTAACGCAGCTGGATCATCCCGGAGAAATTCACGTGTTGCTGGTAGAAGATCACCAGTTGAACCAGCAGCTCGCAATGCGGCTGATCAAGGATTTCGGGTTCACTGTTTCCCTCGCAACGAACGGACGTGCAGCCATCGAAATACTCAAAGAAGAAAAGTTCGACGTCATTCTCATGGATCTGCAGATGCCGGAGATGGATGGTTACGATACCACAGAATACGTGCGCAGGAAAATGTTCATCACCACTCCGATCATTGCATTGACGGCACATTCTTCTTCCGGGGAAAAAGAAAAATGTCTTGCGCTTGGTATGAATGATTACATGACGAAACCATACCGTTCGAAAGATCTGTACTACAAAATAGTGCGGGCTATCAGCACTTCACCCGACGAGGTGAAACAACCCGAAGGCGATGACAAAGTGTACGCAACTCCGCTGAAAGCACTCGCATCCGGCGATCGTGAATTCGAACTGGAAATGCTGGAGATGATGCTCAAATCATTCCCCGAAGATTTCGATCGTCTCGAACGCGCTGCAGAAACCGGAGACGTAGCATCACTGAAAACCGTTGCGCACCGAATGAAATCGTCTGTTGCGCTCGCCGGCGAAAAAGAAGTAGCGGAATTGTTCAACGATATTCAGAATGCTTCCGTTGAAAACGGCCTGAACGAAGATGTGATGGTGAAAATCAAAACAATTCTCGAAGGAAAAGTGGGATTGATGGACAGGATTGCGGAGCAGGCGAAAGAAGTGGAGAAGAAGTAGAATGCAGATTTTACCATATAGTTTAACGTTCCCTTGTTTTCTATAAGGCGCGGCAAGCCGCTTTCCACAGAGGACACATGGAGACTCCGCACAAAAACAACGTACGTCCCAATGTGTGCTGTGTGGAGATTTCGCTTTTCGCGAAATCACTTTAGCAAACGCCGAACTTCAAAAATATCTATGTGGTAAAAACTGGAAGGGAGAGTTGACTATTCTTGCCAATAAACTCGTTTCACCCTCGGACTTACATTCGTCAACACCTCATACGAAATCGTTCCCATGTCTTTCGCGACGTCTTCTATGGAATGCTCGCTGTCGAACACAATCACATCATCTCCTTCTTTGCAGACGATTCCGGTAACATCGAGCATGCACATATCCATGCATACGTTGCCGACAATGTGCGCCGGTTTGTTGTTCACCCACATTTTTCCTTTTCCGTTACTGAGCACACGGTGTAATCCATCGGCATAACCGATAGGAACTGTGGCGATGATCATATTTTCTGTGGCAACTCCTTTCCGGGAATAACCGATGGAGTCTCCGGCATTCACCTGGCGCAACTGGGAAATGGTTGTGCGAAGTGTACTTACGTTTTTAAAATGCTTCTGTTCTTCGGGATCTGCCGCAATTCCGTACAGCCCGATTCCGAGTCGCACCATTTCAAATTGCGCATCGGGGAAACGCAGGATACCTGAGGAATTCAGGATGTGACGCAGGAAAGGATAATCGAAATGTTTTTTCATTTCCTCGCAGATCCGCGTGAACTGCTTTACCTGCCTGCGGGTGAATTCATCGTGCACGGCTTCATCACTGGCCGCGAGATGCGAGAATACTGAACGTATTACGAGGTCTTTCGAGTTTTTCAGACGCACCACCAGTTCGTTCATTTCCTCCTCGGAAAAACCGAGACGCTTCATGCCCGTGTCGAATTTGATGTGAACAGGAATGGGTTCTGTTGCCGGATGGGTTTTTCTGTAACGACGGGCGGCTTCTTCAAACATCTGCAAAACCCGGAAGGAATAAATTTCCGGTTCGAGCTTGTTGGCAATCATCGTGTCGTAACTCTGCTCTTCGGGATTCATCACCATGATCGGCAACGTAATTCCCGAACGACGCAGGTCACTTCCTTCGTCGGCATAAGCAACGGCGAGATAATTCACCCGGTGAAACTGCAGGATGTTTGCAATCTCAAAACTGCCGCTGCCGTAAGAGAAGGCTTTCACCATCACCATCAGCCGGGTTCCGGGATTCAATCGCGAACGTACGTAGTTGAGGTTGTGTACCATCGCGCTCAGATCGATTTCCAGAACGGTTTCGTGTGATTTCTGCTGCAGCAGTTTGCTGATCTGCTCAAATTCAAACACGCGTGCACCTTTGATCAGCACCGTTTCATTGTGAAACGAGGAAGTTTCAAATGCGGCAATGAATTCCTGCGTCGATCCAAAAAATGAAGTAGTCATTTCCTGTCCACCTGCTTCATTCAGCGGGGTTTCGAACAATTTCTGCTGTCTCTGCAGGGCAGGGCCGATTCCGATAAACCGGTCGACACCTTTTGATTTCACCTGTGAAGCAACATCCGAATACAATTCCTGTTCACTTTTTCCGCTCTGTAAAATATCAGAGAGAATCAACGTGCGTTTCGGGTGCTGTTGCTGGGCGTTGAGGAAATCGAGGGCTACCGAAAGCGAACCTACGTCTGAATTGTAGCTGTCGTTGATCACCGAGCAATTGTTCAGCCCGCTTTTCATTTCGAGACGCATGGCTACCGGGGCCAGCTGTGCGAAACGATTCGTGATAAGTTCGAGATGACTGGCAAGCCCGGTTTGTGCAGTGGTGGACATGCTGAACAGCAAAGCCCAGCAATGAATTGCATTTTCAACGGAAGCATCATCAATGAACGGAATTGTTATCTCGTGAAATCTGTTGTTGTAAATTCCCTGGATGACTGTTTCTGCTTTTGCTTTTGCTACTTTCGAAATCTGCAGATCAGCTTTGACTTTTCTCGACCACGTGAATGACTTGAGGCCACGCAAATTTATTTCTTCATGCAGGGCAGTGTAATCTTTGCAATAAATTACGGACCCGGCATTTTTGGTCAGCTCCAGCTTTTCCCTGGTCTTCTGCAGGCGATCTGTAAAATTCTCGTCGTGGGCAGCTCCTACATTCGTGAATACCACAATATCCGGCTGAATGATTGCATTCAGTTTTTCCATTTCACCCGGACGGGAAATGCCTGCTTCGAAAACGCCGAGTGTATTTGCCTCGCTCATATTCCAGACAGAAAGCGGTACACCGACCTGGGAATTGTAACTCTTCGGACTGCGAACAATGGAAAAATCATCGCGCAACAATTGCCAGATCCATTCTTTGACAATGGTTTTTCCGTTGCTACCGGTTACAGCGATGACGGGAAACCTGAATTTGTTTCTGTGCGTAGTGGCCAGTTGCTGCAGTGCAATCAAGGCGTCATTCACTATGATAAAAGAAGCATCCCGGTATTCATTCACAAGCTGCTCATTGTCTTTTGTGATCATGAACGCGCGCACGCCACGCCGGTACAGATCCGGAATGTAGGTGTGGCCGTCGTGTCGCTCTCCGGGAATCGCAATGAACAGCACATCGCGGGTGGAAGAAAGACTGCGGCTGTCGATGAGCAGATGCAGAATTACCAGCTCCTCGCGAATCACTGAATGGATTGCGCCCGACGCTTTGGCTATTTCGGAAAGAGTATAACTCACAGTTTCGGCTCCTCGTTAATTGCCTTGTCGAAACAATCGCGGCATAATGGTTCGTAGCTGTCTTTTTCGCCGAGATGCACAAGCGAATCTCCGTTCACAATGCGGTGCGAATGATTCGCCAGGTGTCCGCAGCGCATACAGATGGCATGCACTTTCGTTACGTACTCCGCAACTGCCATCAGGCCCGGTACGGGTCCGAATGGTTTTCCACGGAAATCCATATCCAGTCCGGCAACAATTACGCGTATGCCTTGTCCGGCGAGCTGGTTACAGACCTGGAGGAGACCCTCATCGAAGAATTGTGCTTCGTCAATACCCACCACATCGCAGTCGGCCGCAAGCAAAGGAATATTTGCCGAACCTTGTACGGGTGTTGAGTGAATTTCATTTGCATCGTGGGAAACGACCTTTATTTCGTGGTAACGCGTATCAACAGAAGGTTTGAAAATCTCCACTTTCATCTTCGCGAACTGGGCACGTTTCATGCGTCGGATCAGCTCTTCGGTTTTACCCGAGAACATGGAACCGCAGATGACTTCAATCCAACCTCGGCGTTTATTTGAATGTTGTGCGTTTTCTAAGAACATTTTTTGGCTCTGTCCCGAGGATGGAAAAGTGTAACTTTAATCCCGAAATCGAACAGAACAAATATAGCGGTTAGCCGGGTCGGAATGGAGTGCGAGACGTAAATTGACACGCCCTCACTCCCGCATCCCAACTCCCATCTCCGAACAAAATGCGCATGCAGCAAGCAAACAAGAACGAAGTCCGAAAAGAGATCGCCGACCTGATCAACCGCATCAAGGAACAATCAGATCGTATCGGAATGCAAAGGGAAATTCCCCAGAGCGAGCTCGACCTGATTCTTCACAGGATTGAGGAGCTGCACCGGAAGACAGTGGTTTGGTCATACCTCAACGAATTGCCGGTTGAAGCTCCCCCGGTTTCCGGCTTACAGTTTCCGGTTTCCGGTTCTGAAACGGCCGAAACTGTTGTACCGCCGATTCAAAACACGGTTGTGAATATTCCGGCAATCGAAGAACCTAAAAAACCAGAGCCTATTCTTCCCGTTGCGCCGAAAATCGAACCGGAAACAACAGGAACCGGGAAACAGGAAACAGGAAGCAGGAAACAGGAAACGGGAACGGGAAACCGAAAAGACGTGCGCAGCTTCATAGGATTTAATGAGAAACTGATGTACATCCGCCAGGTATTCGGCGGAAACAACGATGCGTACAATGCTGCTTTGGAACAGATCAATACGATGAACACCTGGACGGAAGCAGAAACATTCCTTGGAGTGCTCGCGGCAGAATACAAATGGGGCAAAGAAAACGAGCCGGTCGCGATATTCACTCACACTGTTAAGCAGAGATTCATTTAATAATGTTGTACAGGTTTCCCGCGCATTGGTTGATGGTCCTCCTGATTTTTTCGGGCGCAGGAATCCACGCGCAAGACAAAGCTTACGCCCGCAAAGTAATTGATACACTTGCTTCACCATCCATGCACGGTCGTGGGTATGTGAACGACGGCCACCTCGTTGCATCGCAATACGTAGCGAATGAATTCAGATCGTTCGGGCTGATTCCTTTCGAAAAATCAGGAAGCTATTTCCAGGAGTTCACTTTTCCGGTGAATACATTTCCGGGAAAAGTGGAAATGACTTTTTACTTCGGCGATCGTGCTGCGGTAAAGGGCAAGGCAGGCGAACAGTTTTTGGTGCGTTGTGCTTCTCCCGGTGTGAAAGGAAAATACAAAGTAGTGCGCCTTGATTCCTCCATCGCACACTCACAATCCAGGTGGGATGCATTCATGCTGGAGAATCACAAAAAACAATTTGTGCTGGTTGATACAGCCGGTGTGACTGACAAAACCGAGCTGACGAAGATGACCAACTTCGTGAAATACCCGCCGGCAGTGAAAGGGATTTTGTTGCCGCAGAAAACGGAAATCATTTCAGGCTCCGATAACTGTTCGCGTTTTCCTCCCTGGGATTTTTCAATGACCCAATCCACAATTCCCGTAATTGAAATCGACCCTTCGCTGGCAAATACGACGATGATCAATGTCTGCATCGGCGCGAAATTCCTGCCGAACTGTCAATCACGAAATGTAGTCGGATACATTCAGGGTTCTGAACAACCGGATAGTTTCATCGTGTTCACCGCGCATTACGATCACCTCGGACAAATGGGCAAGGATGTTTATTTCCCCGGCGCGAATGACAATGCGAGCGGGGTGGCAATGTTGCTGAATCTTGCGAAGTACTATTCACAACCGGAAAACAAACCGAAATATTCAATAGCGTTCATTGCATTCGGCGCTGAAGAAGTGGGCCTGATCGGTTCGGCATATTTTACATTGCATCCGCTTTTCCCGTTGGCGAGAATTCATTTTCTCATCAATATGGACATTCTCGGAACGGGAGATGAAGGAATCACTGTGGTGAATGCAACACTGTGCAATCCGGAGTTTGTGAAACTGAAGCAACTCAACGACTCGAATCAATATCTGCCCCTCATAAAACCACGGGGAAAAGCTTCCATCAGCGATCATCATTTTTTCACAGAGCGTGGCGTACCCTGTTTTTACATCTACACGCTGGGTGGAATCAAGGCGTACCATGATACTTGTGATAAACCGGCGACCCTTCCGCTTACCGAGTACGATGATCTGTTCAGGTTGCTGAGAGACTTCACCGACTGGTTGCAGGAATAGCCACATAGGAGCATTGCCGCTCGTTGTTTTCTAAGCGTGATGCGCCGGCGCATCCGTCATAGCGCACATAGCAGGTACGACCCCTATGAGTTCTATGTAGATTCGGTTGCGAATCACTCAACATTAACCGATGCTTCTAATGTTGCTATGTGGTTAAACAGAAGCGTATATTTGTTCGTGTCCAAACTCTACATCGTCCCGACTCCAATCGGTAATCTCGAAGACATCACGCTTCGTGCCTTGCGCATCCTGAAAGAAGTAGACATTATCCTCGCTGAAGACACCCGCAACACAGGATTTCTCCTCAAGCATTTTGAGATCAGCAAACCCATGTGGTCGCATCATGCGCACAACGAACATGGAGCACTTGATTCCGTGATTGAAAAAATTCGGGGTGGAACAGTGATTGCACTGGTGAGCGATGCAGGCACGCCGGGAATTTCAGATCCGGGATTTGTACTCATCCGCGAATGTATCCGCAAAGGAATTCATGTTGAGTGTTTGCCGGGACCAACCGCATTTGTTCCTGCATTGGTGCAATCAGGACTGCCTTGCGATCAGTTTCTTTTTGCCGGATTTCTTCCGCAGAAGAAGGGAAGAAAAACCCGTCTCGAAAGTTTAGCGAAGCACGACAAAACGATTGTGCTGTACGAATCGCCTTTCCGCCTGGTGAAGGCACTCGGAGAAATTGCAGAGTACTTTGGAGCGGATCGTCCGGTTGCAGTCTGCCGCGAGCTAACCAAATTTCACGAAGAAACATTCCGTGGAACAGCGAAAGAAGCGCAAGAGCATTTTGGGGCGAAGACAGTGAAGGGTGAAATCGTTATTGTAATAGGTAGTACAGTGGTGACTACGCCTGAGGATTCCGATGAGTAGGAGTATTCTTTTCCGCTTGAACACGAAATGATGTGGCGATCTGCAGATATGTAGAAATGCCGATGGTGTTCGTTGTCAGCTGCATTTTCATGAGCTGATCGGAAATCAGCTGATTGATCAGGCACATTGTACGGGTACTTTTGCCGTAGTAGTGCTGATGCGCAAACTCCTGCTCACCGCATTTTTCTTATTTGCGGCTCTGCTTTCAAAAGCGCAACAAGGTTATGCCCGCATGACGTTCTATTCAGCGCACGGTGCCGGAAACAGGAAACAGGAAACCTTGTCCTGGTCTTGTCGAAGGGCGGAAACTTCTTCGTAATTTTCCCTCGCAATGCAATCCGAATCTCCAGAAATTGTTGGCGCACCGCCCGGAACACTTGCCTACGTAGGTCGAAAGACAAACGCTCAGGTAGTTGTAACCGTGCTTGAGTTCAATGAATTTGATTATTCCGAAACACGTCACACCGATGTTGAAGCAGATATGCTCAACGTGCGTAACGGAATGGTACGCTGGATCAATGTAGAAGGCGTACACGATACGGCGCTTGTGGAAAAAATCGGGAGGATTTATGACATTCACCCTTTGACGCAGGAGGATATTGTCAATACCAATCAGCGTCCCAAGTTCGAAGAGTACGAAAACTATCTGGTAAACATCATGAAAATGGTGTACGAGGAAGAGTGCGATAAAAAAGGAACTGATATTTTCGTCTCCGAGCAGCTGACCATCCTGCTCATGAATAAGCGCACTGTCATCTCTTTCCAGGAAGCGGATGGAGGCGACGTGTTTGATATTATCCGTACCCGTATACGCCAGGGGAAAGGGCGGATCCGCAAAGCGGGAGCAGATTACCTTGCCTATTGCCTGATTGACGCCGTAATCGATTCTTACTTCGCGGTACTCGAACATTTCGGTGATGAAATGGAAAAGATGGAAGACAGTCTCGTCGGAAATCCGAAGCAGGAACTGATCCGTAAGCTGCATGATCTCAAACGGCAGATGATCTTCATCCGTAAAGCCGTGTGGCCAATGCGCGACCTGGTAAACAATATTGAGCGGAGTGAATCGGAATTGATTACGCCTGCAACCATGATTTATTTGCGGGATGCGCA
>Ga0255338_1004716_pt1 | contig 13608 bp, 11 predicted proteins | sample MeOH1_35cm_T4_19_FD_203715 | JGI IMG/M metagenome (GOLD analysis project Ga0255338, IMG submission 203715) | Sandy soil microbial communities from University of British Columbia, Vancouver, Canada - MeOH1_35cm_T4_195 | ecosystem: Engineered > Artificial ecosystem > Sand microcosm > Unclassified ...
CGACGCCGTTCGCCTCGAGGGCGAGCAGGATGATGTTGCCGAGGACGCCGCCCTCGGTGTCGATCTTCGACGAGACCACCACCTCCGCCTGGGCGGCGGTGGCGAGGAGGCCGGCGGCGACGGCGAGCGGGATCAGCTTGGTGACGAGGCGCATCGGGTGTTTCCCCTCTCTCGGGCAGGCGATCGTGATCTGGGCGCGGCAGTCTCGCCCGGAATGAAACTCATGTCGGGACACGCGGTTTCGTGAAGGCGGGATCGAGAGCAAAAAACCGGTCGACATCAGGCATCGGGGCGTGCGCCAGGAGCGCCGCCATCGCCTCGTCGGAGGCGAGCGTCTCCTCGATCGCCTCGACCTCGGCCGATAGCGGCCGGTCGCAGTCGTAGAAGTCGGCGTGGCGGCGGACGAAGCCGCGGATCATCTGGACGATGCCGGCGGTACGGTCGCCGAGGAGGTCCATCGCCTGGGCGGCGAGCAGCGCCTCGAGCGCCGCCATCCGCCTCAGCGCCTCGACCTGGCGCTCGAAACGCTCGACGACGAGCGGCAGGAAGGCGGCCTCGTCCTCGATGCCGCCGGCGACGACCAGCGAATTCGCCGAGATCGGCGCCGAGACGGAAAGGACGCGGGTGTAGAGCTCGCCGGCGAGCTTGATGATCGGGCCGAAGCCGGTCGCCACCGCGCCGTGCGGGACGAGGTTGATCGGCAGCTCGCGGCGGGCGCCGTTGCCGATGAGGACGCAGCGGTTGAACGAGTTGCGCGCCGCGTGGGCGAGGGCGAGGGCGGCCGTCTGCACCGCCACGGTGACGTCGAGGGGCAGCGAGCCGCCGGAGGTCAGCACCCGGTCGCCGACGACGACCGGGTTGTCGTCGGTGCGCCCGGTCGCCGCGACGACGGTGCGGCCGGCGGCGAGCAGCGTGTCGAGAACCATGGCGAAGATCTGCGGCATCATCCGGAGGCTCAGCGGATCCTGGACGTGGGTCGCCGTCGGCCATTGCCACCCGGCGGCCATGTCGTAGAGCCATTCGCCGACCGCCGCCTCGTGCAGCGTGCCGACGTGGGCCGCCGCCTCCCAGGGATCGCGCGAGGCGCCCATCGCGCCGGCCGTCGTCAGGCTGGTGGCGAGCAGCATCCTGACCGCCCCGGCGGCGCGGCGCACCGCGTCGGCGGCGGCGGCGTAGCCGACGGCGTTGACGCTGATCGCCGCGAGGCTGTCCTTCGGCGCCATGCGGATCGGCGTGAGGCCGGCGGCGGCGAGCGCCTCGACGGCGGGGGAGCGCCGGCCGGCGTAGACCGCTTCGCCGACGCCCGTCAGCACCGCGCCAATCTGCCCCATCAGGCCGATGTCGGCGCAGCCGATCGAGCCGGTGCGGCGCACCACCGGCACGACGTCGGCGGCGAGCAGCCGGAGATAGGCCTCGACGAGCTCGCGCGTGCAGCCGACGTTGCCGGTGAGCGCCGTGTTGACGCGGATCGCCATGGCGTTGCGCACGATCGGGGCGGGGAACGGCTCGCCGGTGCCGAAGTGGTGCGCCTTGACGAGGCCGGCGTTGAAGCGGTCGAGCTCGTCCGCGTCGAAGCTGACGTCCTTCATGGCGCCGACGCCGGTGGTAACGCCGTAGACCGGGCGGCCCGACGCCATCACCCGCTCGAGCGCGGCGCGGCCGGCGCGCATCCGCTCGATGCCGGCGGGATCGGCGACGGCGATCGCCGCACCGGCGCCGAGCTGCGCCAGGGTCGAGAAGGAAAGCGGCGAACCGTCGAGGGTCAGGACGGTCATCGGCCTCGTCATCGAGCTCTTTCCCGTCAAGCGTGGAGCGACCTTGCCCGCCACTCTATTGAAGAACCGCCGATCGAGGGATATCCCAGTTCATGAACACCGCATGCCGTGAACCTGGGCATGCCGTTTGATTGGGCGTCTGTAGGGGAGCTGCGGGATTGGATACCGGGACGCTCGTCGTCGTCGAGGCCGTCATGGCCGAGCGCTCGGTGCGCGGCGCGGCGCGCCGCCTCGGCCGGCCGCCGGCGACGGTCGCTGCGGCGATCGACCGGCTGGAGGGCGCGCTCGCCACCCGCATCGTCCACCGCGCCGGGGCCTCGCTGTCGGCGACGCTCGAGGGCGAGCGGCTCGCCGGGCCGCTGGCGGCGCTCGCCGGGCTCGCCGCGGCGATGATGGCGGCCGGCCGCGAGCCCGTGGCGACCGCGGATCGGGCCGAGCTGGACGAGGGCGCCGCGCCGACGGCCGCGGCGGTGCTGTCGAGGACCGGCGACGACGGCGAGGCGGACGACCGCGCCCGGGCGGCGGCACGGCCGGTGTCGCTCGTCGCGCTCGCCCGCTTCTGCGCCGTGGTGCGCGCCGGCAGCATCCGCCGCGGCGCCCAGTACCTCGCCGTCGGCCAGCCGCAGCTGACGCGGCAGATCGCCCACCTCGAGGCGTCGCTGGCGACGCCGCTGCTGACCCGCGCCGCCGCCGGCTGCGAGCCGACGCCGGCCGGCCGGCGGCTGTTCGAGATCGCCGACGAGATCGACCGGCGCTGGGCGGCGCTGTCGGCCGCCTCGCAGGGCCGCTTCCGCCGCAGCGCCGCGACGGTCAGGCTCGGCTCGGTGATCCCGCTCGGCTACGAGAGCCGCGTCGCCGGCCTGCTCGCCGCGCTCCTGGCGCGCTGGCACGCGGTCAGCCGCCGCCATCACCTGTTCCTGTCGAGCACCACCGCGGAGGAGCTGATGGACGGGTTGAAGACCGGCCGCTTCGACGTCGCCGTCATCGACACCGACGTCCTGCCCGACGGGGTCGAGGGCCGGCTGCTGACGACCGCGGCGCTCGCCGTCGTCGGCCGCCGCGGCTCGCTCGCCGGCCGCGGCGCCGGCGCCATCCTCGCCGGCGAGCCCGTGGCCCTGCCGAGCGTCCGCTCGGGGCTGCGCCAGAAGGTCGCCGGTCTCCTCGGCGCGCTGCCGGGCGGCGACGGGGCGACGCCGGCGAACTTCGTCGAGGTCGATTCGATCCCGGTCATCGTCAACATGGTCATCGACCACGGCTACGTGTCGGTGCTGCCGCTCGAATCGGCGACGAACCTCGCCGCGGCGCTCGACATCCTGCCGCTGCCGCCGGAGGCGGCGCTGTCGCTGTGGCTCGCCTGGCAACCGACCGGCGTCGCCCGTCGCGCCGGCGAGGAGATCTTCGCCATCGTAGAGGGGCTGCTGCGCGCGGACGGCGCGACGGATCCGGCGGCGTCGCCTGGCGCGGCCGCGCGGGGCGGGGCGGCCGCGCACGACGGAGCGGCGGGGCGGTGACGGGGCGGCTCGGTGGCCGCTCGCTGCTCGTTCAGGCGGCGCTCGACAGATTCGTCTTGCCGGGGATCTCGACCTCCACCTCGAGGGTGGAGAGCTGCTCGCCGCGGCGCATGGCGATGCGCACCTTGTCCGGCTCGATCTCGACGTGCTGGCCGATCGCCTTCAGGATGCTCTCGCGCAGCGCGAGGATCAGGTTCGGGTCGCCGTCGATGCCGCGCTCGTGCGAGAGCAGCACCTGCAGGCGGTCGCGGGCGACGCTCGCCGCCGGCTGGCGCTTGCGGAAGAAGCCGAAGACGTTCATGCCGCCCTCCGTCCGAACAGCCGCGTCATCAGCCCGCGGCGCTCACCGGGGATGACCATCTGGATCACTTCGCCGGCGAGGCGGCGGGCGGCGTCCTGGTAGGCGCGGCCGGGGGCCGATTGCGGGCTCAGGATCGTCACCGGCGTGCCGACGTTGGAGGCGCGCAACACCTCCTCGCTCTCCGGCACGACGCCGATCAGCGGCACCGAGAGGATCTCCAGGACGTCGTCGATCTTCAGCATCTCGCCGCGCTCGGCACGGGCCTGGTCGTAGCGGGTGATCAGCAGGTGCTTCTCCATCCGCTCGCCGGCCTCGGCCTTCTTCGTCTTGGCGTCGAGGAGGCCGATGATGCGGTCCGAATCGCGCACCGAGGAGACTTCGGGGTTGGTCACCACGACGGCGACGTCGGCGTTGCGCATGGCGAGCGTCGCGCCCCGCTCGATGCCGGCCGGGCTGTCGCAGATGACCCAGTCGAACTGCGCCTTGAGCTCGCCGATGACGCGCTCGACGCCCTCGTCGGTGAGCGCGTCCTTGTCGCGCGTCTGCGAGGCCGGCAGCAGGAACAGGCCGTCGATGCGCTTGTCGCGGATCAGCGCCTGGGACAGCTTGGCGTCGCCCTGGACGACGTTGATGAGGTCGTAGACCACCCGCCGCTCGGCCCCCATGATGAGGTCGAGGTTGCGCAAGCCGACGTCGAAGTCGACGACGGCGACCTTGTTGCCCATCTGTGCGAGGGCGCCGCCGAGGGCTGCGGTGGTCGTCGTCTTGCCGACGCCGCCCTTGCCCGATGTGACCACCAGTACCTTCGCCATGTCTCTCTCCTCGTGGTCGTTCAGCCGAGCGCGGAAAACCGCATCAGGTCGTGCTCGAGCCACGCCTGGGCCGGCCGGCCCTCCAGCTCGGGCGGGATGTCCTCGGCGGTGCGGTAGAGCCCGTCGATGGCGAGCAGCTCCGCCTCCATTCGCCGGCAGAAGATGCGTGCCCCGGCGAGGCCGGCGCAGCCGGCCATCGCCCGGCCCCTGAGCGCGCCGTAGACGTGGATCGAGCCGCCGGCGACGATCTCGGCGCCGGAGGCGACCGAGCCGATGACGGTGACGTCGCCGGTAGGGTGGAAGACCGACATGCCGGAGCGCACCGGCTCGGCGATGACGAGGGACGTCTGCGACGCGGCGGCCGTGGCCGTCGGCGGCGCGAGCTCGGCCGGCGGCGCCCCGGCCGGAGCGGCCGGTACCGGCGTCCGTTCGGCGGCCGGCGCGGCGGGCGCCGATGCGGCGTCGATCGGCGCGCCGCCGTCCGCGTCGGCGGGATCGGCGACGAGTGTCGGGTCGGCGCCGTCGCGGCCGCCGACGAAGATCGGCGGCAGCTCGGGGGCGGCCCACGACGGCTGCACTCCGTCGAGGCCGACGACGCGGATGCCGCGCGCGCCGAAGGTCGCCATCAGCGCCTTGAGTTCGGCGCGGTTGGTCGCGGCGCGCGAGGCGTCGACCACTACCGGCCGGCGGCGGAAGAAGCCCGGCGCCTTCTCGGCGAGGTTGTCGAGCCCGTGGAACCAGGCGTCGAGCGGCGCCTCGGGCGTCAGCACGAGGGCGAGATAGGAGCGACCGCGGATGCGGACCGGCACGGAAGGGCGGACGGCGATGGTCACTGGCGGAAGCCCCGGTTACCGAAACATGAACAGCCCGATATGGTTAACCGCCGGTTAACGGCGCCGGGGCGGGCTGTGGAAAGCCGCCGCGGCACGAACGGTCGGGTCGTCGGCACCGGGCGCAGTCGCCGCCGCCGCCGCGGCGAACCGACGTCGTTCTTGCGTGGGGCGCCGCATTCGACTACTGTAAACACTGGAACATCCGAGCTTTTCCATCTCCGGGAATTCGAGCTCGTCTTCTTTCAATTTGCCGGCGCGCGTTGACGATCGTCGCAGTCGCGGCTGTCGTGCGTGCGCGGCGAACCGGCTGCCTGTGGGGGCCGTCGCGGCGCCGGATCGGCGGGCTACCGTCGTCCGTCGCGCCGCTCACTGGTGTCGGCGAGAGGCCGCCGGGCAGGCCGCCCGGGGGCCACGCAGCCGGCCGCGCGCGTCTTCCTCGCCGGCGGCAGCCCTGCCTCCGGCGCCCCTAACACTCCGAAAGCGGGCGGTCGGCACTGTCTTCCTCCGTGTCGCCGCCGAAGTCCGGTCTCTCCGCGGCGGAGCTTGTCCGCCGCTCATCTGTCGACAAAGGGGAAAGATCATGGTTCCGGTTATCGCGTCCGAGACGCTCGCCCGCGCCCACGTCCAGGGCGCCGGGGACAAGACGGTGAACTGGCTCGGCGCCTTCGCCACCTGCGGCGGCAACAACGCCGTGCAGTCCTCGATCATCGTTTACGAGATCGCGCCGGGCGACCACCTCGGCTGGCATACCGACGCCACCGAGGAGAGCCAGTACATCATTTCCGGCACCGGCGAGCTGCACATGGAGGACGGCGTCCACGCCATTGGGCCGGGCAGCGTCTTCGCGCTGCCGGCGAACGTCCGCCACGACGTTTCCAACACCGGCACCGAGACGCTGCGGGCCGTCGCCTTCTTCGCCGCGGCGATGTTCACGCAGACCTTCGACGAGGTGATGCTGCCGCCGAACACCCACGTCCTCGGCACGCCCAACCGCGAGGGCTGAGGCAGAACCGCAAGGGCCGCGGAGCGGCGGCTCGCGCCGTCGCTCCGAACCGGCGCCGCCAGGGCGCCCTACGTCCGGATGGAATCATCCGGTCGATCAGAAATCGGCTCAGATTCAATATATTGAATATTGATATTGAGCTTATTTCCGCCGATCGGATCGCTTCGATCTGAACGGAACACGCTCTACGGCCCCGCCGCCAGCGCGACGGGGTTTTCCGGCGCGCCGCCTCGGCCGGCGGCGGGCGGAGCGCCGTCGGCCGCGGCGGCGGACCAGCCGCCGCCGCGCCGCGCCAGGGCGAAATCGTCGCCGACGGCGCCGAGCACCGTCATCGCCGACAGGAGCCGCCGGGTATAGGCGTGCCGCGGCGCGTCGAAGACACGGTCGCGCGGCCCTTCCTCGACGATGCGGCCGTGCTCCATGACGAGGACGCGGTCGGCGACCTGCTCGACCGCGGCGAGGTCGTGGGAGATGAACAGGCAGGCGAAGCCGTAGCGCGCCTGCAGTTCCGCGAGCAGCGCCAGGATCTGCTTCTGCACCGTCATGTCGAGGGCCGAGACCGGCTCGTCGGCGATGACGAAGGCGGGCCGGCGGACGATCGCCCGTGCGATCGCCACGCGCTGCCGCTGGCCGCCGGAGAGCTGGTGCGGATAGCGCCCGAGATGGCCCTCGTCGAGGCCGACGTCGGCGAGCGCCTCGACGACGCGCGCCTGCTTCTGCCGCGCCGACAGGCCGGCGTCGTGGCGTAGCGGCTCGCCGACGATGGCGCCGACGCGCATGCGCGGATCGAGCGACGAGTAGGGGTCCTGGAAGACGACCTGGCTGCCGAGGCGGAAGTCGAGCAGGCGGCGGCGGTCGGCGAAGGGATCCGTGCCGCGGAACAGGACGGCGCCGCCGGCGGTCGGCACGAGGCCGATGATCGCCTTGCCGAGGCTCGTCTTGCCCGAGCCCGAGCCGCCGACAATGGCGACCGTCTCGCCGGGGCGGACGACGAGCGACACGCCGTCGACGGCCCGCTTCGCCGCGGCACGGCCGACGAGGCGCCGCCGCCCGGCATAGTCGACGACGAGGTCGCGGACCTCGACGACCGGCGGGCCGTCCGCCGGCGGGCGCGCCGGGCCGCGGCGCGGCAGCGCCTCGAGCAGGCGGCGGGTGTAGGGGTGCTGCGGGCTGAGCAGCAGCGCCTCGGTCGCGCCCTGCTCGACCACCGCGCCCGCCTGCATGACGACGACGCGCCGGGCGAAGTGGGCGACCATCGACAGGTCGTGGCTGACGAGCAGGACGGCGGTGCCGTTCTCGCGGGCGAGCTCGGCCATCAGCGCCATCACCTCGGCCTGCACGACGGCGTCGAGGGCCGTCGTCGGCTCGTCGGCGATGAGCAGCTTCGGCTTCGGCAGCATCACCGAGGCGAGCATGATCCGCTGGCGCATGCCGCCGGAGAACTCGTGCGGATAGGCGGCGAGGCAGCGCTCCGGGTCGGGGATGGCGACGCGCTCGAGCATGGCGAGGATGCGTCGGCGCCGCTCGCCTCGGTTGCAGCCGGTGTGGAGACGCAGCGCTTCCTCGAGCTGGCGGCCGACCGGCATCGCCGGATTGAGCGAGGTCATCGGCTCCTGGAAGACCATGCCGACGGCGCCGCCGCGCACCTTGCGCATCGCGTTGCGGTCGAGCCTGGCGAGGTCGATGCCGGCGAGGCGGATCGCCCCGCCGGTGCGCACCACGCCGGGCGGCAGGAGGTCGAGGACGGCGCGCGACACCATCGTCTTGCCGGAGCCCGATTCGCCGACGACGGCGACGATCTCGCCGGCGGCGAGGTCGAAGGAGACGTCGCGGACGAGGGGAAGGCCGCTCGCCGTGCCGATCGACAGGCGATCGACGGAGAGGAGCGCCGCGCTCATCGCGCCATCCGTGGGTCGAGGCGGTCGCGCAGCGCGTCGCCGAGGAGGTTGATGCCGAGGAGGGTGAGGGCGATGGCGAGGCCGGGGAAGATGCCGAGCCACGGCGCCTGGGCGATCAGCGGCCGGCTGCCGGCGAGCATGTTGCCCCAGGTCGGCGCCGGCGGCGGCACGCCGAGGCCGAGGAAGGACAGCGCGCTCTCGGCGAGGATGATCCAGCCGAACATCACCGTCGCCAGGATGATCAGCGGCGCGATGCAGTTCGGCGCGACGTGGCGGGCCATGGTGTAGAGCGCGGAATTGCCGCAGATGCGCGAGGCGGCGACGAAGTCGCGCTCGCGCAGCGACAGCACGGTGGCGCGCACCACCCGGACCACCGTCGGCACGTAGGCGAGCGACAGGGCGAGGATGATGCCCCACTTGTTGGCGCCGAGGACGGCGAGCAGGCCGAGGGCGAACAGGATGCCGGGGAAGGACAGAAGCGTGTCGTTCACCGCCATGACGACGCGGTCGACCCAGCCGCGCAGGAAGCCGGTGAGGATGCCGACCAGCGTGCCGACGGCGACCGCCGCGGCGGTGGTGACGACGCCGATCGAGGCGCTGGTCCAGGCGCCGGCGAGCAGGCGCGACAGCACGTCGCGGCCGAAATCGTCGGTGCCGAGCCAGTGCGCCGGGCCGGGCGGGGCGAGCCGCGCCCGGAAGTCGATGGCGAGCGGGTCGTAGGGCGTCCACAACAGGCCGACGATCGCGGCGAGCGCCAGGATGCCGACGAGGAGCCCGCCGACGAGGGCGTTGGCACGGGGCAGCCTGAAGGGGACGGCGGTCGTCGTCATGCCGCCACCGTCGGGTCGAAGAGCGGGTAGCAGAGGTCGACGACGAGGTTGATGACGACGTAGAGCGCGGCGATGAACAGCAGGCAGCCCTGGATGACGGGATAGTCGCGGGCGTAGATCGCGTCGACGAGGAGGCGGCCGAGGCCCGGGATGGTGAACACCGTCTCGACGACGGCGATGCCGCCGAGGAGGTTGCCGAGGATGACGCCGATCAGCGTCCACGTCGGCGCGAAGGCGTTGCGGAAGGCGTGCCGCCAGAGGACGGCGCCCTCCGACAGCCCCTTGGCGCGGGCGTGGGTGATGTAGTCGAGGCGCAGCACCTCGAGGGTCGACGCGCGGGCCATGCGGGCAATGACGCCGACCTCGGTGAGCACCAGCGTCGCCACCGGCATGACGAGGTAGAGCAGGCCGCGCTCGAGCTCCTGGCCGGGCGAGACGTAGCCGATCACCGGCAGCCAGCCGAGCTTCAGCCCGAAGAGCAGCAGCATCAGCAGCCCGAGCCAGAAGCTCGGCACCGAGAGCAGCAGCGTCGCGCCGCCGACGACGGCGAAGTCGAGGGCGCCGTCCTGCCGCCAGGCGGCGAGCATGCCGGCCGGCACCGCGACAACGGCGGCGAGGGCGACTGCGGCGAGCACGATGGTGGCGCTGACGGCGAAGCGCGCCAGGATCAGTCCGAACACCGGCTCGTTCGTCGAGATGGAGCGGCCGAAGTCGCCCTCCGCGACGTTGCCGAGCCAGATCAGAAACTGCGCCGGCAGCGGCTCATCGAGGCCCATGGCGGCGCGCAGGTCGGCGAGGCTGCGATCGTCGGCGAGGTCGCCGAGCATGATCAGCGCCGGGTCGCCGGGCATCAGCCGGATCAGCACGAACACCGTCACGGAGACGAGGAACAGCGTCGGCAGCGCCGATGCGATCCGGACGAGGACGAACCTCAGCATCGCGGTCCTTCCGCGGGACGGGGGAGGGACGGCGGCGCGGCGGCCCCCCGCCGCGCCGCCGCGGCCGACGGCCGCGTCAGTCGGCGACGGCGACGCCGAACAGTCGCGGCATGCTCGCCGGCCAGGGCTTGTAGCCCTCGACCGCCTTCGCCACGGCGGCGACCTCGGTGCCGTTGTAGAGCATGATCAGCGGCACCTCGGCGATCGCCATGCGGTGGAGCTCGTCGAAGATCTTCTGCCGCCGCGCCGGATCGGAGACGCGCTTCGCCTCGTCGAGCAGCTTCTGCGCGGCCGGATTGTCCCAGGCCTTGCGCGGCTGCTTCGCCTTGTCGCCCATCACCGCGTCGAAGGAGAGCGCCGGGTCGAGGCGGGCGGAGTAGGGGAAGGCCATCATCTGGTACTTGCCGGCGGTGTAGGCGTCGAGCTGGGTGCCCCACTCGAGCACCTCGAGGCGGGCGTTGATGCCGGCGGCCTGCAACATCGCCTGGGCGAACACCGCGGTGTCGTAGCTCGAGGTGTAGCGCTGGTTGGTGATCAGCACGATCTCCTCGCCGTTGTAGCCGGCCTCGGCGAGGAGCGCCTTCGCCTTCACGGGATCGTAGGCGAAGCCCTGCTTCTCGACGTCGCCGTAGTAGGGCGAGGCGCTCGGCACGAGCGAGTTGTTGGCCGCGGCGTTGCCGTCGGTGACGGCGGCGACGATCTGCGGGATGTCGAGCGCCGCGGCAATCGCCTGGCGCAGCTTGACGTTGCCGAGGAGCGGGTCGGTCGTCTGGAACAGGAGGACGTTGGTGCCCATCGTCGGCGACGTCAGCACCTGCAGCGCCCCGTTGCCGGAAAGCTCCTTCTGGGCGGCGTTGGAGATGTCCGGCAGCACGTCGACGTTGCCGGCGAGGAGCGCCGCCTTGGCGGCGGAATCGTCCGGCACGACGAGGAACTCGACGGTATCGACGAGCGGCGTCTTGTTGCCGGTGTAGCCGTCGCGCTCGCCCGGCAGGGCGGCATAGGTGGGAAACGCCTTCAGCGTCACCGACTGGCCGGGGGTGCGGCCCTCGAAGGTGAACGGCCCGGTGCCGATCGGCTTGTCCCAGGTGCCGTCCGCCTTCACCGAATCCGGGTGGAGGATGCCGGTCATGCCGCAGTCGATGCGGGCGAGCGAGCCGAGGAAGAGGGCGCTCGGCTGGTTGATGCGGATCATCACCGTCGCGTCGTCCGGCGCCTCGATCGCCTCGATCTTGGTGCCGTTGGAGCCGTCGAAGTCGCTGCGGCAGCGCCATTCGGTCGCCGGGTCGAGGTAGCGGTTCAACGACCACACCACCTCCTTGGCGGTGAGCGGCGCGCCGTTGTGGAAGCTGACGCCGTCGCGCAGCTTGAACATGTAGGTCGTACCGTCCTCCGACAACGCCACCGTCTCGGCGAGGAGCGGCCCGACGGAGCCGTCCTCGCGATAGGCGACGAGGCCCTCGACGACGTGCATGACGACGGCGTCGGTGTTGAAGTCGCGGTTGGTGCCGGGCGTCGTCGAGCGGATGTCGGCGTTGAGCTGGACGCGGACGGTGCCGCCGGCCGCGGCGGCGGTCGCGGCGGCGAGGCAGGCGGCGGCGAAAGCGGCGGCGGGCAGGGCTCTGGTGCGCATGGTGCTGTTCCCCTGGAGAGCGGTGTGCGGCACCCGGACGTCTTCGGCCCGTGGCGCCGCCGCGGCGGCTATTCGGCGGCGGCCGGCGCGGCGGCCGCGTCGTCGAGCGCGTAGGTCGTGAAGCTGCGGTTCAGCGCCGGCAGCGGGCAGACCTCCATGGTGCCGGCGGTCGGATCCATGACGATCATGGCGACCGTCGCCGACAGGTTGCCGCTCTCGGACGGGCGTGGCGGCCGGCAGACGGCGTGCGGCGTGCCGTAGTCGTCGAAGAACGCCTGCTTCAGGTCGTCGGCGGTGAGCCTGGCGCCGCGGGCGTCGAGGTGCCGGCGCACCCGCCAGTCGCGGTAGAAGCTCTCCGGCGTCGAGACGATGCCGGTGTCCTTCAGCTTTCCGAGCGCCACCGGGCTCGTCCAGTGGTTGGCGTGGACGATCAGGCCGTCGCTCGGATAGATCGGGAAGCTCTCGTCGGGGGCGCACTCGAAGTCGATGGCGAAGCCGCCGACGTGGCTCAGCATCATGTTGTTCGAGCAGGCCTTCGGCGTCGTCGCCACCGCCTTGATGGCGAGCGCCATGTGCTCCTGCTCGAGCACCTTGCGGCGGATGAGGGCGAGCGGCACGCCGGGGGTCCGGTAGTCGCGCTCGGATTCGAGATAGTTGGCGGTGATGGCGATGCCGGCGGCGTTCATGCCGCAGCGGGCGAGGCCGCCGGCCTCGACGAAGGTGAGGATGTCCGGCCCGTCGTCGCGCTCGACGCGCAGCACCACGGCAGTCTCGGCGCACTCCGCCTTCCAGTCCCAGTTCTGGCCGTGGATCAGCCGGCCCGTGGCGCTGCGCTCCGGCAGGATCACCGCGCCGGTGCAGCCGTCGGGATCGTCGGCACCGGTCTCGAGCCGCGCCATCGACACCACCTCGGTGCGGGCGTTGATCAGCACGACGTCCGGGAAGGCGACGCCGGACCCCTCGGCGATGCCGCGCATCTCCTCGACATAATGCGGCCCGAACGCCTCGATGCGCGGCAGCACGCCGTCGACGAGGGCGGCGACCGCGGCCGCGTCGAGGCCCATGCGGGCGAGCTGGTCGCCGTAGAGGCGGGCGCTGCGGGCGACGCGGGCCGCAGCGGCGGCGCCGTATTGCCGGCCGCGCTCGCGCGGCCCGCCGGAGACGCGGATGAACGGGAAGGGCTCGGCGCGGAAGGACATCGACAGGCTCTCGGCAGCGGCGACTGAGCGCACTATACGGATTTTCAGTCATCTAAAAAGCTGTAAAATTGCACTGACGCGCGGCATTCATGCTGATTGCCGCGGCAAAGATCCAAATGACGCATGCCGCCACGGCGTCCTGCGACGCTGGACCTCGCGCTCGCCTTGTGGTTCGAGGAAGGCCGGCGCCGAGAAGCGCCGCTCGCGACGCGGTGCGCACCCCGCCGGGAACCAGCCGGCAAGTCAGCGGGAAGCCGCCGGGAAGCTCCCGGAAAAGCCGTCAGGAGCCGCCGATGGACGCCACGCCGCTGCAGACGGAGCTCGCCCGGCAGATCCTCGATCTCGCTCGCGACGAGGGCTGGGAGGCCGGCACGCGCATCCCCGAGCAGGCGCTCGCCCGCCGCCTCGGCGTGTCGCGCTCGCCGGTCGGCAAGGCGCTGAAGTTCCTCGCCGGCCACGGCGTCCTCGTCGCCGCGCCGCCGCGCGGCTACGCGCTCGCCCGGCGCGTCGACAGCGCCGTCCGACAGGCGGTGCCGCTGCCGCCCTCCGAGGTCGAGGCGCTGTTCGCCCGCGTCATGGTCGACCGCGCCCGCGGCGCGCTCGCCCAGGAGGTGTCCGAGGCGGAGCTGTCGGAGCGCTACGGCGCGGCCCGCGGCACGATGCGCAAGGTGCTCTTGCGGTTTGCCCGCGACGGCCTCGCCGAGCGCCTGCGCGGCCACGGCTGGCGCTTCGCCGACGGCCTCGACGACGAGCGGGCGGTCGACGAGAGCTACGAGTTCCGGCTCGCCACCGAGTGCGCCGGCCTGCGCGCGCCGGGCTTCAAGGTCGATCCGCAGCGCCTCGAGACGTTGCGCCGCGCTCACCTCGACCTGATG
>Ga0255338_1004717_pt1 | contig 13605 bp, 12 predicted proteins | sample MeOH1_35cm_T4_19_FD_203715 | JGI IMG/M metagenome (GOLD analysis project Ga0255338, IMG submission 203715) | Sandy soil microbial communities from University of British Columbia, Vancouver, Canada - MeOH1_35cm_T4_195 | ecosystem: Engineered > Artificial ecosystem > Sand microcosm > Unclassified ...
AAGCGCGTGAAAAAGAGCGCGATGCGAATGAATCGGCACGTGTGCTGTACGTGGCCGCAACGCGTGTAGAGCGTAAATTGCATCTGGTGGGTATCGCCGGTCAGAATGCAAAAGGGGAGATCAGCCCGACCAAGAATACTTATCTGGAGCTACTGTGGAATGCTATCGGCACAGAATTTGAGGCGGCGGCGCTGACAGAATCGTTAGCAGAGCCGCTGGTAACGGCAGAGGCGGATATCGCTGACTTTACGCCGAGGCTAGTGCGCTTGAAAGAACCGCACCTGCCTGCCATTCTGCAGACGGAACAGCCGGTTGTCACCGGTAATAAGCAAAATAACAAGCCGGGCAGCAGCAGTGTGAGCATAGAGGCTGACATTGGTACATTGGCACATCGATACATGGAAATTATTGCGCAGCAGGGGCTGGCGGCATGGCCATTGTCGCGCATCGCTTTGCTATTGCCTGCAATGCGTCATTGGCTGCGGCAGCAGGGACATGCAGGGGATGCGGCATTAGAGGCGGCAGCACTTGTAGGGCGCTTGCTGGAGACTACTTTGAACAGTGAAGATGGGCGGTGGGTGCTCAAAGCCAGGGAAACTGCCAATGTTGAGCTCGCCATGACCAGCGTGCTGGGTGATGCAGTTAAAAACCATATTGTTGACCGCACATTTATTGAGGGTAACATCCGCTGGATCATTGACTATAAAACTGTCGAGCTGCCTATGGAAGCCTCCCAGGATACGCTGAAATCGACGGCAGAAAACTACCGTACACAGTTGGAAACTTACGCATCGCTGTTTGAAAACGAAGGCCTTCAGGTGAAATGCGCTATCTTTTTTATGCACATCGGCAAGCTCGTGCAGTTGCAATGACAATTGAAAATTTCATTAACCAGTATTACTGGCAGCACGATGATTTGCTTTGTAAATCATCGTGCCAGGCATTATCGTAAATATGTTCTCACTACATGTTTTACAAGTAACCAGATTGCCGGAATTGACGGAATGATGACCAGCGCTAAAGCAACCAGGGAAAAATGGGCTTTTACCCACGGTTGGTCACCGACCAAAAATCCTAATGCAGTCAACCCGCACACCCAAAGCAGTGCGCCGACCACATTGTACAAAGCGAACTTCGGATATGACATCTGGGCAACCCCTGCCACAAACGGCGCAAAAGTTCGAATAAACGGCATGAATCGGGCAACGACTATCGTTATAGGGCCATGTTTTTCATAAAAATCATGGGTTTTATTAAATGCATCCTTGTTAAACCAACGTGAGTTTTCCCACGAAAAAACTTTTGGGCCAATCCGCCTGCCAATTGAATAGTTCAGCATATCCCCTGTAATTGCCGCAACTGACAATAAAACCATTAGAACGGGTAAGCTCATGCCGCCAATTGCGGCTATGGCTCCTGCAACAAACAACAGGGAATCTCCGGGCAAAAATGGCATTACAACTAAACCCGTTTCCACAAAAACAATGGCGAACATCAGTGCGTAAATCCATCCGCCCCATGATGCCGCCAGAATTTCCAGATGTTTATCCAGATGTAAAAACAGATCGATAATATTTTGCAAATCCATAAGTAAACCATGTTTCCATCAAGTAAATAAATTAGAGCCAGGCAGCATCCGTGCTCAAAGTATCTTAACCGTAAAAATTACAGCAGATGCAGGTTGAATGGACTTTTGACTCCCGACCCTGAATTATAGCTTATCGCCATTACCTGAGTCAGAAATAAGGTGATGCTGTCCAAGCGGCTTGCTAATCATGTGATTAGCACTTGCCTTGGTGATTGGGCGCTGTTCCTGCTTTTACCTGGCGGAATGAGGACATTGTTAGCCTGTTCCTGGGGTGGCCTGTGCTATTGAACTTATTGTTCCTGCTGGTCTTGCTCCCAGTGGAACTTGTGCATAATGCGGTGCACTACGGGCGCCAGGACAAGGCTGGCCACGATCAGGAATACCAGGCCTGCGTAGAGCGCATACAGACCCGCAAACAATTTACCTTCATCCGTTACCGGCGCATCTACAGGACCCATTCCTCCCAAGAGCATAGCAGCATTCAAAAATGCACTGCGCCATGGGAGTTGTTCATAGTACTCATAGCCAGCCATTCCCAATATAAGTGAGAGCAACAGCAATATGAGCGCAGCCGCGGCATGAAGCAGCATTCGCTTGATGAAGCGTTCTGGAGGGATGGGTGGATGTTTTTTGGGCTCGTACATTCGGGTTAATCAAAGAGGCTAGCAATAGCGCAACTGGCTGCTTAATTGGTAAAAAATAAACACGGGCGGCTTTTTGTTTTGCATAGTTTACCACTCCGTAGCGCTGGTCGGGACAGATCAATAATACTGATAATCCAGTGTAGGAACAAGCGGTGACTTTATTCCTTATTTTAAAAGGGTTAATTAAACGGCTATTGCCAGAGTTTCAGTATCAAGCCAGTTCATAAGTCAACCCATGGTTATCTTGAATTGAATTTATATAACTTCTTAAAACTGTAATTAAGACTGTCGAGGCTGTGAATGGCCTCGACTTTTTTGTAATAACTCTAGTTAACTAGCACTTGCACCGGCGATAGCTTCACCCAGTTCCTGGTTGGTAAACGCGCGACCGCCTATTCCCCACAGCCCCTCAACCGCATACACCATGTTCACATAAATACGCTCTCGGGCAACCCGTCCGTTCGATGCTTTTAAAGCGGCTTCTGTAACCTCCATTACAAACGATTGTTTTTGCTCCTGTGATGCGAGTGCGAATGACGGCGCTTTTATCTCTATGATGACAAGGTTATCGGGCTTGCCTCCGGCAAATGTTCTGCCCTTGGGCACGATAGTGATTTCGCCAATTACGTTGGGCGTCATGAATTTGTTACCGACGAGATTGTGCTGTTTCAGGAATGATTCGGTGACAGCTGCAAACACCTCCTTCTCGGCGGGTTCAGTGAATATTCCCTCGGTTGCAATAATTTGAAGCGGCATTGTTATTCCTCCTAAAAAGTGGTTTGTATTCGTAACGGCCAATTGCATAACGACCGTTATGCAAAATATAAGATAACGGTCGTTATGTTGTCAAGTGTAACGGTCGTTATTTTTGATATAATTGTGCGACAGGATTGGAGGTGGATATGGCTAGATATAAAGTTGATCAAAAGGAGCAAACGCGCGAGCGTATTATTACCGCTGCTGGGCGCTGCTTTAGAAAAGGCGGTTATAGCGGAATTGGTGTGGATGGACTTGCAAAAGAGGCGGGTGTAACCTCAGGCGCTTTTTATGGTCATTTTTCTTCTAAAGAAGAGGCATTCAAAGAAGCTATTATTTTTGGTATTAACGAGCTAAAGGAAGGATTGGAGCATTTCCAGGCGGAATATGGTTCTAAATGGGTTGCACCATTTGTTGACTTTTATTTAGGAGAAAAGCGCACATGTGATCTAACAAAAGCATGTTCGATGCCGGCCCTCACACCCGAAGTAACACGTGCGAGCGTTGCTATACGTGAGGTTTACCAAATCGAATTGGCCAAAGTATTGGATACCATTGCAAATGCCCTGCCGCAAGCCAGTCCTTTAGTGAGAAACCAGCGAGCCTGGGCATTTATTTGCCTGCTTTCTGGCGGGGTAACCACTATGAGAGCACTGGCAGATGCAGAGTTTGTCGCAGAGGCAGTTAATGCAATCAAGGCGGCGGCACTAGCAATAGCTGAAAATGGTTAGTAATGACCTTGCCTGATAAATCGCTGGAGACAACATTTATTAAAGCTACGCACTTAACAAGGATTAAATGATGAAACCCCAAACCTATTTTTCTGAGGAACTCTTCAAATTTTTACGTGAACTCAACGAAAACAACAATCGCGAATGGTTTGCTGCCAACAAGGCGCGTTACGAACAAGTAGCGCGTAATCCGATGTTACGGTTCATTGAGGATTTGCAGCCCGTATTCGATAAAGTCGCTCCCAATGTCATTGCCGTTCCTAGTACTATGGGGGGCTCAATGTTCCGAATCAACCGCGATACGCGTTTTTCTAAAGATAAAAGTCCGTACAAAACATCTGTTGCGGCCCAGTTCCGCCTTAAGGGCTTTGGCACAGATATCAGCGCACCGGGATTTTATATTCATATCGAACCGGAAAAGATATTCATGGGCGGCGGGATATACCATCCCGATGGGAAACAATTGTATCAAATACGCACTGCAATTGCCGAACATCCAGAAAGCTGGAAACAAGCCATCTCTGACAAGGAATTTGTGCATCGATGTAACTTCTGGGGCGACTCATTAAAACGCCCGCCACAAGGATTTAATGCGCAGCATCCTCTAATCGAGGATTTAAAACGCAAAGATTTTGCAGTAATGATAGAACTTACCAGAAATACGCTTTGTAGCGCACGCCTCATGCAGCAATTTGAAGAAAATTGCCGACTAATAACACCCATGGCTAAGTTTCTTAGTGCTGCGATCGGTGCAAAATGGTAATGGAACGACCCATTACTGACATTCAACATGAAGAAAATCTGCACTATGCAGCTTTATTGAGCGGCGTTTGGCTGGCTGTAATGTCTGCTGCCGAAATTAATCATACACTAGTTCAAATTTCCCCAGTACTTGTGCAGTGCCATTGATAATAACATCCACCTGATGCGTGCCTGGATAGTGTTTTCGTGTTGTCATTTCCGCCAATGAAATAGTCTTGCTCAAGCGCACGGTTTCTCGCGGTTTTAGATTAACAATCTTCAATTTGAAAACCTTGGGACTACTACTACCGTTCGCCTTGATGAAGTGAATTCGGAAATCAACTAGCGCACGCTGTTGCCTGGAATCAGTGTTTGTAATATCAAAAGTAATTGTCGCTGTGCCACCAATCACTACGTGTTTGGGGATAATGCACAACCCGACCGAAACCTTTGCATCCCCCACGAATCCTATAACGGCAAGGGCGCCAGATTCCCCACGCTTCACAGCCGATCGTAGTGCATGATGCACTAGCCAGCGCCGTTCATCTGTAGCATCAATTAGCCACCGGCTTGCAGTTTCCACGAGTAGCGACGGATGATCTTTGCCGATATCATTCAAGTTGTTCGCTACGGAGCGTCTTACGTAGAGTTCCGGGTCGTCTTTTAACAGTTCCAGCAACGCCAGCACAGGGCGAGGGTCTTTCTGGAATTCGCGCAGGCGAGATGCCCATGGCAAGCGTGGGCGAGTTCCTTCCGATACTAGGCGGCGTACATGAGGGCTCGGGTCTCTTGCCCAAGTTTTGAGGCGGTCCATAGTTGCTTCTGGATACCGTTCCAAAAAGGGGCGAATACTGAACTCAGCGGAAAATCGCTGCGTCAGCTCGTATTGTGCACGCATTGAACTCTCGAAGTGATCCAGCCCGAAGTCTGCTACAAAAAAAGTGTGGGGGAGGTATAGGAAGGAGGCCATCCCAAAATTTTCTGTCCTGTCCAGTTTCGTTCCGATTGAATCAATCAATATCGCAATCGCAGTTTCATAGTCACCAGGTAGATAGTGATGCAGCGCATGCGCGATTTTACGCCCGCGCGGCAATAGCTCGAGATGCTCATATCCGTTAAGGACATCTCTGATAAAAGCGTCTTGGTCGAATGCGCCAAATACTTGAGAAATCATCCCTGCTATCCTGACGGGAATCTCCGTGCCAAATTGGTTTTTAAGCGGTTCAGCCATGGTGGTGTTCTGTTTATCTGCTGTCAGGGATACCCAGAACAGACTTGAAATAGTGTTCGATGCTTATTTCGCGCACGGGAGTGTACTTTTCATCCATGCACTCGACATCATCAAACCTGTCGAATCGGAAGTTTCGATAATCCTTTCTTTTCTCACACCAGGCGAGAAGAGTCCAACGCCCGGCCCATCCGATGATGCCCAGCGGCCACAGGATTCGTTCAGTTTTTTGCTGCTGCTCGTCGATATAGGTAGCGCGCATTTTTTTGTGTTCTTCGCAGGCAAGACGCAATTTACGATGCACTTCTCTTAGCGCGTTATCACTATCGAGTATGGGGACGCGGTAAGGCTGGTGCTCTGCACGCAGCTTTAGTGGTTCGGTAAGGATGGAGAGGATTTTCTGCTCGGCCTGTAGTGCCGCTTGCGCAAGGTCGGGATCAGTAAAGGCCTGCACCATCCGCATCCCCACCATCAGCGCTATTAACTCATCAGGTGAAAACATGAGAGGTGGAAGCTCAAAGCCATGACGTAACAGGTAACCGACGCCTGGCTCACCCTCGATTGGCACGCCAGACTGCGTGAGCGCCTGTATATCCCTGTATACCGTACGAATGTTTACTTCCATGACCGCTGCTATAGCCTTGGCTGTCATTGCCGTACGCCGTGAACGTAACAATGTATAGAGGTGAAACAGGCGCTCAGCTTTACTCATAACAGAATAATTAACTTATTAAGGAAAGTTCGCCATGTGATATTTTGGTCGAATCAGGATTAATCATGCCCATACACTCGCAATCACCGAGTTCCGTCATGAACTTCTCTGCTGCTTTTTTTGCATTATTAGCAGACTCCCAGTGAACAATATCTAGCCAGCTATCATCATATAAATAAGATAATTCTCTTGTCATGAATCCGGGCTGTTTTTTCAGCCATTCATTAACTTTCCCATTTGCGGTCACGAAAGCGGTTGGATCGCTTCCTGCAACGAGTTTGTAAGTAACAACTTCTACAGTTTTAACCATATACAACTTCTTTCTTCAGATCGTCTGTGCGACATGCACAGATTGGAGTGTAAGGAAGTCCTCTGTCAGATTCTGTCAGTAGTATTCAATGTGAAAATTCGACAAAAAAGTGAAAGAGTAGATTTTGTGCCCTTCTCAAACACATCTTCAACTCAGGTACTCCCCGTTTATATAATACGGGGGAGGCCATGAATACATTCATGAAGAAGATTAGCAGGCTAACTTAAAGTTATCAATGTAGCAGTCTTATACCTGACATCGGAATTTAAAAAGTACTGTTTTGTGTATTAAGTTTGCTCCAAATCGAAAGCTCCCGACCAATTATCCGGAGTTTGAAATAGATCGCGTGTCACATACGTAACATTAGAATTGGGAAAGCGGTTTTCACATTCGGAAATAACGGTAGGCAAATATCGAAAGCAGTAACTTCAAAACCTTGACCGGAAAGCCATTCAGCATCGTCACCCAAGCCACATTCAACTTTCAAAGCCCTGTGTCCAAAGGAGAGATGTCCATCTATCTTTTAAAAAAGCTCAATCATGTTGGGATTAGGCGTATGGTCGGCCCAGGGAACAGGAATGCCTTCTGGGCGAGCTTTGGCATACAACTGTTCGAACCATTCGAGAGGATGTCCGGCGGCGATTGCTGCTTGGGCTAACTGCCTTGCTGTAGCGCGATGATTATCCATGAGAGTACTTTCTATGAGGTATAACGTCTGGCATAAGAGGCCCATTAGTCGGTCCTGCTTGAGCGCCATGTTATACGAGTTCATAAGTTGCGGGCCTCTGTCCAGAGCCGTTCTTTGCCCACCAGCCTATACCAGACCTCGAATTTAGAGCGATATTGCTCAAAAGGCTCGGATAGCTTTTGACGGGGATCGTCGCTGAGAGAGTACGCCATACCTTCCATGAACCATTGGGGTTCACGCCATGCTTTTATAATGCCCAGCTTTTCATTCTGAAGGTGGTGAATCATTTCGTGGCGCACATAGTATGGTTTCCATGCGCGAGGGCTGATCACAATGCCGAAAGTGCCGATCGCCGCGCCCGCTTGTTTTTTAAAGCCGAAGGATTGAAAGCAGGCGTCAGTATTACAAAAAACCACACGCGGTTTATTCTCTATTGAGCCAACCGAGGCGTCGACAAAACGCAGTGCTTCATCGTACAGCTTGGCCGCTTTCTCATAGTGGGACACGTCGTCCGTACACAAGGTGCCATTGATGCAGGAAAGCCCCATCAGTTCAGGCGCAACAATTCGAGCCGGCTTAATAAAAGCCCAAGCGACGGCGGGGATGCAGAGCATGCCGACAAGCAATAGACGTTTCAACATACGAACCTTTCAAGTTGCATAACATAAAGTTAAGGGCGCACGTCTTTTCGCGTCCCTCTTGAACGCAGAGTCAGGACCAACGCCAACCCAAAGGCTATTAGAGACATAGCGGTAAACATCACAGAAACAATAAATCTATTATGAAGTACAAATATTCAAAAGTTTCTAAATAAACTCTTTCAGTAAAGTCTTTACAAAATCCGTACGCTGGCTAATAGCCTCTAATCCCACTGAGACTCTCAGCTTATCCGGCCCATTCATGCGGCATCTTCTGTCGCGTTGCAGCAGGTTGATGAGTTTTAACGGGTCAATATCGGCCTTGGGGTTAAATTGCAGTTGAATTGCGTCAGCACTGGCGTCAATTTTAATGATGCCAATGGCTTTGGCTGCGATGCGTAGCCTATGGCATGCCATCAGCGCTTCACCTTGCTCTGGCAGCAGGCCAAAGCGGTCTATTAATTCTTCCTGTAAGCTATCCAGTTCGTCATCATCGTTACAGTTAGCCAAACGTTTGTAAATCACTAAACGCTCATGGACATCAGGACAATAGCTGTTGGTGAGCAGGGCAGGTGTGTGCAGGTTAATCTCTGTCGTGACACCCAAAGGAGCATTCAGGTCAGGCTCTTTGCCTGCTTTAAGCTGTTTTACCGCATGGTTCAACATGTCAGCATACAAATGAAAGCCAATCTCCTGCATTTCGCCGCTCTGCGAGTCGCCAAGCAGTTCGCCTGCGCCGCGAATTTCCAGGTCATGCATGGCAAGATGGAAGCCTGCGCCCAAATCTTCCATAAGCTGAATCGCATCCAAACGTTTTTGTGCCTGCGGTGTGATTTTACGGTCTGGATCGGTGAGCAAATAGGCATAGGCCTGGTGGTGCGAGCGCCCCACGCGGCCGCGCAGCTGGTGCATCTGCGCCAGGCCAAACATATCCGCCTTGTTCATGATGATGGTATTGGCCGTGGGCACATCAATGCCGGTTTCGATAATCGTGGTGCAAAGCAGTAAATTGTAGCGCTGGTGGTAGAAGTCACGCATCACTTGTTCCAGTTCACGTTCACGTAATTGTCCGTGTGCAACCGCAATGCGGGCTTCGGGCAAAATGCGTTCCAGTTTTTCACGCATGGAGTGGATGGTGTCTACTTCGTTATGCAGAAAATACACTTGTCCGCCACGCTTGAATTCGCGCATGGCGGCTTCGCGGATAATGCCTTCGGAGTATTCTGTATGAAAGGTCTTGATGCTCAGGCGTTTTTGCGGCGGTGTGGTGATCACGCTAAACTCGCGCAAGCCTTCCATCGCCATGCTCAGTGTGCGCGGGATTGGTGTAGCGGTAAGGGTAAGCACATCGACTTCAGCGCGCAAGGCTTTGAGCTGTTCTTTTTGGCGCACGCCAAAGCGGTGTTCTTCATCCAGAATCACTAGCCCCAGGTTTTTGAATTGCACGTCTTTCTGGATCAGCCGATGGGTGCCGATAATGATGTCGATTTCACCGGCTTCCAAACCGCGCAACGCTTCCGCCTGCTCTTTCGCAGTTCTAAAGCGTGAGATTTCTGCAACTTTAATTGGCCACTCGGCAAAGCGGTCACTGAAGTTGTTGAAATGCTGCTCTGCCAGCAGGGTGGTGGGTACTAATACTGCAACTTGTCTGCCGCCCATTACCGCAACGAATGCAGCACGCAATGCGACTTCCGTCTTGCCAAAGCCCACGTCGCCACATACCAGCCTATCCATCGGGCGGCCAGACTGCATGTCCTTGATCACGTTTTCAATGGCTTCAAGCTGGTCCGGCGTTTCTTCAAACGGAAAGCCTTCGCAAAACGCCTCATAGTCGTGCAAACTCAGTGTAAAGGCATGGCCGCGGCGGGCGGCACGCTGTGCATACAGATTAAGCAGTTCAGCTGCTGTATCGCGAATCTGTTTAAGCGCTTTTTTCTTGGCTTTTTCCCAATTGCCACTGCCCAGACGGTGCAGTGGTGCAGATTCAGGAGGGCCACCGGAATAACGGGAGATCAGGAATAATTGTGAAACCGGTACGTAGAGTTTGTCGTCACCGTAATACTCCAGTAATAAAAACTCCGTTTCACCTTCACCAAAGTCCAGGTTAACCAGACCTTTGTAACGGCCCACACCGTGCTGTTCGTGTACTACAGGGTCATTGATACGCAGCTCTGATAAGTCTTTGAGCATGCCTTCGGTACTGCGTGCCTTTTCTTTTTCACGGCGGCGCTGCTGGCGTACGGTTGCCGCGTAAAGCTCAGCCTCAGTGATTACAGCAAATTCAAAATCGTGGCCTGATGTAGCAACAAAACCGCTATGCAAGGTGCTGACACCCAACATTACTTTTGCCTTGCTGGTTTTAAATTCATACCAGGTCTCACAAACTGTGACGTCCAGCCCATGTTCGGCAAACAGTTGCGCCATTGTTTCGCGGCGCCCCAGGCTTTCTGCAACAATTAAAATGTGACCTTTAAACTGGCTGATAAAGTCTTTGAGTTTATGCAACGGGTGTTCCGCGCGTCGTTCAATATCTAACGCAGGCAAGCTGCTGGCTGCTTTATTGATAGTCAGCGATAACCGTGCAAACGGTTGTGTGGCGCCAAAGAAATCCTCTGTTTTAATCAGCAGCGTTTCAGGCGTGAGCAGGGGCCGTTCTGCATCATGCGCCAAGGTACGGTAGCGTGATTGCGCCTCGCGCCAGAATTGCTGTGCACTCAGGTCCAAATCGCCATGCAGACAAAGCAGGCTGTTGGCGGGGAGATAATCTGTCAGGCTAGCGGTTTGTTCAAAAAAGAGTGGCAAATACCATTCAATACCACCAGAAGCTACGCCTTTGCTCACGTCTTTATAGATTTTTGCGCGTTGCGGGTCGCCTTCAAAAGTTTCGCGAAATTGGCTGCGGAATGTGGCTATGCCAGCCTCATCCAGCGGAAATTCACGCGCGGGCAACAGCCTGATTTCAGGCACCGGATAGAGGCTGCGCTGCGTATCTACGTCAAATGTGCGGATGGTTTCAATTTCATCATCAAACAGGTCCAGGCGATAAGGCAATGTGGAACCCATGGGGAACAAATCCACCAAACCGCCGCGTACACTGAACTCACCATGGCTGATCACTTGGCTGACATGATGATAGCCCGCCTCCGCACACTGCTTGCGCAGGGCTTCAAGATCCAGTTTTTGTCCTTTTTTGAGCATGAAAGTATTCGCGCTCAAATAGGCTTTGGGGCTCAATCGGATTAGTGCTGTCGCCAGAGGCACAATAATCACGTCGCAGGCATTTTGCGTAATGAGGTACAGCGTCGTCAAGCGCTCTGAGATCAGGTCCGGGTGTGGCGAAAACTGGTCATACGGCAGCGTTTCCCAGTCGGGCAATAAGTGCACGCTTAAACTTGGTGCAAAGTAGGGGATTTCTTCCAGCAGACGCTGTGCGTCAAAAGCATTCGCTGTGACAACGACTAAAGGTCCACCGTGTTTTTTTCCTTTTAGGTCTATTGCCAAGTTTGCAAGCGCCAGGCTATCTTCACCACTGGTGTTGATTGCAAAGCGTGTTGCTTGACCTAATTTGGGGATTGGCAGGGTAGTCTGCGTCATAACGATAGTTGGAACTGGTGAAAACAAGAGATTATAACGGTTGTGGGCAGGTCCTAAAAACAATCAATCGTATATCTACACAAATAATCTCTGATGAAATTATTTAAAGCCATTTCAAAAAATGATACACCCTAAATTAGCAGCCATTTCTATGGCTCAGAATTAGGGCGTATCGCTTTGATTAAATTACACTGGATAGTGCTAGGATGTTTTTTTTATTTCCATTTCCGCAGCAATCCAGTAGTCAACAGGGTTGCCGGCGAATCCATCTCTTTCCGCGATAAAATAGGCAGCCACTTCGACCATTTTGTACTGTTGCTGCAGGTCTGAGGTATTGGTTTTAGCCTTTTTTGCGGCTGGTTTTGCTTTAGTCTTTGTAGCAGCTGGTTTTTTTGTTGCGGCTGGTTTTTTTGTAGTAGTAGCTGTTTTCGCCGGACTGGCTTTTGGTTTGGCAGCCGTTTTGGATGTAGCTTTCTTTTTTGGACTTGCAGTTGTTTCAGCCATCATTATTCCTTTCAAAGTTTAAGATGCAATACTGTTTCAATCTACTTATCGAATACCAACTACTTTTATGATGAACCCGTACCGCCTACCGTGAGTCCATCGATCCTGAGCGTCGGTTGACCCACACCCACGGGTACGCTTTGCCCTTCCTTGCCACAGGTACCTACACCGCTATCAAGCGACATATCATTGCCTATCATTGACACTCTTTTTAACACTTCCGGGCCGTTGCCTATTAAAGTAGCGCCTTTGACTGGATACGTGATCTTACCATCTTCAATCATGTAGGCTTCAGCGGCACTGAATACGAATTTACCGCTGGTAATATCTACCTGGCCTCCGCCAAAATTGGCTGCATATAACCCTTTTTTCACAGATTTGATAATTTCTTCCGGCGGCATGGTGCCGTTAAGCATATAGGTATTGGTCATACGCGGCATGGGGATATGTGCGTAACTTTCACGACGCGCATTACCGGTAACTGCCATGTTCATCAGGCGTGCATTGAGGGTGTCTTGAATATAGCCGCGCAGAATGCCATCTTCAATGAGCACGGTTCTATTGGCTGGATTTCCTTCATCATCAATGCTGAGTGAACCGCGACGGTCTGCGATTGTGCCGTCATCTACAATGGTAATGCCTTTTGCTGCCACTTGCTGGCCGATCATATTGCTGAAGGCGGAACTGCCTTTGCGGTTAAAGTCCCCCTCTAAACCATGGCCGATTGCTTCGTGCAATAAAATTCCAGGCCAGCCAGCGCCGAGCACGACTGTCATGCTGCCTGCGGGCGCAGGGCGGGCATCCAGGTTCACAATCGCCTGATGTACAGCTTTTTGTGCGTAATCGTGCAGCACTTCATCCGTAAAGTAGCTGTAATCAAAACGGCCGCCGCCGCCAGCTGAACCCTGTTCACGACGGCCATTGCTTTCTGCAATCACGTTGATGCCTACACGTACCAGCGGGCGAACGTCAGCAGCCATCACGCCGTCATGGCGCGCGACCATCACTACTTCATATTCGCCTGCGATTGAAGCCGTGACCTGTGTGATGCGCGGATCCAGTTTTCTGGCAATGGATTCCAGATGTTCCAGCAGTTTGACTTTTGCTTCAGCGGAAAGTGATGCGATTGGATCATGCGGCAAGTAAAGCTGCGCAGCATTCGGCGTGATAATAGATTTTGCAGTTTGTTCATTACCCAAGCTGGCGATGGATTTAGTTGCTTTAGCGGCCTGCTGTAATGCCTCAATGCTAATGTCGTCCGAGTAGGCAAACGCGGTTTTTTCGCCGCTTACCGCACGCACGCCGACTCCCTGGTCGATGGAGAAGTTGCCGGATTTTACCTGGCCTTCTTCAAGCCCCCAGCTTTCACTGCGGCTGTATTGGAAGTACAAGTCGGCGTAATCAATTTTATGCGACATCATGTCGCCTAGTACATTCTGCAGTTTTGCAATGTCTAAACTTGCCGGTGCGA
>Ga0255338_1004718_pt1 | contig 13605 bp, 12 predicted proteins | sample MeOH1_35cm_T4_19_FD_203715 | JGI IMG/M metagenome (GOLD analysis project Ga0255338, IMG submission 203715) | Sandy soil microbial communities from University of British Columbia, Vancouver, Canada - MeOH1_35cm_T4_195 | ecosystem: Engineered > Artificial ecosystem > Sand microcosm > Unclassified ...
TCGTCGGGCCTCCGGGTACCGGCAAGACGCTCATGGCGCGGGCCGTCGCGGGTGAGGCGGGCGTCCCCTTCTTCTCGATCTCGGGCTCCGAGTTCGTCGAGATGTTCGTCGGCGTCGGCGCGTCGCGCGTCCGCGACCTGTTCGACCAGGCGAAGCGCAACTCGCCGTGCATCGTCTTCGTCGACGAGATCGACGCGGTCGGCCGGCAGCGCGGCGCCGGTCTCGGCGGCTCGCATGACGAGCGCGAGCAGACCCTCAACCAGATCCTCGTCGAGATGGACGGCTTCGACACGAACACGAACGTGATCGTGGTCGCCGCGACGAACCGGCCGGACGTCCTCGACCCGGCGCTCCTGCGGCCCGGCCGGTTCGATCGGCAGGTCATCCTCGATCGGCCTGACATGAAGGGTCGCGTCGCGATCCTGAAGGTCCATACGAAGGGCAAGCCGCTCGACAAGGCGGTCGACATCGAGGGCGTCGCGCGCCAGTCGCCCGGCTTCTCCGGCGCGGACCTCGCGAACCTCGTCAACGAGGCGGCGATCCTGTCCGCACGGCGCAACAGGAAGGTGATCGGGATGTCCGAGTTCACCGAGGCGCTGGAGCGGATCGTCGCGGGACCCGAGCGGAAGTCCCGGGTGATCTCGGACCAGGAGAAGCTCATCATTGCGTACCACGAGGGCGGCCATGCAGTCGTCCAGCGGGTCCTGCCGAAGTGCGACCCGGTGAGCAAGGTGACCATCATCAGCCGCGGCATGGCCCTCGGCTACACGATGGCCCTGCCGACCGAGGATCGCTACCTCCAGTCGAAGACCGAGTTCGAGGACAAGATCGCCGGCCTCCTCGGCGGCAACGCCTCGGAGCGCATGATCTTCGGCGATACGACGACCGGCGCCTCGAACGACATCGAGAAGGCGACGGACCTCGCTCGCCGGATGGTCACCGAGTTCGGGATGAGCGACCGGCTCGGCCCACTGTCCTTCGGGAAGCGTGACGAGCTCGTGTTCCTCGGCCGCGAGATCGGCGAGCAGCGCAACTACTCCGACGAGGTCGCGAAGCAGATCGACGAAGAGGTCCGGGCGATCATCGACCGGGCGTACGAGCGGGCGATGGAGGTCCTCGAGACCCACCGCAACCGGCTCGAGGCGCTCGCGGCGAAGCTCGTCGCCGAGGAGACGGTCGACAGCGAGGAGTTCGAGAAGCTCTTCAGCGACCTGCCGCCGAAGCAGAACGAGCACGGCCCGGCGCGTCGTCCGGCGGTCGTCGGCCCCGGCCAGCCGACGCCGGGCGCGGCACCGCAGCCGAACCCTCAGCCGGCCTGATCCAGCCCCACCACGAACGCCGGGTCGCCCAGCGCGACCCGGCGTTTTGATTCCCGCCGCGGTCCAGGGCGCGGCCCAGGGCGGCGCGGTTGGCCGACGGGACGTGATCCAGCGGAGATCGAAGCGCCGAAGCATCGACGAAGATCGGGCAGCGATCGCTGCCTCCGCTCAACCGCGCTCATCCCCCGGAGCATCGCGGATCGGTCTTGCCCGTCCCGTATCTGCGACACTCCGCAACGCCGAGAGAGGAGCCCAATGACCGAAACCCACTCGCCCGACGCGGCCCTCGAGCAGTATCTCGACGCGCACCGCGACGTGCGGATTGCATCATTTGAGGCGTTCCTTCGAATCCCGAGTGTCGGGGCGCTCCCCGAGCACGCCGGCGACGTCCGCCGGGCGGCCGAGGCGATCGCGGACGACCTCCGAACGATCGGTATCGAACACGTCGAGGTCAGCGAAACCGCCGGCCACCCGATCGTCTACGGCGACTGGCTCCACGCCCCGGACGCGCCGACCGTCATCGTCTACGGCCACTACGACGTCCAGCCGGTCGACCCGCTCGATCTCTGGGAGTCGCCGCCGTTCGAGCCGGTGATCCGCGACGGCCGGATGCTTGCCCGCGGTGCGGCCGACGACAAGGGTCAGATCCAGATGCACCTGCGCGCCGTCGAGGCACTCCTCGCCACGCGCAGCCGCCTGCCTGTCAACCTGCGCTTCGTGTTCGAAGGCGAGGAGGAATCGAGCTCGCCGAATCTCGAGCCCTGGCTCCGGGCGAACCGCGAGCGCCTGTCCGCCGACGTCGCGGTCATCAGCGACACCTCCTTCTTCGACGGCAACATCCCCGCGATCACCCTCGCGCTGCGCGGGATGATGTACGCCCAGATCGACGTGACCGGCGCGCCGGTCGACCTGCATTCCGGGACCCACGGCGGGGCGGTCGAGAACCCGGCCAACGCGCTCGCCGGGATCATCACGGGGCTCAAGGGCCCGGACGGCAGCATCCTCATCCCGGGCTTCTACGACGACGTCGTCCCGCTGTCGGACGCGGACCGCGCGGCCTTCGCGGAGCTGCCGTTCGACGAGGACGCCTACAGCGAGGCGATCGGCGCGCCCGGGCTCGTCGGTGAGCCGGGATACTCGGTCCTCGAGCGCCGTGGCGCGCGCCCGACCCTCGACGTGAATGGAATCTGGGGCGGGTTCCAGGGCGACGGGGCCAAGACGATCATCCCGGCCCATGCCCACGCCAAGGTGAGCTGCCGGCTCGTCGTCGACCAGGATCCGGATCACATCTTCGAGCTGCTTCGCGAGCACGTCGAACGGATCGCGCCCGCAGGCGTTCGGACGACCGTCCGCCTCCTCGGTGCCGGGCGACCGAGCCTGACCCCCATGGACCACCCCGCGACAAAGGCCGCCGCCCGCGCGATCGAGCGCGCCTTCGGCCGTCCGCCGCTCTACTTCCGCGAGGGGGGCTCGATCCCGGTCTGCGCGAGCTTCGAATCGATCCTCGGGCTACCGGTCGTCCTCGCGGGCTTCGCGAACCCCGACGACAACGCGCACGCGCCGAACGAGTCGCTCGTCCTCGATAACTTCGAGCGAGGGATTCGGGCGATCACGTACCTGTGGGACGAGCTGGCAGCCGGAGTCGAGCCGCGGCCCTGACGGCCCCGGGCAAGGCGCCGCGGGCCCCAGCCCAGTACCTTCGGGTCAGTCCGACGGCCCAGTCGGGCCGATGTTCGTGCGAATCCCGGTGCTACGATGCACCCACGTTTCGTTACCGGGAGGACGACCGCTCGTGAGCACCGAAGCCGCCGACAGGTCCGCGACGCAGCAGGGCGGCTGGCGCCTGGACACCGACAACGGGAGCATGGCGCCGCGGTCGGCGCTCGATGTCCTCGTCGATCTCAATGACAAGGTCACGACCGGGAACGTCGCCGAGTACCAGCCGGTCCCGCTCGGCTTCACGCCGATGGACAAGACGATCGGGACGGGTCTGCGTGCCGGTGAGCTGCTCCTCATCGGCGGAGCGCAGGGCACCGGCAAGACGACGATGGCCCTGCAGATGGCGCGCAACGTCGCGTCCGGGGGCCAGGCGAACGTCCTCTACCTGTGCTTCGAGCATGACGAGCAGTACCTGCTCAACCGGCTGATCGCGATGGAGTCTGCGCTCGCTCATCTGCCGCACAAGACCGGTGCCATCAAGATCCAGGACGTCCGCAAGGAGATCCTCGGCACGTGGATGGCCGAGGGTGCCGCCGGGCCGAACCTCGCGAACAACCCCCGTCTCCGCCCATCGCTCGACCGGATCGCCCGCTACGGGCAGAACCTCTTCCTCCTGCGCGGGTCACAGACCGCGAGCACGATCGAGAACATCCGCCGGCTTGTCCAGCAGCACCGCGCCCTGTCGGGCGATCGGCGGCTGGTCGTCATCGTCGACTACCTCCAGAAGGTTCCGCAGATTCCGGAGCCAGACAACGAGACGGAGAAGGTCACCTACGTCGTCAACGGCCTCAAGGACATCGCCCTGTCCGAGGACGTCCCGATGATCGCGATCGTCGCCGCGGACAAGGAGGGCCTCAAGGCCTCGCGCCTGCGCAACTACCACCTGCGCGGTTCGTCGGCGATCAACTACGAGGCGGACATCATCCTGATCCTCAACGAGAAGTACAACATCGTGGCGAAGGTGAACATCGAGTTCAACCCGTACCAGGCCCAACGGTTCCGCGACTGGGTGATCGTGTCGGTCGAGAAGAACCGCGGCGGGCAGGACAACGTCGACCTCGAGTTCGAGAAGCACTTCGAGTTCTCGTGCTTCGACCCGAACGGCCGGACCGTTCAAGAGAAGCTCATCGAGGAGCGGCTGTACAACGACTAGCGATCCGCCCGCGCAGGCGGCGTTCCGCTCGCCGTCTGCCGGAGCACTGCAGGAAGCGCGTCGCGACGCCTGAGCGCTCCGACGGCGGGCTCCACGCCCGCGCTCGCCGTCCGTCCGAGGAGCCCGGTCGATCCGAGAGTGCGCCCGAACGATCGGCGCGTTCACCCTGGAGATCACTTCTCCACACCGGTTATCCCCAGCGCGTCCACAGCGGCCGGCGATTCGTGGATGACGTTGCAACGATTCCGGGGAAGTTCGTGGATAAGGCCGTTGCCGGCCTGCAGTACGCGCCCGTATTGTTCGTCCTGCCCGAAGGGGCCGATGGAACGGTCAGGCAGGACGGGGAGCGATCCCCGGACAGCCGCCGCTCCGGCAGGGTCCGAGCCGCAAGGTTCGGCCAGGCCGAGCGCCGACCGAGACGCGACCGACCGCGATCACATCAAGGTCTGCCACGTCTCGACTCGAGATCGTCCACCAGCCGGTTCCTTCGGGCGCTTTCGTGTGCCCCGCAGGGCGATGCCGGGTTGGTAGCGTCGGGGCAGCCCTCCGCCGCGAGCTCGCGATCCGCACGTTGCTGGCAGCCGATCCACGGCCCCGGTATCGTCAGCTGATGGATCACGCGGATCGGTTCCCGGACATCGTCGAGGTCGTCGTCGAGATCCCGCGCGGCAGTCGAAACAAGTACGAGTTCGACGAGGCGGCCGGTGTCTTCCGGCTCGACCGCGTGCTCGCCTCTGCCGTCCACTACAACTTCGACTACGGCTTCGTCGAGGACACTCGCGCCGACGACGGTGATCACACCGATGCGCTTCTCCTGATCGACGAGCCGACGTTCACCGGTTGCCATGTCTGGGCTCGCCCGATTGGCGGGCTCGAGATGCGCGACGAGAAGGGCTTTGACTTCAAGGTCCTGTGCGTGGCGATCAGCGATCCGCACCAGGCCCACGTCGAGCGACTCGAGCAGGTCCGGCCGCACCGACTGGTCGAGATCGAGAACTTCTTTCAGACGTACAAGATCCTCGAGGACAAGACCGTCGAGGTCATCGGGTGGCGGGACGTCCATCGCGCACGCGAGGTCCTCGAGCACGACCGTGAGGTCTGGGAGGTCGAGGCCGCGGAAACGGGCCCGGCCCTCTGACGCCCCGGATGCACCGATCGCCCGCGGAGTCGAGCTGGGGTGCCGAGGCGCCCCGCGGGTGGCCGCGGCTATTCGTCGCCGTGCCGCTTCCCGAGCCGGCCCGTTCCGAGGTCGAGCAGCTCGTCGACGAGGTCCGCCGCGAGATCGACGCGGACGCGAGTGACAACCGGTCGCCGGTGCGCTGGGTGCGGATGGACGGCCTCCACCTCACGCTCCGATTCCTCGGCCCGACGCCCCCCGACCGCGTCGCCGCTCTGCACCACCTCGTCGACGACGCGGCCGCGACCGCGAGCCCGTTCGAGGTGACCATCTCGGGCGGGGGCGCCTTCCCGAGCCCGCAGCGTCCACGGACTCTCTGGCTCGCAGTCGCCCGGGGAGGCGACGCCCTCGCCGAGCTCACCGCGCGCCTCGACGACGGCCTCGTGGCCGCCGGCTGGCCGATCGATCGCCGGCCCTTCCGCCCCCACCTGACGGTCGCCCGCGCCGACGGTCGGCGGGAGGGTCCTGCCGTCGCGCGACTGCTCGAAAGCCACGCCGCTCGCCTCGCTGCGAGCTTCGTCGCCGATCGCCTCGTCCTGTTCGAGAGCGTCACCGGGGGAGGGCCGGCCCGCTACGTCCCACGTCACGAGGCGCCGCTCCGGCCGGCGGGTTGATGCCGATGCAGCGCCGGAGCGCGTTGCCTGGATGCACCTGGCAGATCGCCCCGGTGTACCATCGCCCGGACCGGCTCGCCCACGATCCTCGAGGAAGCCCGGACCGTCGTGACCCCCTCCCAGCGTGCCCGTCTGGTCGTAGCCCTCGGCCTGTTGAACCTGGCTCTCGCCTCTCTTGCCCTCGCCGTCGGGACGTTCGGTGTACCCACCGCGCCGATCCGACCGGCCCCCGGGATCGGAGGCGACACGGCAGTCAACCCGTCGGCCAGCCCCCGGACGCCTGCACACCCGGGCGGATCCCCGGTCGCCACGACCCCAGCGCCATCAGCGCCGTCCGTGGCGTCGCCGATCCCGACGGATCGCGCGCCGGGCGCGAGCGGGACGCCCGTGATTGCGACCGACGTGCCGACCACGACCGGCAGCCCACTGCCGACGCTGCCGCAGGGGCCGACCGTCGCCCCGTCGATCAGGCCCCCGGTCACCGCCGACCTGCCGACGCCGGTCCCGCCGCGCGGGCCCGCGGCCCAGCCGACCGGGCCGCGGGTGACGCCGCACCCGACGCCCGCCGCGACACCGCACCCAGCCCCTCCGCCGATGCCCCCGCCGGCCCAGGAGGGAACCGTCCATCCACCGTGCCCGCAGGCTGTCGACCGGGCGCCGGGGCACGCGAAGCGGCCGGGCGCGATGGACCGACCGTGCGCGACCAACCACTCGCGTGAGGAGCCGGGTCGTCGACGGCAGGAGGGCACACCGCCCGCGGCGATGCCGCCGGACCGCCCGACCGTCCAACGGGTGAAGCCCGCCGAGCCGGGCTCCGGGGACGGAGCGACCGCGAAGCGCGGCAAGGCCTACACCGATCATGGCCATGTGACCCGCCGATCGGCTGGGAACGGGCGGGTCAGGGCGTCGGCGATCGCGGAGGTGCTCGGCGGAGGGATTCGGGCTGGCGTCGAGCGGTTCGGGCGATGGCGCCCGGTCGCCGCTTCGTGACGCCGACCTGGCGACCGGAGACGGTGCGCGGAACCGCGGGACGGCGCGGTTCCGCCTGACGTACGAGGAAGGTGAGCAGGTCGCCTCGGGGGGGACGAAGCGACCTGCTGAGCGATCACCTGCCAGAGTGACCGCTGCTCGTCACGAGTGACGTGCCGAGCCTCATCATGCGGACGCCGCCGATCGACGTGCATCGTCCATCGGACGTAAACGTCGATGCGCTCTTTGGATGACCGCTTCCTCGGGCGCGAGCCTCCCGGGTACGATGCCTCCATGCCGCGACTCGTCTGCTGGTCGTGCGGGCGCCAGATCTACACGGTGGCGCCCCTCGACGCCCTCTTTGCCGAGGAACGCCGCTGCCCGCGCTGCGGCGCCTTCCTCAATCCCGAACGCCGCGAGATCGAGCGGCGGGGCGTGATCCGCCGCCAGAACGCGGCGGACGATCCCGGCCCGCCCGAGGGCCAGGACCGTCGGGTCGAGGAGAGGCGGAAGGTGCGCCGCCGGCGGGCCGGGAACGGCGACACCCGGCCGGGGCGGTCCTCCGACGGGACGGGCTGGGTCGACTGACCGGCACGAAGGGCGATTGCCGGCGGCGTCAGGACCGCTAGTACAGGGCGTCCTGCGGCCGCGGCGGCTCGACGAGCCGGTGGCGAAGGGCGAAGGCGACGGCCTCGAGCTTCGAGTGGACGCGGAGCTTGCCCATGATGTTCTGGACGTGGGTCCGGAGCGTGTTCGGGGCGATGAACAGCTGGTCGCAGATCTCCGGCGTCGACAGGCCCTCCGTCAGCGCCCGGAGGACCTCGAGCTCGCGCGGCGTCAGCGGCTCGACGAACTGGCGGTCGGCGCCGCGGTCCCGCGCGGCGGCGACCCGCTGCGCGATTCCCATGATCACGGCGCGGGGGAGCAGCGTCTCGCCGGCGTTGGCCGCACGGACGGCGTTGACGACCTCCTCCACGGCCCGGTCCTTCGTGAGGTATCCGTCGGCGCCGGCCTGGATCGACTCGAGGACCGTCTCATCGTCGTTCAACGCAGTGAGCATCACCACCCGCGCGCTCGGCCAGCGGGCCTTGATCGCGCGGGTCGCCTCGGCGCCCGTGCCGTCGGGAAGGCGGTAGTCCATCAGGACGACGTCGAGTCGTTCGCGGGACAGCTCGCGCGCCTCGGCGACGCTGCCAGCCACACCTGCCACCTCGATGTCGGGCTCGTGGGAGAGAACCTGCGCGAGCGATCCGGTCAGGAGCTGGTGATCGTCGACGAGGAGGACGCGGATCGGCTTGGGCTCGGCGGTCACGATGGCCTCGCAGTGGGTGGGCGCGACGACCGGGTTCATGGGGCTGTCCCAGGGGGACGAGCGGCATTCTAGCATCGGGTTCGGCCACATCCCGGCCTGGTCATGAAGGGATTGACTTCGACGTCACGCCGGGGCCGTGGGCCGAGCGGCGGCGCGACGCCCGATAATCCGGGGATGCGCATCGCCTTCCTCGGCTTCGGTCTCATCGCGGGCTCGGTCGCCCGGGCGCTCCATGCCCGTGCGACGGAGCCTGAGTGGACGCTCGCTGCCTGGAGCCCGACCGGGTCAGGGCCGGCTGCGGCGGCTGCCGGAGGCGTCCTCGATGCCGCCGCAGCCGATCCGGCCGTCGCGATCGATGGCGCGGACCTCGTCGTCCTCGCGGCGCCGCCGCTGGCGTGCCTCGACCTGCTCGACCGGCTCGCGGGGCCGCTCCGTTCGGCGCTCGCCGACTACGCGGTCGTGACGGACGTCGCCAGCACGAAGCGCCGGCTCGTCGCGCGCGCCGCCGAGCTCGAGCTTCCGTTCGTGGGTGGTCACCCGATGGCGGGTCGCGAGAAAACCGGCTACGGCGCGGCGGACGCGGAGCTGTTCGTCGGGCGGCCGTGGGTCATCGTCGCGGACGGGGCGCCGGCGGAGCACGTGGAGCGGGTCGAGTCGCTTGCCCGTGCCGCCGGTGCGACTCCGGTGCGGATGGACGCGGCGACGCACGATGCCGCGGTCGCGGCCGTGAGCCACGTCCCGCTCGTCGTCGCGGCCGCGCTGGTCGAGTCGGTTGCGGGCGATCCGTCCGGCTGGTCGTCGGCGCGGGGGCTGGCGGCGAGCGGCTGGCGCGACATGAGCCGGCTCGCCCTCGGCGACGTCGCGATGGGCGCGGGGATCGCGGCGACGAACGCCGACCTCGTCGCCGAGCGCCTGCACCGGCTCCGCGACGTCATCGACGGCTGGCTCGCCGACCTCGAGCCTCCGGACGGTCCCGACCCCGAGCGGCTGGCCGCTCGGCTCGCCCACGCCCGCGCGCTCCTCGAGGACGTCCGGTGACCGAGGTCGAGCATGTCTACGTCGTGCCACGTGCAGTGGTCGTCCCGGGCGAGGGGTGGCACGGGATCCGGGAGACCGCGCTCGACGCCGCGGTCGAGGCGATCGCCACCGCCGGGCGATACGAGCCACGACCGGCGATGGAGCAGGATCCGTCGTTCAAGCAGGTGATCCCGTACCTCGTGCTCCGCGACGGCGCCCGCTATTTCCTCATGCGGCGGACCCGCGCCGGCGCCGACGTCCGGCTCCACGACCGCTGGTCGATCGGTGTCGGCGGGCACCTGAATCCGGGCGACGGCGGGCTCGACGCGGGCCTCCGGCGCGAGTGGGAGGAGGAGCTCGACGCGGATTTCGTGCCGGAGTTTCGCCTCGTCGGTCTGTTGAACGACGACACCACCGATGTCGGGCGGGTGCACCTCGGGGTGGTCTACGTCGCGGATGCCGGGGGCCGGGAGGTGGCGATCCGCGAGACGGCGAAGCTGACCGGGGCCTTCGCCGATCCGGAGTCGGTCCACGCGGTCGCCGACGACCTGGAGACGTGGAGTCGGCTCGTGTTCGACTTCCTGGAGTCGCGCGACGGGGAGGCGCACCGCACGGTGCGATAATTCGGGTCGGAGGTGGTGCCCTCGTGGCCCGTCGTCTCGCCCGGATCGTCCTCACCGTCCCGCTGTTCATCGCGCTGTTCGGGATGGTCAGCGCGGGAATCGCGGCCGGCGCGACGAAGCAGGTCTACGTCCTCCCGGCGACGGGGACGGTCGACAACGTCATGGCCCAGTACCTCAGCGACGGGGTTGCGAAGGGCACCCGGGACGGCGTCGCTGCCGTCGTCGTCCAGCTGAACACGCCCGGCGGCAGCCTCGAGGCAACGAACAAGATCGTCGGCGCCTTTCTGACCGCGAACGTCCCGGTGATCGTGTGGGTCGCTCCAGCCGGCGGGTACGCCGCGAGCGCCGGGACGTTCATCACGCTCTCGGCCAATCTCGCCTACATGGCGCCCGGCACACGGATCGGCGCCGCGTCGCCGGTCGGCGCGCAGGGCCAGGACATCCCGGGCACCGAGGGCCAGAAGGTCAAGGCCGATGCGATCGCGAACATCCGCTCGATCGCGGAGCAACGCGGCCGGAACGTCGAGTGGGCGATCCGGACCGTCGACCAGGCCTACTCCTCGCCGGCGACGGAGGCGGTCGCGGCGGGCGCCGTCGACGGGATCGCGCCGACGCTCGACGATGTCCTGAATGCCGCGAACGGCCAGCAGACGAAGCTCGGGAACGGCGAGACCGTCACGGTCGACACGGCCGGCGCGACGACCAGCGAGCTGCCGATGAACCCGTTCCAGTCGTTCCTCCACCTGCTGTCCGACCCGAACATCGCCTTCATCCTCTTCACCATCGGCTTCTACGGGCTGCTGTACGAAGTCATCAGCCCGAACTTCGTGACCGGGATCCTCGGCGGGCTCGCGCTCATCCTCGCGTTCATCGGGTTCGGCAGCCTGCCGCTGAACGTCGCCGGGCTGATCCTCATCGGGCTCGGGATCCTCCTCTTCGTCCTCGAGCTCACCGTCATGAGCCACGGCCTGCTGACGGTCGGCGGACTCGTCTGCCTCGCCCTCGGCGCGTCGGCCCTCTATACCGAGCCCGGCGTCCCGACGGCACCGGACTTCTCGGTCGCCCTGCCGCTCATCGCGACGATGACGCTCACGACGGCCGCCTTCATGGCCATCGCGATCGCGACCGTCGTCCGGTCCAGGCGACGGTCCAACGCGGCTCTCGCGGCCCACTCCGGCACACCCGCCGGGCCGGGCCCCGGCAGCGGGATCCGCGGCGTTCCGGCCGGCACGATCGCCGTCGTCCGGCGTCCGGTCGACCCGCTCGGGGTCGTGTTCGCGGCAGGCGAGGAATGGAGTGCCCGGACGGTGGGTCCGCGGATCGACCGAGGCGCTCAGGCGTCCGTCGTTGGACAGCAAGGGCTTACTCTGATCGTGGAGCCGGTCGCACCCGTCCACGCCGTCGCGCCCGTCGGACCCGTTGAGCCCGTCGATCGCGACGAGCCGGCCGCCTAACGGAGGTCTCCTGTGCCACTCGAGCCCGTGACCCTGTCGGTCGTCGTCTTCGTCGTCGTCGTCCTGCTGGCGATCTTCTACACCGCCGTGAAGATCGTGAACCAGTACGAGCGGCTGCTCGTGTTCACGCTCGGTCGGACGAGCCCGAACGACGTCAAGGGCCCCGGCTGGGTGCTGATCGTGCCGATCGTCCAGCGCGGCGTCCGGGTCGATCTCCGCGAGCGGTTCATCGAGATCCCGAGCCAGACGAACATCACCCGCGACAACGCGCCGATCAACATCGACTTCCTCATCTACTGGCGGATCGTCGACCCGTTCCGGAGCATCGTGGAGGTCCAGAACTTCGAGGGCGCACTCCAGAACATCGCGACGACGACGCTCCGCGCGGTCATCGGCGACATCCTCCTCGACGACGTCCTCTCCAAGCGGGAGCAGATCAACGAGGTCCTGCGGGCCAAGATGGATGAGGTCACCGAGCGCTGGGGCGGCAAGGTGACGACCGTGGAGATCCGCGAGATCATCCCGCCGCGCGACGTCCAGGATGCGATGAACCGCCAGCTCTCCGCAGAGCGAACGCGACGGGCCGTGATCATCGAGTCGGAGGGCGCGCGCCAGTCCGCGATCAACGTTGCGGAAGGGCAGAAGCAGGCGGAGATCCTCAAGGCCGAGGGCGATCGGCAGGCCGCAATCCTGCGTGCCGAGGGGTTCAGCCAGGCGCTCGAGCGGATCTACGGCGCGGCTCGCGGTGTCGATCAGAAGACGATGGCGCTCCAGTATCTCGATGCGCTCAAGGCGCTCGGCGCCAGCCCGTCGACGAAGTTCGTGATCCCGACCGAGTTCACCCGGCTGATCGAGCCGTTCACCGGATACCTCGAGGGTGGGATGGCGGCGCGCGACGGCGGCGGCTCCGGCGGCGCGGTCGGATCAGCACCGCCCCCACAGGACGCCGGCCCGCAACCCGCTTCGTGATCCGGGCGGTCGAGCGCCTTCTCGACGCGGTCGGCGACGCCGTCGTCACGGTCGGAGGGGGGAGGGCGGTCCGGCGTGGCACAGACCGGCTGCTTGCCGGTCGCCGGACGCTGCCGGGGGAGGACGCGCTCGCCCGTGAGGTCGACGCACTCGGCGGCGAGGTCGTCAAGCTGCGCTCGCGCGACGGGCTGCGACTGAGCGGCCGGTGGCTGCCTGCCGAGGAGGGCGGGGATGGTTGGCGACCAGACCCGTACGAGGCCATCCTCCTGCTCCACGGCTGGTCCGGATCAGTTGCGCCCGATCTCGTGGAGGTCGGGCCGTTCCTCCGCCGGACGGCAGGCGTCCTCGGGCTCGACTTCCGCGGGCACGGCGGGTCCGACGACGCGCCGACGACGTTCGGCCTGCACGAGGTCGAGGACGTCGCCGGCGCGCTCGGTTGGCTCGGCGAGCGAGGGATCCGGCGGGTCGCCCTGGTCGGCTCGTCGATGGGCGGGATCACGGCGATCGCCTCGGTCGTCGTCCTCGGCGATGGGAGCCTGCCGGCCGCCGATATCGACCCCAGCGCGCCCGTCGCGCCAGCACCACCGCGTCAGCCACGGATCGTCGGCGTGGTCGCCGAGGACGTCCCGTCGGAGCTGCCCGTCGCGGTCGCGAACCGAATGCGCGGGCCACGGTTCATCCGGTTGGCGTTCGCCCGGCGGCTCTTCTCGGAAGCCGCCCGACGACTCGGAGCGGACCCGCGGGCCACCGAACCGATCCGGGTCGTGGCGCTCGTCGAGCCGGTTCCGCTCCTCCTCGTCCACGGCGACGCGGATGCGACCGTGCCGCTGGCGGAAGGTCGGCGGGTCGCGGCGCACGCCGGTCCATCCGGGGACCATTGGGTCATCCCCGGTGGGGGCCACGGGAGCGGACACTCGGCGGCGCCGACGGCCTACGAGGCGCGCGTCACCGAGTTCCTGCGTGCGGCGTTCGCTGGAGCCCGCGATCCGGCGGCTATACTCGCGGCCAACGATCCGAGAGAGGCGTAAACGTCCCGAAAGGGAGGGTAGGGAACGACTCATGGCGGCCAAGATCCTTGTGGTCGACGACGACCCAAACGTCCAGCGACTGCTTCAGTACACGCTGAAGCAGGAGGGCTACGAGGTCGTCACCGCCTCGGACGGCGCGGAGGGCTTTCGGTTGTGGGGCGCCGAGGATCCCGCACTCATCCTCCTCGACGTGATGCTCCCGAAGCTGGACGGCTACCAGGTCGCGACGAAGATCCGCCAGGAAGAGGGCG
>Ga0255338_1004719_pt1 | contig 13603 bp, 14 predicted proteins | sample MeOH1_35cm_T4_19_FD_203715 | JGI IMG/M metagenome (GOLD analysis project Ga0255338, IMG submission 203715) | Sandy soil microbial communities from University of British Columbia, Vancouver, Canada - MeOH1_35cm_T4_195 | ecosystem: Engineered > Artificial ecosystem > Sand microcosm > Unclassified ...
AGGTTCTTGTGGCAAAGCTTGATCTCATCATGTTCGAGGAGGAGTACAAGCTCCTCCACGAGATCATCAGCCGCCTCCAGAAGGACGCCTCCGCCAAGGTGGTGTTCCTGGTGGACAAGAATGGCCAGCAGATCGCCGCTGCCGGGGAAGTCAAGAGCATCGATGCCACCAGCCTCGCCTCCCTCACCGCGGGCAACGTGGCCGCCACGGATGGCCTGGCCAAGCTCATCGGGGAGAAGGAATTCAGCCTCCTCTTCCACGAGGGCGAGAAGGATAACCTGCACATCTCGATCGTGGGCAAGCGCGGGATCCTGGTGGTGATCTTCGACCAGAACTCGAGCCTCGCGCTGGTGCGCCTGCGGGTGAAGAAGGCCAGCAAGGAACTCCAGGAGATCTTTGACCAGGTGGAGCAGCGCGCGCAGAAGGAATCCGATGGCGGCAGCCGCTTCGAGAGCCCCTTCTCGGAGATCACGGACGAAGACATCGACCGCCTCTTCGGCGACTGAGCCCGAGGCGCCGACATGACCTTCATCAACTACGCATCGCGTGAGATCAACTGCAAGATCGTCTACTACGGTCCCGGCCTCTGCGGGAAGACGACGAACATCCAGTGGATCTTCGAACAGGCCAATCCCGAAAAGAGGGGGAAGCTCGTCAGCCTCGCCACTGAGACGGACCGCACCCTCTTCTTCGACTTCCTGCCCCTCGACATGGGCATGGTCAAGGGTTTCAAGGTGCGGTTCCACCTCTATACCGTGCCGGGCCAGGTCTTCTATGACGCCAGCCGCAAGCTCATCCTCCGCGGCTGCGACGGCATCATTTTCGTGGCCGACAGCCAGAAGGCACGCATGGAGGCCAACATCGAATCCATCGCGAACCTGGCCACCAACCTCAAGGAGAACGGCTTCGACGTCCGGTCGATCCCCTATGTCCTCCAGCTGAACAAGCGGGACATGCCCTCGGCCGTGCCCACCTACGAGATGGAGCGGCTGCTCCGGTTCCGGGGTGAGCCCATGATCGAGGCCGTGGCCAACCAGGGCACCGGCGTCATCGAGACCCTCAAGGCCGCCGCCCGCCAGATCCTGATGGAACTGCAGAAGAACTAGGGCGGACGACGAGGATCACAGGTCCCGCCCCTCCCCGCTTGAATCTGCGCCCGCCTCCGGTAGAATGGACCCTTGCCCTTTCCGGAGTAGCTCAGGGGTCAGAGCGGGTGACTGTTAATCACTAGGTCGGGGGTTCAAATCCCTCCTCCGGAGCCAGAAAAAGCCAGGGATCCCACGGGACCCCTGGCTTTTTCTGGCTGAGGCTTGGTGGGTTTGAACCCCCGAGTGGCAGCCGGCCCAAGAGCGCGCCGCTCCGGCAGCGCATGCGCGCTGCCGGAGCGGAAACAAGCGCGATTGGTTGCCGGCAACGGGTTCAAATCCCCACGCCCAACAAGCCGCCCGTGCCTCACGGAGGCCCTCCGGAGGCTCCGACTCCGCGACCGAGCGCAGCGAGGGGCGCTGCCGGAGCGGATGAAGCACGAGTGGTTCGCCGGCAACGGGTTCAACACCCAGGCCCATGTTGCAGACGGGACCCTCAAGCAGGGGCGCCCCGAGTGGGGGCCTCCCTCATGCATCCGGGCCGGGAAAAAACGCGAGATTCTGAAAAAAAGGTCGTCACACCTTCCCGGGTGACTGCACCCCACTGGCTGACGACCAGGCCAGTTCTGTGATCCCGCCCGACCGCCGGGCAGGACGGGTCCTGGTAGGCATTTCGGGGCCGCAGGGCGACCCCTGCCGCGGCGCAGCCGCAGGAGGATTCCATGATCACGAAACTCGTCGGTGCCGCCACCCTCTTCGCTGCGGGTTCGCTGGTGGCGGGCGGTACCACCACCGTCGCTGCCACCCCCGTGAGCGCCTTCGGCTCGGAAGCGGCCCTGACCCAGGCCGGGGACTGCGGTTCCAAGGACACCAAGCCGGATGAGAAGGCTCCTGCGAAGGGAAAGGAGACCAAGGGGGCCAAGGGCAAGGCCAAGGATGGTGGCTGCGGTGGCGGTGGTGGTTGCGGCAGCGCGGACATGAAGAAGGACAAAAAGGACAAGAAGGAAGGCAGCTGCGGCAAGGACAAGAAGGAAGGGTCCTGCGGCAAGGACAAGAAGGAAGAGAAGAAGTAGCCAGGAGGCCCCCATGGCGCAGGACCGGTTCCCCGGCCAGGGTCGCTTCGCGGGCGTGGGCTTGGGCCTCCGCCGCCCTCATCTGGAGGAGGCGGCGGCCCGGCCGGGTCACGGCGTGCCCTTCTGGGAGACCTGCCCCGAGAACGTGATCGGGGATGGGGGGCGACCCCACCGGGACGCCTGCGCCATCCTCGATCGCGACCCGGTGCTTACCCACGGCCTGGCCATCTCCGTGGGCGGCTTCGATGCCTGGGATCTGGACTACCTGCATGAACTGGGGCGCTTCCTCGCCCGCACGGGGACACCCTGGCATTCCGAGCACCTCTGTTTCACGAGCGTGGATGGCAGCTGCCTCCACGAGCTGCTGCCCATCCCCTTCACGCGGGAGGCCGTCCGCCACACGGTGGCGCGGGCCCGGGACCTCCAGGCCCGGCTGCCGGTGCCGCTCCTCCTGGAGAACATCACCTACTACGCCGAGCTGGGCCAGGCCGAGATGGACGAGGCGGCCTTCATCACCGAGGTGCTGGAAGGGGCCGACGTGGGCTGGCTGCTGGACGTGAACAACGTCTACGTGAACGCCCTGAACTTCGGCTTCGATCCCAAGGGCTGGCTGGCGCGCATGCCACTGGAGCGCGTGGCCCAGCTGCACATCGCCGGGCACACGCGCTTCGGGACACTCACGGTGGACACCCATGGGGCGGACGTCATCGACCCCGTCATCGAGCTGATGCAGTGGACCCTCGCCCGGCTGGGGCGCCCGGTGCCGGTGCTGCTCGAGCGCGACAACCACATCCCGGATCTGGAGGATCTGCTCGCGGAGCGGTCCCGGCTCCAGGCCGCTTACGACGATGTTCTGGCCGTACCGGTGCGGGGAGAGGGCCATGGCTGAAGCCCGCACCCTCACGCTCCAGCGGGCCCTGGCGGCCCTGGTGCTCGATCCGGAAGGCGCGGCCTTCGAGGAGGATCCCGCCGCCTTCGCCCGGAGCCAGGGCCTGCCGGAGGCGGACGCCGTGGCCTTCGGGCGGTTCCCCGGGGGCTTGGCGGCCTACCGGGAACTGGCCCGCCTGAGCCTGGTGGATCCCATCGAGACCATGTTTCCCATCACCAAGGCCCTGCTCGCGGGGGCGGGCGCCTGGGAGGCCTGTGTCGACGCCTTCCTGCAGGCGCGGTGTGTGGCGAGCCGGCACTACCGGGACATCGCCCCGGCCTTCCTCGGCTGGCTGGCGGAGACGGGCTGGGGCCAAGCCACCTGGCCCTACCTCCTGGAACTGGCCCACGCAGAGCTGCTGGAGGTGCTGGTGGCGAGGTTCCCGGAGGCCGCTCTCCCCCAGGGGCTCCATTCCGATCCCGGACCACAGGATCGCCTCATTCTGGATCCGGCCACCCAGGTGGTGTCGTACCGCCACGCGGTCCACCAGACGAGCGAGGAGGCGCCGGTGCCTGAGGCCCGGCCCACCCACCTGCTGGCCTATCGGGACAGCGTCGGCCGGCCGCAGCTCATGGACCTGACGCCCGCCGCCGCGGCCCTGCTGGTGCGGGCTCAGATGGAGAGCCTGGGCGAGGCTGCCGCGGCCCTGGGGCTGGTGGATCTGGCCGCCACCTGGAGCCTGCTGAAGGACCTTCGAGGCCGGGGAGCGATCGCCGGATTCCAGGTCGCCTCCTGATCGGGATTCGTCCGGGCAGCCCCATCACGTAGACTCGGAGGCAGGAGGCGCCATGACCCGCAGATTCCTCGCCCTGGCTGCGCTGCTGCTCGCGCTGCCCCTTGTCGACCAGACCTTGGCTGCCCAGACCGCCGCACCTGCCAAGAAACGGGCTCATCGCCCCAAGAAGAAAGCACCCGCCATGATCACGACCGCCACCGGCCTTCAGTACCTCGACACCCAGATCGGCACGGGGGCGTCGCCCCAGCCCGGCCAACGCTGCTCGGTCCACTACACGGGCTGGCTCTCGGACCACGGGAAGAAGGGGAAGAAGTTCGACAGCTCCGTGGATCGTGGCGAGCCGCTGGCCTTTCCCGTCGGCGTGGGCCGCGTGATCAAGGGTTGGGACGAGGGGCTGATGACCATGAAGGTGGGGGGCAAGCGCACGCTCCACATTCCCGCGGCCCTCGGCTACGGCGCCCGCGGCGCCGGCGGGGACATCCCGCCCAACGCCGACCTGATCTTCGATGTGGAGCTGCTGGGGGTCCAGTAGGGATCAGGAAAACGTCAGGGCCTGCGCCAGATCGGCGCGCAGGTCCTGCACGTCCTCCAGGCCCACGGACAGCCGGATGAGGTCGTCGCTGATGCCGGCGCGCCGACGGGCTTCCGGCGTCATGGAGGCGTGGGTCATGGAGGCGGGGTGGGCCACCAGGGACTCCACGCCGCCCAGGCTTTCCGCCAGGGTGAACCAGCGCAGCTTCCGGAGCACGTGGTTCAGCCGCTCGGTGCCGCCCTCCTTCAACTCGAAGCTGAGCATGGCGCCGAAGCCCCGCTGCTGGCGCTTGGCCAGCTCATGCTGCGGGTGGTCGGGCAGGCCCGGGAAGTGGACCTTCCCCACGGCGGGGTGGGCCGCCAGGAATTCCGCCAGCACCTGGGCCGTGGCCTCATGCTGGCGCATGCGCAGGGGCAGGGTCTTCAGGCCGCGGAGCACCAGGAAGCAGTCATGTGGCGACTGCGAGGTGCCCAGCAGATTGTTCACGCTCTGGATCTGCTGGGTGAGGGCCAGGCGGCCGGGGCCCGCCACCACGGCGCCGCCCACCACATCGCTGTGGCCGTTGAGGTACTTCGTCGTGGAATGGATGACGAGATCCGCACCGAGGTCGAAGGGGCGCTGGAGGTAGGGCGAGAGGAAGGTGTTGTCCACCGCCACCAGACAGTCAGGCTGCCGATGTCCCACCTCGGCGATGGCCGCGATGTCCGTGAGGCGCAGCAGGGGATTCGAGGGTGTCTCGATCCAGATCATGCGGGTGCTGGGGCGGAGGGCCGCCTTCACTGCGCCAAGGTCTGCCAGGTCCAGGTAGGTGACCTCCAGGCCGTAGAACCGCTTGGCGTGCTCCAGCAGGCGGAAGGTGCCGCCATAGCAGTCCACGGTGGAGATGAGGTGGCTGCCATGCGGCAGCAGGTTCAGGGCCACCAGGATGGCGCTCATGCCGGTGCTGGTGCAGGTGGCGCCGTGGCCGCCTTCGAGCAGCGCGATGGCCTCCTCCAGGGCGGCACGGGTGGGGTTCCCGCTACGGGTATAATCGTAGCCGGCGTTGGTGCAGATGTCCTTGAAGGCGAAGGTGGACGAGAGATACAGCGGCGGCATGACCGCGCCGTAGGCGGGATCGGGCTGCACCCCCGCATGCACGTACTGGGTGGCCAGGGCCGCACCGGGCATCAGCTCCGGCCGGTGGACCCAGCCAGCCTGGCTTTCCCGCACGGGGGGCTGGATGCTGAAGTGATAGGCCGGGTTGCCCGGCACGTTGGTATCGAGGTACTGCTCACTCAAGGGAGCCTCCGGAAGGGGAGGATCCTCGTCGTTCCACGGCGATCCAAAAAAACAAAGGGGCCCGATTTCTCGGGCCCCTTCGCATGTCAGTTTCTGACACGTCAGCATCTCTCCGCGATGACTCGCGGCAGGAATTGGCACCTTGCTTTCGCAGGTTGCCAAGGTTTCACAGGGCCCGTCCCTCCACCTTTCTGGATATCGCGTGATGAAACTGACAAAGATCCTGTGGAAAATCAGTATGAGAACAAAAAATTGGTATGCCAACAGGTAATTGGCGCCTGTCCGCGGATCATAGCGTGATGCGGGTCCCCAGCACCTGCAGGAACTGGGCGATCCAGGCGGGGTGGGCGGGCCAGGCGGGGGCGGTGACGAGGTTGCCGTCGGTGACGGCGCCGTCGATGGCGATGTCGGCGAATTTCCCCTTGGCCACTTCCACCTCGGCGCGGCAGGCGGGGTAGGCCGAGCAGGTGCGGCCCTCCAGCACACCGGCCGCGGCCAGCAACTGCGCGCCGTGGCAGATGGCCGCCACGGGCTTCTTCGCGGTGAAGAAGTGGCGCACGAGCTCCAGCACCTTGGGATTGAGCCGCAGGTACTCGGGCGCCCGGCCGCCCGGAATCACCAGGGCGTCGTACTGGTCGAGCTTGATGTCCGCGAAGGTGGCGTTGAGGGTGAAGCGGTGGCCCGGCTTCTCGGAGTAGGTCTGATGGCCCTCGAAATCGTGGATGGCGGTGGCCACGGAGTCGCCCGCCTTCTTCTCGGGACACACCGCGTGGACCGTATGGCCGACGGCCAGCAGGGCCTGGAACGGCACCATGATTTCGTAGTCCTCCCCGAAATCGCCCACGAGCATGAGGATCTTTTTCGCGGCCATGACTGCCTCCTTGGGGTGGTGAGACCGCCCCGATGATGCGCCTAGAAGGGGGGCGGCGTGAAACAAATGGTTCACCCGGGAATTCCGTGACCAGCAGAAACGGGGAGGATCGACCGGCCCTTGCGATGGGACCTCACTGCGGCAGTTCTCTGCGTCCTCTGCGGCCCTCTGTGGCCTCTGCGTTCCTGCTTCCCCTGAAATCCCGGAAGAGCCAAACAAGAAGTCCCGCCGATGGGCGGGACTTTGACTTGTGGCAGGAGATCGAGGATCAGGCCTTCTGGTAAACCTCGGCGCCCTTCTTCACGAACGTCTCCGCCATCTCCTCCAGGCCCTTCTGCAGGGCCTCTTCTTCGTTGTACCCGTGGCTCTCGGCATATTGCCTCACATCGTCCGAGATCCTCATGGAGCAGAAGTGCGGGCCGCACATGGAGCAGAAGTGGGCGGTCTTGGCGCCTTCGGCGGGCAGGGTCTCATCGTGGAATTCGCGGGCCGTGTCGGGATCCAGGGCCAGGTTGAACTGGTCCTCCCAGCGGAACTCGAAGCGGGCCTTGCTCATGGCGTCGTCCCAGATGCGGGCGCCGGGATGGCCCTTGGCGAGATCGGCCGCGTGGGCGGCGATCTTGTAGGCGATGACGCCGTCCTTCACGTCCTTCTTGTTGGGCAGGCCCAGGTGCTCCTTGGGCGTCACGTAGCACAGCATGGCGCAGCCGAACCAGCCGATCATGGCCGCGCCGATGGCCGAGGTGATGTGGTCGTAGCCGGGCGCGATGTCCGTGGTGAGGGGTCCCAGGGTGTAGAAGGGGGCCTCGTCACAGACCTCCAGCTGCTTGGTCATGTTCTCCTGGATGAGGTGCATGGGCACGTGGCCGGGGCCCTCGATCATCACCTGCACATCATGCTTCCAGGCGATCTTGGTCAGCTCACCGAGGGTTTCCAGTTCACCGAACTGGGCCTCGTCGTTGGCGTCCGCAGTGCTGCCGGGACGCAATCCGTCGCCCAGCGAGAAGGCCACGTCGTAGGCCTTCATGATCTCGCAGATGTCCTCGAAGTGCGTGTAGAGGAAGTTCTCCTGGTGGTGCGCCAGGCACCACTTCGCGAGGATGGAGCCGCCGCGGCTCACGATGCCCGTGACGCGCTTGGCCGTGAGGGGCACGTAGCGCAGCCGCACGCCGGCGTGGATGGTGAAGTAGTCCACGCCCTGCTCGGCCTGCTCGATGAGCGTGTCGCGGAAGATCTCCCAAGTGAGGTCCTCGGCCTTGCCGTTCACCTTCTCCAGCGCCTGGTAGATGGGCACGGTGCCGATGGGTACGGGGCTGTTGCGCAGGATCCACTCGCGGGTCTCGTGGATGTTGTTGCCGGTGCTGAGGTCCATGACCGTGTCGGCGCCCCAGCGGATGGACCAGGCCATCTTCTCGACCTCCTCCTCGATGCTGGAGGCCACGGCGGAGTTGCCGATGTTGGCGTTGATCTTCACCAGGAAGTTCCGCCCGATGATCATGGGCTCGGTTTCCGGGTGGTTGATGTTGGCAGGGATGATGGCGCGGCCCCGGGCCACCTCGTCACGCACGAACTCGGGTGTGATGCGGCTCTTGAGGCCCGCGGCCTCGCGGCCCAGGTTCTCGCGGATGGCGATGAACTCCATCTCGGGCGTGACGATCCTCTTCTTGGCGTAGTGCATCTGGCTGACGTTGCAGCCGGCCTTGGCGCGCAGGGGCTTGCGATCGGCGTGGAAGCGGATGGCGTCGAGCTCCTGGTCGCGCTCCCGGAGCTTGCGGTAGAGGCTGGTGGCGCCCGGCAGCTCCTCCACGTCGCCGCGGCCCAGGATCCAGTCCTGGCGCAGGGGCGTCAGGCCCTTGGCCACGTCGATGGTCACGGCGGGATCGGTGTAGGGGCCCGAGGTGTCGTAGAGCACGACCGGCTCGTTCTCCGTGAGCTGATCCTTGAAGTCGCGGGTGGGGTGGAGCTGGATCTGCCGGAAGGGGACACGGACGCCGGGCTGGATGCCGGCCACATGGATCTTGGTCGAGGCGGGGAAGGGCTTCAGGCAGGCCGCCAGGGCCGTGCCGTCCACGGGGGCGGAACCGGATTGCATGGTCATGGAAACTCCGGACTTGGGGAAATCGGGAGGGAATTGATCCCCGAATCAGTAAGTTTATCGCGGGGGGCGGGGGCGACGAATTCAAAGATTGTCACGGGAGAGTCGAAGGCCCGGCGAATGGCCCGGATTGGGGGATAATCGATTCCCCGGAGGGATCATGCCGCGACGCGTCCTGTTCATCAGCAGCCTCGCTTTGGGTCTGGTGGCTGCACCCAGGCCCCAGGAGGACCCCGTGATGAAAGCCCGGGCCCAGCGTGCCGCGGCCCAGGGGGTCTCCGAGGGGGATCTTCCGCCCGTGCCCCGGGGCATCATCGAGCCGCCACCGCTACCGCCCCCGGAAGCCCATGTGAAGGACACCCGGAAGGGGAAGCGGGCCGCGGGTAAGGTCAAGCATCGCCGTGGCAAGGCCGGTTCGAAGAAGGGCAGGGGCTCGGTCGCCAGGCCCAAGGCGCCCGCCAAGGGGAAGGCGAAGTGAAAATCGGCGTCCTCACCTCTGGCGGGGACGCCCCAGGCATGAATGCCGCCATCCGCGCATCGGTGCGCCAGGCGGACGCCCTTGGGCACGAGGCCTGGGGCATCCGGCAGGGCTTCCAGGGGCTGCTGGAGCGCGATTGGGCGCTCATGCCCAGCCGGGCCTGCGCCAACATCCTGCAACGGGGCGGCACGGTGCTGCACACGGCCCGCTGCCCCGAATTTCTCGAGGCGCGCCGGCGGGCGGATGCCGCCGCGAATCTGCGGGAGGCGGGCATCGAGGCCCTGGTGATCATCGGCGGGGATGGCAGCTTCCGAGGTGCCGAGGCCCTCCAGCGGGAGCATGGCATTCGCTGCGCCGGCATCCCGGGCACCATCGACAACGATCTGCCGGGCACCGACCGCACCCTGGGTTTCGACACCGCGCTGAACACCGCCGTGGAGGCCATCGACCGGATCCGCGACACGGCCTCGGCCCACGGGCGCCTCTTCCTGGTGGAGGTCATGGGGCGCAGCTCCGGCATGCTGGCCGTCCACACGGCCCTGGCCTGCGGGGCCGAGGCGGTCCTGTATCCCGAGTCCCCGGACGATTCCTACCAGACTCTGGTGGCGCGACTCCACGCCAACTGGCTCCGGGGCAAGCGCAGCTCCATCGTGGTGGTCGCGGAAGGCGATGATCTGGGCAATGCCATGGTGGTGGGCGAGCGGCTCCGCCGGGACTATGGCCTCGATCTGCGTGTGGTCGTGCTCGGCCACATCCAGCGCGGCGGGAGCCCTTCGGCCCTGGACCGCATCTGGGGCAGCCGCTGGGGCGCTGAGGCCGTGCGTCGCCTGAGCGCGGGCGAGGGCGGCTTCTACCTCGGTGAGGTGGCCGGGGCCCTGGCGGTCCAACCCCTGGCCCGCATCCTGGATCCCCGCCCAGCGCCCCCGGGGGATCTGGGCGAGCTGGTGGATATCCTGTCCCGGTAGCCCGCGAGGCACTGGAGGAAGATCGATGTCGGACAACCACAAGGAATCCCTGGTCGCGGTCGTGATCTCGGTCTCGCCTGCGGCGATACGCGAGACTTCCCGCGTTTGGGCGGTACGGAAGGAGGCATGATGCCGGACACGGCCAGTCATCAGTCCCTAGTCGCGGTCGTTATGGCGGGAGGCCGCGGCACGCGGTTCTGGCCCCGCAGCCGCAATGCCCGCCCCAAGCAGTTCCTCGCCATCGTGGGCACCGAGACCCTGCTGCACCAGACCGTGCGGCGGCTGGATGGCCATGTGGCCCCCGAGCGCATCTTCGTGGTGACCACGGAGGATCTGGCCGCCGAGACCCGCCGCATGCTGCCGGAGCTGCCGCCGGAGAACGTCATCGTGGAGCCCGAGGGCCGCAACACGGCGCCCTGCCTGGCCCTGGCCCTGGTGCAGATCGAGAAGAAGTTCCCCCAGGCCGTGATGGCCGTGCTCTCGGCCGACCACTGGATCGGGGACCGCGAGCTCTTCCTGGAGGATCTGGACACCGCCGTGAAGCACGCGGCCTGGGAGCGTGAGCTCGTCACCTTCGGCATCAAGCCCACCTATCCCGAGACGGGCTACGGCTACATCGAATCCGAGGGCCATGGTGCCGTGCAGAAGGTGGTGGCCTTCCGCGAGAAGCCGCCCGTGGAGGTGGCCGTCCAGTACCTCGAGTCTGGCCGCCACTACTGGAATGCCGGCATGTTCGTGTGGACCCTGGCGGATTTCCGCGAGGGCCTGATGAAGCACGCCCCCGAGGTGCTGGCGCCCCTGGATGCCTGGGTGACGGCAGGCGCGGATCCGGCGGACTTGTCCGCGGCCTATCGCCGGCTGCCCAAGCTGGCCATCGACGTGGCCCTCATGGAGAAGGCGGAAACGGTCGCCGTGGTGCCCACCCGCTTCCGCTGGTCCGATGTGGGCTCCTGGCCCGCCGCCATCGAGTTCCAGGAGACGGATGCCGAGGGCAACGTGAGCCAGGGCGAGACGCTGCTGCTGGACACCCGGAACAGCGCCTTCTTCGGCGGCAAGCGGCTCATCGCCGCCAGCGGCGTGGATGACCTCATCGTGGTGGACGACGACGACGCCCTCCTCATCTGCCACCGCGACCGCGCCCAGACCGTCAAGCAGATCGTCGAGCGGCTCCGGGCCGAAGGGCGGGAAGATCTGCTGTAAGGCCGGAGACTGGAGTCCGGAGTCTGGAGGTAATGCTTCCTGCGGCGCCCCTTCGGGGGCGCTCCTTTGTTTGGCCTTTGGTCCGTTCCGGTCCTGGGGGCGAGCGGCGCCAAAGGAAGACGCTCGGTGCGGCCCCCGGGCCGCCCAAAAAACAGTACCTCCAGCCCCCAGACTCTGGACTCCAGTCCCGCTAAACTGGCCCCCATGAACCGACCTGACACCCTTCACGTGGACAAGCCCTGGGGCTCCTTCGACCAGTACGCCCTGAACACGCCCTGCACGGTGAAGATCCTCACCTGCAACCCGGGCCAGAAGCTGAGCCTCCAGCGCCACGCCCACCGGGGCGAGCTGTGGGTGGTGCTGGATCCGGGCGTGGTGGTGGATCGCGATGGCGTGGAACTCCGCCCGGACGTGGGCGAGGAGATCTGGCTGCCCCAGGGCAGCACCCACCGCCTGCGCTGCGACGCGACCACGGCCCATCCGGTGCGGGTGCTGGAAGTGAGCCTCGGCACCTTCGACGAGGCGGATATCGAGCGGCTCCAGGACGACTACGGGCGCCGCTGATGCGCACCATCCTCCTGCTCTTCGCGGCTGCCCTCCCGCTGCTGGCCCAGAGTGGCGAGGAGATCCTCGCCCGCGTGGACCGGCTGCGCCATCCCTGGCCTGTGTTCACCGTGGAGCTGACGGTGAAGGCCCCGAAGACCGCCCAGCGCTGGAAGGTGTCGGCCCGGGAGAACGGCGATGCGCGGCTGGATGGACTTTCCGCGAAGGAAAAGGGCCGGTCCGTCCTGCTTCGCGGCGATGACATGTGGCTACTGCTGCCTGGCGCCAGGCGGCCCGTGAAGGTGACCCCCCAGCAGCGCCTGATGGGCCCAGCGGCGGGGGGGGACGTGGCCCGCACGCGGTTCCGCGAGGATTACACCGTGCAGACCGTGGCAGAAGAACCCCTGGACGATCAGGCCTGCTGGCGTCTGGAACTGGCGGCGAAGCGGCCGGCCCTCAGCGCCCGGCGGGTGGTCCTGTGGGTGGCGAAGGAGGGCTCCCTGCCCCTGAAGGCCGAGTTCCGGCTCGCTTCGGGGCGGCTGGCCCGCACGGCCCGGTTCGGCCCCCCGGTCCAGGCGCGCGGCCAGCCGGTGCTGGCGCGGATGGAGATCGAGGAGGCCGGCGGGGCTGCTGTCGAGCTGGCCTTCGGGAACTGGACCCGGGGCGGGGTGGCGCCGGGAGCCTTCGACCTCCCCGGAACCGACCGGTGATAGACTGGTAGGCGAGGTGCCCGCAAGGGCTTCCCGCCACCAACCATCCCACCAATCGATCCCAGTCCTGCTTGCGGGACTCCCGCTAAAAAACCCCACCACTCGAAATCCCGCCAAACTTACCCTCACGAAGCGCCCGCACCTCCGGGCGCTTCCTTTTTGGGGGGCCCCGGGAGCGCAATCAGCGCTCGGACCCGGAGGAACCCGCTGGCACAATGAAAGAATTCGGAGGATTTATGGCCCCTTCCACGCCCAAGCTCGGCCCTGTCGGCAGCTATGTGAAGCATCATTTCCGGCACTTCAACGCCGCGGCCCTGATTGACGCCGCCGAAGGCTACCGGGTCTACCTGGAGCAGGGCGGCAAGATGATGGTCACCCTGGCCGGGGCCATGAGCACCGCCGAGCTGGGTCTGTCCTTCGCCGAGATGATCCGCCAGGACAAGGTGCACCTCATCGTCTGCACCGGCGCCAACCTCGAAGAGGACATCTTCAACCTGGTGGCCCACGACTTCTACGAGCGCGTGCCCCACTACCGCGACCTCACCCCCCAGGACGAGGCGGATCTCCTCGGCCGCCACATGAACCGCGTGACCGACACCTGCATCCCCGAGATGGAGGCCATGCGCCGCATGGAGAAGGCCATGCTGGACGTGTGGACCAAGGCCGACCAGGCGGGCGAGCGCTACTTCCCCCACGAGTTCTTCCAGCAGGTGCTGAAGGCCGGCGTGCTGAAGCCCTCGTACCAGATCGACCCCAAGCATTCGTGGATGCTGGCGGCCCTCGAAAAGAACGTGCCCATCGTCGTTCCGGGCTGGGAGGACAGCACCCTCGGCAACATGTATGCCGCCGCCGTCATCCGCGGCGAGGTGAAGAACGTCCACACCGTGCGCACCGGCATCGAGTACATGACCTGGCTGGCCAAGCACTACCAGGAGGTCACCAAGACCTCGACGCTCGGCATGTTCCAGATCGGCGGCGGCATCGCCGGCGACTTCCCCATCTGCGTGGTGCCCATGCTGCACCAGGATCTCGAACTGACCGAGGTGCCGCTCTGGGGCTACTTCTGCCAGATCAGCGACAGCACCACCAGCTACGGCTCGTATTCGGGC
>Ga0255338_1004720_pt1 | contig 13600 bp, 12 predicted proteins | sample MeOH1_35cm_T4_19_FD_203715 | JGI IMG/M metagenome (GOLD analysis project Ga0255338, IMG submission 203715) | Sandy soil microbial communities from University of British Columbia, Vancouver, Canada - MeOH1_35cm_T4_195 | ecosystem: Engineered > Artificial ecosystem > Sand microcosm > Unclassified ...
CATGCCCCATGTGGAGAATTGAAAGAAAAGTTTCTTGGTGCAAGCTCTGGCATGCTCATATGTCCTTCTGGACATGCAAACTTCTGGGAAAGTAAAATTTCTTTGTTGGTATCAACAGTCTGAACAATTGCGGTTTCATCACCAAGCTCTAAAGCTGTTTCCAAGGAATCAGCAAGTCTGCCTCTTTCATTTTTATCAACTGTAATACGGTCAATGACAACTTCAATGGAATGTTTCTTTTTTTTATCTAGATTTAATCTTAGAGCTTCATCTAAATCCATAACAATATGATCTACTCTAACTCTGGCATAGCCCGCTTTTTTGGCTTCTTCTAAAACATGTTTGTGTTCACCTTTTTGGTCTTTGATGAAAGGTGCCATCAGAATAATCTTGGTGCCATGAGGTAGGTTTGAAATCTGATCAATCATTTGACTAACTGTTTGTCCAGAAATTTTCTTACCACAAACAGGACAGTGCGGTATACCAACTCGAGCATACAGTAAACGTAAGTAGTCATATATTTCAGTCACAGTACCTACTGTTGAACGAGGGTTGTGTGAAGCGCTTTTTTGATCAATGGAAATTGCTGGAGAAAGACCTTCAATGCTTTCAACGTCTGGTTTATCCATCAAGCCTAAGAATTGTCTAGCATATGCTGAAAGAGACTCAACATATCTACGCTGTCCTTCAGCATAGATCGTATCAAACGCTAAAGAAGACTTTCCCGAGCCGGAAAGTCCTGTCATTACGATAAGCTTATTACTTGGAAGGTCCAAGTTTATGTTCTTTAAGTTATGCTGTTTTGCGCCTCTGATCTTGATCATACCTTTTATTAAGACAAAGTAAGAAAAAGTATACACCCAATGTCAAGGTCCGGTCAAGGAGCCAAATGAAACGAACCAACCGCGCCTGGAGTTATCCGGGGCGCGGTTGTGGTTGTTCAGAGTCACTGCCTGATATGCAGCAGCGACGAGTGGTTCGGGGAGGCGTTGCGGCGCGCATGCTCAGCAATCTGCGCTGCCACCTGTCTTGCCTGGGCGGTGGGGTCCGTCTTCGCACGGCGCCGATCCTTTTTTCTCGAAGTCCGTGCAAGACGGCGATGGAAATACTCCCAGTGCAAACTTCCTTCCATGCTCAGCTCCGCGTAAGGGTGGTTAGCCGACACAACGAAACACTCTTTCTGTTTGTTTCCTCCTGAATTAGAACTTTTCTTCAATCTCATGCATCCGGGCCTGAATTCCAACCAGCTTCGGTCGGAGTAAATACACCGTTGCATCAGGCTGTCTGGCCTGATCCACAAAGTCCTTCACCGAGTGCTCACATTCCTTAGTTAACAACATCAGGTGGGAGCCATGAGCGTGACTGCGCGCGTCTCGTCTGAAACCGAAAAAAGTTTTCAACAAGACGTGCGCCCGGTGCTTGAGGTAGTTGAGCTGGTCTGCTTCAAGTTGCCGTAGCAACCCGTAGAGCTGCGCAACTGCCCACTGGTACCGGACAACCCTGTCTGGTTCTGGCAACGAGGACTGGATCTTGCCAACCTCTGCTTTGACAAACTCCATCCGTTCGGAGTAGTACGGCAAGAGTTTGAAGCCATCAAGCTGCCCGGCGCTGTTGATCTCCCGGTCTAGGTTCTCGAGAAGTTCTCTGTATCGCTCGGTTACCCAGAATAGGGTCTCAACCCCATTACTGTGGGTCATTGCTGCCTCCTCAAGGAAGAGACCTCTGGGAATACTGTTTGATACACAGCTAAAAAATATACTATATAATAGCGATATGGACAAGATCAAGGTAAAACTAAGGAATACACCTAATAAAACAGGGGTATATCTCTTTAAGAATAAACAGGGCGCTGTCATATATATTGGTAAGGCTCTAAACCTAAAATCTAGGGTTAGTCAGTATTTTGATGGGCATGACACTAGACCGCAAATCCCCTTTTTAGTTAATGATGCGGTTGATTTTGAATATATCATTACAGACAATGAGTTAGAGTCTTTAATGCTTGAAAATACGTTGATAAAAAAACATCAGCCAAAGTACAACATCATGCTTCGGGATGACAAGAACTATGCATACATTAAGATTGACTATGCAACTGAAATACCACAAATATATTCTGTAAGAAATCCTGACTCTAAAGATGCAAAATATTTTGGTCCATATTCTTCAGCACAAAAAATTAGAGAAACTTTAAGCATCTTAAGAAAAGTTTTTCCGTATTGTGCTAACAAAAAAGTTTCTAGTCGTCCATGCTTCTACTACTATCTGCATCGCTGTCCTGGTGTTTGTATTGGAAAGATTAGTCTTTTAGAATACCAAGAAACAATTCATAAAATATCTTTGTTCTTAAGTGGGCATATTTCAGAGATTAAAAAAGAAATTCAAGGACAAATGTTAAAGTCTTCTAAGCAGAAGCAGTTTGAACGAGCTGCAGACTTAAGAAACCAATGGCAATCCCTACAGATTATAGAAGAGCGCCAAAAAGTTATCTTCTCCCAAAAAGTTTCTTGGGACTTTGTTTCTGTATTCCAAAGCGCTGACAAAGCAACGATTAATGTTTTTGTCATTAGAAACGGTAAGTTAAATGACCGAAAAAACTTCATCTTAGAAAATACAGAAAACAAAACACTTGCTGAAATATTCTCAGCATTTCTTGAAAATTACTATGCTCAAGCAACAGATCTACCAAAAGAAATCTTTGCTCAAGAAATACCCAATGAACTTTCTGCTTTGCGTAAGGTTATGGCATTAAACTCAGGTAGGAATATTAAGGTCGTTAAGCCAAAGCTTGGCAAGAAAGCAAAGATTATTAAACTTGGCATTGAAAATGCCCGAGAATATTTTGAGTCTTGGGCAACTAGTCAAGCATCTGAGCTTTCAAGAACCACGCTTGCTTTAGATGAGTTGAAAAAGACTCTGAAACTTGCTGAAACACCTTTTCGAATTGAATGTTTTGATATTTCAAACATTCAAGGAACAAATTCAGTGGCAAGTATGGTTGTTTTTGAAGGTGGCAAAGCAAAGAAATCTGAATACAGAAAGTTTAAGATTAAAAATGATGGTCAGCCAAATGACTTTGCCATGATGCAAGAAGCATTAAGTAGAAGGTTTAAAAACAGTGCTGAGGCAAAATGGCCTCTGCCAAACCTTTTAGTGGTTGATGGTGGTAAAGGACAACTTGGAGTTGCTGTTGATGTGCTTTCAGAATACAAATTAAAAATCCCGGTTATGGCTTTGGCTAAAAGAGAAGAAGAAATCTTTATACCTGGTAGTTCTCTGCCAATCCTTCTTGCTAAATCAAACCACGCTTTACAGCTTTTACAAAGATTAAGAGACGAGGCACATCGTTTTGCAATTACTTTTCACAAAAAACTGCGTTCAAAGACTGCTTACAAATCAGTGCTTGATGAGATTGCCGGCATTGGTCCAAAGAAGAAAAAATTGCTCATCCAAAAATACGGCTCTGTTGCTGGCATACGTAAAGCCTCTAAAAAAGAACTTGATTTAATACTAGGCTCAAAGACTACCAAAGAACTACTTGAAAATCTCTAAAAAAGAGAGCGTTGACCGCAAATCCCTATATTTGATATACTTTTCGCATGACTAATCTACAAAAAATACTTAGTTTAATTCAAATAGCGGTGGGAGTAGTCCTAACTGCAGTGATTCTTTCCCAGAACAAGGGTGTTGGTTTATCAGGGGTTTTCGGAGGCGCAGACGCTGTTTACAGAACTAAGCGTGGCTTTGAAAAATGGCTCTTCTACTTTACCATTGTCTTAGCGATTGCCTTTGTTGGTTTGAGCTTAGCGATTGTTTTAGTAAAATAATATCCTTGCAAAAGATCTCGTTAGAAAACTCAATATCAGAGATTAAAAGAACTGGACGCGGAATTAAAAATCTGCGTTCTTTTAAGTTTAAGCATCTCGGCCCTATCTTCAAGCTCTTTGGCAGAAAAGAAAAGATTTGGGTAATTTCACTACTTGCCTTAATTATCATGGATGTGTTCTTGTTAACAACAACCTTCTATACAGCAAACACAGTTAAAGTTCCGGCAAATGGAGGCAGTTACAGCGAAGGCATGGTTGGTGAACCAAGATTCATTAATCCCCTGCTTGCTCAAACTCAAACTGATAAAGATTTAACCAGACTTGTTTTTGCAGGATTGTATAAATACGACAACCAAGGAAACATTGTTCCAGATTTAGCTAATGGGGATTTCAAACTTTCTGATGATCAGAAACAATATACCATTTCTTTAAAACCAAACTTAAAGTGGCATGATGGGCACAGCATTTCTGCTGATGACGTGATTTTTACAATTCAAACAATTCAAAATCCGGATTACAAAAGTCCGGTGCATGCGCTTTGGAATAACATCACAGCGGAAAAAATTGATAACCTAACTGTTAAGTTTTCAAACAAAAACGTTTCAGCTCCTTTTGTTACTAATTTAACTTTGGGTATTTTACCTAAACACATCTGGCAAAATGTCCCCCCTCAAAACTTCTATATCGCCAAGTACAACTTAGAACCAATTGGTAATGGTCCGTATTTTGTTAAGGAGATTAATAAACTACCTAACGGTACAGTTAGATCCGTACTTTTAGAATCATATTCCAACTATGCTAATGGCAAAGCATATATAGATGACATTGTTCTGAAGTTCTATCAAACCAATCAAGACATGATCTCTGGACTACATACTAAAGAAGTTGACTCAATCGGCTTTATTCCTTTTGACAAGAAAATCTTTGTAGATCCAAAAAATACTAAATTAAACATTTTACAGATCCCAGTATTCCAGTATCAGGCCTTGTTTTTTAACCTGAGCAAGAACAAAGCACTGGGAAGTCATGCAGTTCGTGAAGCAATGGCTAAAAGTATAGATCGAAGCACTTTCATTGATGATGTCTATTCTGGAATGGCAATACCTGCATACACACCAATCCTTCCAGGACAAATCGGCTATGATCAAAGCAGCTCCTTGAAAAACTCTTTTGATTTAGATGCAGCAAACTCGATCTTGGAAAAAGATGGTTGGAAAAAAGATGCTTCAGGAATGCGTTTCAAAGGAAAAGATGCCTTACAGTTTACCATTACCACAAATGATTTTTCTTTGAATGTTAAAAGCGCTGAAAACTTGAAAGAACAATGGGCTAAGATTGGTTTAAACGTTGGTATCAATGTTGTTGCAAGTGCTGAGTTTGAGAAAAACCATCTTCGAACAAGAAACTTTGAAGGTTTACTTTTTGCAGAAAGCAGTGGTTATGATCCAGATCCATTTATCTTCTGGCATTCTTCGCAAAGCAATAATCCTGGAGTTAACTTATCTCAATACAAAAACTTAACCATAGACAAGATAATCGCGGATGCAAGAACAACTTTTAACGGTTCAACAAGATCAGGCTTTTACAAACAGTTTCAGGATATTTTCTCATATGACTTGCCTGCAATAATCCTGGATCAAAGTGTTTTTGTTTATGAAATGCGCCCAGATGTTTCAGGAATCAACATCAAGGTGCTTGCAAATCCAGAAGATCGCTTCTATGATGTAAATCACTGGTATTTAAATACTGGTAGGGATTGGAAGTAATGTCCTGCCCTGGTGGCGGAATTGGCATACGCGTACGTTTCAGGTACGTATGGGAGTAATCCCGTGTGGGTTCAAGTCCCACCCAGGGCACCAAAAAGAATAACATCAAAAACACAAAGGTATGCCTAACTATAGGCATATTACTTACGTTATTATGCTATACTCATATAGTAAGAATTAAACAAAAATCTATGAAAAAACTATTTACATCCAGCCTCGTATTAGTAGCCCTGTTTGTCTTCGCAAATGGTACTGCCTTTGCACAAAGCACTGAAGTAACACTGCCATCAGCAGGACTAACTCCTGCCAGCCCTTTCTATTTCCTTGATCGTTTCGGTGAAAATTTTCGCCAATTCTTTACCTTCAACCCTGAAGCAAGGGCTAAATTACAAATTGAATTTGCAGGAGAACGCATTGCTGAGATTAAAATAATGGTTGAGAAAAAAGGCATTAATGCTAAAGGACTGGCAATGGCTGAGTCACTACTAAAAGCCAACGTAGCATATGCCGCAGAAATAGTTAACGAAGAGAAAATGTCTGGTAAGGATGTTTCTCTCTTTGCTAAAACATTAAATGATGAATTTGACTTACGAGACAAGCTTTTAGAACAAACTTTTAAAGATGCTAAGGAACAATTAAAAGCACAGCGCAAAGAAATCAAGACAAAACTTCTTGCGGAAGCGCGCCGTGTCGGAGATACAACGCAGATAGCAATATTAGAAGCACAACTAAAAGATATTGATGCACAGATTGACACACTTGAACAAAAAAAGGATCAGCTTGAGGATTCTCTTCAAGACGAACAAAAGGACATAGAAGAGGAAATGAATGAAGACGATCAAAAGCAAGAAGAGGCTGAGCAGATAGAAGAGCAAAAAGCTGAAGATGTAGAGGAAGCAGATGAAATAAATAATTCTGAAGATCAAGATTCTTCAAATCAATCGGAAGAGAACACTGAAATAGAAGACAACGAATAGAAATTATTATCAAAGCCTAAAAACTAACAAAATATTCTCAAATTAAAAAACACCGCATCTGCGGTGTTTTAGTTATCTCACACAATCAGGTGCGCTTGAAAACCAAGAAACAAGTCCTCCGGAGCTACGATACTTGCAATACGTCCCGTCTGCTTCAAAATACATTGCAAGCCCAAAATTTCTGCCACCAGTATCTGTAACATATCTGTATGGGTGGTTTTGAGCTGTTAGCGCTGGATCCACTGGTATTTGACTGACGTATCCTGGTGCTAAAGGCGCAGGTGTTGCATTGGTCATTGCTGTTGTTAAATCATATTCTGTTCCTGCTGTGCCATATTGTGGGTATACTCCGTTCTCGTTTAAATACAGCTCAAAGCTCTTGATGAGGTTTTTTGCATCAGCCACCCTTTTAATATCCCTTGCTTTTAACCTCGCATTGCCCAAAGCAAGCAAGATTATGGATGCTAGAAAACCAATCATTGCCATGGTCACCATTAGCTCTATGAGGGTAAAAGCCTTTTGTTTCTTCAGTGTTTTCATTCTTCTTTCATTCTACACTTTTAAGCCAACATTGACAAAAACAGTTAAAACATGTAGAATGTTAATAACTTAGTTTTTCGTGTAATTCCTTCTTCAAGGAAACCAAAAAACATTTGAATATCGATAATTAAAACCGAACGCTACTAAATGTTCGGTAATAGGAATTTTATGATAAGAAACAGGGCTACAGGCAAAATGCCGCACAAGCCCACAGTTGCTGGTGCGCCGAACGGACATGTCCTTCAGCCACAAACCAGCATAAACACAAGCAAGTTTACAGCATCACGCCAGAACTTGCGCATCATCCCAATGGGTGGTGTTGAAGAAGTCGGTGAAAACATGACTGTCTTTGAGTACGGAGATGACCTTGTAATTATAGACATGGGTTTTGCTTTCCCAGATGAAAGCATGCCTGGTATTGATTACATTATCCCTGATACTAAATGGCTTGAAGAAAACAAACGCCGTATCCGCGGAGTAGTTATCACCCATGGTCACTTAGACCACACTGGTGGTATCCCCTACATCCTGCCTAAGCTTGGTGATCCTCCAATCTACACCATGCCTTTGACAGCTGGCTTTGTTAAAAAAAGATTGGAAGAATTTAATATGGTGCATCGTGCAAAAATTAACACTTTGCACATTGATGATGTCTTAACATTAGGTGCATTTCAATTTAGATTCTTCAGAGTCAATCATAGCTTTCCTGATGGAGTTGGTTTAGCAATTAAAACTCCGGTTGGAACTGTTGTTTACGCAACAGACTGGAAGTTTGACTACACTCCAGTTGATGGTAAGCCTGCTGAGTTTGATAAGATTGCAAGAATTGGCGGAGACGGGGTTTTGCTTTTGATGAGCGATTCAACGAATGCTGCTGTTCCAGGTTATGCCATATCTGAGCGCGAGCTTTCTGATACAATCGACCGAGTTTTTCAAGGAGCAGCTGGTCGTATTATCTTTGCAACCTTTGCAACTAATATTTCCCGTATTCAACAGGTCTTTAATTCAGCCGCTAAGTTTAACCGCAAGGTTGTAGTTATTGGAAGAAGCATGGTTCAGAACATTGAGATAGCTTTGTCTTTAGGATATTTAAAAATCCAGCCAAAGATTGTCATCAAAACTGAACAGATGAAAAAGTTTCCTGACAAGGATGTGGTCATCTTAGTTACTGGTTCTCAAGGTGAAGAGGCTGCAGCACTTGCAAGAATAGCTCGTAGCGAGCATAAAACTATTAAGATTAAAAAGGGTGATACAGCAGTTGTTTCCTCTACCCCAATTCCTGGAAATGAGGCATCTGTTGCAAGCGTTCTTTCTAACTTAACTCGCGAAGGTGCCAAGGTTTTATACTACAAGAACCTAGACATTCACACTTCCGGACACGCTAAACAAGAAGACTTAAAGTTAATGATGTCTTTGATTAAACCAAAGTACTTCATGCCAATTCACGGTGAACACTACATGTTAGTAGCACATGCGGAATTAGCAAAGCAACTTGGTATTCCAGAAGAAAACATATTCATCATGGACAATGGACAAGCAATGGAAATTAACTCAGCACAGCAAGGCAAACTTGCTGAAGCAAAGATTCCAGGTGGTTATGTCTTCATTGACGGTCTTGGTGTTGGCGATGTTGGTGAGGTCGTCATCCGTGACCGACAAGTTATGGCTAAAGACGGAATGTTTGTAATCATCCTAACGGTTGATCGCAAAACTGGGAAACTAATTTCTCAACCAGAAATTCTTTCCCGCGGTTTCATCTACATGAAAGGTTCTGATGAACTGATTCGTGAAGTTAAACATGAGGTTCGTAAACTATTTGAGAACAAAGGACATGGTGAAGCAAACTACGCCCAGATTCGTCAAACAGTCAGAGACCAAATCGGTGAATACCTCTATCAAAAAACCGAGCGCAGACCAATGATTCTGCCAGTGGTCATGGAAGTATAATCTAGGAATTTAAAAGCGGGCTTTAAAGCCCGCTTTTTAATTATGTCCAACTGCAAAGTTTTTTCCGTAAATCGTGTATGTTCCATTACCACCAACTCCATTGCAAGATGCTTGTATGAAAGCAATATCATCAGCAGTAGGATATTCTAAAGTTGCTGAGACTGCATATGCTTGCGCATTGTTACAAAGATATATCATATACCCAGGATTTTGAATTGGATCTTCTGCTTTGGTATTTCCTAAGTACCCTAGAATATTTAATTGGTGTGCAACTGATGTAACATATGATGTCCCGTTTTCATATGAAAACCAACCTTGTCCACCACCAAAATATCCGCCACCTGAAACCTGAAAAGAATTGTAATCATTGTAATACAATTCCATGGCAGTTGCGATTTGTTTTAAATCAGCACGTCTTTTAACGTCTCTTGCTTTTGCACGAGCCCTGCCTAAACCCATGGTCACAACAGAGGCCATTAGACCAATAATGGCGATGACCACTAAAAGCTCAATAAGGGTAAAACCCTTTTGGTTTTTTCTTTTTGTTTGCTTGTATATATTGAAGATTTTCATCAAAACTCTCTTTTGTATGAGTATATCATAACCCTAATATGCTATACTTTAAGCATGAAAAAACAGATTTTAGTCTCTGGGTTAAGAGCAACTAGTGAGCCACATATTGGCAATTACTTAGGAGCAATTAAGCAGTTCATAGAAAAACAAGATGACTATGACTGCTATTTCTTCATTGCTGACTTACACACTCTAACAACACCATTTGAACCTGAAGAATTAAGAAAAAGTTCTTGGGCTGTTCTTGCAGACTATATAGCCCTTGGGCTTGATCCTAAGAAAAGCACAATCTTTTTGCAATCCCAAGTTCCACAGCACACTGAACTTGCTTGGATTTTTAATTGCATTACTCCTGTTTCTGAATTACAAAGAATGACTCAATTTAAAGACAAGTCTTCTGGAGAAAATATCAAAAATATTAATGCTGGGCTATTAAACTACCCTGTGTTAATGGCAGCTGATGTTTTGCTTTACAAAGGAGAGGTTGTACCTGTTGGTGAAGATCAGGTGCAACACCTAGAACTTTCTAGAGTCATTGCAAGAAAGTTTAACAATGCTTTTGGAAAAACATTTCCTGAGCCAAAACCAATTCTAAACAAAACAGCAAAGATAATGAGTCTTTCTGAACCAACAAAGAAAATGAGTAAAACTGGTGGTTCAGGAATACTATTAGCTGATTCTCCAGAAGAAATTAAAAAGAAACTCAAAAAAGCAGTTACAGCAACTGATGCTAAGGGTAAATCTGAGGGAGTTGATAACCTGATGCGGTTGTTAAAAGAATTTGGAACTGAGGGACAATACGAATTTTTCGAAAGTCAGCTTAAAGACAACACCATTCAATTCTCACACTTAAAAGATGCTCTTGCAGAAGCAATAGCAAATCATTTTGCAGAGTTTAGAGAGAAAAGAGCAAAGCTACTAGCTGACCCAGAATATTTAGCTGAGGTTTTAGCAGAAGGATCAAAGAAAGCACAAAGCATTGCTAACAAAACGATTGGAGAGATAAAAGGGAAAATTGGTTTGTTATAAATTTAAAAGGCGCCGTTAAGCGCCTTTTAATACATTCACCAGTCGCCACTTGCTGGTAGTGTAATACTCTCAACTAATCGCTGTCAATTAGCAAGAGTGGTGGAACCGGCGGGAATCGAACCCGTGATTCGCCAGTGGCGACTGGCGAACGTCTACCAAGATTCTCGATCCCACTTGTTATATATACTCAAAAAAGATTAAATATTCGTTAACTTCCCATTAAAACTTTTTTCATCTCTGCTACTTTCTGTTCAACAACTTCTTTGCTTATGCCCTCAACCGCTAATCTTAAGAGCGGTTCTGTATTTGAAGGTCTAAGATTAAACCAAAAATCCGGATATTCTACACTTAAACCATCCATGAGGTTTATTTTCCCATCTGGAAACATTGCTTTTATTTGTTCGATCTTGTTTAATGCCTCTTTGTTGCTTTGGAGATGCATATTTATCTCCCCAGAATGATAATATACATCATACGGCTTTATTATCTCTGAAACTGGTTTGTTTTGTTCTGAAATATATATTAAGAATTTAACAACTTCTGGAATTGGTGCTTCAAAAGTTCCATAATCAAACTTGTAAGCAAAGTGTCCGGATGATTCTCCACCATATATGGCGTTGTTTTCAACCATCATCTTTTTTATAAGCGAATGTCCAACAGGAGTTAAAAGAGGTTTACCTCCAAACTTTAAAATCATATCTAAAGTTATTCTTCCTGGACGGATGTCATAGGCAATGGTTGCTCCAGGATGATCCTTTAATTCAATCTGAGCCATTAGTCCGCGCATGATCCCCTGTTTGATTGGTTCTCCTTTTTCATCAACAAAGAAGTATCTGTCAGCATCACCATCAATACCAATGCCTAAATCTGCTTTTTCTGTAATGACACGTTCTTTTAACGCAGCAATGTTTTCTGCAAGCATTGGGTCTGCAGGGTGTGCTGGAAAAGTACCATCAAGTTCAAAGTTCATTTTTACTAATTCACATGGAAGTTTTTCAAACAATGCTTGCATATCTGTTATACCCATGGCGTTTGCTGGGTCAATAACTATTTTAAATTTCTTGATTTTTGAAAGATCAAGATTTTTTGTTTGTTCGATAACACAAGCCTCAGCAATATTTTCTCTTTTACCAAGAGTTCCTTTTTCTAAAGCAAGCTCAGGCAGCTGATCATTTGCAACCATATCTCTCAACTCATAAATACCGTTTTCTTTGCTTGCTGGAAAACCTTTTTCAAAGACTAATTTTAAACCATTGTATTCTTTGGGATTATGCGAAGCTGAAACCTGCATACCAGCATCGTATCCATAGAAACCTACGGAGAAATAAAAAGCGGGAGAAGAAGCTAAGCCGATATCATCAACATCAACTCCACTATCTATCAACCCAGCAATTACTCGTTCTTTTAAAGACGGACTTGAAAGACGCATGTCAGATCCAACTGCAATTTTAAGTTTTTTTTCTGAGCCTATTCTTTTTTTTACTAAAGAAACAAAGGCTCGCGCTATTGCATAAGCGCCATCTTCGTTTAATTGGTCTGGGTATATGCCTCTGATATCGTAAGCTTTAAAGATCCCTTGATTTATATCCATATTCAAATATCTTTTAATGTTGCTTATAAATTGTAAGGTTTGGTATATTTTAAGTCAAAAACGACTCGGCCAGACACGAAGAATCAATGTCTGGCCGATGGGGGGCGAAGGAGGGCTCAGTGGATCACGGTCCCGTCGCAGAGGCGACGGTGGTGCTTGGTAAGCTCGGCCATGATGTTGAGCACACAGCGGTAGTGCATGCCGTTTACCTCGCGCCACTCGACAAGTGTTGATCCGTCGTTTAGGGCGCAGATTCCGGTACGCACTCCGGGAGGCGCTGCGCTCCGCAGAGCTTCGCGGAACGCTGAGTTCACGGCCATCTCGTGGGTCGCGAAGTCAGGAACAACGCTAGTTGCAAGCAGTGCCTCTACGAGGCAACGCTTGAAATCAGCGCTGACTTCTGCCCGATCTGACCCGAGACAGCGATCAATGATTCTGGCCGCGAACTTCTGGCTCTTCTCCTTCCTTGTTCCTCCTTCTTGAGTTGCGTCGGTGACCTTCGGCTTGTTACTGCCGTGGTGGGGAGTGGTCGTGCCTTGCAGCTGACGCATGGTAAGAAAACCCTCAATATGTGTATCCCCGATCTACTTGGGAACCCTACGGGAAGATCGGAAGAGCCCGTAGACGTATATGCAAATGTTACTCTTAGAAAAAATATCAGTCAAATATATCGTAAGAGGCCGCTTCACTGCAAAAATGTGAAGCGGCCTCGCTGCTTTACTAAGGTTGCCCAGGAGCAGTTCAGTGCGCCTTGTTCTGCGTTCGCTTGGCGCGACGACGTCCCTTCATGACCCGAATGCGCACCGTCTGGAATCCGCTCGCACGACCGTTACCCTCGATCCTCTGCCGAGCTACGAACGTCAGCACCCCCTTGTTCGAAAACCGGGAGTTGCTGATCTCCAGACCCAAGCGTGGATCCTGCAGGAACGACAGCACGATGCTGTACAAACGTTCGAAGGAGAAGTTCTCCTCGTCAATCATCCCGCGATAGCAGGTCTCGACGACTGGGAGAATCAACACCTCGACGTTAGACATCGTGCCGCCATCGCGCTGCAGAATGACGCCATGGAACTGGGAAAGCGCGCTCTGCACCTCGTGTCTGTACGCATGCAGCGTTCTGTCGAAGACGTGCGTACTGGCATGTTCTGCGCCCAGCTGAGCGAGACGAGCTGGGAAGCGGTAGCTTGGCAGCACATGCGCCGGAAGCATCGCCAACACATCCGGCACTGCTCTACGAACCGGTCTCTTCTCTGGCATTTCCCTGGGGGTTAAACGGTGGGAATCAACAACGGAAACTAAAAAACCTTAGTAATATCCTCCTCTGCGGTTGTGGTGGGTGATATAAACCCG
>Ga0255338_1004722_pt1 | contig 13596 bp, 13 predicted proteins | sample MeOH1_35cm_T4_19_FD_203715 | JGI IMG/M metagenome (GOLD analysis project Ga0255338, IMG submission 203715) | Sandy soil microbial communities from University of British Columbia, Vancouver, Canada - MeOH1_35cm_T4_195 | ecosystem: Engineered > Artificial ecosystem > Sand microcosm > Unclassified ...
AGACCACTACCCCGTTCTTGCGGAAGAGCAATCCCAGGTGGCCCGCTACTACCACCGGCTTTCGACTGACCCAGGCGGCAATGGTGCCGTCCGGTATCCGGGCGGCGATAGCCGCAATACGCCCCCATGGGATGTAGTTCGTGCTTACGTCCTGGGCAGGGGTCGGGGAGAGCCGTACGTCGGCGCCGCGGCTGGCAAGGAGCGCCGGGCGGTCGATCCGGCGGTGGAGTGGCTGGACGTGGGCGCCGCCGACCGACGCGGTGATGTCTCGCGCGGGCCAGGGATTGTTCAACCAGTCCGGCAAACAATAATGATAGCGGTCTTCGATCCGCACCCGCCCTCCGTGATAGCGGACCAGCCGTCCGGCAGCGTCAAGTCCTCCCGTGTAAGGGGCGAGCGCCTCCGCGAACACCTGCTCCAATAGCGTCTGGCAGTCCGCATACTTGCGAGTGAATTGCGGATCGGCGTCCGGCTGGCAGCCCTCACCGAGGCAGTCGAGGCGGTACGGAGTTCCCAGATAGCGCCGGCTGATGGCTTCGAGGCGAGCCGGAGCGACGGCCGACGCCGGGACCGGCGATACAGGAGCGGATGCCGCCGGACGGCCGACGCCAAACGCAAGAATGATGAGTCCCGGCAGAAGGCGATGAAGTTGCTGGTACATAAGCAGATTCAATGCGTGTATGGCTGAGGACCAACCGCGGTATGACCTCAAGGGCTAAAACTTTTGCGGCGCTTAAATCCCATGAGACTAACGTTGATCGCCAAGAGAAAACCCCTGGCGGAAAGAAAGGCTGCTCACGAACCATCCGACCTCGTTCATGGAAGGCAGACCTGACTTCTATGGAACAATAGCAAATGGGCGAACCGCGCCTCGTTGCGGGTCGTCAGTCTTCATGAATACAGCAGCCGGCTTGTTGCTTGCCGATTAAGAAGTTGCTGAACTATTTCGCGTCATTCCGCGATACTTAAGTAGTGATGGATCAACCGGTTGCCGAGCCGCGGCGCCGAGGCTACATCTACGGAACTGGCAGGGGTCTTGAAATGTCTCCCACCGCAGCGAAGTCCCTCGCAGGGGCCGCGCTCCTCGTAACTCTATTTACGGCAAACGGCGCTCGTGCGTTCGAGATGGGGCGACCTTTCGATCGGGTCTCCACCACCCTGGACGGTACTCGTTGGGCCTATAGCTCCCTGGCACGTCTGGAGCAGGCCGGCTTTAGCACCGGAAGTCCTGCGGATACCTTCAACGGCAAACGAGAGCTCACGCGGTACGATTTCGCGGTGGCGGTGGAACGCATCTATCGAACCCTCCAATCGCGAGTGCTGGGTGCTACGGAGGCGGGGACGCTGCGAACCTCGCTGGACAACTTCCGCCGCCTGCTCCACGAGTTTTCGCCGGACATTGAGGGACTGGGGCAAGACGTTGCGGAGATGAAGGGCCAACTGGAGGCGTTGGATCAACGCTTGGCCCGTCTGGAGCAGACCAGTGTACCGGTAACCCCGGCTACCGTATTGCCCGCTCGCGATTTTGGTAAGGCGCTTAAGGAGCGCGGCTTCGCCGTCCGGGACCACGCGAGCGTCGCCCCTTTGAAGGACCCATTCGGATTGGTCTCACTTCCTGATTCCTTGAGGGCGCCCTCTCAACTTTCAGTGCGCCCGGGGATCGCTGCCCGGGTGGGCAGTGCGCGGATCGGATTCAACATCGACCGTCCGGACGCGCTCACGACAATGTCCGGTTTGCCGCTGGAAGATCCGTCTGACAGCCTCAGCTACCAGGCGCAGTTGAGTTTGCCCCTGGGCAGCTATTGGCTGAGCGCCTTCTACGGACGAGAGAGTGCCGCGACGGACGCCTACCATCTCGGCAACCCGTACTTCCAACTCGGCAGCGCGGAAGGGTTGGGCGGCGCGCTGAGCGGGCACCTGAGCGATCGGTTAGCCTTCCGCGTGGAGACGGCGCGCTATCAGTCGCTCGACGATGACCTGCAGCGCATGATCTACCTGAAGGGCGGGTTGCGCTACGCGGTCGGCAGCGGGTTCAGCGTCAACCTCGGCGTAGAGCGTAGTCGCCAGTTCGGACTGCCGGGCTCCATTCGCGAAGGGATTGGTTACACCTTCGGAGTGGGACGATCCTTCGGACGCAATACGAACCTGAGCTTGCTGTATCGCACGTATGGGGTGGATGGCTCGGGCGCGGCCAGCACCGGCGGCCACGACCAGGATTCGAGCGCGATCACCCAGCTGACGGTCAAGTTCTAACCGGGGCTCAGCGCGTAAAGATCGTTCCGGTTACATAGTCCGCTTCGTCGGACGCCAGAAATGCGAGGACCCGGGCGACGCCGTCCGGGTCTCCCAGTTTTGTGGCCGCCAGAACTCGCTCCGGATCTTCTCCACGCACCGCGGCCTGGTCGCGGATGTTCTGCCGCTTCATCGGCGTATCGATTGCTCCCGGGCAAACGATGTTCACGCGAATGCCGCGCGCTTCCATCTGCCCCTGCAGCGTCAGACCCAGCCCGTGCACGCCGGCTTTACTGGCTCCATAGGCCAGCGATGAGCTGGGACCTCGCACTCCGCCTCCCGAGGAGAGGCAGAGCACCACGCCTCCTGGCGCCATCAGGGGTACGGCGTACTTGCAGAACAGGAACGTCCCGGTTACGTTGACATCCAACACGCGCCGGAATGTCTCCACATCCAGTTCTTCGACTTGCTGAAACGCCCCCTGCAGGATACCGGCGCTGTTGATCAAGACGTGCAGCGCGCCAAAGCGACGGTGCACCTGCTCCAAGACCTCCCGCACGTCTGGCTCGCGCGTCACGTCGCACTGGGTGAATGCCGCGCGTCCTCCCGCCGCTTCGATCGCAGCGACTACCGTCTGGCCAGCCTGACCATCCGCGTCCGCGATGCAGACCACCGCGCCCTCCCCGGCCAGCCGGAGGGCGGTGGCGCGCCCGATGCCGGCTGCACCGCCGGTGATGAGAACGATCTTACCTATCAGCCGCATCAGTCCAACTCCTCGAAACGTAACCCCGCCCGGGCGGCGAACTCCAGCAGCGCCCGCCGTGCCTCCGGAACGCGCTCGATGGGAAGGTGCTCGATCAGTACGGCGCCCCGGGGACAGCACGCATCGAAACGACGCAGGAACGTCGCATGATCCAGCAGCCCCTGCCCCGGAATACACTCATCGAGGTGTAGTACGAGGCGCTCGCCGACGGTGACGTCCTTCGCGTGGGCGCAGATCACGGCGTCTCCCACCTGGTCGAACAGTTCGTTGATCAGTTCCGTAGTGTGGTATGCCTGGCCGAGGGTGCCTACCAGGTTCACCGGATCGGCATTGAACCGCAGCATGGGGGACGCCACGCGGTTGAGCACCTCGCGCACCACCGCTACCGTGTCCAGTGGCGACACGACGTGCGCCTCCAACGCCAGCGGAATGCCGATCTCCTCCGCCAGGGGCACGAGTGCGACGAGACTTTCGACGAGTCGCTCTCGCGTCTCGGGTGCGTGGTTATCCGCATGCGGGGTCCAGGGACCGTTCGCGTTGAGGCTGCCCGGGCGCACATACACGCTTTCGGCCCCCAAGGTTTCCGCCGCGGCCAACACGGCGCCCAGTGCGGAGATGCCTTCCGACCGCACCAGTGGGTCCGGATGGACCAGGCTGGGGTAGTCCGGGGGCAGCAGTTGCACCAGTGCAACGTTTTCGGTCTCCAGAGCGTCCCGGGTCCGCTGGAGGGCCACCAGGTCTCGTGCGGTAGCCATGCTGGGCAGATGCCACGACGCAGCACCAAAACCAAGTTCCCGCACGCGGCGTACCGCCTGCGCCGAGCCATCTCCTAACAGGCCGGCTACTCCCAGCTTCATGTGCCTCTCCCCTGCCCGATCTTGTATGATGAGGCGTCCGCAGCCGAACCCACGGGGCCTCGCCCCATTTGTTCGGCGCATGGGATTGCAGTCGCCTCTCTCAGAGATCAAACGCCGAGTATGCCTGAGCTTCCCGAGGTGGAGATCCATAGCCGCAACTTGCGGAAGTGGCTCCACGGCAAACGGATCACCGGTTACACCGTTACGGACCCGTTACTGGTCGATGGCCAGGATACCTCCCACTGGCCGGCCGCGCTCTGCAACCGCGGCGTGCTCGGCGTGCGGCGGGAGGCGAAGTACCTGCTGGTGGACCTGGAGGGTGAGCACACCCTGGTCGCTCACCTCCGGATGACGGGGCGCTTCGTCCACGACGCCTATGTTGCGGGTGAGAACCATAAGTTCACGCGGCTCACCCTGCGCCTGGCTGAAGGCAATCAGGTCCGCTTCGAGGATCGGCGGCGTTTCGGTAGAATCTGGATCTCTCCGACGGAGGCTCTTCGGGAGCTACCGGAGTTGGCAGGGTTGGGTCCCGACGCGCTCCTTGCCCCAGCCTCCTTTGACCGGTTGCGCCAGTTGACGGCCGCCACACGGCGAAGCATAAAGACTCTGCTGATGGACCAGCACGTCATCGGCGGAATCGGCAATATTTGCGCGATTGAGATCCTCTATCGTGCGGGCATCGCGCCCGATACGCCGTCCTCGGCGCTCACCGATGACCAGGTCCGCGATATCACGCGCATTATTCCGGAGTTCCTGGAGTGGGCGATTGGCACCCAGTCTCGCCGCGAGTTGATCTATATCGGTGAGAAAGGCTCGGAGAACGTCTTCACCATCTATCGGCGGGCCGGCGAGCCCTGTCCGCAGTGCAACACGGCGATTGTTCGCACGGTGGTCGGCGGACGCGGCACCTATCACTGCCCCAATTGCCAGCCGAGGAGGATGGGCTAACGGCGGCGCTGGCGCGACCGCGCCGGTAGGCCTGTTACCAGGTTACCCCCCGCTTTAAGGGACGACCACTCGCTCCGGCGCCTGGTGCCAATTCTCGGCGAACCGTATTTGGACTAGCGCTGTACCAATTGCACCAATTCCGCGCGCAACTCCGAAGCGGTGTTGTGGCTGTGCTTCATCTCCACGTAGTGGTTGAAGCAGCCGCGGCAAACCAACATGTGCCACATGAGGTTCCGCTCCTGCTGCGGCGGAAGCTGGTTCTGGAGCATGCGCGGCAGCAGATCATGCACCTGCGCCTCTTCCACGGGCTGCACGTTGATTGCTAACTCGTTAACAGGAACGCGCACCTTCTTCACCACCACCGCCGGCCGATGCCAGAGGGTGACGGTGGACAGGCACGCGGCCAATCCAAGCGCCACGCCCACTGCCGCTCGATACCGCCAACCAGGGACCGTGGTGGCTGACACCAGCGATTCCAGCCAGGGTCGGGCGCGCTTCGCGGCAATTCTCTGCCTCGGAGCCTCGGCCGCCGAAGCAGCGCCCTCCAACTCCTCCAGGCGCCGGCGTACGGCGGCGCGACGAGTCTCGGACTCCGGCGCTTCCAATGCGTCAGGCATTCGGCCGGCTACCTGGAGGGTCGCAACCAGTTGCTCCAACTCCAATCGTGATAGCTCGACGGATACCCCTTCAGCGCGTGCTGTCCGGAGGTGCTCGATATAGCGCCAGATCAGATCGGCCGCGACTTCTTCTCGATTCAGTGACATACGGTTCGCTGTTTAGTGGGTGAATTCGTTAGTTGCCTGAGTAACCGCAGGGTGTATCGGTGGCTAGCACCAGTTCCCGGAGCCGCTTCATCGCCTTGTAGAGATGCGTGGTGACGGAGGTGATCGACGGTTTCCCCATCACCTCCATAATCTCCCGACAAGTCAGCTCCCGATCGTAGCTCAGCGTGATGATCTCGCGATCGGACGCATTGAGCCGCTGCATCGCCCGCCGGATGCGGTCGACGTCGGTGCGCCGCAGCATCACTTCTTCCGGGGCCTCGGCGTGCCTGTCGGGTTCTTGCCAGAGGTCTTCCAGCAGCACCAGATCGGGCGTGCGGCCCCGCTCGCGTACGCGGTCGATGGCCTGGTTCCGGGCAATGGCGTAAAGATACGACAGGTAGCGCGACCCCCCATCCACCTTGAAGGAGCGCACTCGCTCGAACGCCCGGGCGAAGGTATCCGCCAGAACGTCTTCCAGATCGGCATCCGGCACGCCCAGATGGCGCAAGAACTGCTCCAGGCGCGTGTAGTGCCGTTCGAAGACAATGCTGAAAAGCTTGCCTTCGCCTAGCTGAACGCGGCGGATAATCTCTTCATCACCCGCAACAGTCGGTTCCGGCTGGGTTCCCATGGCGTGTTTCCTACGTCCACTGCTCCGGAATGTCACTGCGCCTCACTCGGCGGAGGCGCCCCGTGGCTCCGTGGTCTCCACTATCGCCTCGTCCAGGAGCAAAATCGGAATGTCGTCGCGCACCGGGTAACTCCGGTGGCACGCAGCACAATAGAGGCGGTCGTCGGCGCGAATGATCAGCTCACCCCGGCACGCCGGGCAGGCAAGCATTTGTAGAAACTCGGCGTCGATCGGCATACTAACTCCCGTGTAGTGAATTCAGTGGATGGACGCGGGTCCAGCGGGATCAGTGTACCCAAGTGCCGGAGTGAGGGCGCAGTGGATCGACCGTGCGGTTGAGCCGCCAACCCCTACTATCCAGTACTCCATTGCCTCCCGATGGTTCCGCCCCGACGAGATTCACCGCCTGGCCGGGCACGTCCTGCCGGCCACGGCCGGGCGACGAAGGAGTCGCTCTTGACCACGCGGAACAAGGCCCCACTGTGAACGAACTTTTTCGCCGATCAAATCCGGGGGAGCTCCCCCACCGCTTTGCCCCGCGCGCCATGCCGTCGGGCCGATTTCCGCTTGCCGCCGCGCTGTCGCTGCTGGCGGTAGCCTTCGGAGTGCTGCCGGTCGCCTCCGGCACGCTGGACCCCGCGCAGGTGAAAGAGACCGTTCTCCCAAGTGGACTGCGCCTGATCGTCAAGGAGTCGCGCGCTTCAGACCTCGCCTCTGTCCAGGTGTGGGTCCGCGCCGGCGGGTTCCGCGAAGATGCCGCCTCCGCCGGCACGGCGCACGTGATCGAGCACCTCGTGTTCAAAGGCACCGAGACTCGGGGTCCCGGTAGTATCGACGAAGAGGTGGAAAACCTGGGCGGTATGCTCGAGGCATCTACCGAGAAGGACTGGACCCGTTTCTCCTGCACGGTGGCGGGGCGTTACGTCGGAAAAGTCATCTCGGTGGTTGGAGACACGGTCCGCAATCCGAAGTTTCGGATCGAAGACTTCGAGGCGGAGAAGCCGGTCATCCTGGAAGAGATCAATCAGGTACCGCTCAATCCGGAAGCGGGAATTGCCCGCGCGCTCTACCAGCTAGCCTTCAAGCAGCACCCGTATCGCTTCGACGTTCGCGGCAGTGCGCAGTTCATCAATAAGCTGGACCTGGAGAGGGTGCGGGCGTACTACCGCAAGCACTACGTCCCCTCGAACATGCTGGTGGTCGTGGTGGGCAACGCGGACCCGGCCGGGGTGGAGCGGGCGGTACGCGCTGCATTCCAGGCGGATCAGGTAGCGCCTAAGCCCGCCGAGACGGCGTTGGCGCCAGACGAGGTCGCCTGCGCAAAACCTGAGCGGCTGGAGGTCACCACGCCGTTGAACACGGGCTTTGTGGGACTTGCCTACCCGGCTCCCTCCGTCAAGCAAGAGCCGGACGTCTATGCGATGGACCTACTCCTCACCATGCTGGAACATGGCGGCGTAGGCCGTTTGCCCCGCGCCCTGAAGAGCGTCGGCGGCGTGGAAGCTACGTTCGAGACGCGCCGGCAGCCGGGAATCCTCTACGTGATTGCGGCCACCGGCCCGGAGAACACTTCGCAAGTGGAAGGGCTGCTCCGGCGAGAGTTGGATTTCATCACGTCGCATCCGATCCCCGCCAACGAGTTGGACGTTGCCAAGCGCATCCTGCACGGTAGCTACGCGCTCGATAGCGAAACGTTTACCGGCCAGGCCGCCACGCTGGGCTATTATGCCTCCATCGATCGGTGGCAGTTCGCGACGGATTACCTTCGCAAAGTCGACGCAATCACCGTCGAGCAAGTCCAGGCGACCGCGCAAAAGTACCTGAACCAGGAGCACTCGGTGGCGGTGCTGCTAAAACCCCGCACGGTTCCCCGGGTGGAGCCGCCGCGCAGTAACGGCACTTAGCCGGCCCGCTCGGATCCGGTGGACCCGGTCAGTCACCGCTCGCACTCCAGGCTCGCTTCCCCGGTACTCGTTGTCATGTCGTATCCAGCCCACCTCTCACTCCGCACTCGACGCCGTTTCCTGCTGGGACTCCTGGCAACGTCCGCCGTGATCCCCGCTACGGGAGTACGATCGCAGTCGCAGCCGGCTGCGGCGGTTCCGGAAGCACCAGCGCGCCGCGTACCGCTGCGCATAGCGACTCTGTCCAACGGGCTTCGCCTCCTGTGCCGTACCAACGACTCGTCGGAGATGGTCTCCATCGTCTGCCAGGTGCGGGCGGGCCTTCCGGACGAACGGGACGAGCAAGCAGGCCTGGCAGCGCTGACCGCGGAGACAATCCTGATGGGCACCACCACCCATTCTGCGCACGCCTTTAGCAGCGCCGTAATCCAGGCGGGCGGCGACCTCCGCACGCTCCCAGGCTTCGACCTCACCGAAGTCTCCGCCGTCTGCGACAAGACGCAATTCGATTCGGCTCTGAAGCTGGTTGCCGACGTGGTGGCCCATCCCAGTATCACGGAAGAACAGGTTACCGAGGCGCGTACCGAGCTCAAGCAGCGGATAAGCCGGTTCGAAGAAGATTTCACCGGCGCGTCGTATCAAGCGTTGGTGGGGCAACTCTACCCGCACACTCCCTATGGGCGTCCGATCAACGGGTTTCCGGAGAGCCTGGACCGCCTGAAAGCTGTGGACGTGCGCAGATTCTGGCAGGAACACTACCTCCAGAACCGGATGGTGGTGGCGATTGTCGGCGACGTGGATAGCTCCAAAGCCCTGGAAATGGCGCAGAAGGCGTTTCAGAGCGTTCCCTGGAAGCCCCCCGTTGTCGCGGCGCCTACTCCCACCGAAGCTCCCGGGAAGCTCAAGACCGAACTGCTCCAGCGACCGGGTCCCGCGGCGCAGTTGATGGTGGGATACCGCACTCCCGGCGTGACTCGCGACAACTATCCGACGTATGCCGTGCTGGACGCCATTATCGGCGGCGGCAAGCGTGGCCGGCTCTTTTCCAATATCCGGGAGAAGCACAGCCTGGGCTATCAACTCGGCTCGTTCTTCCAGCCGCTGCTGCTGCAAAGCCATCTCGTCGGCTACGTCATCACCCCGCCGTTTCGGCGGAACCCGCGCACGGAGCAGAACGAAAGCGTCATCGACCTCGTGAAGACGCACCTCCTGGCGCAGTATCAGGATCTTGCGACGGCCGGCCCCACGGACCAGGAACTGGCACGCGCGCGGAACTATGTGATCGGCCGCTATGCCCTGCGTCAGGAACGAACGCGGGACCAGGCCAAGTGGCTGGCCTGGAACTCCGCGATGGGGCTCGGTGCGGATTTCGATGACTACTTCAACCGCCGGGTAGCCACCGTCACCAAAGAACAGATCCAGGCCGCCGCAAAGGCGCTAACAGGTCAGCAGGCGTTGGTCATTACCCTTCCGGAAGAAGTGCAGCCGGAACGCTAGCATTTTGAGTTGCGAAACCCATACCGCCTGAAAGCGCGTATCTAGACTCCGTGCGGCGGTCCCTGGTTTTCCGCACCTGATCAGGTGAGTAACTCGTAATGGCTTGGCATACTGGAACGATGGCTGGGAGCCTGGCGCTCGGGGTTGCCCTATTGGGTGCAGGCGGCCCCCGGCAAGCTTCGGCGGGGAAGGCTTCCGCACCGAAGGCGCCGCCGGCGCCACCCATCACGGTCAAGCAGTTCCCCAAGCCGACCTCTCGCCCGCCGGTACCCAAAATCATCCGCCTGGCGCCGGGGCAAAAGGTCATCACCGCGGCGCAACTTCGTAACGCTCCTACGGTTTATGAAGCCAATCGGCGCGACAAGTCGCGAGTTGCCAAACCGCTCTCCCGCCCGGCTCCCATGCGGATTCCCGGCGCCCCTCAGATCCTTCACGATCTGCCCCTGCCCGAATCGAAGCCTCCCCGCCCCGTGCCGGTAGCTAAGAAGAAGCCGGCAACCGTCGGGGCACATAAGAAGTAGGCTTTCCGGTACCCCTAGGGACTGCGGAAGCCCATTGGAACTCGAGCGGGCCGGAGGTGATGCCTCCGGGGTTACTTGCCGGTGACCGTCTCGCATCAAGCAGGCCCGCGTAACTCTGTCTTCGGTGCTTGTTCGTAATCGTGCTTAACGTTCGCGATGTTAGGGAACATAGGAGGTTTGGCCGGTACGAGAATTGAGCATACTGTCTTATGGCCCTGTCGACTCTCCTTCCCCAGGCACGCGCGCCACACAAGCATGGATCCCACGAGTTCCCCCCTCGCCGCAAGGCGCACCGAGTCCGATGAACAGCGACTGGCCGACCTCGAGCTGTTCGTTCGGGGCGTTGTTCATGATCTGAACAATGCCCTGAATGTTATGCAGACCAATCTCTACTTGCTCCGCCAACGCTTGCCGGCGGATGAGATCAAAATCCAGCGCCCACTGACGCGCATTGAGGACCAAGTCGGAACCATAGGGAGCATGCTGGAAGGCTACCAGGCGCTCTACCACGCCGAGCAGCCGTCCCGCCAGCGTCTTGACCTGAGCGAACTGGTCCGAAAGGTGCTGCAGAGCGTAGGCGTTCCGGACGGTTATCAGCTCCTGACGGAACTCGCCGAGGAGCTCCCGCTGATCGAGGCTGACCCGAAATTGGTGGAGGCATCGCTGCGGGCGATCCTGCGAAACTCGATTCGCGCGATGCCGGGAATGGGCGAGATCCGCGTGATTACGCGTCGAGACGGAGACGGAGTGGAGTTGGTCGTTGAGGACACGGGGCCGGGAGTACCCGCCGAAGTCAGCAATCGGGTCTTTGAGCCGTTCGTCAGCACCTGGCCTGAACACGCGGGACTCGGATTGGCGCTGGTCGACCGGGTAGCGGCCTCGCACGGCGGCAGCGCGAGCGTCACCTCGGCTCCGGGCGAAGGCACTCGGGTGACGATCCGACTACCCATTAGCGAGCGCTAGAGCCGCGCCGTTGGACCTAGCGCCACTGCTTGGTAAGCGTAGCCTGAGTTATGCCCCGCTCGAAGTGGTAGTGCACCTGATCAGTGAGGATGCTCATCAGGAAGCGGCCGCGACCTCCGGTAGCATCCACCGCGGGTAAGCAGGGCTCATCGAGGGCAAACGGCTCACCGGGGTACCGCAGGCAGACTCGTGCGCCCTCGCCGTTTACCTCGACCTGGGCTTCGATGAAGGCTTGTCGCGCTCCCACGCCGTGGCGCACGGCATTGCTGAACGCTTCACTCACCGCGAGGGCGAAGTCACCAATAGCTGCCTCGTCGGCTTGCACCTGCTCACAGAGCGCAATCACCGCCTGCCGTAACACCCGTGCTGCTGCCAGGTCGGCGTCCAGGTGAAGGCGCTGCTCCATGGGTGTCCCGCGCATGCAGTTTTCCGGTGTGTAGTGGTGCGTTGATCTGAAGGGCGCGGGCGCACTTGCCGCTCGTCAGCGTGGACAAGCCGCCAGCTTACCAGGATTATCGGCGGAAGTGCTGCCCCGCGGTAGCCTGAAGCGGCACCGCGAGGCAGGTTGAGGCTAGGAACGCGTCCGGTCTAGCGGCCGGATCGGTAGTGACGACCATACACTCGGCTCGCAGATCTCGAGATTTCGGGGTGCCCGCGGATAGACCACTCGCCCAATCAACGACGACGTGGCCACGGGCCCGTACTGGCGGCTATCAACCGAATTGATCCCATCGCCAACCAGGTAGACCATTCCCACGGGGATGCGTACCCGGTGGAACTTGAATCCGGGATAGCGTTCCTTCCACGGGGCCAGTGGCGTTCCTACGTCCAACAACTGTGGCGAGGTTTCATCGCGGCTCTGGCCCCAGGTCTTCCAGAAGTGATCGCCGCCCACGGCGAAAACGCGCTTCACGCAAACGTCGCCGTCTACCTGTGCCAGCACTACGTCTCCCCGGTGCAGGGAAGCCGGCTGGGAAGTGCGGGCGCAGAGCACCACCTGCCCGGGCTGAAGGGTCGGGCTCATGGATGATCCGACGATTACCGCGGGTCGGATCGGGGACAGTACGGCGCCCGCAATGAGGAGCGCACCGACTTTGGCGATGGCGGTCAGCCGCGGCGCGGGCGGCCGGCCGGCGCAGGCCCACTTCGCAATTCGAGGGGAAGACACGACACGCATACGGGCTTCCTTTCCGGACGGCCTTCAAGGCCAGTCCACGAGGTAAGCGTATGCGGGCTGCGTTAACCGAGGGTTAACTGCCGGTCAACTTTGGATGAAGGCAGCGTGAAGTAAAGGTACGTCTGCTCTCTCTCCGAGCTTTTGCCAACTCGGCGGACGACTGCGGCTGACTTGAGATGACCGCGGTCATCCGGCCAAGTTCTGTCGTCGTTATTGAGCTGATCTCGATACTACGCTCGCGCAGGCTCCGCCCGGTGACCCTGCCGCTCCCACCAGGCCGTGAACACAATTCCCAGAACTATAGCCACCGTGACGGCGGCAAGGATCTCCAGTCGTTGTGCGCGGGTACGCAGTGCGAGAGGCACCACCAGGTGGGTGAACTGGACGGCACTCAGCGCAATGGTAGGGGCGAGGAGGCGCTGCAGGAGGCCGGCGCCACGGAACTCGTCCAATGGCGAAAGTCCAATCGCCCCGAGGGACGCTACCGCGAGCCCCACCACCAGTGCCGCCTCCGGTCGGTCACCGATCAGCATCCACACTGCCAATGGAGACAGGCCCGCAATCATGCCGGTCAGTACCATGCGCAGCAGCGCCGGTCCCCACGGGCTCGAGAACGTAGCCGAGGCGCCGGAAGCTTGCGACGTGGCAACCGCCTTCGGTGCGGTACCGAGACCGGCGAGGAGTGCTGGCAGGAGCGCACCCACCAGGAGGGCCGCATAGTAATACAGAAAGTCCGCCTGGAATCCACGGGTGTAGTCGTGCCGCTCGACGAAGACGCGATAGAGAACCATCATCAGTCCCAAACCGAGGGCGGATGAGACCAGACTTCCCCCGGGCCCGGCGGACGTGCGCCCACCCGCGAACACCGCGCACGAGATCCAGCCTGCGAGAACCAGGAGGGCCAGGCCAAAACCGTGCAGTTCCCGGAACGCAATTACCCCGCCCCCAACCACCAGCAGCGCGGCGATCAGACGCGCAGGCGATGCGGCTACAGCCCCCGCGTCCGCGCTTTCAGCGGAGGGAACGGTGAGGGCTCCCAGCAGGGTGATTACTGCAAACAGCCCGAAGCCGAGGAGCACGACCCACAGGAACGGTAGCGTGCCATTCAACCGCGCTGCCGCAATTCCGGCAACCACCGCCAGTGGGATCCCTACAAGGGCCACGCCGTACAGCCAGCCCCGTCCCGCGGGTGCGGCCACAATCGCGCGTACCGAGAGGAGTAGCCCCGCGGCGGCGGCCAGAAGTGCCGGCAGCGGTTGCCACTCGCGTAGACCGGTGGGGCCCCGGTGAAATGTGGCCAGATACTCGGCGGCAGCAAGTGCGGCCACCAGTAGCGCGG
>Ga0255338_1004723_pt1 | contig 13596 bp, 10 predicted proteins | sample MeOH1_35cm_T4_19_FD_203715 | JGI IMG/M metagenome (GOLD analysis project Ga0255338, IMG submission 203715) | Sandy soil microbial communities from University of British Columbia, Vancouver, Canada - MeOH1_35cm_T4_195 | ecosystem: Engineered > Artificial ecosystem > Sand microcosm > Unclassified ...
ACCGAGGAGACCGTCACCACCTGGCCCCAGCGCTGTGCGGATTGGCTCAGGCGGCAAGGACTATTGGGCGTTAAGCGCTAGGCGTTAAGCCGCACGATGAGTTGGGGGGTTGGGCGTTTCCCGCCCACCCCCCCCCATGCCCTCAATCGGTGGCCCATTGGCCGAGGGATTCGCGGATGCCGCGTCGGAGGCTCCCGCCGATTGCGCCGCAGGCGGCAGCGAGCGGGAGCCAGATGACCACTTGCGTAGCCGCAAGCACAGCCAGCGGGAAGTGCTGGACTTCCGCCAGTGCCGGTGTGCTTTCGAACGCGCCGATGATCCCGCAGACCAACGCGGCGCAACTACATCCCAGCAGGGCGCCGTACCCATGCCGCGTCCGGACCAGAATTCCGGTCAGTAGCCCGGCCACGATCGGGAACACTACCGCGTTGAGCACCAAGAGTCCGCCCACCGCCGAGTTGCCCACCGCCACGGCAGCGCTGCTGCACAGCCACGCGAAAAACGAGGCAGTAAGATAACAGAGAAACCCCACGCGGGCCGCTTGCATCGGGGACTCCAGGCGCGCCGGCCGTTCTCGGCGCCACTCCCGGAGCCAGTACTTCCCTACCTGACGCGGGGGACCAAACTGCCGGAGAGCAGCAGCCAGCGCCTCCTCGGGAGTAGCCCCCAGTTCCAGGTGTGCTTCCACCAGCGACTCCAGGTGTGCTCCTACCTCCGCTCGCAGCTCTCGGCGACGCACATGCGGCACGTCGTCCACCAGGGGGGCGACTACCCGGTCCAGGTAGTCGTCCAGGCGCGCGTTCCGATCATCTTCCGTGAATTGGAGCTCGTGCGGCATATCCCGTCTCCTCGTCAGCTATCGATCCCAAACGGGAGGGAGTGTTGGAGTGATGGAGCAAAAAAGAGGGAGGCCCAAGGGGTTAGAAGGCGGGCTCCGGTCCACCCGGCAGCAGGTTGGGCCGCGACGGATCGACCGCCCTGTCCGGCTCCGCGCCGATAACCCGCTCAATGGCCGAGGAAAAGCGGTTCCAAAGTTTCGCACGCGCCGCCAGCGCCGCGTGCCCGGAAGGTGTGAGGATGTAGACTTTGCGCTCCCGGCCCTTCTCCTCGCGCCGCCACTCCCCGGCGATCAACCCCTCGCGCTCGAGCGCGTGGAGCGCCGGATAAAGCGTGCCTTCTTTGCACCGGAGGGCCTGGTCGCTGCGCCGCTCGATCTCCCGGGCGATGGCGTAGCCGTGCAGCGGGCCGTCCCGCAGCACCGCGAGCACCAGCGTGGGCGTGTTTCCTTTGAGCAACTCGCGTTCCAGATCCATGCAGATACCTCGGAATCCATTATATCTGATGTCGAGGGGTTGTCCACGTAAGATAGCGGAAGGTGTTCAAAGGTGGGTACGGCAAGGAACATCCACCTGGCTGCGACCCTCTCCCCGGAAACTCCCATTCGAGCCGCAACCGTAACGAAGCGGGCTACCCTTACGCGCGCAACCAACACCAGGTCGTGGTTGCCTTAATGCGGCTGATTAGCTCGTCCGCGCTGTCGCTGTCGTGGTGCGGATTGGCCGGTCAATTGCAGGAGCAGTTTCCGCGCTTTTGAATCTTCTTCGTAACCCAGGCAAAAGTGGGGCCTACCTTCCGTCTCACCCTGTAGAACGCGATTGGCGGAGAGCGCAGATGCACCCGGCCGGAGAGCTTGCATTGGACCAGTGGCCCGAGGAAACGGGGAGATCGGAAGATCTTCGCCTGGTGCAGGCGGTGCTGGACGGAGATCGTGCGGCGTTCGACCAGCTGGTGCAGCAGCACTCGGCACAGGTTGCCTCGGTGGTCCGCCGGGTGGGGAGCGAGCCGAACGAGGTGGAAGACATCGTGCAGGAGACGTTCCTGCGGGCCTACCAGAACTTGCGCCGGTTCCGCGGTCGGTCCCAGCTTCGCACCTGGTTCATCCAGATCGCCATCAACGTCTGTCGCGATCGTCAACGCAGTTTCTGGCGGAGGCGGGTACGGCTTACGCTTCCGGAAGGTCCGGACCCGGCGCAGGGTGGTTTCGCGGACGCAGCAGTGCTGCAGCAGTCGATCGCCGCGGCCGTCGCCAAGCTGCCGGAGAAGCTCCGCCTGCCGTTTGTGCTGCACGCCTTTGAAGAACTGTCCGGCATCGAGATCGCCGCGGTGCTGGGTTGGAGCGAAAGCACAGTATGGACCCGGATCTACGCGGCGCGGAAACAGCTGCGCGTTCAACTCGCGGACCTGTTGGATTGACGGAACATGCCCTGGGAGGGCGTGCGGAGATCGATGATGCGCTGTAATCGGGCTCGCCCACTCCTTGCGAAACAGCTCCGAGAGTCCCTCGCCCTCGCCGACGACTTGGCGCTGCGACAGCACCTCGCGACGTGTCCGGGCTGCCGCGGCGAGGCAGCCGAGTTGCAGGCACTGGAAGCGACACTGCGCCGTGCGCACGCGGCGCCGGCGGCCCATGATCCGCCGGTGCGGGTGGATACTGCGGCGATCATGCGGACGCGACCGCTCCGCCCGGTGTACTCGCGCTGGCTGCTTGTCGCCGCCGTGCCCGCCGCCCTCGCCGCCTTGAGCGCGGCCTGGTTCTACACCGGGCCTGCCGCTCGACCGACCGGAGAGGAGCAGGTGGCGCGAATTGCTCCCTCTTCACATGGAGAATCGCATCACGTCGGCAAGAGATTCGTCAGCCCTCCCCCGAAGGTCGTAGCGGTACCGCGAGTGCTTCCCGTACGGCCCAGCAACGCACCCATGAGACGACGAAACCACGTCGCAACTGCAGCCGGTCGTCCTGGAGCGCGGCTGCGCCAGGTAGCATTGCAGGTCCGGCGTGCGCTTACGGAGAAGCCGGGAGCGCGACTGGACAAGCCCGCTCTCCCGCGGCCCGAGATGCCCGCGCTCCAGGTACAGGTACCTCCAACCGGAATCGAGCCGGGGCAGGTCCTGCCCGTCGCCTTCGTACCGACACCGGAGCCGCCGGAGGAGGGCGGATCCGTCGCCGTTACGCTTCGGGGAGACACGCGCCTCAGCTCCCGCATGATCCTCGCGGAGAAGGACCGCACCCTGGGCGAACTGCTCCCGCGCCTCGGAAAGCGACTCCACGTTCCGCTTACGGCCGGACGAGAAGTGGCGGACGATAAGCTCACGCTTTTCCTGCGGGAACGCTCTGCCGCGGAAGCCCTCACGCTGGCTGCCCGCCACCTGGGGTTCAAGTGGCACCGAACCGGCGAGGGGTACGAGCTGCGCCAGGACCTCGCCAGCCGGCAGCGAGAGCAGGCACTGCTCCGCAACGAACTACAGCCGATCGAGACGCAGCTCAACCTCGCCGCCCGCTGGCTGCCGGAGACGGTGGCCCGCAAGAAGGAGCGGATGGCGGAGATCGACGCACAGATCAAGGGAGGCGGAATTGGTGCCGAGGAACAGGCGCGGCTATCAGCCGAGCGCCGGACGCTGACGGACGCCTGGCTAGAGCCGGCCCGGGTAGACGCTTCCCTGATGCTCTTCCGGTCGCTGACGCCAGCCCAGGTGGACGCCGTACTGGCGGGCGGTGAGTTCCGTTACTCCACCGCGAACGGCACTCTGCCGCCGCTCATCGCCACCCGGGTCTATGACTCCACGGCGATCCTGGAGCAAACCTTTGGCCCCCAAGCGCGAGTGCAAGCCGACGTGACGCTCTCGCTGTCCGACGTGGAAGACCTGGACGAGTTGCCGCCTTCCCGCAAGAACCGGCAGCTCCTCCTGCGCACCCAGTTCTCCACGATCCGCGGCAGCAAGGAAGATCCGCATTACTGGGGGGCCGGCTGGGCGCCGCCGGTTCCCGCTCCGGTGCTTCCGCCACCCGATGGCATGGTCACCGATCTGGACCTGAAGCGCACCGTGGAGCTAAACCTGCCCGGCCCGGACCGCCAGCCCCCCACGATCATGGGGGGTAGCATGATCTGCGCCGCGCAGCTTGGAAACGTCTGGCCCAAACAGGCGACCGTCGCCGACGTAGCCGAGGCGATCCACCGGTCGAGCGGCCTGGAGGTCGTGGCGGACAGCTTCGTTTCCGCCCGGCTGGACCCCGCCCTGCTGCGGGGCCGCCGGCCGCTGGCGGAGGTCTTGCAGAAGGTGGCTGAAGAGCTGGATTACACCTGGGAGAAGCGGGGCAAGCTGCTGCTGCTGCGAGACCGGCGCTTCTACCGCGACCGGCCGGCCGAGGTACCGGAGCGGCTACTCCAGCCGTTTCGGGCCCGGGTGATCCAGCAAGGCACGCTCACTCTTGACGAGTTAGCGGAGTTGGCTGCCCGCCTCTCCGATACGCAGGCGCGCGGAATGTACCGCTATTGGGGCTGGTACCTGGAGGGGACCGGAATCTTGCCCACGGACTACTTCTTCGGGCATCGGCAGCACCTGCGGTTCTGGGCCAGCCTGAGCCCCATGCAGCGCGCCATGCTGCGCAGCGGAGGCACGTTGGCGGTTGCCGACCTGCTTCCGGCGCAGCGCCAGCTCTGGGCGGACGGGCTCACCTCGCCCCCGGAAACGGCTCGCACGCCGTCGGACGGGCAGCGCATTCCCAATGTGGCCGAGGTGGCACAGGGCAGCTTTCGCCTGCGGATCACGGAGAATACTGCCGCGCTGTTCATTACGCCCGTGGTAGACGGGAAGCGACAGCCGGCTACGGGCATTATCGTCGAAGGCAAGCCGGGCTACGATATCCGCAAGCTAGTGCAGTCAGAGGCGGGTAACCCGCCCATCGAGATGGCCGCTCCCCCACTCTCGCTGGCGGGCTACTCGTTCCAGTACTATGTGGGCGGAGAGCCGAAGCCGCTCCGCACCGCGCGTGTCCTGATCGCACCGCTTCAGAAACCAGTACCGGCCGAGCCGGGAACCGGTTCCAAAGAAAAGGAATGACCATGAAGAGTCGTTGGATCGCCGCGGCCGGCTGTGGGGTGTTGCTCATCGCGAGCCGGCAAGCGCAGGCACTCTGGACTGTCGCGGACGTGACCCCGGCGTACTCCACGGTCTCGGAGCGTGCCTTCAGCGTCACGTCCGAGCCCGTGGAGTCACTCCGGAAGGTGCGGATCACCGTGAAGCCCGTGGGGAAGAAATTACTTTCGCCCTTCCTTTCCGGCTATGTGTGGATGCACGACGGTCAGCGGTTTCTCGGCGAGATCCCGGTACAGGAAGAGCGCGAGGGGGAGAGCTCCGTATTCTCCATGAAGCTCGACCCGCAGGTGGCGCGCCACTCGCGCTTCGAGGTCCACGAGTCCACCTACATCTGGAAGAAGGGCCAAACGACCCGGCCCGATCGCAACGTGCCCCGCAGTGAGCTCCCGCTGGGCGGCCAGATGTTCCGCCTCGATCTGGGCAAGTTCCTGGCCACGGAAAAGCCGTAGAAGCGTCAAGCACCAAGCCTCAAGTGGAGTATTGGGCTTGACGCTTGACGCTTGATGCCTAGGGAAGGTCTGGTTTGACCAGCGGATTGCCTGGGTCGCCGACGCTTACCTGGAGCACGAAGAAGTGCGCCGGGTTGGCGGTGAGCAGGGCGTGGTTAACGATCAGGAGGGTCTTGGTCGCCTTGTCGAAGGCGATGCCAGCGGGCGCATCGAGGGGGACGGCATCTCCCGGCAGGGACTCGATGCGCGTCCGCTCGGTGCCGTCCGGACGGAGGATTGAGATCTGGTTCGTCAGCGCCAGCGAAACGTAGAGCTCTCCCTTTGACCCAAACGCCAGTTGATCGGGGAACTCGGAGTGGTCATACACGTGGAAGACTTCCAACTGCTCCGCCGTCGGCTCGTCGACGAGGGGCAGGCGGTAGATCGTGCCCTGGGTGGGGTCATCCGAGTGGGTGGTGACGGCTACGTACAGCTTCTTCCGTGCCGGATCCAGCCGCAACCCGTTCGTACCAAACGGGATCGCACCACCGCCTGCAAACAGCGGGCTCTGGAACCAGACCTGCGGGGCGCCGCCACCGGGGGCGTAGCGGAAGATGGTGGCCTGCAGCGAGTCGCTCACGTAGGCGTTACCTGCTTTGTCAAACACCACGTCGTTCGCGATGGGCGGTGCGCCGAACAGCGAAGGCAGAGGATTGCCGTATGCGGACTGGACATAGCTGTTCCCCACCTTCGTAAAGCGGATCAGCCCCAGTTGCGTGCTCGCGGCGTAGAGGCGGCCCTCGCTGTCCACGGCGATGTTGCTAAGCGCGTGCTCCTGCGAGAGATCTTCGCCCGATACCGCGATAGTAGCCCGGTGGACGTGCGTCCGACGGTCGTAGACACGGATTACCGAAGGACCGGTGCCCGCGGTGCCGAAGCGAGCCGGCCCGGAAACGTAGACGAGGTTGCCTTCCACCACGATCCCCTCGGGGAATCCCGGAATCGGGGAAAGCTGGGCGAACGGCTTGACGTGGCCGATGGGCTTGGGCTTGGCCGACACCGCGCGGACGCCGGTCACACCGAAAGCAGCCACCGTCAGCAGCGACAGCGCCGCGCGGCGGGACGACCAGACCGGCAATAGATTAAACGCCATGATGCTCCTTTTGACCTACCACTGAGAGTTGACGCGATGCGGCTCCTCGCCCACTCATTCGCAAGTTGGCGCGCCTACTCGGTCATCGGACAGGTGCAGGTATAAGGGGTCGCCTAGCGTGAGTCAATGCAATCCATACGGATCACCGCAAAATGCGGGGAGCGCACCGCGCGAGCGTTGCGTCCCGGAGCAATGCAACCGTGCCCCGGGACGCAAAAAACCCCCGGCCAACATCGCTGCGGACCGGGGGAGTTACCGTATCAGAAGGAGAGCCCGAGGCTCTATAAACCCAGTCTATCGGCCATCCAACGATCTATCGCCTGGCTGAGAGTTGAGTGATTGCTACAACTGTCAGCACCCCCTCCAGAGAAGGGCCGCTGCATCCGGCCCGGTTCGGCGGCGGCATCGTATTGAACGATCCGTCAGTTTCCGTTCAGCCATCCGCCGTCTAGACTGTAATCCGGGGATTCGTGGCAATTCGCCCGAATTGGGCCGGGGAGCGGAGGGCGCAGAGGCGATGCGGAAGCGAGCAAGGCAGTTCTGGGGCGACTTCTTCGGGCTTGACCCGCAGGAACTGGAGCAACCGGGCGCGCGCGTCGTCCCGCATTGCGGCCTCGGAGACTACGCCGGAGCATGGATCTTCTGGCGTGACGACACCCTTTTGCTGTCCACCCCGCCCGATCTGGTAGACGAAACCCGAGCCGCACTCCAGGCGACGATGGACATGCTCCGCGAGCCGGAACGCCTTGCCGGGATATTCTCAGATCGTGCGGAGCGCATGATCGGTCCAGCCTACCAGGGCTACCTCGACCCGGCCGAATTCCGCCCGCACCAGTCCGCCGGAGCAAGCGCCGTCCCGGTTGACGAGCACCTCGTACACGGACTGCGCACCGCGTGCGATCCGGAGGAGTGGTCGCACGCGGGTATCGAGCCGGAGCGCCCGGAGCCGTGCTTCGGCTACCTGATCGACAACCGGCTGGTCGCGCTGGCGCAGAACGCCTTCTGGTCCGAGGCCACGGTTTCTCCTGGTATCATCGTTCACCCCGGTTACCGCGGCCGCGGCTACGGAAAGGCGGTCCTGGCCGCCGCCGCGTCGGACGCACTGCAACACGACCACCTGGTGCTCTACCAGACACTACTCGGCAACACGCCCGCGGTCCGCGCCGCGTCGGCACTCGGCTTCACTCAATTCGCCACTCACCTGGCCGTGCGGTTCCGAGTTTAGCTCTCCCGCCAAAGGGGTTCAGACGTTGAGATCGGACCTGCCCCCAGCGTGCTTCCATCCAGAGATGTAAACGCCTGCCTGGCACCGCGCTCGTGGCAGGCGAGTCATTCCTTCGTATACCAGCACCCTCCAACGAATAGAATCACGTCGGCCTTGCACGCGAAGGTCGTAACTGTTTCCTTCCCCGCACGCCCCCCAACCTACCTACTTCCCCGTCCCCCGGCGCTGATAGAGGTAACTCACCCCCAGCAGCACCAGCGCCAGGATCAAGAAGCTCAACACGCGGTAACCCAGGGCGAGGAAGCTGAGATCGAACAGGTACGCTTTGGCTACCGCCAGCAGTAGCAGGGCTACGCCGCCCCATCGAACCGCGGCGCGGTCCCAGCGGAAACCTACCCCGATCGACGTTGCGGCGTACAGCATCCAGGCCGCCGAGAGACCCAACTGCGCCGCTTCCCGCGCCCACTGCGATCCGGCTAGACGCGTCCCCAGGTCGACCACTTCTATGCTGATCCAACCCAGCGCCTGGAGATTTGCGCCCAGCACCAGCACCGGCAACATCGAACGCTCGGCGGCGGTACCCCGGCGGTAGTAGGCCCACGCCGCGGCGACCCAAACCGCAATGGCCGCCAGCGATCCGGCGGAGCGGCTGTGGAGCAACAGCGGATGGGCGGCGGCGAGGTTCAACTCGCGCACCAACACCTCCAACGTCACCGCTACCGCGGCTGCGACCCCCAGCGCCCGCAGCGAAGGGCGGCCGAGTTGGAGCCCGATCCAGAGCAAACTGCCGGCGATCAATGACCAGGTGAAGGGCAGCCAGCCGGACGACAACCCCATCCAACCCCAGGTCATCGCGACGATGGCCGCGGCGCCAGCCGCCGTCGTACCGCCCCACTCTCGCTCCCCTTCCTCCGCCCGGTCTTTTCCGAGATAACTCCAGGCGACTCCGAGGCAGAGCGTTAGCGCCGCCAATCGGCTCGGAAGCGTGACGCCGGGCACGTAACCCGCGCTCATCCAGACCGGCTCGAACGCCGCGAGCAGCACGGGCGGCACCGCCAGCAGCAAACCGGCTGTGCGCAGTTCCGAGGAGCGCAGCCGCCAGCCGAACGACACCGCCAGCACTGCCACAGCCGACCAACCTACGGACGCCCAACCGGAGGGGAGGTCCAGGTGGATCCACCAGTCCAGCAGTGCCCCCAGCAAGAGCGTCAGCAGTACCAGCAAATTCAGTCGCGCGCCGTCCGTCCGGAGCGTGTCTTCCCACTCCCGCACCACGACCGCCGCGACGGCCAGGATGGACAGAATCACCGTTCCGAACGCGAATCCGTGGGTGTTGTAAAAGAGCGGCGCGCTTGCCGGCAGAGCAACATCCGTCAACGGCAAGCGGGCAAGTGCCAACAGCCGTGGGAGCGCCGCCCAGTACCGTGTTCTCAGCGAACTGGTGCGATAGCCGGACACGTAGAGTCCCGCGCCCATTAGCGCCCAGACGGTGGTGGTCAGCCGCCCGTGCGACTGCAGTGGCACTGCAATCACGGCGAAGATCACGGCCGCCGCAAAGAAGAGTTGCTCCAGGTAGTCCGGCGGGGACGGGCTCCGCTCTTCCTGGTCGCGCTCTTCTTCCTCCAGGCCCCAGAGGCGACGGGCGCGGATGGCGCGGGAGAGCAGCCAGTAAGCCGCGGCGAATGCTCCGGCGGCAACTCCGGTCCAACCCGGGTGCTCCGTCTGAAGAAGTGAGTACAAGGCTGAACCCGCTGCCAGCGGGTTCAGCGCTGCCAGCGCGAGATCGCTGTCGCGTGTCGCCTCCTTCCTGAGCAGCGGATAGATCGCCAGCACCCCGACGAAGATTGCCCAGTTGCACGCCACAAACAGCATCGCTTCGCCGGCGTGGAGTGAGCCCGAGTTCCCCGAATGCCAGACGCCATAGAGTATGCTCGTAGCCAGGAAGGCGGCGGTGCGGAAGGGCACCCAACGCCGGACCACGCTAATCGCCAGCACCACTCCGTTCAGCGCCGTCAGGTAAACGAACAGCCCGGCAGGGCCCGCACCCCTGTCGCCCGTGACCACGGGACTGAGGTAGGCAAGCACCACCCCGATCCAGCCGATAGCCTGCGACTCATGCCGCAGCGCCAGCCAGAGCGCCAATCCGCCCACCACGACCAGGCCGGTAGTCGCGGGGCCAGCAGCCAGCACGTCGTAGCTGTGTCCGGCATACGTCGTCAGGTAGAGGACCGCAATCCCGGCGCCGGTGAGGCCCTGTGCGTAGAGCGGCAGCCCCCGGCGGAACCGCTCGCCGGCCCCCAACAACGTGGTGCCGCCCAGCCAGCCCAGGCCCACGTAAGCCCACGCAGGGATGCGGGCCAGCCAGCCCATGTCAAAGGTCCACTTGAGGAAGAAGGCCACCGTCAGCACCACGGTCACCGCCGCCAGCCAGCCCAGCCACTGGCCGAGTCGCTCTTCCGGCGAGATGTCCGGCTTCGATGGCGCGGGCGGCGTCACGGGCCAGGCGGCTGGGGACGGCGTAGCCGCCGCTGCCGCTTCGGCTGCACCGGTCGTGTCCACGGCCCAAGGGGAGACTGCGGGCCGCGGTGGCGATGGAGTGGAGCCTGGCGGCAGGATGAAGTCGCTAAAAGCGGGGCGCGGTGCGGCGGCGGAGGTCGTGTCTGCCGCGACGCCCCCTCGAACTGCCGCGACCCCGGCACTCTCCTTGAGGCTCGCCACTTCGTGAGCGACCCGGCGCGCCTCCCATTCCAGCAAGCTCAGCCGGTTCCGCAGCGGCTGGGTCGCGACCGCCGTCACCACGGCGGCGACAAGCGCGACGAGTCCCACTACCAGGAACAAACCCAGCGCATACTCGGACATAGAGCCTCCAGTCCCCGGCAATGATCCAATGGACAGGCGATGAGCCTGCGACACCAGTGTGTCTCGCTTTACGTTTACTGTATGGCGGGGACACACTTCCAGAAAGTGGGCCGAAACCGGGATTAGGGCCTGATTTCCGTGGGTCTAACGTGCTATGAATCCGGCTTGAACCTGGGACCTAAGGTGCTGACAATGAGTATGCAGGGCTTGAGTGCCCGCTAGAGGACCGAGATCCGTGCCGCCTGTGTTCAAACGCTCCCATCGCCGCGGTCAAATCCGTTTAATAGTGCTTGTCGCCCTGTCACTCGCCCTCACCCGCATGGGCTGCGGCAAACAGGAGGCTTCCGTCTCGCCGCAGGCGCGGGTGGCGCCCGGGGTGACCATCCGCCAGGTCAAGGCCGGCGTCGCCACCGTGCGCGTCATCGACGTAGACCTGGGCGTGCCGGGCGTACGCGTGGATGTGGCGGCCGACGACATCGCCGTGCGCGATGGGCGGATCACGGGTCGCGCCCGGCCGGTTTCGGAGTGGTTGGAGGAAACGGGAGCCGTCGCCGGCGTCAACGGCGGATTCTTCGGCGTAACGGTGGGGCAGGAGTTCAAAGAGATTGTCGGGCTGCTCAAGCTGGACGGCCGGGTGCGCGCCGCCGCCCCGCGCTATCACTCCACCAAATCGAATATCGACTACAGCCGCTCGGCGTTCGGCATGACCCGCGAAGGGCGTCCGTACATCGATTGGGTCACCAGTCGCGCGGGCGCACCGCAGTCTCTCCGGAGCTACGGCAACCCGGAGTTTTCCGGGGCAGGCTCTGCGTGGGAAGTAGAGGACGCCGTGGCGTGCGGGCCACGATTGGTCCGAAATAGCAAGGTAGAGATCGCCTTCAAGGGCGAGCGATTGGCGAGCCCCGGTGCGCTGCCGCGTACCTTTGTCGGCCACGGTCAGCCTCCCGGCCGGGCCCGCCATGTGGTGCTCTGCGCCGCGGACGGCATGGAGTTCGAAGACTGCGCCCGCTTCCTCATGGAGTACTTCCAGCACCAGTACGGGGTGCCGTGCGCCGAGGGCATGTGCATGGACGGCGGCGCCAGCACCCAGGCCGCCTGGCGAGAGAAGACGGCGACCGGAACGCGCATCGCCACCGAGCTCCACCCCGGCGTCACCGTTCCTACCGCGCTGATCGTCTACTCAAACGACGCGCCGGCGGATGGGAAAAACGAATAGCCCGGCTGAGGATGAAGCCCTTCCACGCCCATGGGACACCGTTACGCGGCAGCCGGGTTGCGGCGTTGCTCGCCTGCATTACCGCGCCGCTCGTAGCCGCCGCTCGCGTCTCGGCCTCGGAGCTGCTCCCGAAGGCGCAAGCTGAGCTGCCCTATTACGCGCAAGGATTCTCAGAGAATGGGACCGCTCCTGACACTGAATCTGGACGGAACGGAGCGCCAGGTCCACATCGACCTCTGGCGGATCTGGCTGCTGCCGGGTGAACCGGAACCGGGTGTGGTGATCCGCGTGCAGATCGATCCCGAGGCAAGGATCCACTGGGAAGAACTGGACCGGCTGACGGAACTCGTCGAAATCTACTACGGTGGCGGCGATCCCGGTGTCCAGGAGTATGTCGCGTCGCGCCACGGCATCTCCCGCCTGGGTTGGTCCGGCCATCGGCAGTCCCGGATTGATCTGTCCGGTTCGGAGCTAACAGAGTTTTCCTTCGACTGCGGTGAGCAACCGCTTGAGGTACTCCTACCGACCGCCGGCACGCTCTGCCGCCTCGCCATGAAGCCGCCCGCGAATCCAGCGGTGCACCAGATCCAGGCACCCAAAGCAGGCGAGGGGATCTACCTGACGGTTAATTGCCAGGGCCTGGCAGACGCTCCGTACGCCATCTCGGGGCTGGAACGCCTGAATTCCCTTTCTCTGTTCAATGTAAAGCAGGTCCGGCTGGAGCGGTTACTTCCCTACCAGGAGTTAGTGGAGCTTACGATCATCGGTCCGCCGGGTGCCATCCCGGATCTCGAGCGACTTGCCGGCTTTCCGAAGCTCCGGCGGCTCGTACTGCGCGACTGCTACGACCTGAACGCCGAGGCGCTGCCCCCTGCCGCCGCCTTCCCGGCGCTCGAGAAAGTGGAGATCGACGGCATCCGCCAGGCCGACGCCGCGAGCTTCGCCCAGCGTCTGGCCGGGATCCCAGGCCTCTCGATCCGTGGGAAGCGCAGCGACGCCTGGCTGCGCGCCAACCTGTACAACCCGTTTCGGGAGTGGCCCGAGGAACACTCCCCCACCGTGGGGAAAGCGGCGATGTCAGCCTACCGTAAAGCAGCCCTGGGGCTCGACCGGCGACCGACCGATCCGGACGCGGCCCGCGCCATCCTGGAAGCGTTCATCCAGACCCTCAACCGGCTGAGCGCCCGCAACCCGTTCGATACGATCCAGCGCGAGCAAGCGTTCGATGCCTTCGATGAGCTGGCCTCCCGGGTTGCCGACGTGATACCGCTCGCCACCATGCGGGAGTGGTTCGATGAGTGGGACGAGCTGTAGCGCCGCCTTGCGGGCACTTTGACCCGCTTCGGGTTTCAGAAGTGATAACCCGAAGATTAGTCCAGCAAGCTGATGGACAATTGGAGACGCGGGGTGAGTGGGACGGTGAGAGGTGGCACCGCCGTCTCGGCGGCAAGCCGACTGAGCGTCTGCCCGGTGAGCCGGTGGCTCACCGGAAGGCGTCGAGACGCCGCCGCCACGCCGGCACTTGCCGTTAGTACGGGGTATGCCAGGTAACGGGCAAACCCAAGAATTGGGAAATGACGCCGGCGGGGTCCGCGGCCTGCGGTTACCAGGATGCCGACCCCGCCGGCTGCCGGGTGGTGACGTTGAGCCGGTTCCAGAGGTTGGTCATACCAATAGTCAGGATCAGGGCAGCCAACTCCGGCTCGCCGTAGTGGCGGGCGGCCTCGTTCCAGATCTCGTCCGGTACCGGGTCGGTGCGGTCGCTGAGGCGGGTTACCGC
>Ga0255338_1004724_pt1 | contig 13595 bp, 8 predicted proteins | sample MeOH1_35cm_T4_19_FD_203715 | JGI IMG/M metagenome (GOLD analysis project Ga0255338, IMG submission 203715) | Sandy soil microbial communities from University of British Columbia, Vancouver, Canada - MeOH1_35cm_T4_195 | ecosystem: Engineered > Artificial ecosystem > Sand microcosm > Unclassified ...
TTCTCTTCTTCTTATTCTCTCTCATACACAGCCACAACTTCTCGACCGTATCCCCTTCCTACTTCTCTACCGCTTCCGCAGCCTCACCCTAGACTACTCAGTCAATCCATTACTGTCAAGTCACTCATGATATCCAGGACTACGCTTACTCTTAAATAAACTGCTCATTCCCTTTAACCGTGTTGTCGACTAAAGCGCCATGTTCCTGACCTAAATGCGATGCTGCTGCCTGACTCTTACGTTTGTTGTGGAATGATAATCCTGTCCCTGCCGGCACAAGCCTACCCACAATCACATTCTCTTTCAGGCCACGTAAATCATCCTTTTTACCCATTATCGCAGCTTCTGTCAAGACGCGAGTAGTCTCCTGGAATGATGCAGCTGATATAAATGAATCTGTAGATAGCGATGCTTTAGTGATGCCGAGAAGCATGAATTCATACGTCGCCGGCGTCTTCCCTTCGCTTATTAAGCGTTCATTTTCAGCTAACAGATCGGCTCGTTCCACTTGCTCACCCTGTATGAATATTGAATCACCTGAATTGGCAATCTGCACTCGCCGAAGCATTTGCCGCACAATCACTTCTATATGCTTGTCATTTATCCTGACGCCCTGCAGACGATAAACATCCTGCACTTCGTCCGTAATATAACGTGCCAAAGCTTCAACACCCTGCAAACGTAAGATATCTCGTGGATCAGCAGGTCCGTCAACAATCACCTCACCTTTGTTGACTACCTGACCATCATGAGCCATGACATGCTTATCTTTTGGTATCAGATATTCATGTACCTCTCCTTCAAGATCCGTGATGACAAGACGTTGCTTACCTTTGGTATCCTTACCAAACGAAACAATTCCTGTCACTTCAGCCAACATGCCGGCATCTTTTGGTGATCTTGCTTCAAACAATTCGGCTACACGCGGCAAACCACCGGTAATATCACGCGTCTTCGATGTTTCCTGCGGGATTCTTGCCAGCACTTCACCGACACTGACCTGTTGTCCATCACGCACAGTAATGATACAGCCGATCTGGAATGTAATACTGACCGATTGAATGCTTCCGGCTATTTTTATTTCATTGTCATCTTCATCCAGGAATTTGACCAGCGGACGCAGCCCTTTTGATTGCGCAACACCTCGTCTTTTTGGATCAATAACAACCAGTGTAGACAAACCAGTTACCTCATCGATCTGCTTGGCAACCGTAACGCCTTCTTCAACGTTTTCAAACCGTACCTTGCCTGTATATTCTGTAATAATGGGTCGTGTATGCGGATCCCACATCGTCAGAATCTGACCGGCTTTAACATTCTCTCCATTACGCACCAACAAGGTGGCACCATATGATGCCTTGTGTCGCTCGCGTTCGCGCCCATTCTCATCCTGTATGATGATTTCCCCACTGCGTGAAATCGCGATCAACTCATTCTGTGCATTCGTAACATAGCGCATCGTGGAGGAATAATGCACCGTGCCGCTTGATTTGCTCTCAACCTGGCTAACTACTGCAGTTCTGGAAGCCGCACCACCAATATGAAATGTACGCATTGTTAGCTGCGTACCAGGTTCACCAATAGATTGTGCTGCAATAACACCGACAGCTTCGCCTACATTAACCGGAGTACCACGCCCCAAATCCCGACCATAACATTTTGCACATAATCCAAACCGGGTTTCGCAGGTTAATGGTGTGCGTACTTTTACTTCATCGATACCTAGCGATTCGATTGCATCAACAGCATCTTCATCCAGCAATATTCCTGAAGGATAAATAATTTCCTGATTCTCAGGATTAATCACATCGCTAACAACCACTCTTCCCAGTATTCGTTCACGCAATGCCTCAATAATCTCACCGCCTTCCACCAGAGCCTTTATGACAACACCATTACCCGTATTGCAATCATCTTCTGTCACAACAAGATCCTGTGTTACGTCAACCAGTCGACGTGTCAAATAACCAGAATTGGCAGTTTTCAATGCAGTATCTGCAAGACCCTTACGTGCGCCGTGTGTGGATATAAAGTACTGAAGAACATTCAGCCCTTCACGGAAATTTGCAGTAATGGGTGTTTCAATAATTGAACCGTCCGGTTTTGCCATCAATCCACGCATACCTGATAATTGCCGGATTTGCGCAGCAGATCCCCGCGCACCGGAATCAGCCATCATATAAATAGAATTAAATGATTCCTGTGTTAATGGCTTCTTATTTTCATCCAGCTTTATTTCACCGGTAATCTGATCCCTGACTGGCTCAACACCCAGCTGATCCATCATTGCCTTAGCAACATGGTCACCCGCACGACCCCAGATATCTACGACCTTGTTATAACGTTCACCTTGCGTAACCAGTCCGGAGGTATATTGCAATTCGATTTCCTTAACCTCTTTTTCCGCAGAAGCAATAATGCTGCCTTTCTGGGTCGGTGTTAACATGTCATCGACACAAATAGAAATACCCGCCCGTGTTGCGTAGGTGAATCCTGCATACATCAATTTATCTGCGAAAATGACTGTTTCGCGTAACCCACAACGTCTGAAACTGGCATTAATAAGCTTTGAAATTTCTTTCTTTTTAAGTGTTTTATTAAGAAGCGAGAAAGGAAGTCCTGGTGGGAATATCTCAAACATCAGTGTTCGACCTACCGTTGTATCATAACGAGTAATCTTTTCGTATCGCTCACCATCTGCATTTGTTTCGTACTCTTTGATTCGAACGGTAATTTTTGCATTCAATTCGACATTTCTGCTTTCATAGGCTCGCGATACTTCACTGACATTGGGAAACAACATGCCCTCACCGCGCGCACCGACCTTTTCCCGTGTTGCATAATATAGCCCCAGCACGATATCCTGTGATGGCACAATAATTGGTTCTCCATTCGCTGGAGAAAGCACGTTATTAGTTGACATCATCAATGTGCGGCATTCCATCTGCGCTTCTAATGAAAGTGGCACATGAACAGCCATCTGGTCGCCATCAAAGTCGGCATTAAAAGCCGCGCAAACCAAAGGATGTAACTGTATTGCCTTTCCTTCGATCAACACAGGTTCAAAAGCCTGTATACCTAATCGATGTAGTGTTGGTGCCCGATTCAACATAACGGGATGCTCACGAATCACGTCTTCAAGAATATCCCACACGACCGGACTCTCATTCTCAACCTCACGCTTTGCTGCTTTGATGGTACTTGCAATGCCCATTATTTCCAGTTTATTAAAAATAAATGGTTTAAATAATTCAAGCGCCATCTTCTTGGGTAAACCACACTGATGTAATTTAAGCTGTGGACCCACTACAATCACAGAGCGACCGGAGTAATCGACACGCTTTCCAAGCAGATTCTGACGGAAACGTCCGCCTTTTCCTTTGATCATGTCAGCCAGGGATTTTAATGCACGTTTATTAGCCCCTGTCATCGCTTTGCCGCGCCGACCATTGTCCAGCAACGAGTCAACCGCTTCCTGCAGCATTCGTTTCTCATTTCGAACAATAATTTCCGGTGCTTTTAGCTCAAGTAATCTTTTCAGGCGATTATTACGATTGATTACCCGTCGATATAAATCATTCAGATCAGATGTGGCAAAACGTCCACCGTCCAGAGGAACCAGAGGCCTCAGATCAGGCGGCAATACCGGCAGTACTGACAGTATCATCCACTGGGGTTTAATTCCGGACTTGCTAAATGCTTCCAGTACCTTAAGGCGTTTAGATATTTTTTTGACTTTTGTTTCTGAACCCGTGCTTTCCATCTCACGGCGCAAATTCTCAATCTCAACAGAAACATCCAAATTACCTAATAAATCCCGAATACCTTCAGCACCCATGCTGGCATTAAAATCATCACCATATTCTTCAGTCTTTATCAAATAATCGTCTTCTGTCAACAACTGACAGCGCGTCAATGGTGTCATGCCAGGATCAGTAACAACATACGCTTCAAAATACAGCACACGCTCAATATCACGCAGCGTCATGTCCAGCACCATGCCCAATCGTGACGGCAGCGATTTCAGAAACCAGATATGCGCAACCGGCGAGGCCAATTCAATGTGCCCCATTCGCTCTCGCCGCACTTTTGACAGAGTTACTTCAACGCCACATTTTTCGCAGATAACGCCACGATGTTTTAGGCGCTTATATTTCCCGCACAAGCACTCATAATCCTTGACTGGTCCAAATATTTTGGCACAGAACAGCCCATCCCTTTCCGGCTTAAATGTACGATAATTAATCGTCTCTGGTTTTTTTACCTCACCGTAGGACCATGAACGAATTTTTTCCGGGGAAGCCAGACCAATTTTAATTGCATCAAACTCTTCCTTATGGGTAACTTGTTTAAATAAATCTAGCAGTGCTTTCATTTGTCACTCCTGTTATCAGGGGGCAATAAAAAATTATTCGGTACAAAACAAGCGGGAAAATCTGAATAATATTTCAGAAAATGCCCAGCTCTCCAGCAATCACAATAATCAATTTTGCTCTAAATCGATATCCATACCCAATGATCGTATTTCTTTCACCAACACATTAAATGACTCCGGCATACCCGCATCAATCTTATGATCACCTTTCACAATGCTTTCGTATACTTTGGTACGCCCGGTCACATCGTCTGATTTAACTGTCAGCATTTCCTGTAACGTATAGGCAGCGCCATAGGCCTCCAGTGCCCATACCTCCATCTCACCAAAACGTTGACCACCAAACTGAGCTTTACCACCCAGCGGCTGTTGAGTCACCAGACTGTACGGACCGGTCGAACGTGCATGCATTTTGTCATCAACCAGATGATGTAATTTCAATACATGCATATAGCCAACTGTCACAGGCCGATCGAATGCTTCACCGGTTCTGCCGTCATAGAGGGTGATCTGACCAGAGCGCGGCAATCCCGCCAATTCCAGCATGTCCTTAATTTCATCCTCAGTCGCGCCATCAAAAACAGGGGTCGCAAAAGGAACGCCTTCTGTCAGATTCCCGGCCAAGGATATGATTTCTTGGTCAGTAAGCTTGGATATATCCTCTTTTTTACCACTACTGTTATAAATCTTCTCAAGAAATCCTTTGATTTCTTTTGCGTTCTTTTCGGATTTCAGCATCCCATCAATTTTACGGCCCAATCCTTTTGCTGCCCATCCCAGATGCACTTCCAGAATTTGACCAACATTCATCCGTGAAGGAACACCCAATGGATTCAATACCACATCAACCGGCGTTCCATCAGCCATATAAGGCATATCTTCCAAGGGAACAATCTTGGAAATAACCCCTTTGTTACCATGACGACCTGCCATTTTATCGCCAGGCTGCAAACGCCGCTTCACTGCAATATAGATCTTAACCATTTTCTGCACACCGGGCGGCAATTCATCACCCTGTGTGAGCTTCTTCTTTTTCTCATCAAAAGCATCGTCAAATGCCTTACGCTTCTGCACCATACTCTCTCGAACCTGTTCGAGTTGTATACTTGCATCTTCATCTGCCAGCCGGATATCGTACCAATAGTGCGGATCAAAACTCTTCAAATACTCAGTTGTTATGACCTTTCCTTTCGCAAGTTTATTGGGCCCCCCCGTTGCTATCTTACCCGTCAGTAAACGTTCAATACGTTCAAACGCATCTTCTTCCACAATACGCATTTGATCAGCCAGATCTTTTTTGTAACGATCCAGCTCATCATCAATAATCTGTTGTGCGCGTTTATCACGCTCGATGCCTTCCCGTGTAAATACCTGCACATCAATAACGGTTCCAGAAATTCCTGAGGGCACACGTAACGACGTATCTTTCACATCGGAAGCTTTCTCACCAAAAATCGCCCGCAGCAGCTTTTCTTCAGGCGTGAGCTGTGTTTCACCTTTTGGCGTTACTTTGCCCACCAGCACATCACCTGCCTCGACCTCAGCACCAATATAGACAATACCTGATTCGTCGAGACGTCCAATCTGATGTTCAGACAAGTTTGGAATATCGGCTGTGATTTCTTCTGTCCCAAGCTTGGTATCCCGACTGACTACTGATAACTCTTCGATATGTATCGATGTAAAACGATCTTCAGCAACAATGCGCTCAGATATTAGAATCGAATCTTCAAAATTATAGCCATTCCAAGGCATAAAGGCGACCAGCATGTTCTGCCCCAGCGCCAGCTCACCCATATCAGTTGAGGCGCCATCCGCAATCACGTCATCCTTCTCGATTTTATCTCCGATCTTAACCAGCGGTCGCTGATTGATATTGGTATTTTGATTTGAACGCGTATATTTGATGAGGTTATAGATATCAACACCTACCTCACCCATCCGGGTTTCCACATCATGCACACGAACCACAATCCGGCTGGCATCCACATAATCAACAATACCGCCGCGTTCAGCACAGACTGTGGTTCCTGAATGTAATGCAACCACACGCTCAATACCTGTTCCAACCAGTGATTTTTCTGCGCGCAAACAGGGCACTGCCTGACGCTGCATGTTGGATCCCATCAATGCACGGTTTGCATCATCGTGTTCTAAAAATGGAATTAATGATGCCGCAACCGAAACAATCTGCGCTGGTGCCACATCGACGTATTCAATACGATCCGGTGCCGATAAGGTAAATTCATTCTTATGACGGCACGACACAATTTCGCTTGTGAAGCGATTTTTTTCATCTAACTCGGCATTTGCCTGGGCAATGACATAATTACCTTCTTCAATAGCCGACAAATAATCGATTTCTTCCGTGACCTGGCCATTCTTCACTTTGCTGTAGGGTGTTTCTATAAACCCATATTCATTTGTTCGCGCGAAGAGCGCCAGGGAGTTAATAAGGCCGATGTTCGGACCTTCCGGTGTTTCAATCGGACAGACACGACCATAATGTGTCGGATGCACGTCTCGAACCTCAAAGCCTGCTCGCTCCCGTGTCAGTCCACCAGGCCCCAAAGCAGAGATGCGGCGCTTATGCGTAATCTCTGACAATGGATTTGTCTGATCCATAAATTGAGATAACTGGCTCGATCCGAAAAACTCACGTGCAGCAGCCGAGACAGGTTTCGCATTAATTAAATCATGCGGCATCAGGTTATCTGACTCTGCCTGACTGAGTCGTTCTTTCACAGCCCGTTCCACACGTACCAATCCTGATCTGAATTGATTTTCTGCCAATTCTCCAACTGAACGCACCCGTCGATTTCCTAAATGATCAATATCATCTATTTCACCACGTCCGTTACGTAATTCCACCAGTATCTTGATTACCGCGATAATATCCTCGTTTGATAGCGTTTGAGAACCGGTTAATTCTGTCTTGCCGATTCTTCGGTTAAATTTCATTCTGCCAACGACTGACAGATCATAGCGCTCAAGCGAATAAAATAAACCAGCAAACAATGCTTTAACTGCTTCCTCAGTTGGGGGTTCACCCGGACGCATCATGCGATATATCGCAACCTGGGCAGTCATCTCATCAACTGTTTCATCAATCTTCAATGTCTGGGAAATATAGGCGCCATGATTCAGGTCATTGACATACAGCGTATTAATCTTTTTAACGCCTGCCTCTCTTATCTTGGCTAATATCTGATCTGTAATCTCGTCATTGACGGAAGCGATAACCTCCCCCGTCTCTTTATCAATTATATTATGGGCAAGAATACGGCCCAGCACGAAATCTTCAGGTACCTCAAGCTGCGCAATTTTGGCTTCCTGCAGTTCGCGAATATGTTTAGCTGTAATTCTTTTGTCTTTCTGGACAATTACTTTCTTACTATTGGTTGGAATATCAAAACTGGCGACTTCGCCTCTCAAACGTTCTGGCACGAGATCGAACTGAATTCCTTTATCTGAGAAATGAAAACAATCAAAAATAAAGAATTCTTTGAGAATCTGCTCTGATGTGCAACCAATTGCTTTCAGCAGCGTTGTAACCGGCATCTTTCGACGGCGATCGATCCGGAAATAGAGACAATCCTTTGGATCAAATTCAAAATCAAGCCAAGAGCCACGATAAGGAATAATTCGCGCAGAAAATAACAGCTTTCCGGAGGAATGTGTTTTACCCCGATCATGTTCAAAAAACACACCAGGAGAGCGATGCAATTGGGAAACGATCACTCGCTCCGTTCCATTAATCACGAAAGAACCTGTATTCGTCATCAAAGGAATTTCGCCCATATAAACTTCCTGCTCCTTGACTTCTTTCACTGTTGGCTTGGAAGCCTCCTTATCCATGATGGTCAGTCTTACTTTCGCCCGTAGCGGTGAGGCGTACGTTAACCCACGCTGCTGGCATTCCTTGACATCAAATACTGGTGATCCGAGTTCATAATTTATAAAATCCAGGCGTGCATTCTTTGTATGGCTTTCAATTGGAAAAATTGAATTGAAGGCAGCTTGCAAGCCTTGATTCTTACGTTTATTTGGTAGTAATTTTTCCTGCAGGAAAGCAGCGTACGATTCGAGCTGGGTAGCGAGAAGAAATGGAATTGGCAATACGCTAGCACGTTTGGCAAAACTTTTACGAATACGTTTTTTCTCGGTAAACGAATAGCTCATGAATTTTCTCCGGGAGAAGAAGGCAGAGGATTGAAGAGTTGAAGCCAAATAACTATCAATTGCGTAAATACCTACACTGACATATTAGATGGTCTAAATACCAAAGGCTGGCAGCTTTGATTGCTCACCAGCCCCAAAATTTAATAACTTTTTTATTTAATTTCGCAAGAAGCGCCTGCTTCTATCAGTTGCTTCTGGATTGCTGCTGCATCTTCTTTTGAGATACCTTCTTTTACAGGCTTAGGCGCACCGTCAACCAGATCTTTCGCCTCTTTCAGGCCCAATCCAGTGACCGCTCTTACAACTTTAATAACATTCACTTTACTATCACCAGCCGATGTCAGTATTACAGTAAATTCTGTCTGCTCAGCTGCTGCTGGTGCAGCGCCACCACTCGGTGCCGCAACAGCAACTGCCGCTGTCGCAGCAGCAGATACGCCAAATTTCTCTTCCATCTCAGTAATTAGGTGAGACAGTTCAAGTACAGTCATGTTTGCAATTGCGTCTAATATTTCATTTTTTGATACAGCCATTATTCTCTCCTGGTTATTTCTGTGTTTAGCTATGAGTTAAATAGAAGTTTTAAGATGATTTGCTATCACGTACCATGGCCAAGCCACGTACGAATCTGGCAGGAATCTCATTAAGCGTTTGTACAAATTTTGTAACTGGCGCCTGCATTGTTCCCAGCAACTTCGATAACAATTCATCTCGACTGGGTAACGCTGCCAATACCGCAATATCTGTACGCGACATTACCCGCTCACCCATTGCACCTACTTTGATCACGAATTTTTCGTTACCTTTAGCAAATTCATACAGCACTTTAGCTGCTGCAACCGGATCGGCGCCAATACCATAAACCAATGGGCCCACCATATGCTTAGCAAGACCTGCATACGGTGTATCCGCAACGGCACGACGAACCAATGAATTCTTTATGACACGAAAATAAACGCCTGACTCACGAGTTTTAGCTCTTAACTGAGTCATCTGACCAACTTCCATTCCTCGATATTCAGCAATAATAATAGCTTGAGCATTGGCTACTTGAGCACTTACTTCGGCTACAATTGCTTTTTTTTCTTCAAGATTAAGACTCAAGGTTCACTCTCCATCAGTAAAAATAGTATCTGGAAAATAATTCTTACTTTCCAAGTACCACAAACTGGCTACCTTAAACCAGGAAAAAAACTCCTGTTTTGGGCTCACCATCTACGTTGGGTGTTATTCGCGCAATCAATAGCTGTCAATTAAATTGGTAACTATTTTGTAGAATACCTGCGAACTAAGCATTTAAGCTTCATCCAAACAAATTCAGAACCACCTGATCTTTATTCCGATGAATTCCCCAACGGTCTTTGACAATCCACCAAATATATGAATACTCAGTGGCCCAAAGTTCTTTTTATTGCGTTATATTTGCCTGGTCTATCCGAACTCCGATACCCATCGTGCTCGAAACTGATACTCGCTTCAGATAAATTCCTTTTGACGAAGTAGGCTTCGCTTTATTGAGTGCTTCAATCAATGCGACAAAATTTTGCTTTAACGCATCAACTCCAAACGATGCACGGCCAATCGTACAATGAATAATTCCCGTCTTATCGGCCCGGAATTGCACTTGGCCCGCCTTTGCATTTTTAACGGCTTTGGCAATATCAGTCGTCACAGTACCGACTTTTGGATTCGGCATTAAACTACGCGGACCCAGTATTTGTCCCAGCTGTCCAACCACACGCATGGCATCCGGACTAGCAATCGCAACGTCAAAGTTAATATTTCCAGCTTTAATTTCAGCAGCCAGATCATCAAAGCCCACAATATCCGCACCTGCTTCTTCTGCCTCTTTGGCTTTATCACCTTGTGCAAATACAGCAACCCGCACTACCTTTCCCGTTCCAGCAGGCAAAACAACCGACCCGCGAACAGCTTGATCTGATTTCTTGGCGTCAATACCCAGATTGACCGCCACATCAATAGACTCATCAAATTTTGCCGTGGCAGTCTCTTTGACAATCCCCAGCGCTTCTTCTAGAAGATATATCTTATTACGGTCAGCTTTCCCTACAATTGCTTTATAACGTTTGGATGAATTTGCCATTTTATAAACCCTCGACTTCTATGCCCATGCTTCTCGCACTACCCGCCACAGTACGCACTGCCGCATCCATATTCGCAGCTGTTAAATCTGGCATCTTCAGCTTTGCAATTTCTTCAGCCTGACTTCGAGTCAATTTACCTACTTTATCTGTATGGGGTCTTGGACTTCCTTTACTAACTCCCGCTGCTTTCTTGATCAACACCGAAGCAGGTGTTGTTTTCATTATAAAAGTAAAGCTTTTATCAGCGTAAGCAGTAATTACTACAGGCACTGGCAATCCCACCTCCAGTTTCTGTGTCGCCGCATTGAATGCTTTGCAGAATTCCATGATATTCAATTGGCGCTGCCCTAAAGCCGGGCCAATGGGTGGACTTGGATTTGCCTTTCCTGCCGGTACTTGTAATTTAATATAACCTATGATTTTCTTTGCCACTGCCATCTCCTATTGGGTGCTTGCGAGTATTTTTTACTCTCCCCTGTTTTAACGCCATACAAAAAACTATATTATTATTTATCTACTCTATTGCTTCTTCAATCAGGATTTTTCTACTTGATTAAAATCCAGTTCAACGGGCGTTGGTCGCCCAAATATCGAAACAGATACTCTAATCTTGCTTTTGTCGTAATTAACATCTTCTACATTGCCGTGAAAATCTGTAAATGGTCCTTCTTTAACTCTCACCGCTTCGCCCATCTCAAAGAGTATTTTTGGCTTCGGCTTTTCTATGCCCTCTTGAATCTGGTGAAGGATATTATCTACTTCCTTTTGACTGATTGGTGTTGGTTTCATAGCCGAACCACCAATAAACCCTGTCACCTTATCCGTACTCTTAACCAGATGCCATGTCTCATCCGACATATCCATCTCTACCAATACATAGCCAGGAAAGAATTTCCGCTCACTTATATTTTTCTGGCCGCCTTTCATCTCAATCACCTCTTCTACCGGCACCAGAATTTGACCAAACTTATCCTGCATACCAGCCCGCTCAATCCGATCTTTCAAAGCACGCTGCACACTCTTCTCAAATCCTGAATAAGCGTGAACGACATACCATTTCTTATTCATTCTTTCCCCGAGCGCGTACGATTAAACATCCTGATTGATCACAAGTTTAACTAATGATAAGAGTGCGGTATCAACAAGCCACAAGAATAATGCCATCGCAACAACAAAGGCGAATACAACACCTGATGTTTGAAGCGTTTCCTTCCGATCCGGCCAGACTACTTTCTTCGTTTCTTCCGAAGATTCCTTACAAAACACATAAAAATCCTGGCCCTGCGTCGTAAATCTTGCCATAATTGCTGCAAGCAGGAATCCTGCCAAGATAGACAATACTCGTATGATCATTGCGCTTTCGCTCATATAAATGAAGCCAGCGATCCCTGCCGCAATAAATAAAAACACAAGTCCGAGCTTAATTTTGTTCACTTTTAACGAATCCTTTTATACTTCAGAGCAGTATCTCACTCACCCTTTCTTATTATCTTATCCGCTCTTTTACTAATCAGTATAACAATCTTTTTGATAATCATTTACTTTATCGAATCAATAAAGTTCAGAAGCATTCTTTTCTCCCCCGAACCCTTACGCCATAAGCGGTGCACTGATTCAGATAGGGCAGGCCAGGAGGGCATCGAACCCCCAACCTTCGGTTTTGGAGACCGACGCTCTGCCAATTGAGCTACTGGCCTTTTTAACTAATACTTTTTTAAAATAAAATGAACTGAGCATCTATTATTCAATAATTTTTGCAACGACACCAGCGCCGACAGTCCTGCCACCTTCACGTATCGCAAAGCGCAGCCCATCTTCCATCGCGATCGGCGCTATCAAATTGACCGTTACCGATACGTTATCGCCCGGCATAACCATTTCGGTTCCTGCCGGTAACTCTATCGCTCCCGTCACATCCGTTGTTCTGAAATAAAACTGTGGACGATATCCCGGAAAGAATGGAGTGTGTCTACCACCCTCTTCCTTGCTCAATACATAAATCTCCGCCGTAAACTTTGTATGCGGCAATATACTACCGGGCTTGGCCAGTACCTGGCCACGCTCCACTTCTTCCCGCTTCGTTCCACGCAGCAATATACCCACGTTATCGCCCGCCTGTCCCTGATCCAGCAGTTTCCTGAACATCTCAACACCCGTACAGACTGTCTTCAGCGTTGGCTTGAGTCCTACAATTTCAATTTCCTCACCCACCTTAATAACACCTCTCTCTACGCGGCCAGTCACCACTGTTCCACGACCAGAGATTGAGAACACGTCTTCCACAGGCATGATAAAGGCACCATCAATCGCACGTTCAGGCTGCGGAATATAACTATCCAATGCATCTGCCAGCTTCATGATAGAAGGTTCGCCAATATCGCTTTGATCTCCTTCAAGCGCCTTCAGCGCCGACCCAATTATGATTGGCGTATCATCTCCCGGAAAATTGTATTTCGATAGCAGTTCTCTTATTTCCATTTCCACGAGTTCAAGCAGCTCGGCGTCATCCACCATGTCTGCCTTGTTCATGTACACAATAATATACGGAACACCAACCTGCCGAGCCAGCAAGATATGTTCTCTTGTTTGCGGCATCGGGCCGTCTGCTGCCGATACAACCAATATCGCACCGTCCATCTGCGCCGCACCGGTAATCATATTCTTCACATAATCTGCATGGCCAGGACAGTCTACGTGCGCATAGTGACGATTCGCCGTCTCATATTCCACATGCGCCGTATTAATCGTAATGCCGCGTTCCCGCTCTTCCGGAGCCGAGTCAATCTGCGCATAACTCTTCGCTTCTCCACCAAACTTCTTCGTCAGAATCGTTGTAATCGCCGCCGTCAGCGTCGTCTTACCATGATCCACGTGACCTATCGTACCAACATTTACGTGTGGCTTCGATCGCTCAAATTTGCTTTTTGCCATGA